>Ga0074044_10001241_pt1 | contig 23409 bp, 15 predicted proteins | sample BogForMeECP23OM1_FD_94443 | JGI IMG/M metagenome (GOLD analysis project Ga0074044, IMG submission 94443) | Bog forest soil microbial communities from Calvert Island, British Columbia, Canada - Bog Forest MetaG ECP23OM1 | ecosystem: Environmental > Terrestrial > Soil > Wetlands ... | reverse complement strand
GTCCCTCGACCCACTCCATGACCATGTAGACCTGGCTGCGGTCGTCATCGGAGAAGACCTTCATTACGCCGGGATGGTCCATCAGCTTGCCGATTTCTTCCTCGCGGCGGAAACGCTCAAACAGAGCGGGGTCGCACTCGACTTCGGGATGGGGGATCTTGATCGCAACAGGCCGGCCGTTGTTGAGATCGGTGGCGCGGAAAATGGAGGCCATGCCACTGCGGGAAGCCAGGGCTTCGATCCGATAGTGATCCAACTGGTCGCCGGCGTGGAGGACAGTCATCGTGAACGAATCTGCGTCAAAGGTGGTCGGCAAGCGGCGAAACTCCAATCTAGCCTATCTGCCGCCATCCTGTCAGATCTTTCGTAAAAAAGGCGTAAGGATAGCCTGCGATCCCGGATTCATCGTAGGTCTCAGCGTAGCTTATAAGGACGGCCGCGGTACATCCCCATGCGTTCGACGCTGTGGACACGAATGAGCTGCAAACTGACGTTATCGCTGCCGTCCTGTTCGTTGGCGCGGTCGACGAGTTCCTGGGCGGTGGCCGCGAGATCGCGGTGGCGGTGCGTGGCCTCGGCAATTTCGGCCGCAGTGACCGCGCCGTGCAGCCCGTCCGAGCAAAGCAGCAGTACATCGCCGGCCAGCAGTTGGACCTCATCGATATCGACGTTTACGAAAAGGTTCATCCCGAGAGAGCGGCTGAGAACGTGGCGGGCAGAAGACTCGGCGGCCTCTTCGGCGGAAACCAGGCCGAGGCGCTCCTGGTCGGCGGCGACGGTGTGATCGCGGGTGATGGGCTTGGCATCGCCGGTGCGGATCAGATAGCAACGAGAATCGCCGACGTGAGCCACCGTGGCGCGATCGAAGCGCAGCGCGCAGACGACGATGGTCGAAGCCATGCCGGCGCCGGAGCGGCCGGAGAGCGCTTCGAATTCGCAGACACGCGCGTTTGCGGATTGCACGAGCTGAGTGACCACATCCTTATGCGAGGCTCCGTCCTTCGCGCGGCGGAATCCCGCGAGCGCTTCCTGGACCGCAGCGCGCGAAGCCACTTCGCCCTGGCGCTGGCCGCCGACGCCGTCGGCCAGAGCGAAGAGCCATCCGTGTGAGCGTGCTTGCGAGGGGGAGCCTGGAACCACATGGCCAAGATAATCCTCATTGCGCGTGCGCACGCGGCCGGTGTCGGAGAGTTCCGCGAATTCGAGATCCAACATAGAAGAGCGAACCGTGCGCAGAAAGGACCTACGCGGTCCTATCGTCGGCGATGGCCAGTTCCCAAAATCTAATTCTTACCGACAGACGGGAACCTGGCAACCCCTGCGGTTGCCAGGCTCCGCCGTCCCCGACTGTTCGTGGGGTCATGCGATCATCGTCGTCGTCACACGGTCTTTAACGATGGTCGTGCGGCCGGAGCTCTTACCGATGCGGAAGAAGTAAATTGCGCCGTAGATGCCCCAAACGAGAGCGATCCCCAGCGCCAGCAGCGGCTCCATCTTAGTGCCATAGCCCATGAAGGGGCCAATCACATAGAACGCCATGCAGGCCAGGTTGGCGAGCAATCCGAAGACAGGGATCAGCAGATGGCGAACCAGCTTGAACTGCGGATGCCCGTGATAGCAGACGATGCAAGTTAGGCAACTCAGCATGTACAGCAAGAACGTGCCGAAGTTGGAAGCCAGCGTCGTAAGCAGGAAGGTGTTCGGCAACGCCGCCATCTTGTCATGCGTGGTGTAACCGAAACTGGACCAGAAGCCGTGCGGCAATGCCTGAATGGCCGAGTCTGGCGGAGCGGCGCCGTCGCCAAAAAATATCACCACCGTGATGCACCCGACCACCGCTGAAATGATCGCCAGTGTCCAAATGGCCCGGTGTGGCGTCAGGTTCTTGGAATGCAGCATGCCAAAGTGTTCCGGCACCTCCTGGTCCTTGCCCATCGCGTAGGTCACCCGCGCCCCGGTGTTGATACAAGAGAGCGTCGTGCCGATCAGCGCCAGAAATACCGTGGCCGCCTCGACCAGCATGAAGGTTCGTCCGTTGCCTGCGCCGAATAGCGCATCGCCGACCATGGTCATCATGTCCCCGATGGGCGCCGCCGAAGCTCCGGCAAAGCTCATCGGGTAGCCGCTATTGAGAAAGTAATTGGCGGCAAAATATTCGAACAGATAACAGAAACAGCCCTGGACCAGCAGCGAGACGATGACCGCGATCGGGATATCGCGTTTGGCGTTCTTGGCCTCGCCTCCCATCGAGGTAACCGATTCAAATCCGACGAGAATAAGGATGGCAATGGTGGCCTGCACGAACATCCAGCCAAAATTGTGCATACTGACGACCGAGCGTGCCGTGGGATGAGAGACAAAAGCGCCGCTCGAATCCTTCTCCGGATAACTGATGTGATAGGGCACCGGTTTCCCGGCCGCATCCACAGCGCACTGCGGGGTCCCGTCGGCGGCGCGAACGATGGTGTCGGTGCTCTGCCCATTCACCATCGTCTTCGTGGTCGAGAACTCACAGCTAAACGCGGTACTGGTTTGCGCGTCAAACTGAAAGGCCACGCTGCCCGGGGGGTGGTTCACCCGGTAGCCGAGCGCGATAACCGCGAACACAATCAGAGCGCTGATCTGGATGATGTTGATGGCGATGTTCACGGCAGTCGAACCGGTGATGCCCCGGTGGGCGATATAGGAAACGCCAAACGAGAACACGATTGCCACCGCCAGCATGAACATGGGGCCGGGATTGGAGGCGCTCATAAAATTCGGCCAAAGTGTCCCCACCAAGTAGCCGGAGATGACTCCGATGACGCCAACCATTACGCCGGGGTAGATCCAGTAGTAGAGATGCGAGCCCCAGCCGACGACGAATTTGGCCAGCCGGGCATACGGCCAAGCCTTATCGTGGTTGAGGAACGATTGCTCGGCAAAGTAATACGAACTGCCGGTTCCGGGATACAGCTTCGCCATTTCCGCGTAACAGATGGCGGTGGCAAGGCACAACAAGGTGGCAAACAGGATGCCCATCCACATTGAAGGTGCGGTCGCGCCCGCAGCCGCCTGCCCGGCAAAGGTGAGCCACAGAAACGCTCCTGGTGCGATCAGCGCCATCGCGTTCATCGTGAGACCGGTCAAACCTACGGTCGATTTCATTTCTACAGAGTTTTCTGCCATAAGTGTTCTCCCTAAAGTTTTGTCATCTTCGACAATCGTTCCGAATCTTCGATCACAGTCCCGGCACAACCGGGACCGCACGCCCATGTACTACTCACCGGAACAGCGGGGGCTGCGAGAAGAACGCTCGCGGCCCGCGTCGGATTCGTGCCGTTCTTCCTGCGCCGCGCCCAGCTTCTTCACCGAACTCACCAGCATGGCCATGCTGGCGAGCATCACCACCACGCCGGGCAACGGACTGGTCGCCAATAAGTACATGCCTGTGACCAACCCCGCAAGTCCGCCGAACACAACCGCTGCCTCGAGGACACCGAGCAACTTCTTCAGCATGCGGGTTCTCCGTGAACGAGCTCACAGAATTGCTGGTGGGGGGCGGTCAGAGCGCTGGCACCAGGGGATATCTGGGATTTTGCCCCGGCCGCGAGTCCCCACATCGCGGGCAGCACAACTTTCTGCTGCCCGAAACCATCGTGTGCCTGCGTGTTGTGCGCAAGTTTCATTGATACCTGGCGTCGGCGCTGGCGAAGGCGTAGACCAAGCCGAGCGTGATGGCATTTTGGCCGCCGCCCCCTTCTCCTTCGGGCCCGCGCAGGAACGTCCGTGCGCCCGTCATATCCCGGTGATCATGCCCGGCAAGGCTGCGCTCGTGCAGTAGAGGGGTCGTCAGCTACCAGGCGCCCTCCATGCGGCCAAACCACCAGATCAATCCGACCGTGGCCGTGTTTTGTTGATTGCTAAGTACTCCTTGCGTAGACGTCAGGAACGACCCTTGGTTGGAAAAATCGCGTCGCCACTCGTAGCGCATCAGAAAGTTGTCCGCAAGGTTGTAGTCATAAGTAATGGTAGCTTCCTTCAGCGCCTGGGTGAGACCGCTGAACAGGCCACCGCGGTCGGAGAAATATTCGGCGCGAGCAGCGAACGCCATTTTCTTCGTTAAACGATACTGGGCGTAACCCGCGGCGCCGGCTGCATGAGATGGCGCCGACGATTGGCCGAGCGCGAGGTTTGTATTTCTCCACAGCCGTTCGATCTCGTAGTCGCCTTCCAAAGCCAGCGTCAGCTTTGGCGTAGTTTGCCAGCTCACGTACGCGTCAAAAATGTGCGTACGGCCGTCGGGAGCTGGCTGGATTGCCGCGAATGTCAGGCCCGGCTGGACTGGAATCGGAATGGTGCCGCTCACGGTCGGTGGCGTACCTGCTGGCAGCGTCACCACGGCCCTATCAGGATGGTCCTGCCCGTAATAATAGTTCACAGTCCAGGAAATCGTTTTGCGCGGCGTAACCACGAATCCGAATAACTCGTCCTTGAAACCGTTTGTAGCTTCGGCCTGGTTCGTGCCGTTAACGACCCAATAGTTGACCGCAAGCTTGTCGTCAACCTTGTAGTTGGCTCGCAGGCCCATATGATAGAAGGGGAGAAAATTGAACCAGTACGAACGGGAATAGTTCATCTGGTCTTTGGTGTAGTTGCCTTCAAATCCAAGGGAACTCGCCCACTTGCCGAAATCCACGGTGAGACCCTTACCAAGCGGGATGATGTACGTTCCGTACGCCTGGAAGACGTTCCGGTAGATCTCCGGCCGAGGTTCGTTGTCCGGGTTCCCCTGCGTACTGGATGTCGCCTGACCGAATTGCAAGTCAAGACGCGCGCCATAGCGGCGGCCAGCCTCCAGGTCGGGTGGACGATTAAAGATCACGCTGGCCTGATTCAAGCTGAAGTTATTACTGAGAACGTCGTAGGCACGCAAAAGATTGACGCGCCCGACCGGAGCATTGAAGTTATATTCGTAGTATCCATCGATACCTACGTTGATGGTGGTGCCTTTCAGGTAGTCAAGGATCTTGCGATCATCGCTTGTGAATTGCGCTTGTGGGGCCGGCTCCTTCTGTTCCTCGACGGCCGCTGGGGTGGGAAGACTCTTCATTGCGTTGACCTCCGCACGAAGATCCTTCACCTCTTGTTCCAGCTGTTGCATGTGCTTGAGGATCGCCTCATTCGACGCCGGAGCGGTCCCCGCTTGGTCCTGGGCTTTGGCGGAAGATACGAGCATTAGACATGTAAGAACAAACACGAATCCCTTATGGAAACAATCCATCGTTTCATTTCTCCAATTCTCCCCTGGTGCGTGCAACGGATGACCGTGCGTTTCCGATGCCAGCAAGTTGACCTTAGAGGTCCAGCAAGCACAGGTCCAACGCATATTTTCCATGTTCTGCATCGGAGTTTCTGTTGAGAAATAAAACCTATGAGGGCGATAAACGTTAGATTTATGTCTGGAGAGGCGGCAAACAGCTGAGAAGAGACTTGGGAAAGCGTTCGCGACGGCGCGTGGCAGATTTGGAATAGCAAGGATTCATATTTTTCATGGTGCCCATTGGCGCGGTTGCTCCCAGCGCGGTACCCTGTTGCCCGGTGCTTGAAGCCAAGAATACCTGCGGGCTTGGCCCGGCCGACAAGGAGATGCATGTCTACAGAACTGAGAAATTTTCTCGCCATCCCGTACGACGAACTCGAACAGATGAATCTGAAAGCCAAAGAGCAGCGGAAGAATCGCGTTGCCCTCCACAAAATTCAGGAAGAACGCCTGAAATATCTGACCGATGCGAAGCAAATCAAGGCCCTGACGGTGCTGTTCAGCGATTTGGAAGGACGTCTTCACATGCTGGACTACGACAAGAAGTTCCTGCTGAAGAGTTGGGACAACCTGACATTCGATGGATCGTCAATTCGCGGCTTTACGGCGCAACGCGAGAGCGATTTGCGTCTCGGTATCGACTGGAGCGCGTTCTATTGGGCGCCGGCGGACATATTCGGTCCGGGTAAAGTGCTGGTGTTCGCCGACGTTATTGACAAGGGCGGGGAGCCCTACGCGGCAGACATTCGCGGCGTCTTGAAGACTTTTGCCGGCGAATTGAATGAAAAGAAGGGCTACACGCTCAACGCGGCCAACGAGATCGAAGGCTTCATCTTCCAGGGGAAAGACGCCGAGCGGAATTATTACCAGACAGGTAAGTTCGAATACGTGAACACCGGCGGATACTACCACTCACTGCCCGGCGATCCGCTGCGCACGTTCATTGATACTGCCGCCGAAGTGCAACGTGCGATGGGCTTCGAGAACGAGAAGGATCACCCCGAGGTTGCGCCCTCGCAGTTTGAAATCAACTACAGCTATGGCGAAGTGGTGGCCGCCGCCGATCAAATCCAACTGTACAAGCTGATTTGCCGGCAGGTGGCGACGCACATGGGGCTGACCGCTTCGTTTCTGCCCAAGCCGGTTGTGGGCGTGAACGGCAGCGGTATGCACACGAATGTTTCGGTCAGCAAGAATGGAAAGAATCTGTTCTGGGACCCCAAAGGCGAAGAGAAACTGAGCAAGTTCGGGTGGGAATTCCTGGACCGCATCCTGACGCACGGGAATGATATCTGCCTGATGATGAATGCAAGCGTGAACGCCTTCCGGCGGCTGGATCCGCACTTTGAGGCGCCGAACCAGTTGAAGGCGTCGGCGGTGGATCGTGGCGCGATGATTCGCATCCCGATCGGCAACGAGAAAAGCATGCGGGTCGAGGTGCGTGCGGTCAGTCCCGACGCCAATCCCTATATGGTGATGTATTCGATCTTCAAGACAGGGTTGGATGGAGAAATATCGAAGATCAAGAACCTGCGCCAGGCGGAGCGCTATCTGCCGGATAATATCTATGACGCGATCGACAATTTCCGCAAGTCAAAGTGGACGTCGGAGATTCTTGGTGAAGACGTCAAGGGCCGCTATGCCGATCTGAAGCAAGCGTCCGCCGACCGCTGTCCGCGTTTGCTGGGCACCTTCGTTAAGACGCAGGAAGTCCAGTACCACCACGACGTGTACAACCAGTTTTTGTGGAATCTGTTTTAGCATGCGTGGCTCACGGTTCTCCCTCCCGGAAGATATCGCCCAGGGAACGGTGGTTCTCGCAGAGACTCTGGCGGCACTTTCGCGGTGACTTTGTTCTGCGGGGCTGAGGAATCGCCGACTCGTGCTCGGCCCAGTGCTTATTGAGTCAGCGGGCTTGCGGACTTACGGACCTCGGCATACCCGGGCTTGATGATCGAGTAGATCAAATCGCAGCGCTGGTTATAAGGCAAGAAAGCGCTCTTCATTGCATTGATGGTGATCTTCTCGAAATCATCCAGTGACAAATCAAAGGTATCCGCCGCAGCCTCGAACTCCCGGGTCATGCTGGTACTGCTCATTAACCGGTTGTCCGTGTTGAGGGTGACGCGAAATTTTTCCTGATAAAGAATTTTGAAAGGATGCTCGGCTAAGCTGGGCGTGGCGCCGGTATGGACATTGCTGATGAGGCAAATTTCCAGCGGTATTCTTTTATCGAGCACGTACTGGGCAAGGTCGCCCAATTTCACCGCCTTGCCGTTCGCTACGGCGATGTCGTCGATCAGGCGCGTTCCGTGTCCGATCCGGTGTGCTCCGCAGTACTGAATCGCCTGCCAAATCGATTCCTTGCCGTAGCCTTCCCCGGCGTGAATCGTGATGTTGAAATTCTCCCGCTGGATGTAGTGAAAAGCTTCTACATGTTTCTTGGGAGGATAACCGCCTTCTTCTCCGGCAAGATCGAAGCCAACCACTCCGCGCTCCCGAAAATCGACGGCAAGTTCCGCCATTTCAAGCGAGACATCCATGTTGCGCATGGCGCAGATAATCAATCCCGAAGAAATCCCGAAATCCTTGCGGCCTCGTTCCAGTCCCTTCAAAACAGCCGCGACTACCTGTTGGTGGGTCAATCCTTTCTGCGTGTGAAAGACTGGCGCAAAGCGGGTTTCAAAGTAAACCACGCCATCTCTGCTTAGATCCTCGGCTTGTTCATAGGCGACGCGCTCCAGGGCCTCCTCGGTTTGCATGACCGCGATGGTGTGGGTGAAACCCTCCAGGTACTTGGCGAGACTCCCCTGGTTCGCGCCTCGATGAAACCATTGCGCCAATGCTTCGGGATCTGCGGTCGGAAGTTCGGCGTATCCGGCATCGCTTGCCAACGCAATCACAGTTCTCGGTCGCGGCACGCCATCCAAATGCTCGTGCAAAAGGACCTTCGGAAGACTTTGCAACACCTTTTTATCAAGTTTCATCGAATGTTCTTTTCTCCCAGCAGCAGTTTCGAAACAAAGCAGGTAAAACGTTGCAAGATCATACACCGCCTCCCGGATGAGAGCAGCTCTGATTGCCTCTGCGGCCAGTGTTGTACAATCCCACCCCAATACACGTTGAGGAAAAAATCGCCGCGCATGACTCAAACCGCCCCAGAAAATTCCCCGGCCGTGCCCGAAGGGCCTTATGGCAAGCTTCCTTACATTTATCTCGCCTATTTGACGGCAGGTTTGCTGTGGTTCGTGCTTCACAGGCGTAGGAAAGAAACGCTAGCTGGGGCTGAGATCGTCGCCGCTGCGCACCCGCCGCCATAAAAATATCTAATCTTCGCCAAAAAAATTTTCACTGAGGGAAAGCTTTCATTTCGCTCCCAACTCGCGTAAATTTAGTCCGTCTTTTTTTGCCTGCGAAAGCAAGGAACCTTGCCGCGACCATCGGCTAACAACACAGCGGTAGTGAACTGCTGGCAAGCAGTGCTGTACGACTGTCTCCAAAACTTATACTGAGGTTATCTATGCTCAAGAAAACTGGACTGGCCGTTCTCTTGGCGGCGTCATCGCTGTGGATGCCGTTCGCTCTTATACCGTACGCTCAGGCTCAGCAGACGCTCGGTGGCATCACGGGCTCGGTCGCAGACAAGACCGGCGGCGTTCTGCCGGAAACCGTGGTGACGATCGTGGGTGACCAGACAAAACTCACACGCACCCAGAAGACCAACGCGAATGGCATCTACGACTTCGTGAACCTGCCCATCGGCACCTACACGCTCACCTTCACCCATGACGGCTTCGAAACGCAGAAGGTGCCCTCGATTACGGTGCAGGCGAATCGCACCGCTACCGTCAATGCAGTATTGCCCGTCGGACAGGTGGGGACGGTGGTAGAGGTTAAAGCCGACCCGCTGATGAACGCAGTCGACACGACGAACGGTTACGTGCTGGACGACCAGCAGATTCGGGCCGTCCCGCTGCCCACCGGCAGCTTCACCGGACTCGCCATTCTTTCTCCCGGAGTGAATGCCGAACTGCCCGGCGGCACCGGCGCCAACAGCGGCCTGGGCAACCAGCCGATCTGGGCGAATGGCCAGCGCGATACCAGCAATAGCTTCCTGCTTAACGGCGTCGACGCCAGCAACCTGTTTAACGGCAAGAGCACAAGCCAGGTAGCCTCTTCCCGCATCGTGAACAACACCGGAGTGGCCGGAGTCGCCAGTACAAACGCCGCCCCCGTCCAGAGCACCGCATCTGTCTATCTGGCGATCGGTCAGGCATTGCCGACTCCGGCTCCTGAGACGGTTCAAGAGGTGCGCGTGAACACTTCCATGTACGACGCGCAACAAGGCTCGACCAGCGGGGCGCACATTGACATGAGCACCGCGTCAGGGACCAACACCATTCACGGCGAGGCCTACTGGCACCGCGGAACGGACTGGCTCAACGCTGCGCCGTTCTTCAACAAGCAGGATCCTAACATCCCCTCCGACCAGGCTGTCCCGGAGTTGCATCGCGAAGTCGTGGGCGGCAAATTGGGTGCCCCACTGATCAAGAACAAACTCTTCGGATTCGTCGGCTACCAGCACCTGCACACCTCCGACCAGGACATCGGCCTCTCGCGGCTGATGGTACCCATCGATTTCAACCCGACCTTCTGTGGTACCTCCAGCCGCCAGGGCGCGGCGTTTTCTAACTGCCTGGTCAATATCGCTAACAGCGATTTCCTCATCCCAAACAATTATCCCGCCATGACAGCCGCGCAGATCAATTCGGTCGCGCTTGCTCTCTTTCAATACCAGTTCGCCAATGGCCAGTACCTGGTTCCATGGTCCAATTACGGCGTCATGCCATCCCCGGATTTTCCGGAAAACGCCACCATCCCCGGTACAGCCATCTTCAGATCCGACCAAGCGGTGGCGGATCTTGACTGGGACAAGAGCTCCAGGGATACCGTCTCAGCCAAATACTATTATCAGCACGACCCCACTTCCGCTCCTTACGCCTACTCCAACGTTGCTGGCTTCACGCAACATCTCGACGCCGGCAGCCAGGTTGCGTCGCTCACCAATACGCAAGCCCTGCGGCCCAATTTGAGCATCGTCGAAGTCCTCGGCATTCTTCGCGAGAAGGTCTACAGCACCATCGCTCAGCCCTTCACGCCGCAACAGATGAACATCAACACCTTCGGCTCGACTTTTTTCCCCGGAATCAGCATCGTGAATATTCTTACTGGCTTCTCCCCTGTGCCCAACGACTTTCTGCAGTTCGGCCAGGGTGCAGCTTCCCAGGCGGCCTTTACGGGAGTATTTCAGAATCGCATCATGCCTTCCGCCAACGCCATCTGGATGCGCGGCAAGCACACCCTTACCTTTGGCGGAAGCTATGCCTATACCCAGCTTAACGCCCGTGACGAGAGAACGAACCAGGGCATTATTGGTTCCGCGGACTTTGCGCAGTTCCTGCAGGGCAACGTCACCACCAACGACGATTACACCACGACCAAATTCCTCCAGGGCAACGCCAACCGCTACTACCGGGCCGGGCAATTGGGTGCTTATCTCCAGGATAAATTTCAGTTCCGCCCCAACCTCAGCCTGACTGCCGGACTGCGTTGGGACTGGGACGGAGGTCTCACCGAAAAATACGGCCGCATTTACAATTTCGATCCATCCCTTTATTCCTATAACGACGCGACCGATACACTCACCTCCAACGGCATGATCATTGCCGGTAACAACAAGCTGTTTCCCACCAAAGGGGTCAGCAAGACCACGCTCACCGGACGGCAATGGGGATTTGCGCCGCGTCTGGGTGTTGCCTGGAGTCCAAAACACTTCAACGACAAGGTCGTCATCCGCGCCGGAACAGGGATCTACTACGACCGCGGCGAACTCTTCTCCTATCTTTCACCAGGCTTCGCAGAGGGCGTGATTCAAGGTGGTCCGTTCGGCGTTAACCAAACCCCTCCCTTCGTCAACGCACAGGTGTGCGCGGGTGCATCGAACAATCTGTATCTGGGATACGTACCTACCTGTCCTTCACCTTACTCGCTCTCCAGCCCGTGGGGTCCGACACTCGGTCCTGCTCCCACTGGCAACCCTAAGGACATCAACAATTACCTGCCCAATACCGGGGTGCCCGGAGTTGGAATAGAGCAAGGAATCATTAACGGGCAGCAGCTTTTTTCCTTTGCCACCTATAACCGCGCCAACAAGCTGCCCTACACCATCAACGACACGCTCGACATTCAATGGCAACCGCGCCATGACCTGGCCATCGACATCGGCTACGTCGGCAACTTGGGCCGGCACGAAGTCATCCCCATTCCCTTCAACCAGCCCGGCGTCGCCTCGCCCACTCACATCCTCCACCCTAATGCCCTGTACCCGCAGCAATACACGTACGGCTATACAGTGCAGCAGTCAGCGAGCTGCTCTCCGACTTGTCCAATCCCTTTGCCCAACGGGCAGCCCATGCAGGTCACCTACGAAGGCGGTAATGTGGATCTGCGCGTCCCCTATATTGGCTATTCGGCGGAAACGGAGAGCTATACGGCTGCCGGCGTCTCGCAATACAACGCGCTGCAGACTCACGTCGAGAAGCGCATGAGCCACGGTCTGCAGGTGGGCTTCTCCTACACTTATTCCCACGCCTTGGACGAGCAGAGCGGCATGGGCCTGTTCTTCAACGGCAACAATCCGCTGAACCTGCGCTCGGCTTACGGGTCGTCTGATTTTGACCGCACCCACGTTTTCAACTTCAGCTACAACTACGAATTGCCCAAATTCTTTGCCGCGTCCTCGCTGAAAGGTAAAATGGCGAACGGATGGGGCATTCACGGGAGCGCCGTTTTACAGAGTGGACAGCCCTACAGCGTCATCGACTACAGCGGCGCCGTGGGCAGCATCTTCTATAGCGTTTACGATGGCATCACCAATCCCATCGTGCCGCTGGCTCCCGGCTGCACACCAAAGAGCGCGCGCACCGGTTATTCCGGCGCCAACGCCTTCTACAATATCAACCAGACTGCGCTCAATCCCGATTGCTTCACCCTGCCTTTGCTCAACCCCGGTGATCTCGGAGGCGCAATTCCTGCCAACGACACTTTCGAGACCAACTTCACCAACGGCCTGCGCAACGTCTTCCGGCAAACCTGGCAAAGGGTCGCTAACATTTCGTTCGTAAAGGTAACGTCCATTACGGAACGCTACTCGCTGAGTTACAGCTTGGAAATCTTCAACCTGACCAATACCGCCAGCTTTGATGTTCCCATCGATGACGTCACGCAGAACCAGTACTACGACCAATTCCCGGTAGTGGGGACGACGCCGTTGCCCACTGGCTGCGCTACTAGTACTCCGACTCAGGGTTTCTACAACTGTCCCAACTCCCTGGGAGCCGTCAATAAGACCATCGGCAGCCCGCGCCAAATTCAGATGACCCTGAGACTCGTTTTCTAGTTCGCGCTTCAGGAATTGGAACGGCCGCCGTCACTCTTCTCCGATATCCTCGTTCCACACTGCGGGATTTCGGCGGATGTATTCGCTCAGCAACGAGGCGCACTCCGAAGAATCGAGATCAAAGATTCGTACTCCGAGCGAGCGAAGCCACTCCACGCCGCCCTGAAAATTGCGGCTCTCTCCGACGATCAGCGTGCCGAAGCCAAACTGCCGGACCAACCCGCTGCAATACCAGCACGGCGCCAGCGTGGTGACCATGGTCAGGCCGCGATAGCTGCGCTGCCGTCCCGCATTGCGAAAGGCGTCGGTCTCCCCATGCAGGGAAGGATCCCCATTCTGCACGCGCCGGTTGTGCCCGGAGCCGACCAGCCTGCCCTCGGCATCAAAGATCGCAGCTCCGATAGGAATGCCTCCTTCAGCGAGCCCTTTGCGGGCTTCCGCCAATGCCACGGCCAGCATTGCAGAATGATCAAGCTCGGACATAGCTTATTTATACCGCGTACGAATACCTCCGGGCTGGTCGTGAACGGCTGGGCACGCTCTTCCAAGAAACGGCCCCTCTGCCAGAGAACATATTTCCCCTACCGCGCCTTTCTGCCTGGAGCCCAACCCCGACCCGCCGCATCCAATTTAAAGAATGGAGACCAATATGTACGTCGTTCTTGGAGCAAGCGGCAACACTGGACACGTAGTGGCGAAGAACCTTCTTGCCCGCGGGCAGAAAGTTCGTGTCGTCGGAAGAAACGCGGCTCATTTGCAACCTCTCGCGGCGGAAGGCGCGGAGATATTCATCGGCGATGCCACTGACGCGTCCGCCCTGACCAAAGCCTTCTACCAAGCAGACTCAGCCTACGTCATGATTCCACCCAACCCTACCAGCAACGATTTCCGCGCTTTTCAGGACCGCGTCAGCGACGCGATCGCGGCAGCAGTAAGAAACGCAGGAGTCAAGAATGTTGTGTCGCTCAGCAGTTTCGGAGCCGACAAACCCAGCGCAACCGGCCCCGTAGTCGGCCTCCACAACCTCGAACAGAAGCTCAATCAGATCGACGGTGCGAACGTACTCCACCTGCGCGCCGGCTACTTCATGGAAAACACGCTGCCGCAAGCGGGCGCCATTCGTATGTTCGGTACTGCGATCGGACCGGTTAGTGCGGATCTAAAGCTTCCCATGATCGCCACCTGCGACATCGGAGCGGCAGCCGCCGACGCTCTCGTGCGTCTTGCCTTCCACGGCAAGCAGGCGCAGGAGTTGCAGGGGCAGCGTGATCTCGACTACACCGAAGCCGCCACTATCATCGGCAGGGCCATCGGCAAGCCAGATCTTGGATACATCCAGGCACCCGACAATCAGGTTCGAGCCGCAATGGTCCAAATGGGGATGTCCGAAAACTTCGCCGGGCTGATCCTGGAGCTGGCCGCCGCCCTCAACACAGGACACATTCGCGCCCTGGAACCTCGCACCGCCAGCAACACAACGCCGACGAAGTTCGAAACCTTCACAGCCGATTCCTTCGTCCCGGCCTATCAACAACAAGCAGCAGCGTAAGCACCAAGGTCACAAACAACACAAAAGGAAAAGGCCACGCTGATTTCGCAACGTGGCCTTTGTTTCAGGCCGCAACCGCTGCGCAAGATACAATCGAATCGTGACTGTCCCCCGGTTTCTGGAGGCCACAATCCCTTGCGGTGGGGGAAATTCACGTTCTGATTACGGGTCCGGCATGCGTTAAGGGAGCTGTCCTAGCCTTTCTTGTCTGCGGCTGCCGCCTCGCGGTCCACCAACATCTTCATGAGGTTCTGATACGACTTGGGCATGGTCACCGTATCGCGCATGGCGACGGTGATGGGGTAACGCGTGCCGCCCTTGTGCGTACCTTCCAACCCTTCGATGATCTCCTGCGCATACGCCCAGGGGAAGGCGAAGGCCATCTCGTTATCCTGGGCCATGCCGAACACGCGATCGCCGTTGCAGGGGAGAATCACCTTGGGCTCGTTGGTGGTAAGGGTCTGGATAACGATCTCGGCGCAATCCAGTCGGCCGCCGCTGGTCGAGGCCACGCGCCCGCCGCGCTTGTAGAGCGAGGCATGGACCAGCCGCATCACCTGCGCGCCATTGGCGTAGACGGCCACCACATGCGGTTCGAAGGTGGCCCGGTTCAGCGGCGCAACACAAACATAGTCGTATGTGCCCGGTTCGAATCTCCAGGTGCTGGCTTCCAGGTTCCGAGCGGCGGGTTCGTCCTTGCAGTACATCCCGATGGATACGAACCCTTTCAGATACTCCTCGTTAGGTTTGCGGAGCCCAAAGGCGATGGCCGCCAGCGGGCAGATGACATCGTCTTTGCCCACGGCTATGCTCCATCCGTAGCGCCGGGCGACACCGATCGACTGGCACACGATCCATTGCTCGCCCATGCTTTGGCTGGGGACCTTCACGCCGTCGGGAACCGCTTCCCCCGGCTTGAGCATGCGGATGGCTAGGGGAAAGGTGTCTGGCCGAACGTAACGCGCCAGCGCTTCATCAAGCAGCCGCAAGGTTGAAGCGACATCTTCGTTCATACGAAACTCCGGACAGGCCAAACTTGCCTGCGCTGTGGATGAAAGCAACAGGCTAGCAGAAAAGGCAAGCAACTGGGGAGTGACTAGAGCCCGAATCACGCAGTTGCAGACCAAACCCCAGCGTGCGAAATCACGGTGGAATAGGGTGCCCGTTCGTGGCCTTAGCGGCAATGCACTCTGGCGTGGCATGCCGCGCAGAGCGTGATCAAGTTCTCCTCGGAGTCGGCTCCCGCTCCCGAATGGCTGCGGAATTCCTTGTGGTGCACCTCAAGATTCGACATCGTGCCACAGGATTGACACCTCCAACTGTCGCGGCGCAGGATCTGCTCTCGTAGATTCTCGTACGACAAAGCGTCCAACCGCGAAGGAGTGGCTTTGGGGCGAATCATTCTCAGGACGCCTTCTCACGCAGGTTTTCGAGGAAAGCCTGCTGCTGTTCGCCGGGCAAGAACTTGTAGTAGCGCGAGATCGAGTTGAGCAGGATCTCCGGGTCGCTATTGTCCAGGTGTGCTCCCGCCAGGAAGTCGGCGCAGATCATCTCCAGACAGTAGCCCCGCGATTTGTCCGTGCCCAGCATCAGAGCTGCAGTCTCGATTGCCTGCTCGATGACCGGGATCTGGCTCTTGTAGACCTTGAAGTAGATCAGCTCCGACGGCTCCGTTTCCTTTCCCGTCAGTTCCTTCTCCACCTCCCGCCGGAAGTCCTCCTTCGGCAGAGCGCGAGCTTTGTGCAACCAGGTTGCACAATCGAAGTGCTGACCGTCCCGGCGCGCGACCTTCGCCAGCTCCAGCCCCTTCGTCCATCCCACTTCCTTCAGTTCACGTCTCGCCTGCGGCGGCAGGTGCTCGTGGATGGACATCAGGTAGTACGCCTTTCTTCTCGATTCCGGGAACCGTCTCGCCAGGAACTCGTCAAACGACTTCAGGCTCTCCAGACGCCAGTACTGTCCCGCCCGCACCTCGCACAGATACCTGCCGAGCTCGACGAAACGGGTGTCCCGCTCTGCCTCTTTCTGTCTTTCCCACGCCAAAATCTCGTCGATCTTGGTGAGGACAAACAGGGCACGCTTGCGATTAAGCTTAGGCGGCATCGGTGGATACCTAGTAAACAAGTTCGTCAAACAGACCAAGATCGACTCCGGGTTTGCGTACAAGGCCGGCCTCGACCATGTCGGGCTTGTCGAGGCAGAGCCCGATGAAGGGGCAGGTGGTGCACGGATTCTGGGGAAAGCGGATGCCGCTGTGCGGCAGGAACAGCCCGGACTCGATCCGTCGGACGGTGTCTTCGACCAAGGTTGCGAACTCCTGCCGCTGCTCGTTAGAAATGGTGGCCCGGAGGTACTGAACTTCAACCAGTCGCTTGCGCACGAAAACAACTTGGGCAACTTCGTCGATCCCGGTCATCCACGAATAACAGACGAGTTGCGGATCCAGTGCGGAAATGCCGGCCGGCTCTTCAGGATATCGCGCAGACGTGGTCTTCCATTCCAGAACGCAGGGTGTGCCGTCCAGTTCACCAATGGCGTCGACGTAAGCGACGAAATTGTTGCCGGAAGCCAAGGTCCGATTGAACTGAATCTGCTGGGTGGAACGAGGGCGGCGAATGCGAACCCGGCCGTCCTGAGCGAAGCGCTCGAGCAACTGGATGCTTTGTTGCAGCATGCGGTCCCAGGTGTCGTTGCCCGAGTAGGTCAGACCCATGTCCTTGCAGAGGCCCCACTGCTCGAACAGCACAGCCGCCGGGTCTTCACGGCGAAAAAAGGCGGCGACGGCCTGTTCGAACGCTCGGCCGAAGAGCATGGCGGCCCGCGTGTCTTTTTCTTGCCAACCATCGAGGTAGCGGTGCCGGTAACGGCGCGGGCAGGAAAGGTATTGGCTGATCTGGGTGTAGGAGTAGGTCACCGGGTTGCCTCCGCGATGTTGGAGTGAGAAGCGCTCGATACCGGAGCCGCGGACAGTTCTTCCCAATGGCTGGCCGGGGCGAAGCCGTCGAGGTTGATGAGCGAAATGCCGTTGATCACGGTGTGGCTGATCTTGACCACGCCGCGGAGTCCGGGCAGAGACTTCTCATCGACTTGTTCGTGGGCCAGAAGCTCCGGGTCATAGAGGAAATCTCGCAGGAACCAGCCCAGCTTCCACATCGCCTTTTGCGTGCAGTAAAGACGGCCGACAATGGGCTGCCCTGCGGAGGCGTTCGGTTCAAGGACGGAGAGCCGGAGGATGTAGAAGGGTTTGTGGGAATGCCAGCGGAACTGGGCGCCATCGACCCGCACAAGGAAGATGCCGTCTGGAATCTCCGGACGAGAATCGCGGGCAGTTTCGGCGAGACCTGGGACTTTGCGGTTCATGCGGCCCCCTCCTGTTTCGGATGCGAGTAGCTGTTGAGCTGGCAGAGGAGAGCATTGCGGTCCTTCTCGGCCCAGTCGGCCAGTTGCTGGACGAAGTTCTGAACCTGTTCGCGGGTGGCATCTCGGAGCGTCTTCGTGCCGCAGAAGTCGACGGCGTAAGCCTTTACCAGTTCGGGGTCGAGCTTGTGCTGGCGGATGATCTGGCAGAGGCGGTCGCGGACCTTGGGCCCGCCGCCGTTCCCGTTTCCATTCGCATTTTGGGGAGGAAACTTTTCAACCGGATTCGGAATCGTTCCGATCTCCTCGACCGAGCAGATGCCGATTCCGTAGGCCTTGCGGAGGGCGCGATTGACTGCTCGGGTCTCGGCCACGCGCATCTCTGCACCGCGGACGAGAGAGGAAACATTGGACGGATTCGCGTCGCCGTAGCCGACAAAGCCGGATGAGCCCTTGGAAGGGAAGACCGTCGCCTTGAGGACGAAGCGATTCGCCGCCGAATCACACAGCGAATCGACGGCCTCAACATGGATGCCGCTGCATCTCTTGCGACGCGCCAGCCCAATCAGGCCGGTGTGTGTGACGTACCAGTTGCTGTTGATAATTTGGAGATCGCCTCCCTTCAGTGAAAAACTAAACTCTCGCGTCAAGTTTTCCAGCCAAGCTTTGGTCCGCGATGCTAAAGCTTCACCGAACGCCTTTCTCGCCGCGCTCATGTTTTGTCTGAGCAGCTTGTGCGTTGCTTGCCCATTGAAATCTGTTTTGCTCTTCGCTTTCTTTGGCTGTTTCATTTCCGCCTCCTGTATCGCAAGTATAACAAGTATGACATGTATTACACAATAGCGATTTGTATTGTTCACAATCCGATCGCAAAGCTATATTTCAGAGGTGGCGAGAACAGGCTTTCTAGTATTCCGAGTGAACCCGGAACTGCGGCGCGACATTCAACAGATTGCTGATGAGGAACAGAGGACCATCACGCAAGTATGTGAGATGCTGCTGCACGAAGGCGTCGAGGCCTATAAGAAGGAGGGGCCCAAGTTCATGCAGCGCCTGGTGGCAAAACAGAAGGCTAGGGTCAAAGACATATGAGCGCTGGTTGCGGAACCCTTTCAGGCAGAGCCTTTGCCCTCAGTCCAGCCCGGAGGGAATGTATTGAACGTGACCTCCATTGGTCCCTGGGTCTGATTTCTCTGGCTTTAAATCCCATTTGAAGATCCATGGTGCAGCCAAACCTGTTCCGAACATCAGGGAGTCGCATTCCCTGATATCTGCTAAAAATTCCCTGTTTGTTCAAGGGTCGTCACGCGAACAAATCCAGCGGAATGAGTGCCGTATGTAAGGATAGTGCGGCATTTTAGGCCCCCAGAATAGAGGAATTCCCTGTATTTTTCCCTGTTTGCAGGGAATTCTCGCGGAGAAGGTCAGCAAAATCGCCCTGGAAATCCACCGAGGCCAGGCTTCGTTCTTTCGATCGCCGGCGGAGGCTGGCGTATACAAACCACCCACCAGCCCCGATGATGAAAACTCGCACTTTGAACGTCATGAACGTTGCTTGCGTGGGCGATTGGAGAGTCGTGGGATTTCCGGGAACTGAGCTACTCACGCCACCGAGACCGGCTTACGAGACATACGCCAAATTACCAAACGAACCCACTAAGTTTATTGTTTTCAGCGATTCCTTCGAATATGCAATCGGAGAATAGCCTGCAACAGATGGCGGGTTCGGCATGATACATCGCGCCACTGCAAGTTTTCCTTGCTCCACTGCCGCCCCGAAAAGCCATCCACAAAACCAGCATCACGAAGCTCTCGGATGGATTGTCTCAGCGGTGTTCAAGATTGGTCGCCAAAGAATATCCAGAGACCACTTTCGGCGAACACATCGGAAGGGCTGTACTCGGGTGTAGTGGTTCCCGGGCGTGGTTGAAAGTTTGAAGATCATGACCGAAAGGGTGCGCACGCGCATCTCGCTTCGCCTTCGGGTACCTGCAAGTTCCCGCAGGACAAACGGAACGCGTCTGAGCTCCCAGGGCTGGGAAGCAAGCCTATGCGGATATTGTGAAGAAGCTTGCTACTTCCCTGTGCTCAGAACGCCCAATCTGAATTCTGACAACAATTCTTGTTGACAGGCGAGTTGTCAAAGGTGCAAGATTGCGACTCGTGTGGGTCTGGCCACGATGGATTTCCCCCCATCGCCCAGCAGGGTTCGCCCAAAAAATTGCCTTTGAAGAAATAGATGCGGTGCCATGTCCGGCGGCTGACGTCGCTTTGGTTATTGGTTCCTCATAGATTCTGGAGAAATTCGCCATGAAATCTCGCGCCAATTTCCGTCTGATGGCCTTTGTCGTTCTTGTCGTTTTGGTGGTCGGCCTTGCTGCCCAAAACTCGCTGGCACAGGCGACGGTTTCAGTTTCGCCAGTAGCTCTTTCCTATGGCGTGCCCACGGGAACTCCTGTGGTGTCACCTTGTACGGTCCCGTGCAGCGCTCAAGAAACTGTCACCGTAAACATCATTGGTGCATCGACAGCCAGCCCGGTCACTTTTGGGAGTACGACGGTCACGGGCACGAACTACACGGATTTCATCACCGCCGGAGACTCGTGTACTGGACAAAAATTCACCTCTCCCGCTACGTGTCTGGTGACTCTGTATTTCAACGCTTCGTATGCGGGGACAGTGACGCCTACGAAGTTGGAGACGGCGACGCTCACACTCTCGGTCACGTCCGGCGCAACGGCTCCTCCTCCCATCCCGCTGAGCGGCGCCTATGGCTCGATCAAGCTATTCGGCGAAACAAATGTCGCGACGCCTCCTAGCTCAACTAGCTTCACTAACTTGTACACGATTGCAAGTACGACGCAGAATTTGAGCTGTACAGGGACCGTCACAGCGACACTTTCGGGTACTCCCGACGGTGTGGGGAACCTTCTCGTGGACGATTACATCACTTTGGCCACCGGCTCCCCACTCACACCGGCTAACGATAGTCCTCCATATGGTGACGGCACCTTGTATCCTCTTGGAAACGTCTGCAGTGGCGCCGCGTCAACAGCGGTCAACAACCCCAACCCCCCGGACGAGGGCGATTATCAAAGTTGCTTTACCTCGGACTACCAGTTTACTGCTGACAATTATCCCAATACGCTCATCGGACTAGATCCTGATACGTTTACGTCGAACGGTAATACGGCGATATTAGGAAAGCTTAGCTCCAACGCTGGCGGCATTGCGCCGATCAACATCAGTTCTTTCTTTTCTGCTTCCTACTCGGGGCAGGCCTTGTTCACCCTTCTTTCATCGGGGTCGGAGGGCCTCTACGCCAACTCCACGCTTTTCCTGCAAACAAGTTGCAGCCCTGGGGGAGTCGTACCCGGCGCCACTGTCACGGGCAATCCCACACCAACGAATACCGTCTCGTTCGACAGCAATCCGGGCACGAGCTGTTCTATCTTGGACAACAATGCGCAAAACCCTCAGACTCCGGGAACCACGCCAGTCTATACGGAGATCGCCGTGCCTCAGCAGCTCTTCTATCAGCTGGTTCAGGGCACATCCGCTGCTCCTGACGTTTGCACCAGGGTGTCGTGCGAACAGGATTCTTCTAACAACAACGCGCCGATGTGCGCAGGCATTCTGGTCCAGTGCTGGGACCCGACACATACGACGCTAAATGGAGCCAACTGCGACGCCGGGCAAATGCAGAGCTTACTGAGAAATACGTTGTTCTCCTTCTCGTTTGACTCGCCGGACACGCTAAACGGAAGCAACTACCTGTACAATTCGTCGCCGAACGCATGCACCTACTACCTGGGAGGCGCCGAGGGTGCCGCTTGCGCGACGGGCACGGGACCGGGCCTGTTGGTGGGGGGCGATGCCTGGGCGTGCGCGCCGGGCTCGACGGAGCCCTGCACTCCGCTCGAACCCAGTGCTTCGGGATTTAATACTACGACAAGCGCTGCAACCCCTATATATGTTACCTCGACAATACTCGCGAGCCAGAGTGCTGACCCGAACTGCTATGAGACAGGTCTCGTGGCGAACGATCTGTGCCCGCTCGACCTCCTGACCCAGTTCAGGGGAGCGGCCGACATTCCTCCGACCGGCGACAAGGGAAACTCGATATACTTCCCGGTTGTGAACCATCCGCTGCCTACCGCATCGGCGACCGTCGGCCAGTACGGCTGGGTGAACAGCACCACAGCCAACGTGAACTTCGCTGCGAACGCGGCGACTTATTCTTCTCCATCTGTAACTGCAAACAATCCTTTTCCGTCGTTTCCATATAATGGCTTTGTTGCGGCGCCAGTGTACAGTGTGACTTATGGCATCACGCAAGCGGGTAGCCCGCTGCCGGATACTACCTATCCAGTTCCGGGTGACATAACTGTGTGGAACAATTATACCCAGGAGAATTTTGCCAACCCACTGTGCAATTATATGGGGACGACCCCAAGCTCCTTTTCTCCTACCGAAAGCATCCTTTCCCTTACCGCTTCCCAATTGGACGGTTTGTACAATCTGCACTACTACCCGACGGACTGCGCCCTCACCGAAGGGCTGAACTTCAACCCGCAGCCCCCGGTGTCACTCACCGATCCGACAGTCAACTGGGCATCGTTCCCCTTTGTGACCTTCGGCATTGATACCGTAGCACCTACTTTTTCTTCTGCTAGCTGCAGCCCAGCGCCCGGCACCGGAACTTGGTACGGCGGGCCCAGCGGCAACCTCACAGTAACATGCACTGTGAATGACCCCCCAGCCGCTGACGGCAGTTACTCCGGTTTCATGCCGGTAAGTGGCATCCAGGGCAAACCAAACGAAACGGTTTCCATTTACACAAACGTTGCGCCCGGCTACACCGATGCGTCGGCTACGGCGGGAGCGCAGTCGACCCCTGCTGGTTGTTGTACTTCTCCCCCGGCTCTAACGGTCACTGACCTCGCTGGGAACCCCGTCGCCGGCGGCGTCTCTGCCGGTCCATATCAGATCGACTTGCAAGCCCCAACGATCTCAGGCAGTGCTGGATCTTCCACCGTGGGTGGAACGGCCATCACCGTGACGTTTACTTGCTCCGATGCGGGTTCTGGCGTCCCCAGCGGCGGCTGCACTATCAGCAGCGGAGCCCCGGGCAACTATGTTGCCAATAGCCCCGCCTGCAACCCCAGCTCGGGTGCTACTGTCACCTGCGGAGGCACTATTCCCACCACGGTGGCAGAGGGCGGCACGTTATATGTAAGCGCAACAGACAATGTAGGGAATCAGGCGCAGCCATACCCGGTCGCTTACTCGGTGGGTAAGGCCACGGCGTCGATCGCCGTGACCAACGTGAGCCCGTCGTCGGAGAACTACGGCCAGGATGCGGCGGTCACGATCACGGCAGTGCTGTCGTGGACAGGCAGCGGCACTGCGCCTACGGCGACCAATGTGACCATTGGCGGCAACGGGCACAGCACCTATGGATTGACGACTTGCGGCACGCCCAGCGGCGACACGATGACCTGCACGGCTACGTATACACCGAACGCCTCTGATACGCCGGGGACCTACACGGAGACGGCGACGTTCGCGGCAGACAGCAACTACAGTGGATCGAGCAGCACGCAGACTAACAACTTCAGCATCACGCAGCAGACCACCTCGGTGAACGTGACGGGCGTGTCGGTGCCCTCAGAGGCATACGGCAGCGGAACTCCAACAACGGTAACGGCAACTCTGGCCTGGACGGGCGGCGGGGCGGCG
>Ga0074044_10001240_pt1 | contig 23423 bp, 19 predicted proteins | sample BogForMeECP23OM1_FD_94443 | JGI IMG/M metagenome (GOLD analysis project Ga0074044, IMG submission 94443) | Bog forest soil microbial communities from Calvert Island, British Columbia, Canada - Bog Forest MetaG ECP23OM1 | ecosystem: Environmental > Terrestrial > Soil > Wetlands ... | reverse complement strand
GAAGATCGCTTATCTGTCTTTGGGATCGAACGTCGGAGACCGCGCCGCCAACCTGCGCGCCGCCCTCGCGCGTCTGGAAGAAGGCGATCGGTTGCTCGCGGTTTCTGCGTTTTATGAAACTGAGCCAGTAGAGGTTCCCGACCAACCTTGGTTTCTGAACTGCGTGGCGGCCATCGAAACCGGGAAAACGCCGCGAGAGCTGCTCCAACTGGCGTTGCAGATTGAAGCGGCGATGGGACGCGTTCGCATGCGCTCGAAGGGCCCGCGCAAGATTGATATCGACATACTGTTGTTCGGCGACCTCGTCGTGGACGAGCCAGGTCTGAAGATTCCGCATCCGTCAATGCATCAGCGTCGCTTTGTTCTGGAACCGCTGGTTGAGATTGCGCCTGAGGCGCTTCATCCTGTACTCGCGAAAACCGCGCGAGAACTGCGGGCAGAGTTAAAAGACGGGCAGAAAGTTCGGCGCCTCTGAATCGTTCGATTGTTCAGACCCCTCCGGCTTTGCACAGCAACCCTCGGAAACCCCCGGAAGGTGCCCTATGAAGGGTAGCCTTTTGTGCAGCTTAGGAGGTTTGTGTGCAGATGCTTCCGCGCCCCGTCCGGTTGGTTCCCGTTTCGTAAAAGCATATCCTTCATGGGTCCGGGAGTATAGCGCTCTTGGCGATCTACGGAGGTGTGGATGTCCGAACCGATTAAGTTTTGGCAGTTTGTTGGTCTATGTCTTGAAAAGACTTGGGAAAGATCATGGGAAAAAGCCGATACAGCGGCAACCATCGCAGGCATTGCAATCGGTATACTGCTCCACTTTGTTCCGGGATGGGAGCAGGCCGTGAACCGCATCGTGTGGGAAATACCGCTGGCGGCTTTAGGCTCCCTTCTGATTGTGCGCTTATTTCTGTCTCCGTTCTTGGTCTATAGGAAGAGAGACAAAGAGGCGATACAGGCTGAGTCTCAAGTAGCGATACTGACACAACCCGTTATAACGCTTTCCAACGTTATCACCCCACAGGTGAATAACTACCCTAACGGGGAAACGGGGCTCTTGTACCGTATTGATGTTTTTAATTGCGGCGGGCGATCAGCACACAACACTGAGGTTAAGTTGATTCGGGTAGAACCGGATATTCCCGAATTACGCCTCCCTGTCCCATTGCAGCAAATGCACGACTACTCCACACGGCGATTAACGGAATTTTCTTTGAATCCACAGGACCACAAGTATATCGACTTTGTTGGCTCACGATCTGGGACTAAGGGAATCATGGTTTGGCATATCATCCCCGGAGTTCTCTCCTTGCTTGCAAGTGGAAATTATGTATTAACCGTGTGTGCGACTGGAGAGAGTATACCGTCCGCATCCGCCAGATTTCATGTATGGGATACGGACGGTAGGCTTCATTGCGAGATGCTGTGATTACTATACGTCTGTGCGGGTTGACTGGGCCAGAACACAGGATCAATGCCGAGTTCACACATTTCGTGGATGAGCACGACAAGGTTATGACACAGGACTTTACAAAGCGTCTCGTTGACCATCGCGGTATCGGTCTTGCTGCGGAGCGAATCACCGAATTTCCGTTTCATCATGGAGAACGCGGATTCGACGTTCGAGCGCTTGTGATAATGGGCCAGAAATTCCTCTTTTCTGAACGAGAAATAGTGGTACATCTTCTCCCACGTCCCGCCGCCATTGCCGCGATTGTTGGACTTGAAAGAGATGAACGGAGTAGCGCCGACACTGGCAATTACCTCTGCATTCGCCTTGCTCGCATAGCCCTTGTCTGCCGATACTTCCGCGATCTGAAAATTCTTGGCCGTGTTCTCAACCAATGCCGGGAGCACGATGGAATCGTTTGTATTTCGATCAAGAATCTCTACCGAGGTCACGATGTTCGTCTTGACTCCGACCATGATGTGAACCTTTACCCAGTCATGTTGCTCGCGGACCTCTCCGTACTTGTGGTCAAACCAGCGGGTGAATCGGCAGGTGGTAAAACCGGACGAATCCACGGCAAAGTCGGACTCCACGGACTTGAGCGGCAGACTGGTTTGTGCGATGAACTGTTGCAGAATCGGAGTCAGATCGGGGTTCTCAAGGTAGTTGCTGATGCAGTTAAAGTGCGGAGTCTTGGAAATGTGCCCGCGCCTATGCGCTTCTCTCAAGTCGGACATGAATCGGCGCTGCGAAACCGCACTGTAGACCTTGAACACGACATTGAACACGGCATCGGAGAGCGGCAGACGCGGACGGCCATTCTTGCCCGAAGTGGATACCAGTCCAGAGCACAGGTCGTGCAAGAGGCTCTGGAACCTGTCCTGTTCGCTCGTCTGCGCCGCATTGTACGCGGGCCAGTTTTGCGGGTAGGTAGTGCGCTGTTCCGTAACCGTCATGGTTCGCGTCACAGTCGTGCTTCCGTCCGCGTTTTGTTCCTGTCTGATCTTCACGACACAAGCCGCAACAATGTGCTTGCAAGCCTCTCCCCGGCGCTCAAAGTCCGAGCACGTACAACTTGCCCATTTCTCCATCAAGTGGACACGGTACGTTCCGCGCCCGGTTTCCGACGGGACAATCCAAAATGCTCCCTGCCGCCGAATCGACCGCGTTTCCGCCAGTTCCATGCCGCGAATCTGTCTCAGGTCCATAATCATCACCTGAGAAATATATTACTAAATAGGTATATATTGGTCAAGCGAAATCTTACCTTGACAATATATTATTATCTAGGTATAGTCGCGTCATGGCGCTGGTCACGGTCAAGCAAAAAGGCTATCGCTGCAATCGTTGCGAACACGAATGGGTGCCGCGCCGGAGCACCAAGGGTGAGCCGAAAGTTTGTCCATCGTGTAAAAGCCCATATTGGAATCGACCGCGCACGTACAAGCTCAAAGCGCGATAATGGTTTGGCGGAGGAATGGGGAGTTGAACCCACGGTGCATACACACCGTTCGGAGTTTTGCAGACTCCTAGCTGCCACCAGCATCATTCCTCCGTTCATGGATGCGGGTAATGAGAATGCCTCAATAACGGCTCATTACCCGCATTGCGTTCTACCTCAGCGGCTTTACAGGTTCCGGCAACTTGGTGCGTGCGCGTACCGGCGTCGCAATTTTCCTCATCCACTTCCTTTTGCCACCGGACTCCACGTCCATTACCTTGCCCTGCTCTTTAAGGCGGTTCAGCACTGCATTGATCGTTGCCAGTGGGTTCTTGTGTTCATCGAGCGTGCCGATCTTCTCAAGTTCGTTCTTAATTTCCGTTGTGCTCATAGGCATGGAGTGCGCGTGGACGGCGCTCAAAATGTCCTCTGTGATGCTGCTCTCCAGTGCATCTCTCAAGCGCTGAGAGGCGTGCTTTCGCCAATCCGCACTTTCTCCCGATTCCTCACAGAGCACAGACAGAGCATTCACAGTTTTTCGCAGGGAGAGGATTCGAGAGGCGGTATCCTCCTGAACTTCCAAGAGCGCTTCAAGTTCTTGCACAGCCGATTCGAGAGCCTTGCGGTAATCTTGGTCAGTCATTGCAGCAATCCTTTAAGCGTGGATTTTGAAAGTACTTTAGCGCGAGGTTAAGCAAATGTCAAGTGCAAAAACGGGGACGGCTGGTAAGTGGGACGAAGCGATTGAAGATGCCAAGAAACACGTCCAGCGGCTTCAGGCGGTGATTAGGACGCTGGAAGAGAAGAAAGCCAAGGGAGAGCCATGGCCAACCAAACAGGGGGGCAGATGATATGGGCATTCCAGATGATTTCGATTGGGTGACGGCACGTAACAACTGCTCCATCCGGGGAGTGTTTGAGATCCTGAGATTGCAGATCGAAAACGACGTTAAAATCCGGAACGATCAACTGCAATCAGAAGGTAAGAGAAAATACAGTTACGGCATAACAGTAGTTTTAGGCGGCGGCATTGTTGTTTACCTTGAAGGTGAAGGTGTTGAGGGTTTTGTCGGAACCTCTCAGTCTGTAGCTTTATCCATTACCCAGAACGGCGGCATTTTGGCGTGCGACGAGAACAACGAGCCGATACTCGAAGCATACCCGACTACCTCTGACGATGGAAAATGCAGACTCAAGGTCAACGGCCAAGAGCGAGAACTATGGCATGTACGGAAAACGGTTCTTGAGAAGCTGTTCTTTCATACGCATTAGGCAGGGGAGGCATTTTTGTGCAGCAACGGAGCTTATTATGCAGAACGGACTTGAAGTGACTAATAGTGCAAAGCCGACCCCTCCCATGGCGGTCTTTTGGAATCAAAGACTTAGCGGTTGGTTTTTCCCAAATCTTTGAGGAATAAGGGATTTCTAAAGCCTTATTCTTCAAAGACCTAGTTTTGATCAGTAAGTAACTGACAAATTCGAAAGTCAGAGGTCGGAGGTACAAATCAGAAGTTTCTGTATGAAGAAAATGATCTCCGTTCGGCGCTGGATGGGGGCTCAGTTTAGGAATGCTCCGCCACCAAGGACACTAGCAGATTGCTGACTCAGTTGCTCTCCGCAGTGCGCCCCTCAGCGGCTAAAAGCCGCCACTGAAAATACGACGGGAATCGCAGCGGTAAACCGCTCCACCCCATCACGCCAAAGCCAGGCGTGCTGGGGACCCCGGCGCTGCGCCACCCAGAAGCAGAACCAAGCGTGCTAGGGGATTACGATCCGGCTCGCGGAGTCGTCGGGGCTGGCGATGGACGAATGTTTTTCGGGGAACTGCGCAAACAGGAAATCTACAAACGCGCGCGACTTTGGCCTGCCCGAAGTGCGACTCAAAGCCAGGCGCGCTAGAAAGACGAGCGCTTTCAGCACATCGGAATCGCGCAGGCGATTGTATCCAAGCTGTTTCTCTTCGGCCTCGCGAAACTGTCGCACCATGGTCTCGATCTCGCGGGCAATACTCTGGTGCGCGAGGTTGGTGGTCGGCGGTGCATAGATGAGGCTGGAGTTCACCAGAACCTGGTAGTGTTTGGCGAGCGTACTCAAGGCGGCGATCAGGTCGCGGTCCAGGAGCGGGCGGCCGTCTAGTGAACGCTCGGCGCGGGCGCTCTTTGCCAGGGCGAAGCTGAGGCCGAGGATCAACTCTTCGCGTTCATAGAGAAACTGCTCGGCGATCTCTATATCGGGAAGCTCCAGGTCGCGAAACCAAGCGTCGTGTCCCTGTGTGTCCGGCTCTTGCCCCGTCCCGTGATTCCCCGCGTGTTCCCGCGCCTGTTGTCGTGCCTGCAAAAGATAAGGGCAATCGCTTGGGCAATCGAGGGTCACCTCGCGTTGCTCGCCGCAACACTGCGGACAGATCTTTCCATGCACCGCCGGGCAGAAGCGCTTCTCTTTACGTTCGTTACAAATCGAGCAGGTCAATGACAATTCCTCGGGCAATTCCTCGAATTCGATTATTTCACGGAAACGAATAATTACCGCCGAGACGCCGAGAAAGTCGAGAAAAGCTTTTTCAGCTTCTCTTAGCGTTTGCCGCGAACTGTTCCGGTGGGCGCTCCGGTTATAGCCTTTTCAAACCAAAGCTTTCCTCGGCGACCTCGGCGTCTCGGCGGTAGAACTATTTCCTAAAACCGACGCGATCTGCACTACTCCCGGTGCAAATTGGAAAACTTGATCGTTGCCATAACCGATTTCTATTTGTCTCGCTGGCCCGGACGCGTTAGCCTATGCAGTTCCCCGGCCAGTCAATTTGATTTCTGGGCAGGGCTTAAATTAAGGAGAAGCATGTCAACTGAACTGCGAAATTTTCTGGCGATCCCTTACGACGAACTGGAAGAGATGAATCTGAAGGCGAAGAAGCAGCGGCTGGACCGCGTGGCTCCTCACAAGGTTCAGGAAGAGCGGCTGAAGTATCTGACGGACGAGTCTCGCATCAAGGCCGTAACCGTGATGTTCAGCGACCTTGAGGGCCGTCTGCACATGCTCGACTATGACAAGAAGTTCCTGCTGAAGAGTTACGACAACCTGACTTTTGATGGTTCGTCGATTCGCGGTTTCACCGCGCAGCGCGAAAGCGATTTGCGCTTAGGGATTGATTGGGGCGCGTTTTACTGGGGACCGGCCGACGTTTTTGGACCGGGCAAGGTGCTCGTTTTTGGCGAGGTCATCGACAAAACGGGCGAGCCTTACAATGCCGACATCCGCAGCATGCTGAAGCTGTTTGCCACCGGACTGCACAAAAAGCACGGCTACACGCTGAACGCCGCCAATGAGATCGAAGGCTTCCTGTTCAATGCGCCGGACGCCGAGCGGACTTACCACGAGACCGGCAAGTTCGAATACGTGAACACGGGCGGCTATTACCACTCGTTGCCGGGCGATCCGCTGCGCAATTTTATTGATACGACCGCGGAAGTGCAGCGCTCGATGGGATTCCAGAACGAAAAGGATCACCCCGAGGTCGCGCCCTCGCAGTTTGAAATCAACTACGGCTACGCGGAAGCGGTGGCGGCTGCTGACCACATCCAGCTCTACAAGCTGATCTGCCGGCAGGTGGCGCGCAATATGGGCTTGACCGCGTCGTTTTTGCCGAAGCCGGTGGTGGGCGTCAATGGCAGCGGAATGCATACCAACATCTCGGTCAGCAAAGAAAGCAAGAATCTGTTCTGGGATCCCAAGGGCGAAGAGAAGCTCAGCAAATTCGGGTATGAGTTTCTCGACCGGGTTCTTACACACGGCAACGATCTTTGCCTGGTGTTTAATTCCAGCGTGAACGCCTATCGCCGCCTTGATCCGCATTTCGAAGCGCCGAATCAACTCAAAGCTTCGGCGGTCGACCGCGGCGCCATGATCCGGATCCCGATTGGCAACGAACGCAGTATGCGTATTGAGGTGCGAGCGGTTGCTCCCGATGCCAATCCTTATCTGGTGATGTATTCCATTTTCAAGACTGGGTTGGAAGGTGAGACGTCTAAGATCAAAAACCTGCGGCAGGCCGAGCGCTACCTGCCGGATAATATCTACACGGCAATCGACGACTTCCGCAAAGCCGAGTGGACTACGAAGCTTCTGGGAGAAGATGTGAAGGGCCGATACGCCGACCTGAAGCAGGCATCGGCCGACCGGTGTCCGCGGCTGCTGGGCACGATTGTGAAGCCGGCCGAGGTGCAGTTCCATCACGAGGTTTACAACCAGTTTTTGTGGAATCTGTTCTAGGAGCTTTGGGTAGTGGCGCACTTTGGGAATTGCCGTCCCTCAGCGGCTAAAGCCGCAATGAAAACAGGACAGCCACCGCAGCGATAAATCGCTGCGCCACCCAAAATCGATTGCAACAGACTTGGTGGGGCGGACGAATGCGTCCGCCCCTACGTGGCTTGGCTGCTCGACAGGTACATCTCACTCGTTAGTCTTTCGGGGACTATTACTCGCACCCGTAACTTGCAATAATCGTTGTTTCCCATGGAACTCACACTTTTTGAAGAACGCTGGCTCCCCAAGTCGGTTCTTTGCCTGCGCCATTACAGTCTGAATAAATTTCTGCGCGATCTGGTTGCCGGAATTACCGTCGGCCTGGTTGCTCTTCCGCTGGCCATGGCCTTTGCCATTGCTTCGGGACTGCCGCCGCAAGCCGGAATCTATTGTGCCGTGGTCACCGGTTTCCTGATCTCCGCGCTGGGCGGATCGACCACGCAAATTGGAGGTCCTACCGGGGCCTTTGTAGTCGTAGTCGCCGGCATTGTGGCCGCGCATGGGGTCGATGGGTTATTCATGTGCACGGTGATGGCCGGCATCATCCTCGTAGTCATGGGACTCACGGGTATGGGTTCGGCGGTTAAGTTTATTCCACGGCCCGTTGTCGTTGGATTTACCAACGGTATTGCCGTGCTCATCGCGAGTACTCAGGTAAAAGATTTCTTTGGCCTCAAGCTGGAAAAGGTTCCTGGCGTTTTCTGGCTGCGCATGGAAGCACTGGCGTCTAACTTTCATACCATTTCATTCGAAGCCACGGTGTTAGCCGCTGGCACCATCGTGATTATTCTGATATGCCGCGCCTTTTCCAACCGCATTCCGGGTGCGATTATTGCGCTGGTCGCCGGCACCGGCGCAGTGTGGATTTTCAAGCTGCCCGTGGAGACTATCGGCTCCCGTTTCCATGGAATCCCGAGCGGGCTGCCGCATCTCCACATTCCCGCATTTCGCGCCGACCTGATTCACGGACTGCTGGGTCCGGCTATGACGGTCGCTATGCTGGGCGCGATCGAATCGCTGATGTCGGCGGTGGTTTCGGATCGCATGAGCAACTCCAGAAACATAAATAACCGCCACAATCCCAATGTTGAGCTGGTGGCGCAAGGGATTGCCAATGTGGTCTCGCCCATGTTTGGAGGCCTGCCAGCCACGGGCGCCATCGCGCGCACCGCCACGAACATTCGCGCGGGTGCAAGAACACCGGTCGCCGGAATGATTCACGCTTTGACCCTGCTGGCGATTCTCCTGTTCGCATCGAAGCTGGTGAGTTTCGTTCCGATGGCAGTGCTGGCGGGAATCCTCATGGTGGTCAGCTACAACATGGGGGAGTGGCGCGAAATCCCGGCGCTGCTCAAGCTGACGAAGACTGATATCAGCGTCTGGCTGGTAACGTTTGCGCTGACCGTCTTCGCCGACCTTACGGTAGCGGTGCAAGCCGGAATGATTCTGGCGGCGCTGCTCTTCATCAGCCGCGTGGCCGCGACCACCACGGTTTCGCAGGTCACCGACGACTATGTCGAAGATGGACGCGTCCACATTCTGCAAGATAAAGACATTCCCTATTACGCGACGATTTTCCGCATCCACGGCCCGTTTTTGTTCGGCGCGACCGATAAGATCGACGTGGTGACGGAAAACATTCACCGGCTTCCGCCGGTGGTGATTCTGCGCCTGCGCAACATGACCGCGCTCGATGCCACCGGACTGTTCGCGCTGGAGGAAGTCGCACGGACGTTGAAGAAGAGTGGACGCGCGCTGATTCTCTGTGGGGCGCGCGAGCAGCCGTTAAAGTTGATCCGGCAAACTGAGTTTGAGGAGTTAGTCGGTCAAGAAAACATCTGTGACAACGTGCAGGAAGCGTTGCGACGCGCCGAGGAAGCGTTCGAAAGGCTCGAACCGGTGGCGACGGCAGGGGACAGATAGAAGTATTTGATCATAGGTTCTCGCTCGGCTCTCGAGCGTTGGCCCTCGATCATTGGCTCTCGCCCAGCGCTTGGCGGATCCGTTCCCAGGTCACCTCGAGCGCCTCGGGCAGCACCCGCGTCTCGCCGATGACGCTGACAAAATTGGCGTCCGCGACCCAGCGCGGCAGAATGTGCATGTGAATGTGTCCGGCGACGCCGGCGCCTGCGGCCTTCCCGATATTCATGCCGAGATTAATGCCGTCAGGGCGATAGAGAGAGCGCAACACGGTTTCCATGCGCTGCGTCAGCGCCATCATTTCGTGGGCGGCATCGGCGGGAAGTTTCTGCAGCTCGTCGAGGTGCGCGTAGGGCACGACCATGACATGCCCGTTGGTATACGGATATTTATTAAGAATGACGTAGCAGTGGGTGCCGCGGTGGACGATCTGAGCCGGTTGGTCGTTTTCTTTGGGGGCATCGCAGAATATGCAGCCCGCCTTCTGGTCGGCGCCGGTGACATAGGCGTAACGCCAGGGAGTCCAGAGGAGATCCATGGGGCGAGAGTAGCAGAAAGGCGCTGCGAGCTGCGAGCTCCGAGCTCCGAGCGAAAACGACAAAGCAACGGATCGCTCGGAGCTCGCGGCTCGAAGCTCGCAGCTCATGAGTGTGACGAGTCTGTAAATTTTCCGCCGGTCAGCGGAATCGGGTTTGACACTGTTCGGACGCGGTTGCTATAGTCGAAGAGTCCTTGATTTTGGACGCGGTTTCGAACCAGCTGGAATTGTCCCAGGGTCGTCCGCCAGGTCGGCCTCAACGTAACCTAATGACCACGCCAGCAGTCCGCTACACCACGTCCCGCATGAGTTGCGCAGGAACGCGCGCGACACAAAGGCTATGAACGTGTTTGATGACAGCACCGCACACAATCTCGAGTCCACGACTACAACCATGACATCCGCACATGATAACCACACCGGCGCCTCGGCCGTAATCGACGCTCCCGAGCCCGCACAACCTTCACCCACGGAAGCATTGGTCTCTGCCGCTCCCGAAAAAGACATTGCGGAGATTTCCGCGCCCGAATTTGCTGCGGTTGGCAGCGACGCTTCGGGAACCAGTTCTTCTAAGGATGACACATCGGAAATTTCCGCGCCCGAATTTGCCGGGGCTGGGAGCGACGATTTCGCCGCCGCGCTCGAGAACTTCGAGACCGAGACCGAAGAGGCGGTTGGCGAAGATCACGTAATCAAGGGCCGCGTGGTGAAGCTGACCGCGACCCACGTCGTGGTTGATATTGGAGCGAAGTCGGAAGGCATGGTGCCGCTGGCCGAAGCTCTCGATCACGAGGGCAAGCCTAAGTTCCAGCCCGGCGACGAGATTGACGTGATGCGCGAAAAGGGCGAGACCGAAGAGGGCTACGTCAACCTCTCGCACCTGAAGGCGCAGCGGCTGCGTTCCTGGGATGAAATTGAGCGCGCGTACAACGAGAAGAAGCCGATCAAGGGTATCGTCGTCGAACGCATCAAGGGTGGCCTCACGATTGACATTCAGGGGGCGCGCGCCTTCCTGCCGGGCTCGCAGGTGGACCTGCGTCCCATTCGCAATCTCGATGGCATGAAGGGCCAGACGATGGAAGTTGCCATCATCAAGCTCAACAAGAAGCGCGGTAACATCGTGGTCTCGCGCAAGCAGCTTCTCGAAGAGGAACAGAACGCAAAGCGGGGCAAGACCCTGGAACACCTGCAAGAAGGCAGCGTCCTGACCGGCATCGTCAAGAACCTGACCGAATATGGCGCGTTTGTCGACATGGGTGGAATCGACGGGCTGTTGCACATCACCGACATGTCATGGGGACGCCTGACGCACCCGCGCGACCTGGTTAACGTCGGCGATCAGATTCAGGTGAAGGTACTGAAGTACGACAAAGACAAGCAGCGCGTATCGCTAGGATTTAAGCAGCTCACACCCGACCCGTGGCTTGATGCGGAGCATCGCTATCCGGTAGGTGCGCACGTGCACGGACGAGTCATCAGCGTTACCGACTACGGAGCTTTTATTGAGTTGGAGCAGGGGATTGAAGGGCTGGTCCACGTAAGCGAAATGACCTGGTCGAAGCGGATGAAGCATCCATCGAAACTGGTCAACGTGAATGACGAAGTGGATTGTGTAGTGCTGAGCGTGAATCCAACGGAGCGCCGCATTTCGCTCGGCATGAGGCAACTGGCGTCGAATCCTTGGGACACGCTGCACGATAAATATCCGGTGGGAGCGACGGTCGAAGGCCGAGTGCGCAACCTGACCGAGTTCGGGGCCTTCATTGAAATTGAAGACGGAATCGACGGCTTGGTGCACGTCAGCAACCTGAGCTGGACGACGCGCGTCAAGCATCCCTCCGAGGTGTTAAAGAAGGGGGATAAGGTGAAGGCCGTCATTCTGGCCATTGAACCGGACAAGCGGCGTCTGTCGCTGGGCGTGAAGCAGATGCAGCCCGACATTTGGGATTCGTTCTTCGCCAAGCACCGCGTCGGCGACATCGTGCATGGCAAGGTTCTGCGCGTGGCGAACTTCGGCGCATTTGTTGAGATTGCCGAAGGCATCGAAGGCCTGTGTCACAACTCAGAAGCGGTCGATGGCAACGGACAGCCGATGCATCTGGAACCGGGCAGCGAGTTCGACTTCAAGATCATCAAGATGAATCAGGAAGAGAAAAAAGTCGGCCTGAGCATCCGCGCGGTTGGAGAAGAAGCGTCGCGTTCTGAAGTCGAGTCCTATAAGCACCACCCGGCATCCTCCTCGTCTTCGTCGAACAGCACTACTATCGGCGACTTGATCTCGTGGAAGCGGGCTGGCGGGGACAGCAACTAAGTTCTGCGAATCAAAAAGTTAAAGGCCACCGGCAGCGGTGGCTTTTTTCGTGCTCGTGAGTCCGGGACAAACCTGTTTCATCTAAAACGGATATGAATCTAGAACTGGGTGGGAAGCGCGCGTTGGTTACGGGATCAACGGCAGGAATCGGATACGCGATCGCGGAAGCTCTGGCTCGCGAAGGTGCCGACGTCATTGTGAACGGGCGAACGGAAGAGCGGGTGGAGCGCGCGATCAGTGCGATTCGAGAATCTCATCCGGGCGCCAACGTCCAGGGCCTGGCGGCCGATCTGGGCAACGTCGACGGAGTGCGTGCCGCGGTTCAACGACTTCCCGACGTCGACATTCTTGTCAATAATCTGGCTATTTTTGATCCCAAGCCGTTTGAAGAGATTCCTGACGAGGAGTGGTTTCGTTTTTTTGAAGTCAATGTCATGAGCGGGGTTCGCTTGAGCCGCCAATATCTTCCCGGCATGAAGAAGCGGAACTGGGGGCGCATTATTTTCATTTCCAGTGAATCGGCTGTGCAAATTCCAGCCGAGATGATTCATTACGGCATGACAAAAACCGCGCAACTGGCGATTTCCCGCGGCTTGGCGGAGACCACCGCCGGTACCGGTGTCACGGTGAATGCGGTGTTGCCTGGACCGACAGCGTCCGAGGGCGTAGATAAATTTGTCGATCGTTTGGCGGCGGCATCGAAGCAAACGAAGTCTGAGTTTGAAGCAGAGTTCTTCCGCAGCGTTCGCCCGAGTTCGTTGTTGCGGCGCTTTGCCCGTCCGGATGAAGTTGCGCCGCTGGTAGTGTTCCTCTGCAGTCCGCTTTCCGCGGCTACGAATGGCGCCGCACTCAGAGCCGATGGCGGCGTGGTACGTGCGATTGTCTGAGCGGCCGGAGGGTCGCAACGTGACACTAGCTAGCGCACTTCGAAATTCACCGTGGTGCCGGCTAGGATTTTCTGTCCTGGCGCGGGAGTCTGAGTCACTATCATGCTTGCCGCACTGGGTTCGGAGACTGGGGATGGGGCGACTGGTGCGGCTTGTGGCTCGGCGGGCATTGCCGCCGCCGGGGGAAGCACGCTGACTTTTCCGACCTTGATGCCGGCATCCTGCAGCGTCAATATGGCGCTGCCCAGGGGCTGACCGGTGAGATTCGGCATCACATAAACCGGCAGCACAGGCCCGTCGCTAACCAGCATACTGATCTTGGGTGCAGCCACGCCGCTGGCATTCGGCGGCGGGCTTTGCGAGATCACCTGGTCCGCCGGCACGTCGGGCAAATTCACGTGGGCGATCGACCCCAGGCTGAGCCCGCGGCGGAGTATGTTCAACTCCGCGACGCGCTCGCTTCCTCCCGTGACGTCAGGAATTGCCACCCGCTGCGGCCCCAGACTTTGCGCCACACGAACCGACCAGCCGCGGCGCACCTTGGTTCCCGGCGGCGGCATCTGGGTCATGATTTTTCCTTCGGGAATGTCGGGGCTATAGAACTGCCGCTCGACGACGACTTGCAAGCCCGAAGCCGCGCCCGCACGCTCGGCTTCTAGAGGGCTCATGCCCACCAGTTTCGGAATCGCCACTTCGCGCCCATGAATCGCCATCTGCATTGCCGTGAGCGCCGAAATCAGCGCCACCGTCATGAGCACGAGGGCCAAAAGCAGCATGCGGAAAAACTGTCGCATTGGTGTCAGCTAACCTGCCACACCGTATCCAGCAGCGTTCCATCCACCCATTTCACGACCGCGCACGGGCGATCGCCCAACTTTGGCCGCGCCGGCTTGCCGCAAATCTTTTCGACATCCGCCTTGATGTCTTGAATCGGACGAATGGGCAGCTTCGATCCTCGCGCTGTCACTGCATCCAGCAGATCGGTTCGCCGCGGATTGATGGCAATGCCGCGCTCGGTCACGACTACGTCAATCATCTCGCCCGGTCCGGTCATGGTCGTAACTTCGTCCACGATCACGGGAATGCGATCGCGGAACGAAGGGAGCGCGAGAATGATGCATCCCGCAAACAGACAGTTCTGCCATCCGCCAATGCCGTGCAGCAAGCGACCATCGGAGTGCGTGACCACATTCGCGTTGAAGTTGACATCGACTTCGGTCGCGCCCAGCACCACCGCATCGACCAGCGAAGCGAAGTTTCCCTTGCCGTGGTAGTTGTAGGAAGTGAACGGTGAAGTAGCCACGTGGCGCGGATCGGTCGCGATCGACCTCACGCCGTCGAGATCAAACGTTTGTCCGTCGAGGATGTAGTCGGTCAGGCCCTCGTGCAGCAGTTCCACCAGATATTTCGTCGATCCGCCACGAACGAAGCGCGCCTTGATGCCATCCTGCTTCATCATCTGCTTTAGATACTCGACAAAGGCCAGCGCGATTCCGCCCGCTCCTGCCTGGAACGAAAATCCGTTTTTCATGATTCCCGTTGCACGCAGAAATTGCGCCACTAGTTCCGCGATCCGCAGTCGGTCGGGCGAACGAGTAATCTGGGTCGTACCGGAAACAATCTTTGCCGGATCGCCAATCGATTCCACCTCGACCACAAAGTCGACATTGTTGCCTTGAATCTGCCAGGGCACGCAAGGGAAGGGCACGAGATTATCCGTGACTACGATGACGCGGTCTGCGTAGGTCGAATCCGCCAGCGCAAAACCGAGCGAGCCGCACGCTGACTTGCCATGTGAACCATCGGCATTGCCGAAAAAATCGGCAGTTGGCGCCGCAATTACTGCGATGTCAATGTGAACCTCTCCATCCTGAATTGCCTGGTAGCGGCCGCCGTGCGAGCGCAACACGCCCATGCCGCGCATGTTCCCCTGCGTGCAGTAGTCGCCGAGCGGACCGTTCATCGAGCCTTCGATGTGGTGGATCACACCTTTCTCCATAAGGGTGATTGCGTTCTGCTGCGAAGGAAACGATGCGCTGGGAAACCACATCAGATCTTTGACGCCGATTCTGGCCGCTGCTTCCAGCGCCATCAGCGCGACTTTATCGCCGTCGCGCAGATGGTGATGGTTTGAAATCACCATGCCATCGCGCAGCCCGCACTTACGGAGTGCCGTTTCCAAGTCGGCGACCCGTTTATCGCCACTATCTGGATAATCTTTATTCGAGCAGATGACGGGCGCAGCCTTGCGTCCGCGGGGCTGATATTTTCCTGCACCCAAGAACGGAATCTGCGGCTTGCCGTTCACCATCGTGGGCACGGCGCGTCCGGCGGCGTTATGCGCCAGTTCTACTCTTTCTTGCGCGTTTGCACTCACCTTCACGAAATCGCTCCCATCGCTTTCGCCCGCTCGACCAATTTCAAAGCCCTCTCCACGACCGGAGGATCGATCATCTTCGAGCCGAGACTGACCACCGCTAGTCCCTTGCTCTGCGCTTCTTCAAACGCGGCAACCACGTTCCGCGCCTTTTCGATCTCAAGCGCGGTCGGTTCAAACGCTTGGTGAATTACTCGAATCTGGCCGGGATGGAGGCATCCCATCCCCTCGAATCCCGCGGCCCGCGAGGCTTCTCCCCATCGCCGCAGGCCGTCCATGTCGGCGACGTCGCTGAAGACCGAATCAATCGCCTGCACTCCTGACGCGTGTGCCGCATTCAGCACGCGCGACCGCGCATATTGCGACTCATGACCTTCCGTGGTCTTCACCACCCCGAGATCGGCGGTGTAATCCTCGAGTCCAATGGTCAGCGCGGCCACATTTTCGCTGGCCGTTGCAACGGCAAAGGCATTTTCAATTCCCAGCGCTGATTCGAGAATCGGCATAATCCAGATCGGCCGAGTAATTCCGTGGCGCTCCTTGATTTCGGCAGTCATGCGATCCACTTCCCGCACCTGCTCCGGCTGCTCGACCTTGGGAATCAAAATCAGATCCGGACTCTCGCCCACTACTTCCGCCAGATCCTCGAGTCCCAACGGCAACTGGTTAATGCGCACCATGCGCTCACACGATCCGAAATCAACTGCCCGCAAAGTGTTTCGCACCAGGATGCGGGCGGCATCTTTTTCCGAGCGATGCACGGAATCTTCCAGATCGAGAATCACCGCATCCGGCCCATGCAACGAGGCATTGATGTAGTACTTCGGCTCAGAACCCGGGAGATACAGACGCGATCGACGCAGGCGATCCTTGGGAGAGGGCGGCGGCAGCGGATGCTGCGCCGGCAGCGAGCGTTTGCCAAACGTAATTCCGGCGCGCTCGGCCGCAGCCTCGATGCGAGCTGCGATCACAAACGGCAGCGCGCCTTCATCATGAATCGCAACTCGCGCGTGCTTCACTCCAAGTTCGCCCAGAACCTCCCGCGTCTGTTCGAGGATCGCCGAGCCGTAATAGGGCGCAACCCGCGACTGCAGCGAGATCTCGACCCCGCCGCTGTCACGCGCCTCGAACGCAACATGCACATCCGACCGAATCTCTGCGCCCCAATGGCCTGCCTCGGCAGAACGCGGGGTAGTCGTTTCAACAGCGATAGGCATAAAAACCTCTGAACCACGAAGGGCACGAAGGTCCGCGAAGGAGAAGCTTAGTGCTGCTTCGTGTTCTTCGTGGTTATTTCAGCTTTTCCAAAATCGCGTCCGTCATCTGCACCGTCGACGCCGCGCCCTGACTGATCGCTTTCGGGCCGCCGGTTAAGCGCATCATATCGTATGTGCGAACTTTGCCGTCGCGCACCACGTCCGCAATCGCCGTGCGGATGCGATTTGCCTTTGCATCTTCGCCGACGTGATCGAGCATCATCGCCGCCGAAAGAATCATGGCGATCGGATTGACAATCGACGGATTCAACTCGGCATACTTCGGGGCCGAGCCGTGGGTAGGTTCGAAGACCGCGACGTCATCGCCAATGTTGCCCGATGCCGCGAATCCCAGTCCGCCCACCAGTCCCGCGAAGGCGTCGGAAAGAATGTCACCAAACAGATTCGACGCCACGATCACGTTGTACTCCTCTGGATTCTTGTTCAGCCACATCAGTTGCGCGTCAATGTTTGTTGACCAAAGCGCAATCCCTGGATAATTGCTGGCCACTTCCTTGGCGACTTCTTCCATCATGCCCGAGGTTTCGCGTACCACATTCGGCTTCTCGCAAATTGTCACGCCCTTGAAGCCGCGTTTTTTGGCATATTCGAAAGCCGCGGTCACGATGCGCTGTGCCGCCTTGCGAGTGATAATGCGGCAACTGACTGCAATTTCCGGGCCCGGCACATTAGCAAAAGCCTTGAACCGCGGATGGCTGTTCAACGCCGCTCGCACAATCTCGGGAGGGTTCGTCCACTCGACACCGACGTACATGCCCTCTGTGCCCTGCCGAAACACGGTGGTATCGATTTTTGGCTCGTCGTAACCACCATCCGTTCTCTTGCGAATGTAATTCAGTGGATTACCCGTGAACCCTACACACGGCCTCATGCAGATATCGAGATTGAATTTCTGCCGCATGGTTACGATGGGCGAGTAATAAACAAAACCCTTCCCCTGTAGTTCGGGTTTAAGCTCCGCTTGCGCCGCCTTGTTCGGCTTTGAGGTAATCGCTCCGAACAAACCCAACTTATGATTGGTTAGTAACTCGATCGTCTTGTCCGGCAACGCATTGCCCTGCGAGCACCAGCAGTCCCATCCGATATCGGCATGAATGTATTCAGCGTCAAAGCCGACCGCCTTTAGAACCCGCAATGACTCGGGCAAAACCTGGTTACCAATGCCGTCTCCCGGCATGGTGATGACTGAATATTTCGCCATGAATGCTCCTTCAGAATATCTACCGCAAGAATATCCACCCCCGAGTCGCAGAGATCGCCGAGAAGTACATAGGTCCTTCGCTTCGCTCAGGATGACAATTCTTTGGTTTTGGCTTCAGCGGTGAAGAACTAAGCTACGCCCAACCGCTTCGCCACCAGATTCTCCACTCCGCCGGCAATCACCAGGGACTGCGGCACACTGCCCAGAGCTGGGAACGTAAATGTTTCTCCGCGCCAACCGATCGTGCTCGAAGTGAAATCGATATCAATTTCGTCTCCAGGAATAATCGTCTTCTCCTTGGCCGCGACTTCTTGGGCAAACTGCTCGCGCACTCGCGCCACGAATTCCGGCACTTCGATACACAAGAAGCCGTTGTTGAATGCATTCCGCAGATAAGTCTGCGAGAAGCTGGCCGCGATCACCAGCGGAATTCCTTTCGCCTTTAGACAAGTGACTGCCTGTTCGCGGCTCGACCCGGTGCCGAAATTGAATTGGCTCACGACCACGTCGCCCGCCTTCGTGCGGGCGGCGAACTGCGGATCGTAATTCTCCATGACCACCTTCGCCATCATTTCCGGAGTCATGTCGTCGCGATAGGTGTAGTCTTTGCCGTAAATCGCATCTGTGTTGACGTTATCCTGCGGCATGAACACAAGGCGCCCCTGCGAGCGCTGCGGGAAGCCGGGCAGGATTTCAACTTTCTCGGTTCCGCCTGATTCCGCAGTTAATTCGGTGTAGGCGCGTTGTGGCTCGCGATTCGCGAACTCGTGCGGGCCGCGAATATAACCGGCAACCGCTGAGGACGCGACTACCTCTGGACTCGCCAGGTAGCACTGCGCATCGCGCGATCCCATGCGGCCCTTGAAGTTTCGATTGGTTGCCGAGATGCCAACCTCGCCGGCCTCAAGCAATCCCACGCCCAGCCCGATGCAGGGGCCGCAACCCGACGGTAGCGGGTGCGCGCCGGCATCGGTTAACGTCTGCCAGATGCCGCGCCTGTCAGCTTCTTCCTGTACCCACTTGCTCGCTGCACTCAAATAGAACTTCACACCCGAGGCAACTTTCCGACCTTTGAGAACCTTCGCCGCTGCAGCCAGATCTTCCAGCCGCGAATTCACACACGAAATCAGATACGCTTTCTGAATCGCAACTTTCTTCCGTTCGATTTCCGCCAGCGACTGCATCGTCTGCACCGTATCGGGCCCGGAAACGTGAGGCGTCACTTGGCCGAGATCGAGCGTAATCCGTGCCGCATACGCGGCGTCCGCATCCGGCGCGGGAGGATTTTTCTCCCAACCTGCAATGTCGCTTTCGGTGAAACGCTGCACGCCCATCGCTTTGAGGCGCTGGTGAACGCCGAGCAAATATTGAATCGTGACCGCGTCGACCGGAAACCAGCCCACGAGCGGGCCCCACTCGGTTGTCATATTCGAAATCGAAAGCCGCGCGTCCATGGAGAGTGACGCCACTCCCGGCCCTGTGAACTCGACCGCGGCATTCAGACATTTATCGTGGTTGTAGAGACCGCACAGCGTGATGATGACATCCTTGCCGGTCACGCCCTCCGGCAACTTGCCTTCGAGCACGACCTGAATCGAGCGCGGAATCTGCCACCAGAATTCGCCCGTAGCCCAAACCGCCGCGGCGTCCGTGCGCACAATCGGAGTGCCGATCGCGCCCAGCGCGCCATACATATTGGAATGCGAATCGGATGCGACCACAAACGATCCAGGGACCACGTACCCGCGCTCCACCATGATCTGGTGGCCGATGCCTGATCCTGCGGGATAAAAATCCACGCCCTGCTCTTTGGCGAACGCCTCAATCGCGCGGTATTTTTTCAGGTTGGCTTCGTCTCGATTCTGGATGTCGTGATCGAGGGCGAAAGTGAGTTGCTGCGCATCTTTCACTTTCTTCGCGCCGATGCCCTTGAACTTGCTCATGACCGCCGACGTGTTGTCGTGGGTCATGCAGCGGTGCGGGCGAATCGACAGAAAATCCCCGTTGCGCAGCGGACGCGACGGCCCTTCGGTCATGTGCTTCTGCGCGATTTTTTCAACGATGGTCTGGTCCATGACGACTTCGATAACTCAACCTTTCCGCTGCAACTCGAACCCGAGATACATCATCTGCCCAATATGGTGATGCAGATGCGTGGCGCACTGTAGCACCATGTCGAAACGGTTGCGGGCATCGGCGCCCACTGCCGTATATTCTTTTGGCCAATCTTCCGTCGATTGACTGTTAATCGTTTCAATCACCATCGCAATGGCCTGATCGAATTTCTTCAACACGTCTGCCTTGGATGGTCGCGTAGCCTCGGAAAATTCCAGTGGACGATCGCGCACGTAGCCCGTACCCGCAATCTGCGCGCCGATGTAGTAATTCAAGTTACCTGTGAGATGCAGCGTGAGGTGGCCAAAGCTGTTGCCGAACGCGAAGGGCTTAGCCCAAAACTGGTCGTCGCTCAGCGGCGCCGAGAGTTCGTGAACCACGGCGGCGAGCTTCTTGTAACGGGTCGCCAAGCTCGACGCTATCGTCGATTGCAGATCTGCCATAAGCCACTCCTGCCAAGTTTGCATCCGCCACCAGACGGCCGAGGGCGGCCGTCGCTACGTGTTTCTCGGCTAGTGGCGCTTCTTGCTCGCATTCGCTGTTCTTACATCTGTTTTCATGAGCGCCATCAATCTTGTTACGGACGCGCAGTTCTCCAGATTCCAAATCGCGTCAATCAGTTTGTCCTGTCCTTTCGCTGACAGTACGCCGTCGGCCAGCGCTCGGAATTTTTCTTCGATCTCCGCGTCGCTCAACGGATTGCGCGGGTCACCCTTGGGGTAGTCGAGCTGCTTCGACAGCGTACGCCCGTCAGCGGTGGTGATGTTCACAATCACCCGCTGCAGCGCCGGGAAAACTTTTTCAATCTCGGGATCGGCCACGACCTCCACTTTTTTCAGTTGTGCGCGAATCATGGGGTCCATGATCTTCTTCATCTCGAATTGTGCGGGTGTCACTTGCCGGTCCACCAGCGCTGCCGCAATGACGTAAGGCAGGGAATGGTCGGCCGTTTCCTTGGTGTGCGGATCGTACTTGCTTGGGTCAGAAAGAATGTCGGCCGCGCGCGCCAACGAGCGGACCTGAATCTTCTCCACCTGATCGGGGTGCAGATCGTTGCTCTTGACCAAGTCGAGCACCGCCGAAATCGGAGCGTGCGTCAGTGCTTCAGTCGGGAAAAATTTCATTCCGCACTGTGTGATGCGCCAGGACTCGCCTAACCCATCCGTCAGCAGATTCTGTTTCCATGCCGGACCGAAGCAGTGCACCAATCCTTCTTTGCCGTCGATCACGTGTTCAGGCCCGGTATAGCCGCGCTCGGCGAGGAGCGCGGCGAAAACGCCGCTTTGTGTCGCCAGGGGATCGACTGTATTTTTCATCATCGTGAGCTTGCCTGCAGTCACGGCGCCCACGGTGCAGTGCCGCGAAGCAGAAATCCCAATGGCATGTTGAATCTGTTCCCAACTCAGATGCAGCGCGCGTCCCGCCACGATCGGCGAGACAAATGCCGTCAGGGTAGCGTGATGCCAGCCGCGCTCGCGAATGCCTGGGAACGCCGCCTCGCACATCCGCATTTCGAATTCGTGACCCAACACAAATCCAACGATCAATTCCTGGCCATCGCTTTGGGCGCGCTCGCAACACGCCATCGCAGCCGGAAAAATATCGGAAGGATGCGAAGGATCCTGCTTCCAATAAATGTCGTTGTAATCCATGCAGCGAATCATCAGCGCATTCGCCAGCGAGGCCGATACCGCGTCCATCTTCCGGCCCGTGCCGATTACTGTCGCTGGCCCGCGGCCCGCAATTTCTTTCAAGACTTCGAGCGCGATGATCACGTCGTGCTGCTGATATCCGCCTAGTGCGCAACCGACCGAATCGAGCAGGAAGCGCTTGGCCTGGTAGACCGCATCCTGCGAGAGTTGCGCGTATTGAAGCCCCGCCGCCCAGCGAGACATGGTCGCGGTGATGGTTTCTTTGGCACTGCTTTGTATCCCAGTGGACACGCGTTTCTCCTCACACGTCATTTTACTTTCACGTTCTTGGGATTCTTGAACGGCAGAAACGCCATGAAATCGGCGTGATGCACAATGAACGCTTCGGTCGTGCGTTTCACCAGATCGCCTTCGGCCGCGTGTGCGGCGATGATGTGGCACACCGCGTCTGGCACGCCACATTCCATCGCCAGCGCGACTCCGGTAAACGGATGCCGCAATGCTTCTCCGCGCTCACTTTGCCGGCTCTTGCCGTCCGGACCGATTTCATACTCGAGCAATTTTCCAACGTCGGCCAGAATTGCGCCTGCAATCACCACGTCTGTGTCGATTGGCAGCGCGCGCCCCATGAAGTTAGTCATCGCTTTCGCGCTGTCGCGCGCAATGTGGACCACGCAGCGCTTGTGCTCCATGAAAGTGATCGGACAATTCGGAATCAGCAGAGTGAAAGGAATCTGATTCAGATCATCCGGCTTCAGCGGACTGCGTTCGAGCGCCTTGATCCACGTTTCGGTCACCTGTTCGCGAAGTTTGGGATTGTTGATCCACCGAATTTCGGGCCACAGCCGTTCGACGGCCTCCCGCATAGACACGACACGACCTCCCTAACAAGACTCACTAGATTATCGGAGTTCAAGCAGATGCGTCGAGCGGACGCGCCACGAGAGTCTGCCACACGAAACCAGGTGAGAAAAAACGCGGTAAGAGTCTGGCTTCGGGAGGCTCTCTCTTACAGGTGCAGTTGTGCCTGTTACGTCACCGGGCGACAATCGGCTTTGCGGCGCGGAGTCATTCGCGATGATAGAGGCGAAAGGCCACTTGGACGGCAGCTTTGACCGGGACAGGCTTGCCATTCTTGGTTGCGGGGGAAAACTTCCAGTTCTTAACGGCTTCGACAGCGGCCGCATCAAACGCGGGGCTAAGCGAGCGAAAAACCGTGATGTTGCGCGCCACGCCGTCGGTGCCAACAATAAGATTTAATACAACTGTCCCTTCGTGACCTGCCTTCCTCTCGTTTGCAGGATACTCGGGCTCGGGAGAGTAGGTCGGCTGCGGCGCGTTGATACAGTTGGAGGAATCGGTTTCGTCGCCACGACAGTTGGGAAAGTGACCGCCCGACGGGGTTAGAACAGGGTCTTGCGTGACCAACGTTATAGGCGGTTGTCCCGACTGTTCTGTCTCGATCGGTAGCAATTCAATCGCACAGCCTGCCGTGCAGTCCAATTGAGCCCGCCGAACAATTTTCACTGACGACACATCCGGAAACCTCACGGGGAAGTCCTTCTCTCGAAGCTGCTCGCCCGCAGCCCGCAGACTTTCGTCGCCGTCGACAAACTCGGCGCGCTCCGGACGTGGCGAACTGTCGAACACGAGGTTAAACCGCGCCGCCACTGGCTTACTCGTGATGGCCGCGAGTTTCACGGTGCGAGCTTGCACCAGTTCCAACGGTGCCTGCGCGATCTCTTTCTCTGCTGCCGCGGGATCGAGTTTTGCCAGCCGCGCCCGCGAATCCAGCACATCACTTCCGCCCGCCGCCACGGCCAACGCATACATGTGACTTGCCTTTTCCGGTTGCCCTTGTTTTTCGAGCACCTGCCCCAGCCGGTTTGCCACCGTTCCCGATTGGCTCAACAGCCACGCCGACTGGAGAAACTGCATCGCCGCCAGATTTTCGCCGCGCTCAAATTTTG
>Ga0074044_10001239_pt1 | contig 23429 bp, 23 predicted proteins | sample BogForMeECP23OM1_FD_94443 | JGI IMG/M metagenome (GOLD analysis project Ga0074044, IMG submission 94443) | Bog forest soil microbial communities from Calvert Island, British Columbia, Canada - Bog Forest MetaG ECP23OM1 | ecosystem: Environmental > Terrestrial > Soil > Wetlands ... | reverse complement strand
CGCGAAGTCGTCGAGGTCATGGAGGAGGTCGGCCGGCCAGTTCCGCGCCCGGCCGAGCTCGAGGAGCGCCGCGATCTTCTCGGGACGGTGGCGGCGCCGTGCCGCTCCCGTCCCAAGGGTGCCGTTGTAGTAGAGGAACGGTCCGCCGACCTCCAGCGCTTCGAGGAGGGTCCGGCTCCCCGTGACTATGCGAAGGTCGGCGGCGGCGAACCGGCTACGCCAAGCACCTTCCTCGAGCCGACCCGGGTCGACCTCGACCCGGTCCGGGTCGAACGGGGTCCGCCACGGGCGTGGCGTACGGACGTAGAGGCGGAGGGGAGGACGGGTGGCGAGGAGCCCCTCGGCAACGAGCGGAGCGATCCCTTCCGCGCTCGCGGGGCTCGCGTACCAGAACCACTCCGGCGAGCGTGTCGTCCGACGACGAACCGCGCGTCGATATCGACCGGGCCACAGCGGTCCCGTTTGCACCGCCTCCGGGAACTCCCGGGCAAAGCGCGACGATCGTCGGAACGTAGCGAAGATGTGCAGCACGTTCGGGCGGTCGAAGGCGCGGAACGTGCGGAACGCCCGGTCGAACGTCGTCACCTCCCCCAGCGTGCGTGCCTTCGCGAGGCGGGCGGGGAGCTGGCGAGAGCGGACCCCTCCCTCCCGCAGCCGCTCGAGGTTCTCTTCTCGGCTCGTCAGCGTGCGAGCGAACTCCTCGAGGCTGACGTGGAGGGTGCGGTCGGGGCCGTACGCCCGCTCGACGGCCGATGCCTCGGCGGCCCAGGGCCCGGCGCGTCCGAACGGACCCGGACGCTCGGGCGCGGCGCTCACGCCCCATGCGGGAACCACGGTCATCGCCGCGCGGCCGCGCGGGACGAGCCGGTGGGACCGCTCGAGCCGCGGCCAGGCCCAGGGTCCGTCGACCGCCGAGGGCAGCGGGCAACCAGGCTCGCGGTAGAGGATCGTGCGGAACCCCGCTCGCGAGAGCCGCCGGCCCGCGGCCAGGACCTCCTCGATGTCGCCGAACCCCCCGCCGACGACCGCGGGGAAAAGGTAGACATCGACGCCGCGGGCCATCGGGTGCCGGACCCTACGCGCTCTCCCGGTAGAGAGTGAGGAGAGCGAGGGCACTGCGGAAGCCGGCCGCCTCGAGCGCGGCCCGACCTCGTGCGTTGTCCTCGGTCACGACCGAGAGGATGCGGGTCGGCTTGCGCGGGGCGAGCCAGCCGGCGGCGGTGCGGACGAGTGCGAGAGCGGTCTCCGCGTCGACCGTCTCGCCGATAATCGGGCTCGAGAGATTGGCCGCCTCGGTGATCGGGGAGCTGGTCGCTCCCACGTACGCCTCGGGCCCGTGCCCTCGGTCGACCACCCACGCCGCGGACTCAGCGAGCATCAGTCGGTTCGACCACCCCGAGCTCGCGAAGTCCCTCGCGTGCTGGGGCAGCACCTCGTTGACCTGCGGCGGCGCCGCCTTTCGGGCGAGCTCGACTAGCGCCCGTGCGTCCTGCCGCCGGAACGCGCGGATCCCCGCCGGTAGGGTCGGAAGCGGAGCGAACGCATTGGGGGTCTCGTGGGCGAAGAACGCTTTCGCCCGCAGGGGCCGGTACCCGAGCGATTCGTAGAGGGTGCGGGCGGGCGCGTTCGCCTCCAGGACATCCAGGGCGATGTACCGGCGCCCCCGACGGACGGTCGCCACGCGCGCCTGCTTGAGGAGGCGGCGGGCCAGCCCCTGGCGACGGCGGGCGGGGTCGACCACGACCATGCTCACGTAGCCCGACCTCTCCGAGAAGGAGAGGAACGTGGTCGCGACGACCTGGTGGTCCGCCTCGATCACGTAGAACCGGAAGAACGATTGGCCGAGGAGGCGGAGCAGACCAAGAAGGAAGCGTGTGTCCCAACGGAAGACGCGGCGGACGATCCGAGTCACCCCTTCGGGCCGGGTCCCCATCAGCGCCTCCTCCTCGGGGAAGTTGTTCTTCAACAGGACGAGGAACCGCGGTGTGTCCCCGGCCCTCAACTCGCGCAGCATCAGCTGTCCTTCCGCCGAGGGGCCCCGGCCGCCGTACCCTCAAAAAGGTCTCGGACGGTCGTGGGGGATCGTCCACCCTGCGGCTCGAAGAGCGGGAGGAGCGCGTGGCGGTCGAGCTCCGCTTCGCTGAGGCGTCCGCGGGCGGCGCGGAGCGCCGTGTCGACAATCGTGTCGGGGGCGCCGTGCGCGAGCCGCTGCAGCGCCTGGACCGCGGCGTCGAAGAGCCGGCTCTCGGCGTCCGTGCCCAGCTGTGCGTCCCCGCGTATCGGCGCGACGGGCTCTGACGGGTCGCGCGCGGGGTTCGCCCCGGATAGCAGACGGGCGAGCGGCTCGCGCGCTGCCTCGTCCCCGAGCTCTCCCAGGGCCCAGATCGCGGCGAGCCGCACGTCCGGCGACGGGTCCGAGAGCTCGGCCCGGACGCGGGCCGCGGACGAGACCAGCCGAAGGCGGCCGAGGGCGTACGTCGCCCCGCGACGGGGCCACGCGTGCGGGTCGTCCAGGAGGCGGAGGAGCCGGGGCAGGTCCGATCGGTTTCCGACCGAGGCTAGGGCGATCGCTGCCGCTCCCCGGACCGACCACGCGGCATCGGTGAGGTGCGCTCGGGCAACGGCCCGGGCCTCGTCCGCCTTCATCTCGCCGAGCGCGTGGATGGCGCAGACGCGGACCCAGCGGGCCTCGTGCTCGGCCTCGCGGACGAGCACGGGAATCGCTTCGGGCGCCCCGATCCGGCCGAGGGCGACCAGGATCGACGGCCGCTCCCACGTGCCTGGACCGTCGAGGCACGCGAGAAGGCCGGGGACGCTCGCTCGGTCTCGGTGACGGCCCGCGATGACCGCCGCCGCGGCGCGGACGCGGGGGGCAGGGTCGCGAAGGAACCGCCGTACCGTAGCGAGGCGGGAGCGGTCGGCCTTCCAACCGATCCCCAGGACCGCCTGCCGTCGGACCCGGTCGGACGGGTCGCGAAGGAGGGGCGTGAGCGCGCGAAGCGCCGCCCGTCCCGGCACGGAGCCGAGCGCGGTCGCCGCCGCTCGGCGCACCACGGGGTCGGGGTCCCGGGTCTGGGGGGAGAGGAGGGCTACGACGGCCCGCGCCGCTTCGTCCTGAGCACGCCGGGGCGAGGGGCGGCGGGACGGCCGGCGCACCGACCGGGCCGTGCGGGACCGGCGGGGTCGCGCGGTCATTCCGGGTTCACGGGTCGGGGAGCTAAAACGTCCCCGCGACGCCGGGTCCGCGACCGAGCAGCGTCTGCGCGCCGGCTTCCGGCGAACGGTAGACCGACCGCTCCGGCCGGTCGGCGGCGCCCCAGCGCCCGAGCAGCTCCTCGTGCCCGACCCCGAACGGGGCGAGCAGCGTCTCGGCCGCCCGCGCGAGGATCTCCAGGTAGGCGCCGACATCGTAGCGCTCCGACCCGCTCAGGAGCTCGGCCGCCCGCACCCGGTCCCGGAACGACCGGCTCCGCCGGTCGAGCACCACGAACCGGACGGTCTCGCCGGCGTCCCGGACGGCGCCCGCCTCCGCGAGCTGGCGGAGGGCAGCGACCGAGTCGGTGAACGTGACGAACGCCGCCGGCGCCTGGCCGATCCGGTGGGCGATGAGGAGCTCGTCCAGCGGCCAGGAGCCCGCGCGGAGCCGGTCCGCGAACAGGTCGGCGCGGGCGAGCGCGCGCGGCACCCGGGCACGGACGGCGTCGGCTCCGTTCGCGCCGCGGAAGAGCGAGAGGACCTCCGTCTCGAACCGGCGGACGAGCCCGGTCGTGTCGTGCCGACGACCGCCGATCCCGCGGAGCTTGAACTCGCCGTCCTCGTAGAGCCCGTAGTAGCGGTTCGGGACGCCGAGCCCGTGCGTCACCGCGGGCAGGAAGACGATCCAGCGGTACCGCCCCTCGTAGCCGAGCGGAAGGTCGAACCGCTCGCTCATCCGACGGGCGAACCCCTCCGGGTCGGGCCACCGGTCCCGGTCGAGGGGGCGGAGCCAGAGTGAATCGACGATCCCGTGGACGACGCGATAGCCCTCCGCCTCGGCCGCGGCGGCCAGCGAGGCCAGGAGCTCGCGGGCGTAGGCGTTGATCGCCTCGTGGCATTCGATCCGGCCGAACCGGGCGTTCCGGTACCCCTGGTAGCCGAAGGCGGTCACGAGGATCCACTTCAGCATCTTGACCCGGCGCTTCAGGCGGACCGCCTCGTCGCGCGGGAGACCCGGCGCCTTCAGCGCCGCCTTGTAGGCGAGCCGACGCTCGAGCAGTGGGGCGAGCGTGCGGGGGATCAGCCCGACGCGCTGCGTGCAGGAGCGGTAGCCGAGGCCGGGAGCCCGGACCGGGCTCGCGGGGCAGCATCGGCAGTTGAGCGTCTCCGCGGAGAGGTTGTTCCTCACCATGATGTGCGGGAAGAGGCTCGCGAAGTCGAACTCGTCGACCCCATCGTGGACGCCGACCGGCGGAAGGAAGATCACCCCGCCCCGGTCGGCCGCGACGAGGTGGTCCCCGCGGCGGAACTCCTCGGGCCGGTTCTTCTTCCACGGAACGTGCGCGCCCAGCGAGAGCGCGACCGCCATCTCCATCGCGGTGAAGCACGTCCCCGGCGACTGCCGGACGACCGTCTGGAGCGAGAGCCGCGACAACCGGGCCGCGTCGACCAGGCCGGGGATCGCCGCGTCGCGGTAGAGGAACGAGTTCTCTCCGTCGATGTGGAACCGGCCGGGAAGCGGGAACGAGGCGGACCGGTGGAGGACGCGCCCGTACGATTCGAACGAGCGGGCGAGCCGGGACGGGGCGAACGGGGCCCGTTCCCGCCCGAGGACGAACTCCCCCGGTGAGAGACCGCACGCTCCCGCGCGACGGTAGAGCCACGGGAGGTCGAACGAGTCCCCGCCCTCGGTGAGGAGGAGGTCGGGGTCGGTCCGGGCGAGCTCGCCGACGAGCGCCCGGAAAAGGTCGTCCTCGGGCCCCTCGAGCGTCACGTCGCCCAGACGGACCGAGCCGACCCGGCCGTCCGGCGGGGGGATCCGGCCGCGACGCTCTCCCGCGATGCGGACCTCGAGCTCCGCGACCGAGATCGGCGGCGTCACATAGTCGACCCGCTCCGCCGGTTCGGTCACGCGGAGATCCGCCCCGCGGCCGACGACCGGCGCGAACGGGTAGAGCCCGTGGCTGAGGTGGTAGAGCTGCGGAACGGCGAGGTCGACGTCGTAGAGCACGAACCGCGCGTAGCCGCCGAGAGCGTCGATCTCCCGCGCGAGGGAGCGGCGAAGATTGTGGCGCGCGGGGGTGACGACGAGGAGCGGGCGCGTCCTCCGGTCGTAGATCGAGGGATGTCCGAAGGAGAGCCGCGCCTCGGTGACGCTCGACCGGCCGGCGAGGGTCCGACGGAGGTCGACGAGCTCGGCCTTCGGGCCGCAGACGAGGAACGGGGGACGGTACTCCACGGCGGTGCGGCGCACGCGGCCCGAACGGCTCTCCTTCACCCAGAGGGCGACCGAGCGACCGTCGGCGCTCTCGGTGACGTCGAGGAGCCATCCGTCGGGCGTCGGGGCCGCCCCGTCCACGATCAGGACCGATCCGCCCGGGCCGCGTCGTCGGCCCGGATCCGGACCGCGAGGTCGGTGAGGACGGAGAGGAGGATCGACTCGAGGAGGTCGGGGCTCCCGACGTACGTCGCCTGGGCCGCGTAGCGTCGGGCCCCGGTCCGGACGAGCTCGAACGCCGCGCGCTCCTCGGGGGTCGTGAGCAGGCGCGCGAACGCGTCCCAGCGTCTCATCCGCTCCTCGAGCGCCTGACGGTATGTCGGGGCGGTACGTCCCACGCGATCACCTCCTCGGTGCCGGGGTCGCCGAACTCCTCGATCCCCCGCTGGCCGGGCGCCCGGGGAACGAGCGCGAGGCGAGCCGCGTCCCGGACCGAGCGGGCCCGCAGGGTGCTGGGCCCCCGGTCGAACGTCACGAGGTCGCACCAGCGCGGTCCCTCGTCTGCGAGGCCAGGGAACCGGCCGAGGCCGTCGGGGCCGAGCGTAAGGAGGAGCGGTACGGAGAGCCCGTCGAGGAGCCGGCGGAGCGTTCGGGCGATGTGGCGAAGGAGCGCGTCCCGTTCGTCCTCGGGGATCTCGTCGGCCGCGAACAGCGCCGGAAGGTCGTGGCCGACCAGGAGGGTCGGCGGATGTCGGCGGGTCTCCCGGGCCCATCCGTCGACCAGCGCGACCGTCTGATAGGCGGTGAACGCCCGCGCGAGGCGGATCCTCTCGAGGGGCTCGGCCGCGTCGAGCCCGAACGCCCGGCCGAGTTCGCCGAGGTGGTACGGACGGAACCGGTTCCCTCCCTCGAGGAGGGAGATCCGGCCGCGCGCGAGCGCGCTCCCCACGTAGAGCGACTCGAGGATCGGTTCGACCGCGGCCGTAGGGCCGGTCCAGACGGTCGCCTCTCCCGCGGAGAACCGGCGGGCAAGCCAGGGAAAGAGCGAGGGTTCGGACGGGAGGAACGGGACGGAGCGGACCCGTCGGGACCGGGGAGCGAAACGGACCGCGGTCGAGGGCGCGGGGCGGGGCGCGCTCCACGCTTCCGGCTCGAGCGGCTCGAACGGTTCCGCGTCCTCCGACGCGAGCAGCGGCTCGACAGCAAAGATGTCGCTCACGGTCGATCGACCCGTCGGGATCGAGCGCCGAAATCGCTCTAAAGCGGCGGCTCGGGAGAGATTGAAACGGGCCCGAGAACGACGCGTTCCCGACCGACACGCGCGGCGCGGGGGGTCCCGGCCGGCGCCCTTACAGAAGCCGTCGGGGCCCCTCGGGAGCCCGGAGGCCCAGCTCCTCGGCGAGGGTCCGGCAGTTCACCGCGGCGTCCCCCCGGAAATGGTTGTTGAAGAAGCCGTAGACCGTCCCGACCTTCTCCGCGAGCGCCCGGATCCGGGGAACCCAGTCGGAGAGCTCCTTGGCCGAATAGGTGTAGTCGTACCAGAGCGGGTCGCCGTGGCCGTGCCAGCGGACGTAGGCGAACGGGGCGGTCGTCTCGAGCGAGATGGGAAGGTGCGGGCCGTCCACGATCACGTGCGCGAGACCGAACTCGCGGAGCAGGGCGTACGATTCGGGGCGGAGCCAGGAGGGCTCGCGGAACTCGACCGCCACCGGAAGGTCCCGCGGGAGCGACGCGTAGAACGCCCGGACGGTGCCGGGCTCGAACGGAAGGGAGGGGGGAAGCTGGAGGAGGGCGGCCACGAACCGCCCCGCCTCCCGCAACGGCCTCAGCATCGCGAGGAACCGGCCGAGCTCCTCGTCGGTGCTGACCAGGCGGAGCTGGTGGGTGATCGTCTGCGGGAACTTCGCCGCGAACCGGAACCGGGACGGGGTCCGCCGCACCCAGGACGCGGCGACCGACGGCGCGGGCAGCCGGTAGAAGGTGGAGTTGACCTCCACGATGGAGAAGAGGTCCGCGTAGTAGCGGAGCTTGTCGGAGGCCCCGCCCGGCGGGTAGACCTTGCCGACCCACTCCGGGTAGTCCCACCCGCTCGTTCCGAGGAGGATCTCGGCCACCGCTGCTCCGCGCGGATAGGCCGCGCGGAGGCTAAAGCGGACCGCGAGAGGTGCTGGAACGCGATCCGGGCGATCGCGGAGCGGCGACGGCCTTCCGGGCCCACCGCCGCCTGACGAAACGCTAATACCCCGACGCCCTCGGGGACTGGTCTGCCATGGTCCAGGTCGACATCGACATCGCGAAGTGCACGGGCTGCTCCCACTGCAAGGACGTCTGCCCGGTGAACGTCTTCGAGCTGCGCCCGCGGGCGGAGGTGCCGGACGTGGTGGACGACCCGACGGTCGCCGCGAAGTTCCAGTTCCGCGGGGAAAAGTCGCTCTCGGTCCTCGGCCCCGAATGCATCGTCTGCGAGGCGTGCCTGTTCGCGTGCGAGGGAGAGTGCATCCTGATCACGGACGAGGAGGGCCACGTCCACCACTCGGTGTACGAGTAGCGAACCATGCCGCTCTACTCCCTCCCGTACCGTTTCTCCGTACGCCTCCCGGCCCCGCCCGACGCCGCGTTCCGGTGGGCCACGGACTTCCGGTCGGACGACCTCTCGCTCTCGGGCCGCGTCGGCACGAGAAAGGTCGACTGGCTGACGCCGGATGCTCTCCTCCTGACCGACACAATCCCGAAGGGAAGCGGGACCGACTCGAAGACGCGCCTCGTGCGGCTCTACCCGAAACGGCTCGCCTGGACGAACACCCACGTCCGGGGGTCGAGCCTCCACTCCCAGTTCCTCTACGAGCTCACCCCGTCCGGGCGCGGCGCCTCCCGCCTCGAGTTCACCGGGCTCCAGCTTCTCCGGCTCGCGCGCCGGCCGAGCGCCCGCGCGATCGCGACGCTGGGCCGGGCGCTCGCCCGGGAGGACACCGCGCTGTGGCGAGCGCTCGCTCGCGCCATGGCCCGGGACCTCGGTGCGAGGCGCGTCCGGCGCTCTTCGCGATAGGCTCCGGAGCACCTCCGCTGACGGCGCCGGAGTAGCCCTTAAATACGCTGGAACCCCGCCGAGGGCGCCGTGCCCGATACCTCGAAGGAGCCGGGTCGTACGGTCGTTCTGGGCGAGCGTGAGCTCGCGATCGGGTTCCGCCTGATCGGCCTCACGGACGTGGTCGAGGTCACCCCCGAAACGGCCGTGCGCGAGTTCCAGAAGGCGATGGGGGACGACCGGTTCAACCTCGTGATCGCGAGCCAATCGATCCGTCCGAGACTCTCCGAGAACCAGCGGACCCAGGCCGACGCGTCCCTCCGTCCGCTCGTCGTGTTCGTCCCGACGCCCACGGGCGAGTTCGACGTCGAGAGCATCGGGGCGCTCGCGAAGCGGGTCCTGGGCGTCACGCTGGCCCTTCCGACCTAGAGAGGGAACGATGACCGGAAGCGTCGGGCGGGTCTCGGGTCCGGTCGTCATCGCCGAAGGGCTCGACGACGCGAAGATGTACGACGTCGTCCGCGTCGGCACCCTCGGCCTGGTCGGGGAGATCATCCGGCTCGTCTCGGGCACCGCCACGGTCCAGGTCTACGAGGACACGACCGGCGTCCGTCCGGGAGACCCCGTCGAGACGACCGGCCAGGCCCTGAGCGTCGAGCTCGGCCCGGGACTTTTGAAATCCATCTACGACGGCGTCCAGCGTCCGCTCGATGTCATCCAGAAGAGCGTCGGGGACTTCATCACCCGGGGATTCGACGCCCCGCCGCTCGACGAGAAGAAGGAGTGGGAGTTCACCCCGATCGCGAAGGTCGGCGCGGAAGTGACCCCGGGGACGATCCTCGGGACCGTCCAGGAGACGTCGCTCATCCTCCACAAGATCATGGTCCCGCCGGGGCTCCGCGGCACGCTCAGCGAGCTCGCGAGCGGGAGCTACACCGTCCGCGACCCGATCGGCACGATCAAGACCGCCACGGGAAAGACCCCGGTCTTCCTCAGCCAGCGCTGGATCGTCCGGATCCCGCGTCCGGTCTCCCAGAAGCTCCCTCCCGCGATCCCCCTCGTGACCGGTCAGCGGGTCATCGACACGTTCTTCCCGGTCGCCAAGGGAGGGACCGCGTGTATCCCTGGACCCTTCGGGTCCGGGAAAACGGTCATCCAGCAGCAGCTCGCGAAATGGGCCGACTCGGACGTGGTCGTCTACGTCGGCTGCGGCGAGCGCGGCAACGAGATGACGGAGGTTCTGGCCACGTTCCCGAACCTCGTCGATCCCAAGTCGAAGCGCCCGCTCATGGAGCGGACCGTCCTCATCGCCAACACCTCGAACATGCCGGTCGCCGCCCGGGAGGCGAGCGTCTACACCGGGATCACGATCGCGGAGTACTACCGCGACATGGGCTACGACGTCGCGCTGATGGCCGATTCGACCAGCCGCTGGGCCGAGGCGATGCGGGAGATCTCCGGGCGACTCGAGGAGATGCCGGGCGAGGAAGGCTACCCTGCGTACCTCGGACGCCGGGTCGCGGAGTTCTACGAGCGGGCCGGCCGGGTCGTGACGCTCTCGCCCGAGGGACGGATGGGCTCCGTCACGGTCGTGGGCGCGGTCTCGCCGCCGGGCGGGGATACGTCCGAGCCGGTCAGCCAGAACACGCTGCGCGCGGTGCGCGTCTTCTGGGCCCTGGACGCTTCGCTCGCCGCCCGTCGCCACTTCCCATCGATCAACTGGCTCCAGAGCTACTCGCTCTACGTCGGGGATCTCGAGCCGTGGTACGTCGCCGAGCTCTCGAAGGAGTTCGTCGGCCTCCGCCAGAAGGCCCTCGAGATCCTACAGAAGGAGTCGGAGCTCCAGGAGATCGTGCAGCTGGTCGGGGTCGACGCGCTCCCCGAGCGGGAGAAGGCGACGCTCGACTCCGCCCGGATGCTCCGCGAGGATTACCTCCAGCAGAGCGCGTACGACGAGGTGGACACCTACACCTCGATCCAGAAGCAGCTTAGGATGCTGCGGGCGATCCTGACGTTCTCGGACCGGGAGCAGGTCGCGATCGAGAAGGGCGCGACCGTCACGCAGCTCCAGAAGCTGCCGGTCCGCACGAAGCTGTCGCGCATGAAGTGGATCCCCGAGGCCGAGGTCGCCTCCCAGTTCGACCGCCTCGAGCTCGAGATGGCGGAGGCGGTCGACTCGGTCGCCGCCGCCGGAGGGAACTGATGGTCTCGAAGACGACCCCGCCCCCCGAGAAGTCCGACGCCGTGCCGGTCGACTACCGCACGATCGACCGCGTCACGGGGCCGCTGCTGTTCGTCCGGGACGTGGCGAACGCCGCCTACGGAGAGATCGTCGAGATCGCCCTGCCGAACGGGGAACGCCGCCAGGGCCAGGTCCTCGATTCGCGCAAGGGTCTCGCGATCGTCCAGGTGTTCGGCGCGACGATGGGGATCAACGTCGAGCAGACCGCCGTGAAGTTCATGGGCGAGGTCGCGACCCTCGCCGTCTCCGACGAGCTCCTCGGCCGGGTGTTCAACGGTCTCGGAGAGCCGCGGGACGGCGGGCCGAAGATCGTGAGCAAGACCCGGCTCGAGATCGTCGGCAACGCGATGAACCCCTACTCGCGCGAGGAGCCGAGCGAGTTCATCCAGACCGGCATCTCCACGATCGACGTCAACAACACGCTCGTCCGAGGCCAGAAGCTCCCGCTGTTCTCTGGCGCCGGCCTCCCGCACAACCAGGTCGCCGCCCAGATCGTGCGCCAGGCGAAACTCCGCGACTCCACCGAGGGGTTCGCGGTCGTCTTCGCGGCGATGGGGATCACGAGCGAGGAGGCGAACTTCTTCCTCCGCGAGTTCGAAACGACCGGCGCGCTCGAGCGGACGGTTGCCTTCCTGAACCTCTCCTCCGACCCGTCGATGGAGCGGGTCGTCACGCCGCGAATGGCCCTCACCGCCGCCGAGTTCCTGGCGTACGAGCGCGACCTCCACGTCCTCGTGGTCCTGACGGACATGACGAACTACTGCGAGGCGCTCCGAGAGGTCTCGGCCGCCCGGGAAGAGGTCCCCGGCCGGCGGGGCTACCCCGGATACCTCTACACCGACCTCGCGACGATCTACGAGCGCGCCGGAAAGATCCACGGCCGCAAGGGGTCGATCACCCAGCTCCCGATCCTCACGATGCCGGCGGACGACGTCACCCACCCGATCCCGGACCTTACAGGGTACATCACCGAGGGCCAGACGTACCTCAGCCGGGACCTCCAGCGGAAGGGGATCTACCCCCCGATCGACGTGCTTCCCAGCCTGTCCCGTCTGATGAACCTGGGGATCGGGAAGGGCCGGACGCGCGAGGACCACCGCGGGGTCTCCGACCAGCTGTTCGCGGCGTACGCGACCGGGAAGGACCAGCGGGCCCTCTCCGCGATCGTGGGCGAGGAGGCGCTGAGCGCCGTCGACCGCCTATACCTCCGGGCCGCCGACCGGTTCGAGAAGGAGTTCGTCAACCAGCGGCCCGACGAGGACCGCACGATCGACGAGAGCCTCGCGATCGCCTGGGACATCCTCTCCGACCTCCCCGATTCGGAGCTGAAGCGGATCCGGCCCGAGTACGTCCAGCGGTATCGTGCCCATCCGCCCGTCGCGGGCGCGCAGTAGGGATCGGACGAGCATGGCCGTCGAGAACGTCCGTCCGACCCGCCTCGAGCTCCTTAGGACGCGGCGCCGCATCTTCGTGGCGCGGCGCGGTCTCAAGCTCCTCAAGCTCAAGCGATCCGCGCTGATCGCCGAGTTCTTCTCGATCTCGCGGGAGGCGATGCGCCTCCGCGGCGACCTGCGCGACCGGATCGGACGCGGCTACGAGTCGATCCGCATGGCGGAGACGATCGAGGGCCCGACGCGGCTGGAGAACATCTCCATGCTCCTTCCCGACCTGCCCGCGATCGCCGTGGCGACGAAGAACGTGATGGGCGTCCGCACGCCCCGCCTCGACCGGGAGACGTTCGTCCCGGTGCCCACCGCCTCTCTCCTGGACCTCCCGACCTCGATCCAGGAATCGGTCGTCCGGTTCCAGGGGATCTACCAGGTCGTCCTCGACATCGCCGAGAAGGAGAACGCCCTCCGCCGGCTCCTTCGCGAGATCGAGAAGACGAAGCGTCGGGCAAGCGCGATAGAGAACGTCCTCGTCCCGCGCCTCGAGGGGATCGTCCGCTACATCAAGTTCCGGTTCGACGAGATGGAACGCGACGCGTTCAGCATGCTGAAGACCGTGAAGCGGAAGATGGAGCAGGAGGCCGAGAATGTCGCTGCCGCCTGAACCCGCCGTCCGTCGCCTCAGCGCCCTACGCCGGTTCGCTCTCGTCCAGGCGGCGAGCGTCGGCATCAAGATCGCGGCTGTCGTGGCGCTCCTCCTCCTCGTCTCGAAGCTCGTGGGAGGGCTCTAGCGTGACGACGGACGTCGGCCCGACCCCGTCGGACACCGCAGCGCTGGACGCGCTCAAGCGGATCAAGGCCGCCGAGGCCGACTGGGACGAGCGGCTCCGCACCGCCCGCCATGCGTCCAACGAGGCGCTCGAACGGCGTCGCGTCGACGCCGACGCGACCGTCAAGGCCGTCGCGGCCGAGGCGGAAGCGGAGCGGTCGCGGTCGGTGGAGAAGGCCCGCGCGGCCGCGGAGGCCGAGGCCCGCACCATCGTCGCCGAGGGAGAGGCGTCCGCCCGCGACGCGGGCTCCGACAAGGGAAAGCGGCCGAAGGACATGGAGGAGCGGGTCCTCGACGCCGTCCTCGGCCCGCTCGCCCCGGACTAAGAGGTACCGGAATGGCGCTGCGCCCGATCCCGATGGCCAAGATAGGCCTCATCGGGCTCCGCGAGGACGAGGAACGTGTGCTCACCGTCCTCCACGACCTGAGGGTCGCCCAGGTCGAGCCGCTCTCGCCCGACGCGCTCGCCCTCCTCGGCCCCGAGCGCGGCTCGGAGACGCTCCGCCGGATCGGGGACGAGACCCTGCGCTTCCGCGGGCTCCTGGGCGCGCTCCCGCCGTCCGGCGCGCAGGCCCCGCGGCGGTTCGACTCGGTCGATCAGATCCTGGCGGCCGCAACGACGGTCCCGATCGACGAGTAGGTAGGATCGCTCGAACGCGAGAACGACCGCCTTCAGACCGAGGAGAAGGCGATCGACGACATGCTCAAGCTGCTCGGGTCGATGTCGTTCTACACCGACCGGCTCTACTACCTCAGCTCGCCGAGCTTCCTCGCGTTCGTCGGCCAGGCGGACCCGGAGGCGTTCGCGACCCTTCGCTCGAAGCTCCCTCCCGAGGTCGACCCCCAGTTCATCCTTGGCCCCGCCGGGCCTCCCCGACGGTTCATCCTCGTCTGCCGAAGCTCCGCGGGGGACGCGCTCTCCTCGATCGCCCAGTCCCAGGGGATCCATCTCGCTGCCGCGCCGGCCCTGTCGGGAACGGTCGCGGAGGAGACCCGGCGGCTCGAACTTCGCCGGACCGAGATCCTCGGCCGCCGGGCCGCGATCCGCGAGCGCCTGGCGGCGATCGCCCGCGACTGGTACCCTACCGTGGCGGCGATCGACGAGGCGCTCGAGATCGAGAACCGGAAATCGGAGATCCTGACGAGGCTCGGGGCGAGCCGCGCCGCCTTCGCGCTGGAGGCGTGGGTCCCGGTCCGCGACACAGCCCGCCTAAGGTCCGTGCTCGAGGCGGCGACCGACGGCCGCGTCCACTTCTACCCTGTTCCCACGAACGAGGAGCCTCCGACCCTGATGTCGAACCCGCGCGGGGTCCGGCGGTTCGAGTTCTTCGTGCGGTTCTACTCGCTGCCCCAGGCGACCGAGTGGGATCCGACGCTCGTCTTCGCGATCGTGTTCCCGATCTTCTTCGGGTTCATGCTGGGCGACTGGGGCTACGGCCTCGTCATCCTCCTGATCTCGATCTGGATGGTCCGCGGGTTCCCCGGTGCCCAGCACCTTCCGAAGTTCGGCCGGAACTTCGTGAAACGGATCATGGGGCCGAAAGGCATGCAGCAGCTGGCGTGGGCGCTCCTACCGGGCTGCGCGCTCGCGATCGCGCTCGGCCTCTACCTCGACGAGTTCTTCGGGTTCGCGGTGCTGCACACCCTCATCGGGTACAACACCCCGGTCGTCCTGAAGAGCAGCACGGGCTCGAGCGTCGGGCGACTCCTCCTCCTCGCGGGGTACATCGGCCTCGCGATGGTGACGCTCGGGTTCCTGTTCGGGGCCCTGAAGGAGTACCTGCACCACCACCGGCGCGGCGTCGTCGCGAAGGTCGGCGGGATCCTGTTCGCGTGGGGTGTGGCGTTCTTCGGCCTCGCCGTCATACACCACGCGACGTCCACAAGTTCGGACCCGCTCCTCGTGCTCTGGTACGCGTTCCTCGGGGTCGGCCTCGCGATGCTGCTGGGCGGCGAGGGCCTGCAGATGGGGATGATGGGCCTGATCGAGGTCGTCAGTCACATCCTCTCCTACACCCGGCTGGTCGGGATCCTGCTCGCGAGCGTCATCCTCGCGTTCGTCATCAACACGATCGCGACCGGGCTGATCACGGGGGGCACGATCGTCGGGATCGTCGCCGCCCTGGTCATCCTCGTCATCGGCCAATCGTTCAACGTGATCCTCGGCGTGTTCGAGCCGGGGATCCAGGGCGCGCGGCTGATCTTCGTAGAGTACTTCTCGAAATTCTACTCGGGGAACGGCAAGCAGTTCCGTCCGTTCGGCGCCCCCCGGACCCACACGCTCTCGTCCCTGGACAAGAACGGGGCGATCCTCCAGGCCCCGAAGGTCTGAGCTCCGGACTACGCGCGCGGGCTGGCGAGGAGCGGCGCGAGCCGGTCGTTCGCGAGGCCGTAGAGCTTCCCGAACGCGATGCGGTGAAGGTCGCCCCGCTCGAGCTCGTTGAGGAGGAGATAGGTGAAGATCACCGAGAGGGAGAGCGGGTACGTCCGGAGCCGCTTCAGCTCGTAGAGCGCCCGGTCGCGCAAGATCACCGCTTCGTAGCCCGTCAGGGTCGCGTAGGTGGTGAAGTCCGCGGTCCCCTCGCCGATGGACGGGAACGAACCGGAGAACCGGTCGGCCAGCTCGGGGACGGTCCGCGCGCTGTAGAGCTCGGGCGCCTGGGAGGCGGCGATCGTTCCCCCCTCGAGCCAGCGAGAGAGCACCTCGTCGATCGTGAGGTCCGCGCCCTTCGCCTTCAGGATGAGGAGGGCATTCCGCGCGTCGATCTCGCTCGCGATCAGGCCGCGGACGACCCACTCGTCCCCCTGGAAGAACCGGGCCGCCTCGAGGACGGAGCGGTAGTACTGGCGGTCGAGCGCATGCAGGATCGCGAAGATGTCGTGCGTGCGCTGGAACGCGTCCAGGAACGGCAGGATGGTCGTGCCGTAGCCGTACTGCACGAGCGCGGTGACGGTCGCCTCCACCGTGGGCTGGCCGAGGAGGATGCGGAAGTCGTCAAGCGTCATCACGCCCGAGTACAGGCCGGCGGGGATGTCGCGGCTCGAGACGAGGTGGTCCTCCGTCTCGGTCACGGCGCGGGACTGGGCCTTCGAGCTCAGGATCAGCTCGATGTTCTGGATGTCCCACCGCCCGAGGTAGGCGGCGATTACCGGTCGGCCCGCGAACGGCGTGGCGTCGTAGGCGTGGCGGTTCCGCCGCACGAACGTGCGGTTGATCGCGATCTCGAGCATGGAGGGGCCCGGGTGCGTCGTCCGCGCCCAGGCGACGTCGTCGGCGTAGGGGGTGGTCTCGAGGACCTTCGCGAGGTCCGTCGTGTCCTTCGCGGCGAGGAGCGAGGCGTACATCTCCTTCGGCAGGAAGGCGGGGAAATCGGGCTTCAGACGGCCGAGCGCGCTCGCGTAGGGAGAGCCGGCCATCGCCTCGGCCTTATGCGAGGAGCTCGCGGAGCTTGTCCCCGCGGAGCCGGAGCAGCTCGTCGAACGAAAGGTCCAGCCGCCGGCTCCCGTCCGGGGTCTCCGCGATCAATCCGCCGAGGATCGGGCGGGGCGTCGGGTCGAACGATTTCCCGGCGAGCTTGCCTAGGGCGGCGGAATCCTCCTTGCGGCCGCTGATCCGCACGGATTCGCCGAGCTCGGACCGGGCGGTCCGGAGCATCTTGCGGAGCGTGGCGGCGTAGTCGGAGGTGTCGGTGAACTCCGAGAGGACCTCCTTCGTCTCGTCCAGGGCGTGGACGAGGCGCGCCTCCCGCGCCCCGTAGAGCAGCTTGCGCGCGGCGAGCTTGGCCGCAGCGACCCGCTGGGCTCGCTCCCGCGCGATGTCGGCCGCGGTCGTGCGATCGGCCTCCTTGCGGATCGCCCCCACGCGAGCATCGCGGTCCGCGTCGATCTTGGACTCCTCGGCGGAACGTGCCGTAGTGATCGACCCGAGCTCCGTCTCGCCTCGGCGGCGGATCTCCTCGACCAGGCTCTCGAGCGTCATACCCGAGAAGTGGCGCGCTAGAGGATCCCGAGCAGAAGGATGATACCGAGAACGAACCCGATGATCCAGAGCGTCTCGGGGATAACGAAGAAGAAGAGCACCTGGCCGAACTTCTCCGGCTTCTCGGCGATGATCCCCATGCCAGCGGCGCCGATGCCGGACTGGGCCATGCCGGTCCCGATCAGACCGCCGGCGATCGCGATCCCTGCGGCGAGAGAGGCATAGGCGTCTACCATCGAGGATTCCCGCGCGGGGCGAACAAGGTTCGGTATATAACCGTCCCCCGGACGGCGTTCCCCCGCCGAGCGTACGGGACCCCGGGGGTGCGTTCTTCTAGCATGGGCCCACCCCGCCACGCAGGTTCCGGTCGCCCGTTCCCGGGGCCGGTCTGTCGAGCGATCTCGGCCCTCTCGTTCTCCTCCGGCGCTCAGGAGAACGCGGGGACGAGAAGGCCCGCCGGCGACGGGACGACGTACGCGAGGGCGAAGCAGACTGCGACCAAAGGCAGGATCAGATAGAGAATCCGGAGTCAGCTCTAGCGGGCCCCTCCCTTCGCGCCCTCCGGCTTCGGCGCGCTGGGAGGATGGGATCCCGCCGCCCCTTCGCCTTGCATCGATGGTAGAGCGGCCGGAGCGTCGGACCGGGGTCTCCGGCCGACGGGGCCGCGTGGAACCCGACCTTCGGGTCGACGGCGACCTTCTCCCAGTCCCATCCCTTGGACCTGAGCTCCTCGACCCGGTCCCTGTCGACCATCGCCCGACGATTGCCAGTCTCCTCTTCCAACCTCCCTAGAAGGGAGAGCAGGCTTCCGGACCCGACGGGGGACACCCGGTGCCGCGACCTAGGCCGGCTCTGCGGCCGGCGGCTCGTCCGAGATGTCGGAGACGCCCCGGGCGGGTTCGCGGGTCTTGCGGACGAGCGCCATAGCCCCGATCCAGGCGAATCCCCCGAACAGGTACGCGGTGATGCAGACCGGGCAGAGAGCGTGGATCTCCGCGAGCTCGACGTAGAGGAAATACAGCGACAGGGCGACACCGACCGTGGTGATCAGGAGAAGGGCGTACGGCCAGGCCGTTTCCCGCGGCCGCTTCTCCGCGATCCCGGCGAACACGAGGATCACGACGAACCCCCCGATCCCCCAGAGGTAGTCCTGGATCCCGAAGGTCGTCGTCAGTCCGCTCCTGTCCACGAGCGAGCACGAGAAGAACGAGTTGATCGAGCAGACCGCCTCGAGCGACGCGTCGAAGAACTCGGCCGCCGCGAACATCGCGACGAGGAGGCCGACGCCGGACGCGAGATAGATCGCCGAGCGGATGGACCGGATCTGCATCGTTCCGTCAGGAGGTCTGGTTCATGTCGCTCTCGACCGCGCTGATCGTGGCGGCGCTCCACTTCGAGGCGCCCGGCCAGTTCGAGAGCTTGCCGATGCTCAGTCCCGTCGCCTTCGCGAGGTACGTCATGATCCACCAGGTCCCGCCCTGGATCGCCGTCCAGGGCGTCCCGGTCTCGTTGAGTACGGAGCCCTTGACGGTCTGGTCTCCGGTGAGCTCGTAATTCTTGAGGTCGGCCGGGTTGACGAATGACGCCCCGGCATGGACGTACTGGCCGTTCACGACGCCGAACGGGATAGAGCCCCCACCGTAGGCGGCCACGTAGGCGAGCTGGAAGCAGCTCGTGGTCGCCGGGGAGGTCCCCTCGACGCCCGACGTGTCCTCGCTGACCTGGAACGAGATTGTCGTCGAGCTCAGCTGGATCCCTGCAAGGACCACCTCGGGGGTACTGGGGTCGACGTCGGTGGAACTCGAGTATTCGGTGAACACCGCTCCGGAAACGCTCCCGAACTGGGTCAGCGCCTTGTAGAACGCCCAGCTGCTCGCGGAGCAGAACGGGCACCAGGTCGAGCCGTAGGAGTAGAGAACCGGCTTTCCGTTGTCCTGCCAGGGGGCCATGTGTCCGACCTCCCAGTTGTCGGGTTCCGACGTGAGCGACGAGGCCGGGGGTAGGTACGGGCACCCGAAGAGGAGCGACCCGGCGAGCCCGATGAGGCCCGCGACAACGAGCCCCAGGACGATCCCGCCGATCAGGGTGCTCCGGTAGACGGCCGACCAGCGACGTCCCGTCGACCGCCAGAGCGCGAAGACGAAGACGAACGCCACGACGGCCAGGACGAGCCCCAGGTACGGGATCGCGGGGACGAGTAGGCCGACCGGCGACGGGACGAGGTAGGCGATCAGGAACCAGATCGCGACTAGGGGGACCGCCAGGAATCCGATCCGGATCAGCGTCCAGCGGGATTCCCCGGCCGCCGACCCCGGTCGGGGGGTCGTAGGGGTCTGGGGCTTGTGTCGCCCCCGTGCCTTGCTCCGGTGGTAGAGGGCACGAAGCGCCCGACCGGGGTCCCCCGCGGACTCGTCCGCGTGGAACCCGACCTTCGGGTCCGCGGCGATCTTCGACCACTCCGTCCCTTTGGACCTGAGTTCCTCGACCCGGTCCCAATCGACCATCGAGGGTCGAACGAAGCGCAGCTTTTCCCCTTTGTCCCCCCGAAAACGGATCGGACCCGGTCCCCCCGGTCCGCCCGGCGGGCCCGATTCCGGCCGGGGGACCCGCCGGCTTTTACCCCGCCCCGCCCAACGGGTTCCGTGCGCGTAACGTTCCTCGGGACGGCGGGTTCCTGGCCCACGAAGGAGCGGTCGGCCAGCGCCATCGCCCTCGACCTCGAGAAGGAGCTCATCCTCCTCGACTGCGGCGAAGGGACCCAGCGGCAGTTCTTCCGCTCGAGCGCCTCGTTCATGCGCGTCCGCCGGGTGTTCATCACGCACTTCCACGGCGACCACTTCCTCGGCCTCCCGGGCCTCATCCAGAGCATGTGCCTGAATCATCGGGAGGAGCCCCTCGACATCTACGGCCCCCCGGACGCGAAGGAGATGGTCGACCGGGCGCTCCGTATGGGCTACTTCACGCTGCGATTCCCGGTGGAGATCCACCCCCTTTCCCCCGGGAGCACCGTCCAGCTGGACGGCTACGAGGTCCGCACGGCAGCCGCGCAGCATCCCGTCCCCGCCTTGGCGTACCGGATCGAGGAGGCCCCGAAACGGGGGCGGTTCGACGGTCCTCGGGCGCGGGAGCTCGGCTTGCACGGCAAGGACTTCGCGCGCCTCGAAGCCGGCGAAGAGGTCCGGGTCGGGGACCGCGTGGTTCGGCCGGAGGACGTGATGGGACCCCCGCGCGCGGGCCGGTCCTTCGTCTACTCGGGCGACACCGCCCCGACCGACGCGGTCCGCCGGCTCGCGGAGCGCGCCACGCTGCTCGTCCACGAGGCGACCGCGGCACAGGAGATCGAGAAGGAAGCGAACGAGTGGGGCCACTCCTCGGCGCGCCAGGCCGCCGAGTGCGCGCGCGTCGCCGAGGTCGGCGCTCTATTCCTGACCCACTTCTCCGCCCGCTACAAGGAGCTCGAACCGCTCGAAGAGGAGGCCCGCATCGTCTTTCCGGGCTCGACCGCGGCCCGCGACCTCCTGGACCACCTGATCCTCCAGCCATGATCCGGGCCGACCTCGTCGTTCGGGACCTCGCGGAGGTCGCGACGCTCACGGAAGGGGCCGTCCCGCGGGTCGGTTCCCAAATGCGCGAGCTCGCGCGCATCCCGGACGGGGCCGTGGCGGTGAGCGGAGGTCGGATAGCCTGGCTCGGGAAAGAACGCGTCCTCTCCCGAGAGGTGCGCCTGCGGCCGGGCGGAACGACGGTCGACGGCGACGGGGGAACGCTCGTCCCCGGGTTCGTCGACGCCCACACCCACGTCCTCTTCGCCGGGGATCGCGCGGCGGAGCTCCCGCTCCGGGTCGGCGGCGCGAGCTACGCGGATATCGCGCGGCGGGGCGGGGGCCTCTACTCCACGGTCCGGGCGACGCGGGCCGCGAGCGACCGAGAGCTCGTCCGTGTCACCGAGGCTCGCCTTCGACGCATGGCGTCGAACGGAACGACCTCCTTCGAGATGAAATCCGGCTATTCTCTCGACCACGCGGGCGAGCTGCGCCTCCTCCGTCTAATCCCCCGCCTAGCCCGCAGGACCGGTCTCGGACTCGTGCCCACGTTCCTCGGAGCGCACGCCGTGCCGCCCGAGTTCCGGGGGCGGGCGGATGCCTACGTGGACCTCCTGGTCCGACGGACGCTGCCCGCGGTCGCTCGCGAGCGGCTCGCACGGTTCTGCGACGTCTTCTGCGAGCCGGGGTTCTTCACGGTGCGGCAGTCGGAGCGGCTCCTCCGGGCAGCGTCCCAGCTCGGGCTCGGGGTGAAGGTCCACGCCGATGAGTTCGTCCTCTCGGGCGGAGCCCGTCTCGCGGCCCGGTTGGGAGCGCGGTCCGCCGACCACCTGCTCGCAACCCCGCCGTCCGACCGCGAGCGTCTGGCGCGCGCCGGCGTCACCGCCGTGCTGCTGCCGCTCACCGCGTTCGCCTCCTCGCCGGAGCGAAGGAGCCCGGGCCGCGAGATGGTCGACGCCGGCGTTCCGGTCGCGCTCGGGTCCGACTGCTCGCCCAACACCTGGGTCGAGTCGATGCCGGTCGTCCTGGCGGCGGCCGTCCACGGGGCACGGTTGACGCCCGCCGAAGCGCTCACCGCGGCGACCGTCAACGCCGCCCACGCGAGCGGCCTCGAGGGCGCGGGCACGATCACCGTGGGCCGCTCGGCGGACCTCGCGTTGTTCCCGGTCCGCTCCGCCGACCTCCTAGGATACCGGTTCGACGTGCGTCCGGCCCTCGTTTTCCGTCAGGGAAAACCGATTTCTCCGCCGTAACTCCGTCAGTATATTCAAATAGGGGGGCTCTCCATCCCGCCGGTCGAGGTCCCCATCATGGCGGAGCGCGTAGGCAAAGAGTTGAGCAAGCGAGAGAAAGGCTACCTGTACTACCTCGGGAAGGACGGGTATCTCTGGAAGACCCCGACGAAGCTGAACAAGTCCGGCAAGAAGGCTCGCGTCGGAACTGAGAAGATCACTCGCCAAGACGGGTACATGTATTTCCTCGACAAGAAGGGCTACGTTTCCCGGGCCCGAATGAAGAACGCCTAAGGTCGATCGTCTCATCCCGGGGGGACCTCTTCGGGGGCCCCCCGGGCCCGTATTTTTTTGCGCTCTCCGGCGCCTCGGACCACGAAACGATATACCGGGTCACCGTCCCTCCTCCACCGATGGTGTGCCGCAACGACCCGGACGACCCGAGGAAGTGCGAGCGCTGCGGAGAGTTCCTCTGGGTCGCCGAGGAGGGACTGTTCTGCGGCGAGTGCGGGGTGCTGATGCCCTGCACGATGCGCGTCCTCCCTCCGCCGGCGGAGCCGCGTCCGTCTCCCGCGGCGCTCCGGTAGCGCCCGGCGTTCCGGAGTAGGCTCTCCCGACTGAGTCCGGCGCGCGCGACCCCGGGGGCGCGCCTCGCCGAGGGACGGAGTCGTCCCCGGCACCGCTCGTCCTCCTCTTTCCGGGGTCCCGGGCGCGGTGCCATGGCAGGTGCGAGACCATTGTAACTCAGGAATGCTTTTTTCGCATCGCACGTCGGATTTTCGGGACTTCTTCGCTCGTGTTCGACCCAGCACACTTATACCGGGTCAGTGTAGCCGCCCCCCGGAGGGTTTTCAAAGTGGTCCGCGCGCTACTGTCCCCGTTTCCCGAGATCCCTGGCTCGATGGAAACACCCCGCCTTCAAGGGTGTTCCACCGACTGCCGGAGTCTCGCTTAGGAACTCGGACCGACTGTCGACGTAGCACCGGCATCCCGCTCGACCCCCGAGGAATACTGGCTCATGGCAGCCTCAAAGAAACGCGCCGTACCCACCGTGGAGACCGCCGGGCGTCCGGCCCCCAGGATCGGACACGAACCGATCCCGGTCCCGAGACTCGTGCCGAGAGGCAAGACCGCGTTCGACACCGTCGCCTGGAAGACCCACGACGCCGTCATCAAGAATGCCGAAGGCAAGGTCATCTTCGAGCAGAAGGGGATCCGCGCCCCGGCGAGCTGGTCCGAGACGAGCGTCAACATCGCTGCGTCGAAGTACTTCCGCATCATCCAAGGACACCGCGAGAACTCGATCGACGGGATGATCCGGCGCGTCTGCCACTGGATCTCCCAGCAGGGGATCGACCTCGGCTACCTCGACACCGCCGACGAGGCGACCACGTTCGAGGAGAGCCTCTCGTACTTGATGGTCCAGCAGATGGCGGCGTTCAACAGCCCCGTCTGGTTCAACGTAGGGGTCCGCGATCCCCCTCAGTGCTCGGCGTGCTTCATACAGTCCGTGACCGACGACATGGATTCCATCCTCGCGCTCGCGACCAGCGAGGGACGCCTGTTCAAGGGAGGCAGTGGGACGGGTACGAACCTCTCGCCGCTCCGCGGGAGCCGCGAGAAGCTCGCCGGCGGCGGGATCGCCTCGGGCCCCGTGTCGTTCATGCGCGCGTTCGACGCGCTCGCCGGGGTCATCAAGTCCGGCGGGACGACGCGCCGCGCCGCAAAGATGGTCATCCTCAACATGGACCACCCGGACATCGCCGATTTCATCGACTG
>Ga0074044_10001238_pt1 | contig 23437 bp, 23 predicted proteins | sample BogForMeECP23OM1_FD_94443 | JGI IMG/M metagenome (GOLD analysis project Ga0074044, IMG submission 94443) | Bog forest soil microbial communities from Calvert Island, British Columbia, Canada - Bog Forest MetaG ECP23OM1 | ecosystem: Environmental > Terrestrial > Soil > Wetlands ... | reverse complement strand
GCGAGGATCCGGTCGAACAACACCGGTGGGCCGCCCCGTTGGATGTGTCCGATCTGGGCGCTCCGGGATTCGACGCCGGTCCCCGCTTGAATTCGCCGGGCGAGTTCGACACCGACCTCTCGCTCGCGGAGTAGCTCGTGCCCGAACTCGTCCTTCGCTCCGGCCGAGCCCCGTCGCGGCCCGAGGTCGATTCCCTCGCTGGCCACGACCAGCGCGTACCCGCGGGCTTGGATGGCAGCGCGGACGTGCTTCAGGAGCGCCTCCTCGTCGTACGGTTCTTCCGGAACGAGCGTGACATCGGCTCCTCCCGCAAGACCGGTGGCGAGAGCCACCCACCCGGCGTGTCGACCCATGACCTCGAGGACGATGGCGCGGTGGTGGCTGCCGGCGGTGTCGCGCAGTCGTTCGAGAGCGTCCACGGCCACCGCCGAGGCCGAATGGAATCCGAACGTCCAGTCGGTGCCCGCGACGTCGTTGTCCATCGTTTTCGGGACCCCGACGACGTGTCCGCCTCGACGGTGAAGCTCGCGGGCGGCCGAGAGCGTATCGTCCCCTCCGATCGCGATGAGCGCGCCCAACCGATGTCGAGCCAAGGTCTCGAGGAGCCGGGTCGCATCCGTCTCCTTGGCGAACGGATTGGTCCGCGAACTCCCGAGGATCGTGCCGCCCTTTCCGAGGATGTCCGCGACATCCGCGACGCTGAGCGCTCGGCTCTGGTCGTCGCGAACCCCCTTCCAGCCGTCCAAGAACCCGACGGTCTCGTGCCCCAACTTGGCCGCGCGACGGACCACAGCACGGATCGCCGGGTTCAGGCCGGGGCAGTCTCCTCCGCCCGTGAGGACTCCGAACTTCACGCCGGGACCTCGAGATACGAGCGGGGCGCGGTCGAGAGGAACTCGAAACCCGTCTTCGTAACCACGACGTCGTCTTCGATACGAACCCCGCCCTTTCCGGGGAGGTAGATACCCGGCTCGACCGTGAACGCCATTCCTTCCCGGATGGGATCGGCGACCTTGGGGCCGTAGCCCCAACCGTCGTGGACCGCGAGTCCGATCGAATGTCCAACGCCGTGGGTAAGCCGTCCCTTCCAGGGGGACGCATTGATCACCGCTTCTGCGGCGAGATGGATCTCGCGGGCCGGGACCCCGGGTCGGATGACCGCCAGCGCTGCGTTCTGGGCGGCTTCGACGGTCTCGTGGACGGCCTTCATCTCGGCGTCGAGCGGACCGAAATGGAACGACCGGGTGATGTCGCTGACATAGCGCCGGTGGATCGCCCCGTAGTCGCACACGATCGATTGCCCGGGCTTCAGCCGAGTCTCTGCGGGCTCGTAGTGCGGCTCCGCCCCGTGAGCGCCAAACGCCACAATGGTGGCGAAGGACCGCCCGCTCGCTCCACGGAGATTCATGCGGTGTTCCATTTCGGCGGCGAGCTCGAGCTCGGTCACGCCGGTCTTGAGAAGCGAGGGGATCTCCCGACCCACCTCGGACCCGATCTGCGCTGCCTTTCGGAGCTTTTCGATCTCCCCGGGTTCCTTGATCAGTCGGGTGTTGCGGATGGCCGCCGAAGCATCGACCCAACGGGATCCCGGAAGCACCCTTTCGAGCCGGACGAACCATTCATGGGTCAGCTCCGAGAAGTTCAACCCGACCGTGCCGACGCCCTGGAGCGTCTTTTTGATGACCGGGTCGGATTCGTCCCGATCGACGACTTGGACACGAACGTGCGGGTCCGCTTTCGCCGCGCGGAGGGCGGTTTCCGCTTCGAGGGGCGGGCTCAGGACGTCGAGCTCGCCGTCCGGATGGGCGATCGCCACGGATTTCTCGAAGAGACCGGCTGGCACATCGAACAGGTAGAAGAACGACTGGTCGAGGTGCGGCTCGGTGGCGTTCGCAAGAAGGAGAGCGTCGGGGGCCGGGTCGAGCCGGCGGAAGACGTTCTGAACGCGGGTCTTCATCGGCCGACCCAGCCGTTAGGGGGTTTCAGCTTTTTCGCCTGCGGCGCGCAGGTCCTTCCACGAGAGCAGCGGTTCGCGAGCCGCTCGGACCTCGTCGACCCGGGTCACCGAGAGCGAGCGAGGCGCCGCGTGCAGGTTCTCGGGCGTGTCCGCGAGGGCGCGCTCGAACGCCGCGATGTACCCGTCGAGTTCGCGCTTGCTCTCGGTCTCGGGGAGCTCGATCATGAGCGATTCGTCGACGAGCGACGGGAAGTAGACGGTCGGCGCGTGAACGCCCTCGTCCAGGAGGCGCTTCGCGAGGTCCAGGGTACGCACGCCCCGCTCTTTGAGCGGAGCGCCGGAGAGGACGAACTCGTGCTTGACGAGCGGACGGAATGGACGGGGGAGAAGCTTCCCGAGCCGGGAAGCGACGTAGTTCGAGTTGAGGACCGCCCGGCGAGAGATGTGCTTCAATCCCTCCTCCCCGTGCGAGAGAATGAAGGCGTAGGCCCGCAGGTCGAGCCCGAAGTTCCCGTAGGCGGTCTTGATCTTGCCGATCGATTTCGGTCGGTCGTAGTCGAGCCGGAATCTCCGTCCTTCCTTGACGATTCGAGGGACGGGCAGATACGGGCCGAGCTTGTCGTTCGCGGCGAGGACCCCCGCCCCCGGCCCGCCCCCGCCATGCGGAGTGGCGAACGTCTTGTGGAGGTTCAGGTGGGCGACGTCGAAACCCATCCGGCCCGGATGGGTGACCCCGAGAATCGCATTGAGATTCGCCCCATCGTAGTAGAGCATCGCCCCGGCAGCGTGGACGGTTTCGGCGATCTCGAGGATTTCACTCTCGAACAGCCCCGCGGTGTTCGGGTTCGTGAGCATGAAGCAGGCGGTCTTCTTGGATACAGCGCGACCGAGTTCCTCGACGTCGACGCATCCCTCCTTGGAAGGGATCTCCCGAGTGGTGAATCCCGCCATCGCCGCGGAGGCCGGGTTGGTACCGTGGGCCGTGTCGGGTAGGAGCACCTCAGTGCGTTCGGCGAGTTCGCCGAGGTCGCGGAAGTACGCCCGGACCATCAACATCGCCGCGTACTCCCCGTGGGCGCCCGCCGCCGGTTGCAGCGAGACCTCGGGGAGCCCGGTGACGCGCGAAAGGATTCGCTCGAGACGCCAAAACACCTCAAGGGAACCCTGGACCGTCGCTTCGGGTTGGTACGGGTGGACCTCGGCGGCGCCCTTGCGCCGAGCGAGGAGCTCCGAGACCTTCGGGTTGTACTTCATCGTGCACGAACCGAGCGGGTACGGTGCCGTGTCGATCCCGAAGTTCATCTGGGAAAGCCGAGTGTAATGCCGGACCACCTCGAGCTCCGAGAGCTCGGGCCACCGGACCGCGTTCTTGCGACGGAGCTTTTCCGGGATCCCCGAGATCTGGGGCGGGGCCTCCGCGTTCCGCGGCGGCGCAAGGTCCCAGACCGACGGTTCGTCCCATCGGGCCTGACGGAACGTCATGCGGACCTCCCGACCGCCTCGATCGCCGCGCGGGCCGCCTTCACGTACTTCTGAATGTCCTTCTCGCTCGTCGTCTCGCCGAGGCCTACGAGGATCCGCTCGGGCCCCCGGGCGGATGCCGGCCTCGGGTCGTGAAGAGGATGACCGCCGAGGATCCTGCGGCGGCGCAACCGGTCGAGGAACTCGTCAGCGGTGCCCCGGCCCAGCTCGACCGTGAAATCCCCGAGATACGGAGCATCGAACCGGGGGGCCTTGAGGCCCTCGATCGCACCGAGGCCGCTCGCCAGGGTCCTCGCCTTTTCCGCGAGCGAAGCTTGGAGCCGGGCGAGACCACGCGGTCCGACCACGGTCGCGTACACCACGAACGCGAGGGCCATGAGCGATTCGTTGGTGCAGATGTTCGAGGTGGCCCGCGATCGACGGATGTGCTGCTCGCGGGTGACGAGAGTGAGGGCGAATGCGCGTCGCCCCTCCGTGTCGAGCGTCGCGCCGACGATCCTTCCCGGGGCCGAGCGCACGTGCTCCTTGCGGCACGCGAACAATCCGAGGAGGGGTCCTCCGAACGAAGGAGCGATCCCGAACCCCTGGCCCTCCCCGACCACGACGTCCGCCCCGTAGTTCCCCGGCGCCTCGAGGACCGACAGCGACAGCGGGTCGGCCGCGATCACGAGCGGCACGTCTCCGAGAATCGATTTGAGTTCGGACCCGCCTTCGTCGACGTGCCCGAAACCGTTCGGTACATCGGCCAGCAGTCCGAAGACGTCTTTCTTCGCGACAGCGGTCCGGACGAAGTCAAGGTCGAGGCGGCCGGTGCGGTCGTCGTAGGGAATCTCTTCCACCCGGAGCCCGGGTCCGCTCGCGTAATTCTCGAGGACACTGCGTTCTTCCCACGGAAGGCTCGCCGGGACGAGGAAGCGCGCGCCCTCGTGCAACCTTCGGCAGAACAGGAGCGCCTCTCCCGCCGCGGTCGCGCCGTCGTAGAGGGAGGCGTTCGCGACATCGAGCCCGGTCATTTCGACCCAGAGGCTCTGGAACTCGAACAGGGTGCGAAGCATCCCCTGGCTCGCCTCGGCCTGGTACGGCGTGTACGCGGTGTAGAACTCGCTGCGGGACACGATCGAATCGACCGCCGCGGGCGAATAGCGGGACGTGAGCCGTCCCCCCATGAAGCTCGAGAAGTGCGAAAGCGGCCGGTTCCGTTCGAGAAGCCGGTCGACTTCGGCGACCACGTCCGGCTCCTCTCGAGCGGCGCCCACGCCCATGCGTCCGATCCGGGCGCGTTTGGGAACGTCCGTGAACAGCGCGTCCGTCGAACTGATGCCCAGTCCCTCGAGGAGCGCGGCCTCCTCACCCGATTCGTCCGGAATCCAACGTGCCACGGAGGCTCACCGGGCGCGTGAGAGCGGTGGTAGCCATAAATCGCTTCGCGTCCCCGCGCGCGCACAGTCGATGGGCCGGGCCGAGCTCGACCGGACCCGAGAAGGGCAAAGGTATTCGGGGGGGCCGTCTCCCGGCGACCGAGACATGACGCAAGTCCACGCTCGGGCAGGGAAACACCGGAGGGCGCCGGCTACTCCCCCGCCCTCGGTGGCCATTTTGGACGTCGCCTTCCATCGGGCGTCCCTCGCCACACCGCGCGGGGATACCAAAGCCGCTCGCGACCGACTCCGAGCCGAGCTCAAGATTGTCCGAAGTTCCGCGACCGTGGTCCGACACCTCCGGCTCGAGACCCGGCGTTTCGTGAAGAGTCCTCCCACGCCCTTCGAGGCCACCCTGGTGTCCCAAACGTTCGGGTCGGGCACCCTCGAGCGATCCCTCACCCGAATCCGACGCGCGGAAGAACGGATTCGGGGCCTCGCTCAGGCAGCCGAACGGGCCACCAAGGCCGCGTCGGGTTCCGAAGAGCTCGGCGACCAGATACGGGCCTTCTACGGTCGGCTTTCGAGCTTCGTCCGGGAGGTCGATTGTGATATCGACCGTCTCCGAGAGATCGGAAGGTTTCTCGAGGATCGGCCCCACCTCGACCCCGCCGCCCCGACCCTCGTCGTCGCCGGTTTCCCCAACGTCGGAAAGTCCTCGCTCGTGGCCCGCCTCTCTTCGGCCCATCCGAAGGTCGCGGACTATCCGTTCACAACCCTGTCGATCGCCGTGGGCCATGCGGACCTCGGGTTCGACCGGCTACAGGTGCTCGACACTCCCGGGGTCCTGGGACGACCCGGGCGTTCCAATCCTGCCGAATCCGAAGCCCGGTCCGCCGTGAGGGGTGCGGCGACCGTGGTCCTCTTCGTGATAGACCCTTCCGGGAAATCGGGGTATTCGGTCGAGGAGCAGGAACAGTTGCTCGCTCGCTGGAAGGAGGAGTTCCCGAACCTCCCCATCATCTCGGTCGAGACCAAAAGCGACCTCGTACGGCGCGCGACCGACCGGCTCCAGGTATCGGCGACCACGGGAGAGGGCCTTGCGACCTTGGAGTCCATGGTCCGCACGCTCGTTCGCCCTCAAGGGGACCTTCCTCCGATGCAGGAGTCTCTCTCCGAGGAAACACCGAGGTGCCCGAGTTCGAAGAACGGCCATCGCGTCGGGCCACCGCCCACCGAGGAAGGACGGGACGCACGACGTCCTCCGGCGGGCCATGACGTGGAAGGCGACGGGGATCGCCGCCGACACTGTGAAGCCGGGCTCAATGCGCGAGGTCATGATTGAGACGACCGACGTCCTCGTCTCGCGAGTCGGCCCCTTGATCTTCGCCGTGGACGCGGTCTGCCCGCACCTCGGAGGCTTGCTGGCCGACGGGTCGCTCGCCGGCCGTCGGTTGACCTGCCCCGTCCATGGCGCGGTCTTTGACGTGGGCACCGGAGCGGTGGTGGCGGATCCCTTCGGGGTGGAGCCTCCGGAGGGAGGAGTAGCGCCCGTCTCGAGCTATCCGGTGCGAGTCGCCGCGGGCATGGTCGAGGTCGACCTGCCGTAACGAGGGACCGGTCTCAGACCCCGAAGGCCTTCCCGTTCTCGGGAAGGATGACGGTGCAGGTGGGTTCGAGGGCGTCCCGAAGGGCCTCGCGCTGGTCCCCGTGCATCAAGACGACGGTCTCCGCTCGCGATTCCTTCGCCACGCGGACGAGGTCGGAGTGCCCGGCGTGGGCGGAGAAGTCGAACTTCATGACCTCGCAGGTCGGGTGGATCACGGTATCGTCGATCGTGAGAGTCCCTTCGTCGAGGAGCTGGCGTCCGTTCGACCCTTCGACCTGGAAACCGGTGAGCAGGATCGAGCTGTTGGCGTCCTTGTACAATTCCCCGATGTAGTAGAGGACCGGACCGCCGTCCAACATCCCGCCGGTCGTGACGATCACCTCGGCCTCTCGAAGCGCCTTCCGCCGGTCCCCCGGGTGCTCGACCACGTGAACTCCCTCGAGCGCTCGACGGAATCGCCGCGCGTCCGCGAGGTACTCGGGGGCGGCCTCGTAGATCTCGTTCACTTTGCGCGCCATCCCGTCGAGATACGTTTCGAACCCTGCCGAGGCGAGGGACATCAGCACTTCCTGGGCCCGTCCGACCGCGAACGCGGGCACGATCGCCTTTCCGCCCCGCTGGATCGTCTCGTCGACCTTGTCGCGGAATCGACGTTCGGTCTCGCGCCGGTCCGGGTGCTCCCGACCCGAGTAGGTCGACTCCATCACGAGGACGTCACACTCGACCGGTTCGGCCCCTCCAACGAGATGCGTTGGGATCGTCTGGAGGTCGCCCGTGAAGAGGACGTCCTTCTCCCCGCGGTAGAGGATCATGGAAGCTCCGGGAATGTGCCCGGCCGGAGTGAACTCGACCTCGATCCCCCGGTGGCGGAATACCCCGTGGCGTTCGACCGCGGTGAAACGTGCATGGAGAGCGTGGATATCGGAGGGCGTGTACGGAGCGAGGTAGCCTTCGATCCGGGCGATCTTGAGCGCATCCTTCGTGAGGAGGTCGGCGACGGCAATGGTGACGGGCGTCGCGATCAGCCGGGCCTTGGGGAGCCGGCTCAGTAGCGGGGTCATCCCCGAGTGGTCCAGGTGGGCGTGGGAGAGGAAGGCGAGGTCCACGTTCGTCGGCGCCGGCCGCGGGTAGGTCGGCGGGTCGGTGGGCGTCAGTCCGTAATCGAAGAGCAACGTTCGGCCCTGGTCGCGGACGACCAGACCGAGCGAACCGACCTCTGACGCACCGCCGAGGAATTGAAAGTCCATCGGCGGGCCGAGCGGTTCTCCCACTTAACGTACGGTGCGCCTTCCGGGAGAGAAGGCATCTTTAACGACGCCTCGGTGCGGGAGGCGTGACCGGACCGGCCCGGGCCGAGCTCGAAGTTCTCTACCGGATCAGTGTCGCGGTCCAGCAGGTCGTTCGGGACGCGGAGGGGTCCCCTCACCGGGCCGACGTCGTCGCGATGGGAGCGGACGGCTCTCCGACCGAAGAGCTCGACCGACTCGCCGAAACGGAGATCCTCAAGGTCCTCGACGCCGAGGGGGTGGACTGGAACCTAATCTCGGAGGAGATCGGTCACGTGGCCCGAGGCGGTCAAAGCACGCTCGTGGTCGACCCAATCGACGGGACCGCGAACGCGCTCCGCAACCTGCCGTTCTCCACGGTCTCCCTCGCGCTCGGCCATCGTGATCTCGCCGGCATCGAAATCGGTCTCGTCCGAGACCTGCATCGCGGCACGACCTACTGGGCCGTCCGGGGCCAAGGAGCGTTCCGCGACGGGCGACCGATCCGGACTCGGACCTGGAACTCCCGCAGCGAGATCTTCTTTGTGAACCTCGGCCGGCCAGCGACGGAACGCGCCGGCCGCCTCGCGATGAAGTCACGGCGGATCCGCTCGCTGGGGTGCGCGTCGCTCGAGGTGCTGCTGGTCGCCCAGGGGAGCGCGGACGCTTACTTCTTCGAGAATAGTCCCGAAACCCGCAACTTGCGGGCCACGGACGTGGCGGCCGCGTATCGGATCTTGCTCGAGGCGGGCGGGGGCATGAGCGATGCGAAAGGAGAGCCGATCGATTCGTTCCCGCTCGGGGTGGAACGCCGGACCAGCGTTTTTGCCTGGGGCGACCCGAGGCTCCGCGAGCGGGCCTCGGAGGAGGGATACCTCTGAAGATCGGGTTGGTGGCGAACCCCCGCAAACCGGCGGCGATCGAGCTCGCCCGACGAGCGGTCGTCCTCATCGGCGACCGCGCCGAGGTTATCCTGAGCGACGAATCCGCGGGCGTCGCTCCCGAGCTCGTCCACCGGCCTCTCGAGGACCTCGACCCGGACGTTCTCATCGCGATCGGGGGGGACGGTACATTCCTCTACGCCCTCCGCCGCTCGGACGCTCCGCTGCTTCCGATCAACGCGTGAACGGTCGGGGTCCTCGCGGAGGTCGAAGCGCACCGGCCGAACGAGTTCGAGGGCGCGATCGAACGCTTGCTGAAGGGGTTCTACTTCCTCGAGGAGCGGATGAAGCTGGCCGCGCTCGTCGGCACGACACCCGTCCCGGACACGACCAACGATTTCGTCCTGCACTCGGCGCAGGTGGGCAAGATGGGACTCTTTGAGATCGCGTTCGACGGCCACGTCGCCGGGCAGATCCGCGCCGACGGACTGATCGTCGCGAGCCCGACCGGGTCGACCGCGTACTCGCTGAGCTCGCTCGGACCGATCGTGGATCCGGGACTCGATGCCATCGTTCTCACGTCGATCGCGCCGTTTCGCGTCGAGGCCCGCGCGGTGGTCCTCGAGCCGCTGCGCACGGTTCGCCTTCGCCCGATCGAAGCGGGTCGGGGGGCCGTTGTGATCGCGGACGGTCAGGACGAGTACCCGCTCCCGACCGACTCGGCGCTCACGGTGTACCGTTCGCCCCGACGCGCGACCTTGGTCCGCTTCGGGTCCCGGTTCTTCCAGCGCCTGCGCGGCAAGCGGATCCTGCCGTGGACCGAAGAAGGGTCCGAGGGAGGGACCTCGGGTGCCGATCTTCCGCCCCGCCCGTAAGCGACCGCCCGGGTCGGCTCGCCTCGGCGAGACCCCCCGGTCGATCACGCGAAGGGCTCTCTCGAGCGCTCTCGCGAGCGGTCGGTCCGCCTACCCGAACGAGTTCGGGGGCGTGTTGCGCGCGGACCCGCCGGGAGTCATCAGCGAGCTGCTCCTCCTCCCCGGAACGACCGCCGGGCGACGCCATGCGAACTTCCAGCTGTACATGCTCCCGGCGGACCTCACGGTGGTGGGAACGGTCCATTCGCACCCCTCGGGAGCCCTCCACCCGTCGGACGCGGACGTGCGTCTCTTCCGGAACTGGGGGCGCCGCCACATCATCCTCGGCGCCCCGTTCGGACCGGGTTCCTGGCGCGCCTACGACAGCAACGGGGAGGAAACCCGTCTGCAGGTGCTCGAGACTCCCACGGCCGTTCGTCCTACCGATACGCTGCCGCAGTACCGGCCGCGGCCCCTTCAGCGGTCGGACGCCGTGGACGTCGAGGGCTTCCCCGACGACGAGGCGTGAGTCGAGGTCTTACTCTCGGACGGGGATCGTCGGAACCGGCAGGCGGTCGGGCGTTCGGTTCGGGTCGACAATCTCGCGTCCCGGGTGCGCCGGCTGGCTCGTGAGCCCGTGCATCTTGGCGAGCATCTCCAAGAACTCGATGAATCCTCGGAACGCGCCGCGGTAGAGATTCGTGTGGTTGCCCTCCCAATCGAAGAAGTCGTTGAGCATCGACCTCGACTGCCGAAGTCCGTGCGTGAGGGCACGCTTGAGGAGTTCCTGCTGGAGAGGGCTCAAGCGGTCCCGCCGGAACCAGTCCCGGGACTTGAGGTGGCCGAGCGGCACGAAGAACATCGGCACGAGCATCGCCTTGAACTCCCAGAGGTCGTCGATCAGGTCGATCGTTCGCTGGACATCGTCCTCCGTTTCCTGGGGGAGTCCGACGATGAAAGTGCACGCCGGGAAGACGTGGTTGTCGTTCATGAGGCCGGCAGCCTGAACGACGAGCTCGGGCCACTGGGACGCCTTGAACGGAGCGACCTTCCCCGGCATCGCGGCGGTGATCATGCGCGGGGACCCGGTCTCGACGCCGACCTCGACCCCCCACCAGTCCTGCTTCTCATCAATGAGGATCTCGGCGCACTTCGACAAGAGCTTCGGCTTGGTCATGAGGGAGGCGATGGCAACGTGGCTCCAACCGACCTGGGCGTAGTGCTGCTTCGCGAGCTTGAGGAGCGGGAGCAGCTTCTCCTCGTGCGGCATGATGTTCGGGCTTCCGTAGAAGTAGACGTCGTCCGAGTGAAGGAGTCCCTTGCGAATGCCGATCTTTGCGTTGACCTTGAGTTCCTCCTCGATCTTCGAGAGGGGGTACCACCGAGTCGGTCGGGTCGTGACCGAGCAGAACGAACAACCGCGGCAGCAGCCGCGGCCGATCTCGACGAGGCCGTTCACGCTCGGGAACCGGATGGAGGAGATCTGCTCGACCTTAGGAGCCTCTTTCGCCGAGAGCACCACGTGGGGCGGGAGGAACTCGTCCCGGAGCGCCTTTCCGACGATGTCCTTGACAAAAATGTCCGCCTCCCCCTCCACCACGCTGTCGATGCCGCCGAAGGAGTCGACGAAATCCTGGATCCAGGGGAGCTTCATCCGGGTCGCCGGCGAGAGTTGCCAGGCACACGGGCCACCGGCGATGATCTTGAGGCCCCGCTTCCGGGCCTCGACCACGGCGGGCTGCGAGAGCATCCGCTTGAAGTTGACACAGTTGAGCGTCTCCTTCTTCATGACGCCGCCGAACGTGGAGCTCGGAGGGTTGAGCCCGAAGTAATCGTGGCCCGAGATCAGGAGGACCTTGGCCTCCCCCGGCATGTACTTGTCAAGGTGGCTCGGGTGGACGATCCGAGCGTCGAATCCGGCGTCCATCAGGGACGCCTCGATCTTCCGCATCCCGTACGGGGCCTGGAGCGGGTAGCCGTTCTCGTCGACCGGCATCTCGGGGAAGAAGAGTCGCTTGTAGACACTCTCGGGCAGGATGTAGGCGGGGGTGGTGGTCCCGAAGCCCAGGAACTCCTTCCCGTGGTGGTTGCTCATCATCGTCCAGTCGCAGGTGATGACCACTTCCGGCATATACTGACCTAAACCCAGACGGTGGGACAGGTCGACCACGTGAAAAGCCCTTCTTATCGGTTACGAAGCCCTCGAAGCGACAAATCGCCTCTTGATGGCGTGCGGGAACGGGCCGGAAGCGCCCTAATCGAAATCGGTCTCGTCGTCGTCCCGAGGAAGGACTCCGTCCAAGGGGTCGCCCATCTCCTCCGCGGGCTCCTCGGCATCTCCGGACTCCCGGAAGGCCGGGTCCCGCTGGAGGAGGTGGATCCGGACACAGTCACGGTGGGCCGGGTTCCCGTTCCAGGAGCTGGTCTCGGCCGGGTCCCCGAGGGGCTCCTTGCACAGCGAGCAGATCTCGGGCGGGGAAATGATCCAGGCAATCCGGCGAGGGGGAGATTCCATCGCGACCGGGAATGAGATAGTCCGCGGAGGTCCTTTACCTTTCGGGACGAACCTTTTCCAAGCCCGCCGGCCCCGCCAAAGTGCCTTAACCCGGTCGGGCGGTCCGCCTGCCGTGGACACCCTTACCGAGATCCGCCGTCGCCGGCTCGCTCTCGGCATCCCGCTCGGGGAACTCGCCCGAGCGATCGGACGAAGCGACGCGACGCTATCGCGCATCGAACGAGGTCAGATCCGGCCTTCCTACGAGCTCGTCCAGCGGATCCTCACCTACCTCGAGACCCAGGAAGGACTGACCGCGCCCCGACTGACGGTCGGGGAGCTGATGCACCGACCGCTCGTGACGATCGAATCGAACGCCACCCTCGCGACCGCGGCCCAGCGGATGGAGAGCGGGGCGTACTCGCAGCTGCCGGTGGTGGATGACGGTCGCGTGGTCGGGTCGTTGTCCGAGTCGGCCCTGCTTCGAGCGCTGGCGCAGCCGACCGCGCACCGCGTCCGGGTCCGTGACGTTCTCGAGCGCGCGTATCCGGTGCTCGATGAAGGATTCCCCGGCGACTTACTGCCCCCGTTGTTGGGACGGTATCCGGCCATTCTCGTCGCCCGCCGAGGAGAGCTTCAAGGGATCGTCACCAAGGCGGACCTGATCCGAGGGCTTCGCGGCGCGTCGTTGCGTCGGGCCCAGGTCGGCTAGGGTTCCGCGTTAGCGGCCCGAACCGCCCCGAGCGCGGCCCGAACGGCGAGCTCGCCCGCGAGGACCCCCAGTCGGTCGGCCGTACCTCCGGGACGATCTTCCCGGGGAGCCGGTCCGGCCGATCCGGTCGACGCGCCGAAGAGGACGTCCCCGTCCGTCGCGCTATGAAACGGGGTGATCGCAGAGGCGAGCCCGACGTGGGCCATCGCCACGACCCGCGCGAGCGTCGGTCGGTCGACCTCGAGGTCGGTGGCGACCAGACCGAGCGTGGTGCCCGTAGTGGAGCCCGGAGAGGTGCTGGACCGAGGCGGCGTCACCCGGCCCCGATTGTCGCGGGCTCCGGCGACCCAGTGCCCGGTGCTCGGGTCGCGGAGCGCCCCCACGGCGTTCACGGCAAGAAGGACCCCGACGGTCCCGCGCGGGCCGATTCGGACCGCGGCGGCCCCGATGCCGCCGTGCATCGCACGGTCCCGACCCAGGTACTTTCCCACGGTCGCCCCCGCGCCCGCTCCGACACGCCCCACCGGCACCTCGTCCCGGCTCGCGCGCGCGGCCGCCTCGTAGCCGAGCGGAAGGTAATCCGGGATCGGGCCGGGCACCCTCGGCAGGTCGAAGAGGGCGGCTCCCGAGACCGGCGCGACGAGGTTCGGATTGCGAAACGCACGGTGGCCCCCGCCTCGCTCGAGGACACGGAGACGGACCCCGCGAGCCGCATCCAGGCCGTAAAGGCTCCCGCCGGCAAAGAAGAGAGCCCATCGTCGCCCGAACGTCGAGTCGAGCGAGAGCGAGGCCGTATCGTAGGTGGCCGACGCTCCCCCACGGACCTCGACCACGGTGGGGGCGGCCGAATCGAAAAGGACCGCGGTGACACCGCTCGATGCGTCGGGAGTCTCCGCATGACCGACCGCGAGTCCCCTCACCCGGGCGAAGTCGATCGTTGATTCTCGCACGAGACCGCGAGGTCTCCCACGGAAAAAGCGATTCCGCCATCTCCGCGCGATGGATTCTTGTATTCACGCGAGGGTGTCCCTCGACAGCATGGCTTCGTCCCACGGTAAATCGCGTACCGAATCGCAGCCTCCGAAGGGCTTTCGAGTCTCACGCGACCTGCCGGCGGGCCGCCATCCGCTGCTCGCGGCCTTTCCCGGATTGGACCAACTTCCCGCCGCTCTCCGCCTCCAACCCGATGCAGTCGCCCGGGCGAAGTTGTTCGATGAAACCTGCGTTCAGGTGGTCGACCAGGACCTCTGGATGTACGTCGCTCCGTGGGACATGCCTCCCGGTGCTCGGCGAGAATGGCGACCGGTGCTCTCGCCCGGATCCGATTGTATCGTCGTCGGAAAAGGGCACCTCGCGGAGAGCCCTCCGATCGTGCTCTACCTGGACATCTTCCACGAACTCTGCCACGTCATCCAACGCCACGGAGGCGCGAACCTCTGGGCGCCCGGGGTAAGCTACGTCAAGCGTTGGACGGAGGTCGAGGCCTATCGGTTCGTCGTTGAGGAAGGACGGATGCTGGGCGTCTCCGACGAATTCCTCCGGGAGTACCTCCGAGTCGAATGGATCTCCGAGGACGAGCACAAGGAGCTCTTGGAGCGTCTCGAAGTCCCGCCCGGATAGGCGCGGGAGGACTCCGGCCGGCCCCCGGGGCCGGGGAGTCGGCGCACATCGATGCGTGAAGAACCGATTCTTTATCCCCCCAAACCCCGAATCGAACTGCTTACCGGGGGGCACGCCACACGTCGATGGACATCAAGGCCCGCCCGATACTCCGACCGTCCACCAGTGACCTCTGGTTCCTGGCCTATCTTCCCCTCGCGGTCTCGGACGGGATCGCGACGCCCCTCATCCCGCTGCTCGCCCTACAACACTTCGGCGCGAGCGCGTTCGTTGTCACGATCATCATCGCGGCGAGCGCGATGAGCCAGGTGCCGTTCACGATCCTTTGGGGGAACCTTTCCGATCGGGTCGCGCATCGGAAGTACTTCCTGGTCGGCTCGTTCCTCGCGACCGGCGTCAGCATCATCTTCATCGCGCTCGCCAGCAACCTGCTGACGTTCTTCTGGCTCAACGTGGTCGAGGGCCTCGCCTCCGCCGCGAGCGCGCCGATCGGCACGATGCTCCTCCTCGAGACCCGCCACAAGCGATGGTGGCCCACGGACATCGGGCTCTTCGGACTCATCTCGGGCATCGGCACGACCGCGGGGCTCGCGCTCGGGTTCGTCTGGCTGTTCGTGATCGGCTATTCGCAGCCCGCGATCTCGGTGATGACCGCCCTGCTCCTCGTCTCGGGGGCGCTTGCCCTCGTATCGGCGGTGATCGCGTTCGCCTGGATCGAGGAGCCGACGACCCGCGTCGAACGAAAGTCGGTCGCGACGCTGATCAACTTGAACCGCGGGGTCGTCGAACGGATCCGTCGCGTGCGGGCCCGGGTCGTCGGCATCGTGGACCTCACCCGTTCGAAATCCGAGCACCTCCCGGGTCGGGAGCTTCTCTTCCTCGCCGCCCTCGGGGTGATGAGCGTGGGGTTCGACATCTTCTACGGACCGTTCCCCGTGTTCCTCTGGCAGAACGCCCAGCTCAACGACGCGGGCGTCTTCATCGTCTACCTCGGGGCGTCCGCGGCCTCCACGGCCCTGTTCTTCCACTCGGGGAAGGCGGTCGACACCCATTCTCCGAAGACGGTCTTCCTCCAGTCGCTCGGCGGACGCGTCCTATTGATGCTCTTGTTCCTGTGGGGCCCGATCTACATCCTGTTCGGGCTGGGATCGCCGGCGCTCCTGGCCTGGCTCACGCTCCTCAATGCGCTGCTCGGCGTTACCTGGGCGTTCGTCAGCACGGCGAGCACCCTCTTCCTCGTCCGGCTGGTCGGTCGGTCGGCCCGCGGTCGGGCGCTCGGCCTCTACAACGCGGTCGCCGGGGCGGGAGGCCTGATCGGGACCCTGCTCGGCGGCTGGATGTATGCCTCGTACGGGGTGCATTTCGCCTACTCGATCGCGGCGGTGACAGTGGCGGCGGGCGGCGCCCTCCTGCTTCCGATCCCCTACCACATGTTCCAGCTCCCGCACTCGGCAGCGGCCCATCATCGTCATCTCGTGAGCAGCGCCCGGGCCGTGACGAGGCCCCCGCGTCGCTAGGTTCCGGTCCGTCGCGGGCCTACTATCCGAACATCTCCCAGGTGAGCGTCCGGACGACGTAGCCCAAGGCGAGGTGGGCGAGGAACACCTCGAGCGCCGGAGGGTACTCTTCGATCACGCAGGATCGGAATCCCAGTCGTCCGACCCCGACCGGGTCGGTTCCCCGGAGCACCGCGAAGCGTCCCGTCAGCCGCTCGTTGATCGTGTACTCCACTCCTGCGTAGAGAACCGTCATCGGGCCGAACACCGTCGAGCGCGTCTTCCAGAGGTCCTCCCCGACCTGGATCCGGATCTCGTCCGCCTTCGCACGGTAGGTGACGAGGGACTTCCCATCGGTCAGAGCACCGGGTCGCTCGAGGAAATACTCGGTCGAGAAGAGCGCGGCGATCTTCTGGCCGAGTCCGGGGTTCTGGGACTCGACCGGCCGTCCGGTCCAGGTCTCGGAGCCGACCTCGATCTCGATGATGTTCTTCAGCACCCGAGCCGTCGCTCGAATCATCGACCGCTCGACGCAGTATCCGGCCGTGACGTAATAATGGCGGCGACGGTCGGTGCGAGGTGGTGGAGACCTTTCCCCGACCCCCCTTGCGGGACCGGACCTTCGGCATGGAGTTCTACGCGACCCAAACTCCGGGGGTCGGCGGTCGCACCAAGGGCTCGCCTGACGACTTCCGGGTGAACGAGATCTCGAACTACCCGGTCCCGGATTCGGCGGGGCCGTTCTCCATCCTCCGCGTTCAGAGTCGCGACTGGGAGCAGCACGAGCTCGGCCAAGCGATCGCCCGACGCTTGGGCCTTCCGTCCGCTTCCGTCCATTGGGCGGGAACAAAGGACCGGCGAGCGGTGGCGGAACGGCTGCTCTCGTATCGAGGCCCGCTTCCCTCGGGGGACTTCGGTCTCCCCCGGGTCTCGGTCCTCGAGGCGTACCGGGCCCGGGACGGCCTCATGCTCGGCCACCATTTTGGCAACGCGTTCGAGGTCCGCCTGGACGAGCTGGCCCTCCCGCTGCCGGAAGCCCTGGACGCGTTCCGGGCGACCGAGCAGGAACTGCGGAAGGCCGGGCTCTGGCCGAACTTCTTTGGGCCCCAACGCTTCGGGGAGGTGAGACCGGTCACCCACGACGTGGGTCGCCAGGTGGTGCGGGGCGACCTGACCGCCGCCGTGGAGACCTATCTCACCGCTCGACCCCTCGGAGTCCCCGACGGGGTCGGAGACTCGGCTCGGAAGACCTACGCCGAGACCCACGACGCGGTCCGCGCCCTTCGCGAGTTCCCGAACGAGTACCGATTCGAGCGGTCCCTCTTGGACCGCCTCGCCCGGGGCGACCCCGCCGACCGGGTCTTCCGCGCCCTGACCCGGGAGCTCCGCCTCCTGTTCGTCCACGCGTTCCAGGCGCTCCTCTTCAACCGGTGGCTGAGCCGTCGACATGCGGCGGGGCTCCCCCTCGACCGACCGGTCCCGGGAGACCGCCTGCTGCGGCTCGGCCGAGATGGGACGGTCCGAAGCCAGGAGGGGATCCCCGTCGCCGACGACAATCTCTCGGAATGCGCGGACCTCGTTCATCGGGGAGGCGGTCTGCTCGCGGGGCCGTTGGTCGGCTACGAGACCCCGATGGTCGAAGGTCCGCTGGGGAGGATCCTCGAAGACCTGCTCCGCGAAGAAGGGGTCGACCGTTCGATGTTCCGTCTCCCCGAGACGCCCGAGATCGCGAGTCGGGGAGCCTGGCGGCCCGCCCTCCTCCCGGTACCTCCGCTCGGCATGACGGTGGAGGGAACGGGGATCCGGTTCCGGTTCGCCCTTCCGAAGGGAGCGTACGCGACGGTTCTGCTGCGAGAGTTCCTCAAGACGGGCGCCGAGTAGTCGTCGAAGGAGCGGGTCCACGCGAGGCTACTAATACTCGGCGCTCGGCTTCGACCGCCGATACCGTTCCCCATGCCTACCGAGAGTCCTCGACCGTTCCTCGTCCCGTTGCGCACTCCGGGACCCAGCGCCGTTTCCGAATTCCCGGAGGGCATGAGTCGGGTTCCGACCGGGGTGCCGGACTTCGACTATCTGACCGGCGGCCTCCCTTCGGGGGCGGTCGTGCTCCTCTTCGGAGAGGCGGGGTCGGGCCACCAGGAGTTCGCGCTCACCTCGGCGGTCCACCTGATGCTGCACTATGACGACCCTCGGCTGCATCGCTTCTATCTCGGGAATGCGAAGGGACCGTTCGTCTACCCACAGGGGGTCGTCTACGTCAGCACGAGTCGCTCGCGCGAACAAGTGCTCGCGGAGCTGAACGCGTCCTTCGAAGAGACCTACTCCGAGGTGCTCGCCCGTCACCTCAACTTCCACGACCTTTCCCCCTCGTACTTCCAGGACACAGTCGTTCCGTCCGCGTGGGCCTCGCTCTCCAGTCCGCTCCTCTCGGGGGCACCGGTGAGCGCCGCACCGGACGACGGGGGTCCTCTTCGAGCTCTTGCGGACGCGGTCGACCAGGACGGACGAAAGAATCTTGTCATCGTGGACTCCCTCACGGACCTTCTCGTCCGCCGCGGTGTGGAGCCGTCGGATATCGTGACCCTCCTGAAGGGACTTCGTCGCCGGGCGAAAGAATGGGACGGCGTCGTCTACCTCCTCCTCTCGAAAGGAGTGGCCCCCGCGGCGGTGGAACAGGCGGTGATCGACTCGGTCGACGGGGTCCTGCACTTCAGTTGGGTATCGAGCCCGAATCAGGCGCACCGGCAACGGGCGATGCTGATCGACAAGTTCATGCCGATCCTCTCTCGCCTTCCCGTCGAGTACCACGGTCGGTTCATGATACGGGTGAACGCGGCGAGCGGATTGGTGACGACGCAGTATGAGCGCATCTGAGAAGAACCGGGCCCGGGTCCCGACGGGGATCGCGGGACTCGACGACATGCTCGGGGGCGGTTTTCCGGCGGGCCACGTCGTCCTTGTCACCGGGCTTCCCGGGACCGGGAAGACCTGCTTCGGCCTCCAGTTCCTCCTCGCGGGAGCGGCCGCGGGCGAGAAAGGCGTGTTCCTCTCGCTCGAGGAAGACGTCCCCCCACTCCTCGAGAGCGCCCGCCAGTTCCACTGGCCGGTCGACGCAGCGGTGAGCTCGGGAATGCTGAAGATCCTGCGGATCGACCCGAAGGAGACCCGGCAGAGCCTGCACCGCATCCAGGGGGAGCTCGGGAAGGAACTCACGACCCTCGGGGCCCGCCGCATCGTCGTCGATTCGGTCTCGCTGCTCAACATGTTGAGCGATGACGAGTCCGGACGGCGGTCGACGCTCTTTGCGCTCGCAGCGGCCTGCCGGGAATCGGGGGCGACGACCGTGCTCACGGCCGAGGCGGACCCGCTGCACCCCGAAGTGAGCCGGGATGGGCTGAGCGAATACGTCGCGGACGGCGTCCTGCTGCTCGGGTACCGCACGGGAGCGGACGGGCACCGGGTGGGGTTGTCGTTGCGCGTACTGAAGATGCGAAGGACGGCCCACGTGCGGACGGTGCAGCCTTACGCGATCGGTCCGAACGGGCTCACGGTCGATGCGAAAGCGGTCGACTTCGGTGGTCCCTAGATCTCCTCGGGCCGGCGCGAAGGCTCGGCGCGTCTCTTAGTACGACCCTGCCTTCGGAGCCCCGGAAATCCCTCCATGGCCCCGGCGGACCATCCTCGAACGCCTTCGGAGCTCGCGACGCTCCCGGGAATTTCTCCGGTCGTCCGGTCCTCGCCTCGGTGGGTGCTCTACGTCGACCTGGACGCCTACTATGTTTCGTGCGAGCTTCGAGACCGTCCGGAGTTGCGAGGGCGTCCCGTCATCGTGGGGCCTCCTCCCGCCGACGGACCGACCCGGGGGGTCGTTCTCTCGGCGAGCTACGAAGCGAGGCCGTCGGGGGTCCGAAGCGCCATGCCGGCGGCCGTGGCCGCCCGTCTGTGTCCCGAAGCGGTCTGGATCCCCCCCGACTTCGCAAAGTACGAGCGCATCGCCCGGGAGGTGCGGGTCGTGTTGCGTCGCCATTCTCCCGTCGTGATCCCATTCAGCATCGACGAGGCGGCAGTGATCGTGGAGGGGGCGGACGCGCAGCAGGCCCGGAGTACGGCCGCGACGATCCAGCAGGAACTCCTGAAGGAGCTCGGCCTACCGGCGTCGATCGGCGTCGCCTCCTCTCGAACGGTCGCGAAGATCGCCACGGACCGGGCGAAACCCGCCGGGATCCTCCTCGTCACACCGGAGGAAACGGCCGCGTTCCTCGCCCCGCTCCCGGTGCGCGCCATCCCCGGGGTCGGTCCGAAGACGGAAGAGATCCTCCACGGCCGGGGGATCGTCACGATCGGAGACCTCGCCGCGCGCAAGCCCTCGGAACTGGCTCGTTCCCTCGGTTCGTTCGCCGGGGACCTCATCGCGCTCGCCCGCGGGGTCCCGCACGAGGAACCCGAGGGCTCGGACGAACCGCGGTCCCGGTCGACGGACCACACCTTCGCGCGCGACGTGGACCGCTGGGAGGAAATCGAGGAAACGGTTCGAACGCTCGCCGCCGAACTCGCGGCCGCGCTCGACCAGGAGAACCTGCGATACGGCACCGTCGGGGTCGCCTTCCGGTGGGCCGACTTTTCCCGTTCGCAACGGAGTCGCTCCCTCGGGGCGGCGCGCGAAGGCCCGCAGCCGCTCTCGGAGTCCGCGGTCCGACTCGCGCGCGAGCTCTGGGACACCGAGCGATCCTCGCGTCGTCGACCCGTGCGCACGGTGTCGGTCCGCACGGAGCGGTTCGTTCCCCGCACCCAGCGACAGGTCGTTCTCGACGAGTTCCGGTGACGTCCGCTCGTTTCGGGCGGGAGTTAAGTACGGTTGCCCGACTTCGAGCGCCTGTCGAGTGGCTCGTCGTGACGGAACCCTCCGGTCCTCCACCGAACGCCTCCTCCCGCTACGAGGGAGAGGAACTGATGGTCCCGGACCCGCGAGTGGGGGTGCCGATCCCGGCCTACCGGGGTCGATCGCTCGGAAACCTGACCTCGTCGCTCTGGGCGGCCCTCTCCTCCGGACGGGAGGGGGACTCGCCTCCGCTGCCGCCCCTCGACGGCGACCTCGACCCGTTCGGGGGAGGGCGCCCGACCGGGCCCGTGGTGGTCCTTCTACTCGATGGACTCGGTTGGACGGCGCTCTTGGGGTCCGCCGAGCGCACTCCCGGGGGCGTGGCCTCGCGGTGGGTCCCTCAGGCCCGGCCGCTCACTTCGGTCTTCCCGACCACGACCACCGTCGCACTCACGAGCCTCTCCACCGGGGCGGCTCCGGGCCAGCACGGGGTCCTCGGCCACCGGCTCTACCTTCCGCGATTCGGTACGGTGGTCGAGATTCTCCGAATGTCGCCGGTCGGGGTGGCCGCGCCGGAGACCCTCATCGGCCCCGACTGGTCCCCTTCGGCCGTCTCGGGAGTTCCGAGCATCTTCCGTCGGGGAATCCCCGCCGTGGCGCTCTCGCGAGAAAGGTTCGAAGGCACCGGGTTCACCCGACTCATCTATGATGGCGCGACGTTCGTGGCCTATTCCACGGGCAGCGACCTCGCGCTCTCTCTCGTCGAGATCCTCTCTCGCGACGACCCTCCTTCCCTCGTTCTCGCCTATCGGGATGACCTCGACGTGGTCCAGCACCTGAGGGGCACCCGTCCCGAGCTCGTCGACCTCGAGCTCGAACGGGCGGACGCGATCCTCTCGTTCGTCGCGCGGCACGTGAAACCGGATCTCGCCGATCGGACGCACGTGATCGTAACGGGCGACCACGGCCAGGTTCCCTTGGCCGCGGACCGGCAGTTGGCGGTCGACCGAGAGCCGACATTGCTTTCCCATCTGTCTCGGCCGCCGTCGGGGGACCGTCGTGCGGCCTACTTCGTGGCCCGTCCGGGGCATCTCGCGGCTCTTCGCGAGACTCTGGAAGCCCGACTCCCCCGAGGGGGTCGACTCCTCGACATGCCCGCGGCGGTCGAGGCGGGACTGTTCGGACCTCCTCCGTTCCACCCCGAGCTCTCCGAGCGGATCGGAGACCTTCTCCTTCTTTTGCCCAGTCCGGGCGGAGTGAGCTACTCGGTACCGGGCGCACGCTCCCGACCGCATCGTATGATCGCGACCCATGGGGGGCTCGAGCCCGCAGAGCTGCTCGTGCCGCTCATCTCGGGAATCCTCTCGGAACTCGCTCCTCCAGGCTTTGCGATGGCTCATCCGCGGCCGGCTCTTGACTCGGGAAGAGGCCGATGACCGAGTTTCGTAGCGACCCGATCACCGGGCGGACCGTGATCGTCGTCCCCAGCCGGGCGGCCCGTCCCAACGAACATGCCCCGGTGGCTCCCCCCAGCCCCGCTGCCGCCGATTGCCCTTTTTGCGAAGGCAACGAATCGTGGACTCCTGCCGAGGTCGCGGCGGTGGGACCCCCGGGCCGCCGACCGAACGAACGCGGATGGTACGTCCGGACCATCCCGAACAGGTTCCCCACCGTCGTGGCCCCCGCGCCCGAAACGGAGCCTCCGGGCCGAGGAACCGTGTTCGAGGGTCATCCCGGATTCGGCTATCATGAGGTCGTCATCGAAAGTCCGACCCACGCTCCGCTCCTGCCGTTCCTTCCTCCCGAGCAGGTTCTCCGCGTGATCCGAATGTGCCGGGAGCGCGTGCGAGACCTCTCGCGACGCGCTCGGGTAGGCTCGGTCCACTTGTTCGAGAACGCCGGTCCGGATTCCGGAGGGTCGCTCTGGCACCCTCACTCTCAACTGGTCGCGACGCCGGGACTCTCTCCGTCCCTTCGGGAAGAGATGGAAGGAGCCGAACGATACCGACGACGGTCGGGCGGCGACTGCGCGTTCGAGGAGATAGGGCGCGCGGAAGCCCGTGATGGCGCGCGCGTGCTGTTCGACTCGGGAGGGTTCGTCGCCTTCGCCCCGTACGCCTCGGCCTTCCCGTACGAGGTCCGCTTCCTTCCGGCCCGTCACGCCCCCTCGTTCGCGGAGGCGACCGACCGGGAGGTCGAGGTCCTTTCCGAAATGCTTCCGAACCTCCTCCGGGCCCTCCTCACGGTCGTCCCCGGCGCATCGTACAACTTCGTCGTGCGGTCGCCCGTTCCGGGCGAGAAGACCTACGACCAGTATCATTGGCATCTCGACCTGTATCCCCGTCTCGTGCGCCCGGACGGATTCGACCTAGCGTCCGGTTTCCACGTGAACTCCGTCTCCCCCGAGGACGCCGCCCCGGCGCTTCGAGCCGCGCTGGGCGCGAAACGCTAAGGTCCCAAGGGCGGTCCGCGCCCTCGTGGGCGAGCTGAGAGAGCCGATCGTCTCGCTGCTCGGGCACGTCGACCACGGGAAGACAACGCTGCTCGACCGGATCTCGGGAAGCGTCCGGGCCGCCAAGGAACCCGGCGGGATCACGCAGCACATCGGCGCGATCGAGGTCCCGGGTTCGACGGTCCGGCGACTCTGCGAGGGGATCCTTCGGACCGACCAACTCCGAGTCCCCGGGCTTCTTTTCGTGGACACCCCCGGTCACCGCTCCTTCGAAACCCTGCGACGGCGAGGCGGTGCGCTCGCGGACCTCGCCATCCTGGTGATCGATGCCCGGGAAGGGGTCATGCCCCAGACCCGCGAATCCGCCCAGATCCTCCGCCGGGAAAAGACCCCCTTCACGATCGCTCTCACCAAGATCGACCTGCTGGGGGGCTGGCG
>Ga0074044_10001236_pt1 | contig 23444 bp, 27 predicted proteins | sample BogForMeECP23OM1_FD_94443 | JGI IMG/M metagenome (GOLD analysis project Ga0074044, IMG submission 94443) | Bog forest soil microbial communities from Calvert Island, British Columbia, Canada - Bog Forest MetaG ECP23OM1 | ecosystem: Environmental > Terrestrial > Soil > Wetlands ... | reverse complement strand
TTTGCCAGCGAGGAGGAAGTGCAGCGGGTGCTGAAGAAGTGGACGCGTCGTGCGCGTTGAGTGGCTGCGAGCAGCGATCAATAATTTGGATGCTTTGGCGGAGTATATCTCGCGCGACAATCCAGCCGCCGCCGAAAGAACCGTTGCGGCAATTCGGAGTGCCGTAGAAGATCTCGAGCGGTTCCCATCTTCAGGTCGTCCCGGTCGGATATCCGGCACTCGCGAATTAGTTGTCTCGGGAACTCCGTATATAGTTACTTATCGTGTGCGCGGCGATGTTGTGCAGTTGATCCGTGTCTTCCATGCCGCCCGCAAATGGCCCAGCCAGTTTTGAACCCATTACGTCGAAGGCAGCTCACGCCCCAAAAAACAAACTAAAACTTATTGACAACCTCCGCGCCATCTGCTTTTCCCGTTGAGGAACCGCTGCCTTTTTTTCCAGAGGCTTCCTCAGCTTTTCCACATCGCGATCCCCCAAGAACCAGCACTAGACAAGGCTTTCTAGCGTACAGTTGAACTGTCAACACTTTTCGGCGTGGCGCCGTTTGGCGTAACCGCTGGTGTGTGATTGTAATCGTTGACAAATTTTCCACGACAGCTAGAATACGCAAAGTTTTTCTCCGGTGAATTTAGACATGAGCCCCGAAATCTTAGATTCCGTGCTACTGCGAACGGACTATTCCGAATTGCAGTTGCACGCCAGCGGCAAGGTCCGCGACGTCTACTGCCTCGACAGTGACCACCTGCTGTTCGTGGCCACCGACCGCATTTCGGCCTTCGACTACGTTCTGGCGACCGGCATTCCGCACAAGGGCAGGGTGCTGACACAGATTTCGCTGTTCTGGTTCGACTTCCTCCAGGACATCGTCCCCAACCATTTCGTTACCGCCGACGTGAACCGCTACCCGGCGGCGATTCGCAAGTACGCGGACGAACTCCGCGGCCGCTCCATGATGGTGATGCGCGCCGAAATGTTTCCCGTCGAGTGCGTGGCGCGCGGCTACCTTTCCGGCTCCGGATGGAAGGAGTACAAAGGGACGGGCTCGGTCTGCGGCGTCAAACTTCCACCGGGAATGAAGGAATCCGACCGGCTGCCGGAACCGCTGTTCACGCCCGCGACCAAGGCCAGCACCGGGCACGACATCAATATTTCATTCGAAGAAATGTGCCAGCTGGTCGATCCCAAACTGAGCCGCCAGCTCCGCGACATCACGTTGCGTATCTACAAGAAAGCCGCGGATTATGCGCGGCAGCGCGGCATCATCATCGCCGACACCAAGTTTGAATTTGGACAGACCGCCAAGGGCATTACCCTGGCGGATGAAGTACTCACACCGGACTCCTCGCGCTTCTGGCCGGCCGACACCTATCAACCGGGCAAGGCGCAGGATTCCTACGATAAGCAGTATGTACGGGATTACCTCGAAGAAATTCGCTGGAACAAACAACCGCCCGCGCCAGCCCTCCCCCCGGAAGTTGCGCGGCGGACGAGCGAAAAGTACCTCGAGGCATACCGTCAGTTAACGGGACGCGAGTTGGAGATTTAGCCCGCGTGCGCTGGTGTCAGAATTCGACCATTGCATTCGGATCCTGTGAACTTCGAATCTCTGAACCATGAGCATTGCAGACTGGATCATCCTCGGCTTTCTGGTGTTTTCCGTGACTGCGGCAGCCCTTGAAGGCTTCTTCTATGAAGCCTTCAAGCTGGCTGGCTTGGTTGTGGGATACCTGCTGGCCGCCTGGCAGTATCATCGCCTGGCGGCTTGGTTCGCGCCTCATTTGAAATCGCCGTGGTTAGGCGAAATCGCTGGTTTCCTGATCATTTTTTTCGCGGTCTTGATCATTGCCGGCCTGGCCGGGCGGATTACGCGGTGGGTAATGAAAAAAGCCGGTCTGAGCGCGATTGACCGGGTATTGGGCGCGGTCCTCGGTTTGTTGCGGGGAGCCCTGGTGGTGGCGGTAGTGCTCAGCGCCATGGCCGCTTTTGCGCCCGCTGCGAAGTGGCTGGAGGGATCCGAGTTGGCCCCGTATTTCCTGGTAGGCGGAAGGGCAGCGATCTGGCTCGCACCGTCGGAATTGCGCCACCGTTTCTATCAGGGCTTGGATTACATGCGGCAGGTACATTCGGCAAAGGACACGATTCAGCCGCCATCATCCGGGGCGCAAAAGTAGAAGTTGTCTCATAAGTCGTTTTGGGCAGGGCACGGCTTCGGCCATGCCGCCCAGAGTTAATAAGGACGAGGGGTTTCAGCCCCTGAGAGTTTTAGGTTGTGAAGGTGCGGAAACGAGGCGGCAGGTGAAAGATCAACTGGAAGCACTCATTCATCAGATGTGCACAAGCAATATCCTCTATTCGGAAGCAGTCCGTGAGTTTAAGAAACGTTTTATCGTGACCGTGCTCGAAGAAAACCGGGGCAATCAGTGCAAGGCCGCGCGGCAATTAGGCATGCACCGGAACACGCTGAGCCGGACCATGCAGGAGCTCAAGATTGATGTTCGTCCGTTGCGCGCCGGCGCCAAGCGTCCGCCGCGGAGCGCGCGTCCCCTCACGCTGGAAAGAAAACAGGTTCGGTGAAAAAGGTCTTAGGTGTCAGGTCTTAGGTCGGAGGAGAACCCTGGAAGTCGCATTCGGTTTGTTGCGGTTTCTTGCAGAAAAGAAGGACGGTCCCGATCGGGATCGTCCTTATTTTCTACAACAGCCAAGCCTTTCCTAAGACCTGAGACCTGCCAACTGAGACCTGAGATCAGTGTGCAGCCGGCTTCTTGTGGGCGGGCGGCGCCGATTTCACCAGCAAGGCCCCCTCGTTCATCGTCATCACAAACGGCTTCGCCACGTAGGAGACAGGCGTTCCCTGGAACTGGAAATCCGTATCCTCCTTTGGCATCTGCTTCGCCGGGATCGCTGCCGTCATAGTCAAATCGATGTCTGCACGCTTGGCGTCGACATCGTCCGAACTGCCAGCCAGTAGCAGTTTGGTTGCGGTCTTGTTCGAGGTGTCGATGCTGACAATGTGGGCCTGCATCTGCAGCGGCTTCCCCTTCAGGACGGTCCACACCTTTTCGGCGTCTTCGGGCGTGCCTTCGGAAAGAACCATTTGCCATTCCGCAAAGCTCATTTCCTCAACCTTCTTGGTCTTGACCAAGGCCGCCGCCTGCTCGGCGGGAGTTGGCGGCACGTACTGCTTGATGGTGAAATCGGCCGGCGGCAGGGGGGTGGTGGCCGTCAACGCCAGCAGAGCGCTCCATCCCTCTTCGCTGCCGTGGTACTTGTTGTATTTGCTCTTGCCGAACTTGGCGATCTGATCCTTGCCCGCACCCTGCGCCAGATTGGAAGCGCGCGCGATGAAAAAAAGTCCGTCCAAGTCTTTTTCCGTCGGTCCCACCGCCAGGTAAGCAAGGGCCAGCGGATACAGGTCGCGCAGGATGGTCGGGTTGGTCGGATCGCCTTCCACCGAGGCGCGCAGAAACTGCTGGGCCTTCGCGTAGTCCTTGGCCTGGTAGGCGCTTATGCCAGCCGCGCCATTAAAGATCACGGCCGTCTGCGCTTTCAGCTTCTGGAAATCAGCATCCGCCGTGCCATCCGGCTTAGTCGCCGTCTGCAGACACTGCAAGCCTTTTTCACCGCTCTGCCCGGCATCTGCAAGATTCTGTTGCGCGTTCTGGCCCGCTTCCGCCATCGCCCGCTTGGTATACGCCAGCAGCGCCAACGCCCGCAGGTTGCACGGGTTCGCCTGCAAAACCTTCTGCGCCGTTTCCAGCGTTTTGGCCTGATTGCCCGTCTGCTGATAGGCGCCCATCAAAAGTTCCAGCGCGTCTTCCTTCATCACGCTGTTGGGATATTGGGTCACAAACGCTTCCAAGCCGCTGACCTTGGCTGCGGCGTCCGATTGCTGCACGGCGCCCACGTAGGCGTTATACTCGGCCGGGTCTTTGATCTCTTTTTTCTGGGGCGCTGCCGGGGATGGCGCAGGGCTCTGCTGCGGCGCGGGTTGGGCGGGCACGGAAGCGGTTTGTGCGACGGCGGTAACCGCGGCTACCAGCACCATCGCGAGAACAATCTTCTTCATTCCTGTGGCTCCTTGACTCTTCGGGAAAGCTGGAGTTGACATCTTGCCCGATTCCACCCAAACCTGGTGTCGGGCTTGCACCCTGAACCAATCTTTTATTTACACTCGCACTGACGGGTCCCGAAAATCATGGGCCGCCTGTCGATATGCCGCGGCTTTAGATTCTTCCGGTGAGCGGATTATAAGGATGTAATCCCGCTAAGGCAAGCGGTTTGCCCGCCAAATCCCTCCTGCCAACTGCTGACAACTGCCTTCAGTCCTTGAACAGATTGTCAAACGCCGCGCGCGCGTCATTCGGACGCTGACTGCCTTTGCTGGATGTTTCCTTTTCGACCATCACGCGGATGGAATAGAGCGAGCAGTCGTTGCGCTTGTCCTTGGGCGAGATTCTGGCGGGAATCGGCTGATTGCATTCGAAGCGGCTCGACGGGTCAAAGTGTTCGCACTGTTTGCAGGCGTGCAGAGCGAACCCGCACTTCGGGCATTGCCCGACCGGATCGGTGAGATTCTGCAGCAGCGCGCCGCATTCCGCGCAGCGGGAAACGGTCCGCGTTCCCGGCATATTGATCGGGCGCGGCCCGAACGTGTTCTCTTTTTTCGGGGCCGCTGGCTTCTCAAACTCTTTTTTCGGTCCAGCACCGGAATCCTGGTATCCGCGTTGGCGATACTTGCGGTCGGACAAAGAGTGCCTCCTGCAAACCGCATCATTCTCCGCCTTTGGCGCGTTCGGCACAAGAGTTTCTTTGGCAGCGCCGAAGCAACCCCGGCGTGGACGCATCCTCCAAATTTGGCTTGCAAGCCGGGGTGCGGTGAATTGTCTTTCACATATCAGGGTGCTACCATCCGTTACATAGAGAAATTGGAGGCAGTTATGGCGGATGAAGGCAGCAATGGGTTCTTGTGGTTCCTGGCGGGTCTCGGTGTCGGAGCGGTGGTCGGCGTGTTGTACGCGCCGCGCTCCGGCGATGAAACGCGCGACGTAATTCGCTCCAAGGCGCAGGAAGGCAGCGAGCGCGTGCGTCAGCAGGCTCGTCGGGCGCGCGAACAGGCGGGCGACTGGGTGGATCGCGGACGCGACGTGCTCAACCAGCAGAAAGAGCAGTTCCGCAACGCTTACGAGGCGGGACGCCAGGCATATAACGAGACAACCGCGCCCGAGCCGTCCAAGAATATCTAGCGGCAACAGCGGCAGGAGCAGTCCTGAAGCTACTATGAGGGAGCAGCCATGGATGACAATCTCCTAAGAATCTTTATTTTTGTGACTGGTTTTGCGGTGATATTGCAGGCGCTAGTTATGGTGGCCCTCTACCTCGCGGTCCGCAAGAGCGCGGACAAGATGGAGGCTCTCGCCACCGAAGTGAGGAACAAGGCTCTGCCTACGATGGAAACGGTGCAGAGTATGCTGGTGGAAATGCGTCCGAGGATCGACGTCATAACCGTCAACCTCTCGGAATCCAGCACCCTGGTGCGCAATCAACTCGGCCGCATCGACGCCACGCTCACCGATGCCCTTGACCGCACCCGGCTGCAAGTCATCCGCGCCGATGAACTGCTGAATCGCACCATGGACAAGGTCGAAGAGACCAGCGAAATCGTGCACAAAACCGTGATCTCTCCATTGCGCCAGGTCAACGGACTGATGGCCGCAATCAGCACCGGAGTCGAAGTCTTTCTCGGCCAGAGACGGCGCCATCCGAAAAACGGTGCCGGCGTCCCGCAAGACGAGATGTTCATTTAGAAGATCTTTGTGTGGGGACGGAGCGGAGCCTGCCCTGAGCGGAGCCGAAGGGCCCCGTGCAAGCGGGTTCCCACACTATTCTTCGCGGCCGCCCCGCACCCGCTCGCTTCTCACATCGGGCACGTAGATCGAGTGGACGTTTTGTTCCGCGGCCAGCTTCTGAAAGCTCGCGATATCCGCATTCCGCACCTGATCCCAGCGTGCCAGTAATTCATCGGTCTGCTTTTTCAGCTTGTCGAATTCCTGGTACTCGGCTTCGGTGGGAGCAGAGTCGGCAAAACCCGCCACTGCCATGGCAAGAAACGCCAGCTTCGCGTCGATTCCCGGTACGTAGGCAAGGGAATCTTCGCTGGCGCTGATCTTGAAATTAATTAACGGATCGCGAACTGCAATCAGTTTTGCCTCCAGCGTACTCGCACCATCGAACAAGGCTTTCGTGGAATCGCCCGGTACCAGGCGATTCTTAAGCCCGTCCAACTGCTCACGGACATCCTGTATTTGGTTCACCGCGTCGTAGACGCGATTCAACTGCTCGCGCACGTCCATCTCGAGCTTGAACTGCTTCTCCAGATCGCTTTGCGAAGTGGTGACTCGGGGATCAATCTTCACTTCGAACGGAGCGGTTACGCTCTTGCCTTTGGCGGTCGATCCATCGGCGGTCAGGGTCAAGCGCACCTGATAGGTGCCGGGCAGCGCCAGTGGTCCGCGCGCACCGTCGTTGTATTCCCACAGAAAATAGCCCGGGACGCGGTTCGCCTCCTCGTAATGCAGATCCCACACGAAACGATTCAGACCTTCTTCCGGTTTGATCTGCTTTTCCGGCTTCTTGTCGTCGGGGTCGAGCGGTTCATCGAGCGGCTCGGCCTTGGTGCTGGAATACTTGCGGATTACGCTGCCCGCCGCGTCCAGGATTTCAATTTTCACTTCCTGCTTCAGTTCCGGCTTCAGTGCTTGCTTCAGATAGAAATAAATCACCGCGCCGTTGGGCGGATTTTTTCCGGCAAAGGCCAATCGCGCCGGAGCATCTCCAGCATCTTCGGTATGGCTGTGCACGCGATAAGCCGTTGCGGGCTGGTAGAGATGCATGTCTTCGCCCGCAACAGAATCGGCGAACTGGCGTAGCGGCGAGACATCATCAAGGATCCAAAACGATCGCCCGTGCGTCGCCAATACCAGATCGTCGTTCTTAATTACCAGATCGTGGACCGGCGTAATCGGCAGGTTGATTTGTAGCGAGCGCCAGTGCGCCCCGTCGTCAAAAGAGACAAAGACGCCGCGCTCGGTTCCCGCGTAGAGCAAACCCTTCCTCTTCGGGTCTTCTCGAACGGCGCGCACAAAAACACCGTCCGGAATTCCGGTTGTGATCCGGCTCCAGGTCGCTCCGTAATCGCTGGTCTTGTAGATGTAGGGCGCGAGATCGTCATTCTGATGGCGGTCAATCGCGACGTACGCCGTGCCGGCCTCATGCGGAGACGCTTCAATCAGACTGATGCGGCTCCATTCCGGAAGGTCGACGTTATTGGGCGTGACGTTCGTCCAATTTTTCCCTTCATCGCGGGTGATCTGGATCAAGCCGTCGTCCGTGCCTACCCAGATCAGGCCTTTCGCCAGGGGCGAGGGAGCAATCGAAAAAACGGTGTCGTAATATTCGGTGCCGGTATCGTCAACCGTGATGGGGCCGCCCGAAGGCTGCTGCTTCGATTTGTCATTGCGCGTCAGGTCGCCGCTGATCGCTTCCCAGTGCGTTCCGCCGTCGGTGGTTTTGAAAACGCGCTCGCCTCCGTAGTAAAGCGTGTTCGGGTCGTGCGGAGATATCACGATGGGCGCCGTCCACTGAAAACGGTGTTCGAGTGGAGCCGCGCCGCGCGCATCGCTGAGTTCGGGCCACACGGCAATGCTCTTGACCTGGTTTGTATGCCGGTCGAAGCGCGTGATGTTGCCCTGATAGTCGCCGGCATACACAATGTTCGGGTCGGGAGGATAAGGCGCAATATATCCCGATTCCCCGCCCCCGACCTCATACCAATTGTCGCGGCCAATCACGGCGTCATCGCTGCGGCTGGCAATGGCCACGGTGGAATTATCCTGCTGCGCGCCATAGACGTAGTAAGGCGTCCGCGTGTCGGTGATGACGTGGTAAAACTGCGCGGTCGGCTGGTTGTCCTCGCGGGTCCACGACTTGCCCCCATCCAGGGTAACCGTAACGCCGCCGTCGTCCGAAGCGATCATGCGCTTCGTATTCTTCGGATCGATCCACAGACCGTGATTGTCGCCGTGCGGAACCTTCACCTTATTGAAGTTGCGCCCGCCGTCGGTGGACTTGAGGAACTCCACATCCAACACGTACACCGTATTCGGATCCTGCGGATCGGCGATCACGTGCATGTAGTACCACGCCCGCTGAAATAGCGAGTGGCTGCCGTTTACCAGATCCCAAGTGTCCCCGCCGTCGTCGGAGCGGTAAAGTCCACCTTCCTTGGCCTCGATAAGCGCGTAAACGCGCTCGGAGTTCGCCGCCACCGCCAGCCCGATGCGGCCGTAGGGCCCCTTCGGAAGCCCGTGCTCCTCCAGCCGTTTCCAGGTGGCGCCGCCATCCGTTGAGCGATACACGCCGCTGCCCGGCCCACCGCTTGAAAGTGCCCACGGAATCCGTCGCGTCTCCCAGAGCGAGGCAAATAAAATGTTGGCATTCTGCGGATCGAAAGCCACATCGATCGCTCCCGTGTTCTCGTCTTTGTAGAGGACCTTGTCCCAGTTCTTGCCGCCGTCAGTGGTCCGGAAAACGCCGCGTTCCGTGTTCGGACCAAACGGGTGACCGAGCGCCGCCACAAAAGCGATATCGGGATTGCGCGGGTTCACGATCACTCTGCCAATCGCGCGCGAATCCTTCAGGCCAACGTTCTTCCAGGATTTTCCCGCGTCCACCGATTTCCAGACGCCGTCACCTTGCGAGATGTTTCCGCGAATGCAAGCTTCGCCCGTGCCCACATAGACGACGTTCGGATCGGACACAGCGACCGCGATACTGCCGCTCGAAGGAGCTCCATCTTTGTCAAAAATCGGGGACCAGGTGTTCGCGCCGTCGATGGATTTCCACAGCCCGCCGCCGGTCGCGCCGAAGTAGTAGGTGGTCGGGTCGCCGGGAATTCCAGCCGCTGTAAGCGAGCGGCCGCCACGAAAAGGGCCGATCGAACGGTACTTCATGCCCTTGAACAGCGGGTCGCCTTCGTTCTTTTCGTCCTTGTCGTCTTTCGCCGAAGGCGCGGCCGCGGCGGGCGCACCTTTTTGCCCGGTATCCAGCTTGCGATTCCGCTGCTTCTGCTGGGAGAAAGTTAGCGTGGCTGAAAACAGGACGAGCAAGGCAAGCAAGACAACGCGCACACGCACTTCTTGGATCGTGAATCGGAACGTGAACTGGATCATGAATTCAATAGCCCCTGGGAAAAAAATCGTCTGTCGCCCATGTTAATGCCAGAAGTGCGCAAGGTACAAACGGACCCCCTCCGGAACTCCTTGCAACCTTTGCAAGCCTTGCTCTCAATCGCGCGTTACAGTAGTAGGGGACAAGAAGATTCCCGTACCAGCAGCCTGCACCTTCGGATCCCCCATGATCGCTTTCCTCACCCTCGAACTTCGCATCGAAGCCGCACACTCCCTCAAAGACAAACGTCAGGTCACGCGCAGCCTCAAAGATCGGCTTCGCTCCTCGTTCAACGTTGCCGTCGCCGAACTCGACCCTAGCCTGCTCTGGAATCAGGCAACCATCGGCGTCGTCAGTGTCTCCCACTCGCGCGATTACCTCGACGGCCTCATGAAAAACGTGGAACGCCAGGCCACCCGCATCGCCAACAACGCTGGCGCCGACGTCACTGACTCGTTCGTGGAGTTCCTGTGAGCGGAGGCCAAATGAACTCTACGTCAAGTAATTGAAGAGATTGTCCTGCGAGAGCTTGCTGATGGCGGCCAGCGCGGCTTGGTTATCGGTCTGCGCTTGGGAGAGATTGGTGGCGGCCGCCGCCATGTTCGCGCCGCCAAGCGTGTTCTGCTGCTGGCTAATTTGCAGCTGGGCGGCATTGAGGTAGGTGGTCTCGGACTGCGTCTGGTCGGTGGCGTTGCCATAGAGCACGGTCTGTGCCGAAAGATAGCTGGAAGCTGCGCTTACCGCGTTGACGGCGGTACCAATGCCGGTATTGGTCTGCACCGCCTGGATGAGGTTGTTGATGGCAAGAAAAACGTCATTGCCGGGAGCGGAAAACAGTTGCGATCCGGGCACGTTGACGGCGAGCTTGTATCCATTGCCGATCGATACCTCATTGACATGGGTGTTGCCGACATAGTCGACACCGTCAGGTGAGTTGCTGTCCAACACATATGGTGTGGTACTCGTCTTGGTGCCGGCGAATATGTAGTTGCCCTCGTACGTAGTGTTGGCCAGCGACACCAGTTGGCTCTGAATGCCTTGCAGTTGATTGGCAATTGCCGCTTGGTCGCTGGCGGAGAGCGTGCCACCGCCGGCCTCGACGCCGAGGCTGAGGGCTTGCTGCAGCGCGGTGGTGGCCGAACTCAGCGTCGAACTGGCGGTCGAGAGCTGGCCCTGCACTGCGCTGATACTCTGCAGATAACCGCTGTTGAAAGTAGCCTGATCGTTGTTCTCGACCAGCAGGGCAGCGGCGGTTGGATTGTCCGAGGGCTCGTTCACGCTTTTGCCGGTCGAAATCTGGAGCTCGGCCTGTTGCTCTTCCAGTTCTGTCTGGTTGAGCGCCGCCATCAGATCGGGCATGGGATTCGGATTGACGCGCATGGCTGTTTACCTCAAAAAAGGGCTACTCGTTAGTCGTTAGTCTTTATTCCTCCGCCGCGTCCATACCAAGATTTACCGCATCAAGAAGCAAAAGGTTGACGGTAGAAACGACGCGGGCAGCGGCCTGATAAGCGGACTGATACTGGATGAGGTTGGACGCTTCTTCGTCGAGCGAAACGCCGGAGACGCTCCCGTTCTGGTCCTGCAACTGTTGCAGGATCGCGTTGGAGGCGTCGGCATCGGCCGAAGTATTGGACGTAGTGCTTCCGACTTGCCCTACCAGTGTGGAATAGGCATCGATCGGCGTCTGCCCATTGGCCACGTCCTGATTGGCGACGGCCGAGAGGTTGGCCAGATTTCCATTGCTGCCGGTAGTGCCGTCGGAACTGGCGGCAATCAGCGACGGGTCGGTCATACTGACGGTCAACGTAGCCGCTGCGCCCACCCCGCCCGCGGGCGGAGTCGCAAAGATGTTGCCACCCTGTACGGGCGGGTTCTCCAGATCGAGGCCCTTAGCGTTGGCGGCGTTGAGGTTGGTGGCAAGACCCGCTGCCAGCTGATCGAGACTCGTCCCAATGCTCGGAATTTCCTGGTCGCGAATCTGGATCAAACCGGCCAGGCTCCCACCCGTCAGCGAGCTGGAGATGTCCTCGGTCCCGGAGAAGATGTGCTGCACGCCGTCGATACCTTGGGTAGTCAGCGCGAAACTCTGCGATCCGGATACCAGCGTCGTCCCGTTCGAAGTCGCCAGCGTGATGCCCTGATCGGTGGGAATGACCTGCACATCGACCAGTGCGGAAAGCTGCTGGATGAGATTGTTCTGCGTGTCCACCAGGGTGCCGGGATCCTGGTTAACGCCCTGGAGAGCGCTGATCTGCTGGTCGACACTGGCGATCTGCGAGGTCAGGCTGTTCACCTGGCTGACCGACTGCACGACGTTCTGATCGACATTGCTGCGCTGGGTCTGAAGGCTCTGAGCGGCGTTGTTGAAATCTGTGGCCAGGGTGTCAGCCGCGGTCAGCACGCCTTGCCGCAACGTCAGATCCGACGGATCGGGGGAAAGCTGCTGCAGGCTGTTAAAGAAATTGCTGATGTCGGCGCCGATGCCGGAAGTGTCGCTCGCGAACTGGGTTTGAATCTGTTGCAGTTGCGTCAACGACGCGTTGAGTGAACTGTTCTGCTGCGTTGCCTGATTGATTTGGATTTGGAGCATGGGGTCGCGCAAGCTCTCGATTTTTTGCAAGACCACGCCGGTGCCAATGCTGAGCGATCCCATCTCCACCGGGTCGCCTGCGGTTACATCCGAAACCTCCCGGGTGTATCCGGGAGTATTCGCGTTGGCCACGTTGTTGGAGGTGGTTTCCATCTCCTGCTGGCTGACCGAGAGCCCGCTCAGGGCAACCGAAAGAGATCCGAATAATCCCGACATGGTTATTCTCCAGCGCTATTCTCAAATCTGACCCGGACTTCTGTCCTGAGCAAGCCGGGATCGGGCGTGTAGGTGGGCGCGCAACTGTCGACGACGCGATTCAGGACGGCCAGGCTGCGCTCGAGGTGCCGCAATAGCGACCAGTGCACACGCGTGAGATAACGGATCCGAGCTCCGAGCGTCTCCCACTCGGCTTGCAGCCGTGCGCAGTGCCCGGTTTCCGGGGAATGGCCGGATGCGCCAACCGGTGGCGGCGCCGAACGCCGGCCCGCCTCGCGACGAAGCTCGTCCTCGAGACGGCTCCATTGCCGGCAGAGCTCGGCCTGGTGCGCCGCACCGCGCGCGATCGCTTCCGCGTCGTTTCGCACCAGCGCCAGGGTGCTGCCTTCCAGACTCTCCGCCAAGCTGCGCAACAGCGCGAGCCGCTGCTCGATCAGCTTGCTAAGTTCGGGAAGCGATGTAGCGATATCATCCATAGCGGGACAGCTCTTTGTTCGGAGTTCAGACCAGATCGTCAGACCAAATCTTCGTTAGGCCAGATGGTTAGGCCAGATGGTCGGATCAGGTTGTCAGGCCAAGTCTTCATCACGCTCACGCCAAATCACTCTCACGCCAGGTCATCCAGTGTGTGCTTCGGAGTGTCGGGATCCGGCTCCTGTTTATTTTCTTCTTCTTCGGCCGGTTTCTCGGGTACCGGCGGACGCTTGCGCCGGTTCGCCGGGTCGCGCTCCTGGCCCCGCTTCTCCAGCACGCGCAGCAGCGCCGGATCGATCCCGTTCGTGATCAACGGATCCATAATTCACTCCGTGGCTCACTCCGGCTAGCCCTGGGTTCCGCCACCCAGGTCGCTCGCCATGGCATCGGCAACCTGGCCGGCAGAAACCGAATATTCGCCCTTGCCGATCGCCTGCTGCAGCGCTTCGACCTTGGCCTGGCGAATTTCAGGCTGCGCCAGAACCTGGGCTTCGAGCGCCTGCACCCGCGCCGGATCGAACGAAAAGCTGGCTTGGTCCAGGCCCGCAGTGCCGCTCGAGGCACTGCTCGCCGTGCTCCCCGAGGCCCCGGTCTGTCCGGCGCGGCCCGTCTTGCCATTTTCCGGCGGCTCCACTCCACGGGATGTTAAATCGACTCTCATAGCATTTCTCCGATCGTGTTCTGCCTTTTCCATCCTGCCTTTTGCATCGGCAGATTCTTAACAAACCTTAATGTGGCGGCGGCTCATCCGTAGCCGCATCAAGGCTCAAATCTAAGATCGGCAGAGTTCGGAAAAACCTTAGCGCTCGGAATGAAACCCCCGTTCAGCTTCCACCCGATACCTTTGGTGGCTGCAAATGGCGCAAGATGAGCTGCGCGATGCCAATCCCACCCCGGGCCGCGATCGCCTGCCCGAGCGCCTGGCTTCCCATCTGGCGATAGTCGCTCGCCCCCGGGGTTTTCGAATCCTCGGAGTCGCCGGCAAATGTCTTCTGCAATGAGTCGAGCACCGGGGTGAGCAGCAGGGCTTCAAAATCCCGCGCCGCCTTTTCATTTTTCGCGACGTCATTTCTTAAGACCGCTTTCACGGCCGCCGGGTTGGCTGCGGGCGCTGGGATGGAAGTCGAAGCGAGTGTAATGTTCATGTGGATTGTCTCCAGTGGTCGTTAGTCGTTCGCTCTTCGTCGTTCGCTAATCGCCGGTGATGCGGGCGTTTTCGCGAATAGCGAACAGCGAAGAGCTAAGAGCGGACAGCGAAACTCAGATCACCTCTAAATCGGCATCGAGCGCTCCAGCCGCTTTGATCGCTTGCAAAATCGAGATCACGTCGCGCGCCGTCGCGCCCATGTTGTGCAATCCGCCGACCAACTCGTCGATGCTGGCGCCTTCGCCGATTTCGAGGCGTTTCGCGGGGCTGTCCTTGGCCTGCACTTCAGTGTTGCCCACGACCTCGGTTTTTCCCGCCGAGAGCGGCGCCGGCTGGGAAACGGAATACTCCGTCGTAATCTGCACCGAGAATCCGCCGTGCAGAATGGACACGGCTCCGAGACGCACGTCCTTCCCCATCACGATGGTTCCCGTACGTTCGCTGAGCACGACGCGGGCGCGCCGGTGCACGGGAACGGCGAGGCTCTCGATTCGAGCCAGCACCGCCGTCAGGTTCGCCACGCCGGTTGCCGTCGGATCGACTTCGACGCGGCCGCCGTCGCGGGCGCTCGCCACCGCGTGTCCGAATTCGCGGTTGATGGCGTCCGAGATTTCGCCCGCCGTCGAAAAATCCGACTCGCGCAAGATGAGCGAAACCGGAGACAGGCGGTTGAAATCGAAGGCCAGACTGCGCTCCACCCGGCCCCCTGCCGGAACTCTTCCCGTCGTGGGGTGGTTCATCTGCTTGGTCGCGCCCTGGCCGCCAGCCGCAAACCCACCGACGGCGATCGGGCCCTGGGCGGCGGCATAGACCTGCCCGTCCGCGCCATAAAGCGGGGTCAGCAGGAGCACGCCGCCTTCGAGGCTCTTGGCATCGCCGATCGAGGAAACGGTGACATCCACTTGGGTGCCGGGCCGCGCGAACGCCGGCAGGCTGGCGGTCACAAACACCGCCGCCACATTCTTGACGATCGCCGTTGCCGGCGGAATCTGCGCGCCCATGCGCTGCATAATGTTGGCCAGGGTCTGGGTGGTGAATACGGTCTGCTGGCTGTCCCCGGTTTTGCGTAAGCCCCACCACCATGCCGTAGCCGATCAGGGGATTTTCCCGCACCCCTTCGACGCTCGTCAGATCGCGGATTTTGACCGCGACCGGTTCGCTCGCCAAGACTTCGCTCGTAAAGACCGCGCTCGTAAAAAGAATGCCCGCTCCGGAAAGCGCGAACAGAAGGAAACCGGCGGCCCAAGCCTCTTTCATTTAGCTCCTAAAAATCCAGAAAGTGCAGGAGGGTACGTATCACCCGGTTCGGCTGCCGCACCCCGTCCGAGATCACGCCTTTGCCCTTGATCTCCAGTTCCAGATCGCCAACGCTGTCGGAGGCGACCGTGTTGTTCGGTCCGATATCGCCCCGGCGCACCACTCCGCGCAAAAAGATGGTCTGCTTTTCGTTGTTCATGTTGATCGTGCGCTCGGCTTCGACCACCAGATTGCCGCTCGGGAGAACCGCAACCACGCGACCCGACAGGTTGGTGGTCACGCTCGTAGCCGTGGAAGCCGCGCCCTTGCCGGACAAGGCCTCGGACGAGTTCAGCCCGAGCAGGTTCGTGACCCCTCCGACATTGATCTTGCCGGGCAGCGAGCTGATGCCTGAACCGGTGGTTAACGTGCGCGCCGTACTTACGGAGTTGGCGTTCGACGAGGTCAATCCCTGCACCACGACGATCTCGATCGTGTCGCCGACAGCCATGGCCTTGTAATCGGCGCTGAGAGAAGCCATCTTTCCCGAATCCATCCAGATGCTGCCCGCGGAGAGCGCGGGCGCGGCCGACTGCGTCACCTGGATGCGGGCGAGGTATTTGGCCAGAGTATCGCCCTTCGAATCCCGCTTCGACGCGTGCAGCCAGCCCGCCGTCAGCACCAACAGGAAACAGAGTGCCGTTTTCACTTGCGCTCTCCTTACTTATGTGGGGACGGGGCTCGGCCCCGTCCAGGCGGGGCAACGCCCCGCCTCCACACTTCCTTACTCGCCGCTAACTACTGCGGCACAGCTTCCAGCAGGGCAGGGCCGGAAATCCGCGCCCGGAAAACCTCCCCATCCTGGTTTCGCACGCGAATGACTTCGCCCTCGCGGCCACGCTCCAGACAAGTCACACTCGCGGTGATGCGCAAGCGGTCGGAAAGGAACACCGCTGTCGCCCGGTCTCCGGGGCGCACCGTGGGTTTCGACGAGGGTTTCAGCGAAGCCTCCGCCGCCGGGCGCGACCCCGATTCCAGCCCGCACGACCCCTCGTGCGCCCCCGTGTCGCGATTGCCCTCGTCACGGACACTGGCATGGACATGGACATACACCAGGAACGGCAGACACTGCCCGGGCTCGCCGCATTCCAGGCGAAATTGGGTCCGTTGCGGACCCTCGTCCCAGCAGGCCGACGAGACCCGCAACTTCCGCCCGGCAACCGCCGGCAGAGCCACCGGCAGATCGAGATCCTCGATCCGCGGCAACTGTGATTCCGACAGTCCTCGTTCGTGGAGTTCAGCCACCACCGCCTGCCACACTTCCTGCCGCGTTACCAGAGTCGGCCGCGGGTCCGTAGGCGTGTGGGACTCTTCCGCCGAAAGCCTGCCCGGGAGCAGCGAACCCGCTGCGATCGCAAAGACAGCGACAACGACAAAGACAAAGACGAACCGGAAACCGGCGAGAATAAGTCGGGCAATCACTCTCAGGTCCCTCTGCTTTCTCAAGCTACTTTCCCAGCTGGTTGACGAGCTGCAGCATTTCATCGGCAGCCTGCACCACGCGTGAAGTGGCTTCGTAGGAACGTTGCGCCACGATCATGTTGATGAACTCATCCACCACGCTGACGTTCGACTGCTCCAGGTACCCTTGCTCGATCTGTCCCAAACCAGCGCTGCTGCCCGGCGTGCCGATGACGGGATCGCCCGAAGCGGTTGTGGCGAGATACTGATTCTGGCCGACGCTGTTTAATCCGCCCGGATTCGGAAACAGCGCCAGTTGAATGGTGCCCACCTGCTGCGCCGCGGCTTGCCCGGCCAGCGTGACCGACACGGTGCCGTCCGACGCGATCGTGACCGAGGTGGCGCCCGCCGGTATCGCCACGGAAGGCTGGAGCGGATTCCCGGCGGCGGTCACCACATTGCCTTGCGCGTCCTGGTGAAATGCGCCGCTGCGCGTGTAGGCGGTCTGACCCGTCGGCAACAGCACCTGAAACAATCCCTGCCCTTCGATGGCCAGATCGAGCGGGTTGCCGGTCTGACTCAGGTCGCCCTGCAACTGAATGATCTCCGACGCGGAAGAGCGCGTGCCCAGTCCAACCTGCAGACCCGTGGCCACCGTGGTCTGCTGCGAGGCAGCCGCGCCCGGCATCACCATGTTCTGGTAGATCAGATCCTGGAACTGCATGCGGCGGCTCTGGAAGCCGGCCGTGCTCGAGTTGGACAGGTTGTTGGCAATGGTATCGAGATTCGTTTGCTGCGCCTGCATTCCGGTGGCGGCGGTGTAGAGTGCTCGAAACATGATTTTCTCCTCGCTGGTAGCTGTTCGCTCTTCGCCTTTGGCTTTTAGCTAATAGCGAATAGCTAATAGCGCTTTCCTTTAAACCTTTGCCAGGTCGGTGCTGGCGATGTGGTTGAATTCGGTGTCAAACAGCGACATGGCGCGCTGCAGCATTTCGGCCTGCCGCTCGACTCCGATCAGCGTCACCACCGAACTGATGGAATTCACGTTCGAAGCCTCGAGCGCGCCCTGCTTGAGCTGCGACTGCTGCGCCGGCTTCGCGCTGCCTGCGGGGGCGGCGATCAAGGTTCCACCTTCTGAGGTGAGCTTGGTCCCCGGAGCGAACTCCGCCAACTGGATACTGCCCGCGACCGCCCCGTTTACCGAGATCGTCCCATCCGCAGCGATCGAGACGGCTCCCGCCGGAACGCTGATCCCGCCTTTGTCTTTGAGCGCAGGGTCGCCGAGCACCAGATCGCCCGCTGCCGTCACCAAATACCCGCTGCTGGAGACCTGGAAGCTTCCGTTGCGCGTGTAGCGTATGCCGCGTGCCGTTTGAATGGCAAAAAAGCCGCTGCCCTCGATCCCCACATCGAGTGGGTTCCCCGTCGCCTGCAGATTGCCCGCAGTCATATCCAGGCGCGTCCCTTCGAGCACCCCGAAATTGTTCGTCGCCAGATTCAGCACATTCGGAACCGTCGGGCCGGACACGGCCATCAGCGACTAAAATGTTGTCTGCTGCCCTCGAAACCCAGCGGTGCTCAGATTGGCAAGGTTGTGGCCCGCCACTTCGAGCGCCTGGCTCTGCGCCCGTAACCCCGCGCACGCTGCATAAAATCCGCTGTCCACGTTGGCTCCTTGTGGTGACATAAGATGCAAGCCAATCGCCATGACGGAGACGCGGACGCTTTCACGAATGACTTTGTTCTGAACCGCTTAGGAATGGCAGCGGACGAAGAAACATTGGAAGCGTCTAAGAATTTGCGGGTGGGGAAAACTCTGCCGGGCGCGCAGCCCGGAAACCCGGCAAAGTTTTCCTGAGGAGGTTGGAGGTCCAGGTGTCAGGTCTCAGGAAGTTCGCGTCCAAGCTTTTCCTGAGACCTAACACCTAAGACCTGACACCTGCCTTGCGATCAGCTCTTCACTTGCAGACGAACGGAAACCGGCGCGTCTTCAAACAGTACGACCGTCTCCAGGGGATTCCCATGGACCAGCGAATGGAATCTGTATTCTCCGCCGCTGATGACGCTGGGCACGCTCAACATGCATCGTTCATCCGTGCCGGCGAGCTTGTTCTTGAAGTTGCCTGCGATCATGTTGCACATTTCTCCCAGCGCATCCACTGCCTGTCCTGCGGAGTCGGTCGTGTCCCCCAACATTCTCTTGGCAATCTGGCTGGCGGTCTTCGCGCCGCAACACACCGTCACCACTCCGCACAGCGCCCCAGCCAGCCCGACGATGGCGGTAAATCCGCCGGCCAGCTTGGGCTCGGATGGCTCTGCCCGCGTCACCGGGCAGCCCAGCATGATCTCGAAAACTTCCTGCGTTGCCCGTTCGAGAATAGGCAGCCAGTTCTCCTCGCGAGACGGTTTGGCAAATGCAGTAACGGGAGTCATGGTCTCTTCCGCACCAGATGAGAGGGGTGGGGATCAGTTCTCCAGTTGAAGACGAACGGCAATCGGTGCGTCCTCAAATAGCACGACCGTTTCCATGCAACTCCCCTCGGCCAGCGAGCGGAAGCTGTATTCTCCGCCGCTGATCACGGTCGGCACGCTTAACATGCATTGGCCATCCGTGCCGGCGAGCTTGTTCTTGAAGTTTCCCGCGATCATGTTGCAGATCTCTCCGAGCGCGTCCGCTACCTGTTCTTTGGAGCCGGCTGTGTCCCCCAGCATGCGCTTGGCAATCTCCCCGGCGGTCTTCGCGTCGCAGCAGACCGTCAGAATTCCGCACAGCGCCCCGGCCAAACCAACCATGGCGGTGAATTCCTCGTTCGGCTTATGCTCAGATTGCCCTGCCACCTTCACCCGGCAGCCCACCATGATCTCGAAAACTTCCTCGACCGCAAGCTCGATAATGGGGAGCCAGTTCTCTTCGTGAGACCGCGTAACCAGTGAGGCATCGGTATTCATTGTTTCTTCCCCAGCACGGGCAAGACGTGCTCTTTCACCTGATCGGGAGTAAACGGCTTGCGGATGTATCCGCGAGCCCCGGCGGTAAGCGCCTGCACCACGTGCGATTCGCTGCCTTCGGTGGTAATCATCACGATCGGAATCCCTTTGGCCTTTTCCAGCTTGGCGGCCTGGCGCACAAATTCCAGCCCATCCATGACCGGCATGTTGATATCGCACAGGATGAGGTCGACCGCGTTAGTCTGCAACGCGGTCAGCGCTTCCGCCCCGTTCGAGGCTTCCACGACCTTTTCCAGTTCGATGCCCGCCTGACGCAGCGAACGCTCGACGATTTTACGCATCACCGAGGAGTCATCCACAATGAGCGCGGTTATCTTATCCATAGTTTCACACTCTGGTTTCCAGCACTCTGCGGTTTGAATGCTCAGGCCACGAAAGCGCGTCCCGCCATTTCTGCCTGACGTGATGTATATCGGCAGTTTGACCCGCTGCTTTAAGGAGACGATGACTCGCTATCCACCGCGGCGCGCACCATGGGCCATGTTGTAGTCGGAATGGTTTGGGATCTATCTATGACCTGGCTACCGGCTTGCTGCATGTGGGCAGAGACATTGAATTATTGAGGTATTGAATCATTGCGTGATTGAATTCAATGACTCAATACCTCAATGACTCAATGACTCAATCTGTCTTTATCCGTTATGCTTGGTGGAGACTTATGACCCTGCTCGACGCCCAGCCCTACGACACGGCGAAAGCACGGCGGCGGAAGACACAGATTGCGGTCGCCGTCGCGGTCGTGATCGTTCTGGCCGCGCTGGCGTTTATGTATCGGAACTGGCCCGAAGAGCACTCCGTGGACAAGTTCTTCGCCGCCCTCCAGCATCAGGATTACGAAACCGCCTACGGCATTTACTTCAACGATCCCGGCTGGCGCCAGCATCAACAGAAGTATTCGCAATACACCTACGCGGACTTCTATCGCGACTGGGGACCGGGCGGCGAGTGGGGCTTGGTCAAGTCCCACAGGATCTACGGATCGGCCAGCACAAAAGGCTTTAGCAGCGGAGGCGTCGTGGTCGAGGTCATCGTCAACGAGCGCACCGAGCACGCCCGCATGTTCGTGCAGAGGTCCGATAAGACGCTGACCGTGTATCCGTACTAGTGTGGACTAGTGTGGGGATGGGCGCCCTCGCCCGTCCAAGCCGAGCGCAGCTCGGCAGCTACCTGTGGTCACAGCCAGTTGGAGTTTTTCCCGCCGCCGCGCTACGCCGCCATAGCCGAAATCTGCGCCAGTGTCTTCTGCAGCGACGCCTCATCGCCCACCGTCGCGCAGGTCTTCGAGCGGTCGATCTGCCGCATCAGTCCCCACAGAACTTTTCCCGGGCCGACTTCAATAAACAGGCTGACTCCCTTATCGATCAGCAGCCGCAGCGACGGCGCCCACCTCACCGTGCCGGTCACCTGGCGAATCAGCGCTTCACGCGCAGCCTGCGCGGAAACGACCACCGCCGCATCAACATTCGAGACCACCGCACACGCTGGATCCTGAAAACGCAGCGTGCGCAAATCCTCCGCCAGACGATCCTGCGCCGGTTGCATCAGCGAACAATGGAAAGGTGCGCTGACCGGCAGGCTCACGGCCTTCTTCGCTCCGCGTTCGTGGGCCAGCTTGATGGCGCGCTCCACGGCGCCGGCGTTTCCCGAGATCACGATCTGCTCGGGCGAATTGATATTGGCCGTCTGGCAAACTTCTCTCTGCGCCGCAGCGGACGCAATTTCGTTGACCTTGTCGAGCGACATGCCAAGAATCGCCGCCATCGCGCCCACGCCCACCGGCACCGCTTCCTGCATATACTTGCCGCGATTGCGCACCGTCCGCACTGCGTCGGCAAACGTCAGCGTGCCCGCGGCCACGTGCGCCGAATACTCGCCCAGGCTGTGCCCGGCAACAAAATCCGGCTTCAAACCTTTTTCCTGCAGCACGCGCCACGCCGCCACCGACGCCGTCAAGATGGCCGGCTGCGTGATCTCGGTCAGCTTCAGTTTTTCTTCCGGACCTGCAAAGCAAAGCCGCGACAGCTTGTAGCCGAGCGCCTCGTCCGCTTCCTCAAAGGTGCGACGGGCAACCGGGTAATTGTCGGCCAACTCTTTGCCCATGCCAACGGCTTGCGAACCCTGGCCGGGAAAGAGAAAAGCGATTCGAGAAGAACTGTTTGTCATATTAAGTGACCTTCCCTACGTCGGTACAGCCACTCTCAGTTCCGCCAGTTCACGTTCAATGGTTTCGTTTACTTTGCCCTCGGCGAATTCCGCCGCCACGCGCACCGCGTTCTTGATGGCATTCGTATTCGACGATCCGTGCGTGATGATGCACACGCCTTTTACGCCCAGCAGCGGCGCGCCTCCGTACTCGGTGTGATCCAGCCGCTTCTTGAAATCGGAAAACGCGTTGCGCGAAATATACGCGCCCACCTGCCGCGTGATCGTCGCCTTCAAGGTGTCTTTCAGCACGGCACGCACCAGCCGCGCCACGCCTTCAGAAGTTTTCAACGCAACATTGCCGACAAATCCGTCGGCTACGATCACATCCACATGGCCGTTATATAAATCGCGGCCTTCCACATTGCCAATAAAGTTGATGGGAAGCCGCTTGAGCAGTTGAAACGCCTCGCGCGTCAGCTCGTTGCCTTTGCTCTCTTCTTCTCCGATCGAAAGCAGCCCCACCCGCGGATGCTGCATCCCGAAAATCGACCGGCAGTAAATATCGCCCATCACCGCGAACTGCTCCAGATTATTGGCAGTGCAATCCACGTTCGCGCCCACGTCGAGCAGAACCGCCGCCGTATTCAGGACCGTAGGAAACGCCGCCGCCAGCGCCGGACGGTCCACGCCCGGCAGCGCACCCAAAACCACTTTGGCCGTGGCCATGGCCGCGCCCGTGTTGCCCGCCGTCACGAAGCCCGCAGCCCGCCCCTCGCGCACCAGCCGCAGTCCGACGCGGATCGACGAATCGCGCTTGGCGCGGATCGCCTCCACTTTGTCGTCCATGGTAATGACTTCGCTGGCGTGAACCACGTCAATCGGCAGCCGCCGCGCCCCGGGATAGCGCGCGAGTTCGGCCCGCAGCCGCGGTTCCGGCCCGATCAGCAGCACGCGGACGCCGTGATGGCGCGCCGCCTGCAGCGCGCCTTCAATCTCCGGCTTCGGCGCTTTGTCGGTCCCCATCGCATCGAGTGCGATTACGCTAGGCATGGAGGAAGAAGGAAAACTAGGACTTCTCCGCGACCTCTACCACTTCGCGGCCCTTGTAAGTTCCGCACTTCGGGCACGCGCGGTGTGGCATCTTCTTTTCATGGCAGTTCGGACACTCCGACAGCGAGTGCTTCGAGAGCGAGTCATGCGCCCGCCGCGTAGCGGTGCGCTTCTGCGAATGTCGACGTTTCGGATTAGGCATGATGTTCCTTTGTCGTTCTCAGTTGTCAGTTTTCAGTTGTCAGTCAACCCGCTTCTACTGATAACTGACAACTGATAACTGACAACTTTTTTACTGATTCAGCTTATCCCTTATTTCCTTCAGCGCCGACCACCGTGGATCTTCGACCTCGTCCACGCACGAGCACTGAATTTCATTCAAGTTCTTGCCGCAGTGCGGACACAAACCTTTGCAATCTTCGCGGCAAATCGTCTTCAACGGCAGCGCCAGTAGCACCTGCTCGCGCAGCGTGTCTTCGAGCAGCAACCCTTCGCCTTCGTAATATCCAATCTCAGCCTCGGCGTCGGTGACCGAAAGCTCTGCGTGCCCGGAGTCGGTTCCGAGCGGCCGGTACAGAAGATCGAAGCTGCGCTCCACCTCATGCACGACCGGATCGAGACAGCGCGCACAAGGCACTTCCAGGCTCGTCTCCAGCTTGCCCTTCACCCGGATGTCCTGCACCACCTTGTGTTTGCCGTGATGCTCCTCGACCAGGTCTGCCCGGCCCTCGGTGCAGAGCGGCGACCGCTGCCGTAATTCTTCACCCAGATCGATCACACCCGGGCTGAACTCCTCCCGGAAATCGACCGGGTGAATCTTCAGATCCGCAATTTCGATGAGCATTGGAACCTCCGCCGCCCCCACTCAAATTACCGCAAAGGCCCGC
>Ga0074044_10001235_pt1 | contig 23449 bp, 20 predicted proteins | sample BogForMeECP23OM1_FD_94443 | JGI IMG/M metagenome (GOLD analysis project Ga0074044, IMG submission 94443) | Bog forest soil microbial communities from Calvert Island, British Columbia, Canada - Bog Forest MetaG ECP23OM1 | ecosystem: Environmental > Terrestrial > Soil > Wetlands ... | reverse complement strand
GCATGGCGGCGAATCCGCCGACGCCCATGGGAGTGATGGCGGCCTCGGCGCCTCCGGCAATCATGACGTCGGCATCCTGGTGCTGGATGATGCGGAAGGAATCGCCGATGGAATGGGCGCTGGTCGTGCAAGCCGTGGCCGTCGCTTCATTCGGACCCTTGGCGCCGAACCTCATGGAAACGTGCCCGGCGGCGAGGTTGACGATGGAGGCGGGGATGAAGAAAGGCGAGATCCGGCGCGGTCCGCCTTCGAGCAACGCGGTATGTTCGCGTTCGATCACGTCGAATCCGCCGATGCCCGAGCCTATGTGCACGCCGACGTTCTCCGCGATTTCGGGCGTGATCTGGAGTTGCGACATCTTCAGCGCTTCCTCGGCGGCCGCGATCGCGAAGTGGATGAAGCGCCCCATCTTCTTCACTTCTTTCTTCTCGATGAAATTGAGGGGATCGAAGTTGCGGACCTCGGCTGCGATCTGGCAGGCAAACGCGGAGGCGTCGAACCCGGTAATGCGGTCGACGCCGCTCTTGCCCGCAACGAGCGCCTGCCACACCGCGTCGGTGGTGGCGCCCAGGGAGCAGATCAGTCCCATGCCGGTAATGACAACTCGTCTTCCCAAATTACTTGCCTGCCTTCGCGTGCTTGCCGATGTAGTCGACGGCATCCGCCACGGTGCGAATCTTCTCCGCATCTTCGTCCGGAATTTCGATATCGAAGGCCTCTTCGAAGGCCATCACCAGTTCGACGGTATCGAGCGAATCGGCGCCGAGGTCGTCCACGAATGAAGCGCTGGGCGTGACTTCGCCCTCATCGACACCCAATTGCTCGACAATAATCTGTTTCACTTTTTCATCAACGGCTGCCATGTTTCTCCTCGTTTCTAAATCTGGGAATCGCGGGTCCGGGTTCCGGGCCGGCGTTTGCTATTTACGACTGCACGCTGCTCCATCAATCAAATGAAGTCGGATTCCATAGTCTAAAAGGGATCGGAAAAGTATGCAAAGGAAGTAAACGAAAAAAACTGGTCTGCTTGAAGCTGATGCGTGTGGATGTCACCAAGGAATCCTAACTGGCGGCGGGGAGAGCGGTCAAACCTCGCCGGTGGAAGAACGGGCGTCTCGCCCGTTCAGTCGGGCGGGGACGCCCGGCTCTCCACTGGCAAGTTCGCGTCGTCACTTCGAATACTCGTCCCTCAGTTGAGTCTGCCGGTCGGTCATCGGGATTGCGCGTCCCTGGATGAAGACCTGCCTCACATCGGTTTTCACGTCCAGCGGATCGCCGTTTGCAACGACGATGTTGGCGGTCTTGCCGACATCGAGGGAGCCGAGCTGGTCGGCGACGCCCCAGATTTCGGCGGCGTTGATGGTGATCGCCTTGAGCGCTTCGTCATAGGGGAGGCCGAAGGCGGTGGCGAATCCTGCCTGGTCGGGCAGGTTGCGCACGTTGTGCGCCGAGTACGAGGCGAAAACGATCTTGACGCCGCGTTTGTAGAGCTGCGCCGGAAGGCTGTAGACCGCGTCGTAGCGCTCGTCTTCTTTCGGAGCTTCGTAGATGGGGCCGACGATCACCGGCACCTTGAGGCTGGCCACGTAATCGAGGACGGGCTGCGAGTGCGCGATGTGATTCAACACGAACTTCAGCTTGAACTCGTTGGCGAGATTGACGGCAGTTTGAAGATCGCTGGGGCTTTCGGCTGCGAGCACGATGGTTTTTTTGCCTTCCAGATATGGGAGCAGCGCCTCCAACTTGAGGTCGCGCTTGGGGGCAAGCGGCTCGGGTTTCTTGTCTTTATTCTGCGCGGCGTCGGCCTTTTTGCGTTCGTAGTCGGTCCACTTGGCTTTGTAGTCCTGTGCATCGATGAAAGCCTGGCGTAGCTGCGCCGCCAGACCCATGCGCGTTGCCGGGAACTTTTGCTTTTCGAAGCCTCCTTTGTTGCGGCGCTCATCGCCGGTGAAGTTCAGAGGCATGGCGTTGTCGCGGATCAGCAGCATCTCGGTGGCACTCGCTCCGGCGAGTTGAATGAAAGAATCCTGGCCGGGCAGCGTGTCCAAGCCTTCGGGAGCGACGACGGCATTGGTGATCCCGTTCATGCGGGCCACCGGGATCAGGACCGACTCCGCGTGGAACGCCTCGGCGGTGTGCATGTGCGGCATGATCTCGTCGCTCCGTTCGACCAGATCGTTGGTCATGGCTTCGGAGGAAATTTCGGTGAGGCCTAGATTTGTCTCGGAATCGATGAGACCTGGGTAGATGGTCATTCCGGTCACATCGATGACCTGCGCGTCGCTCGGGATACTGACGGCACTCGCCGCACCGGCGGCAGTGATCTTTCCGGCTTGCATGACGACTGTGCCGTTCTCAACTACGCCGTGGGTTATGGTCAGGAGCTTGCCGCCTTTTAGGACTACGGGCTTGTCCTGGGTGAGAGCCGGCGTCGATAGCGTCGAGAAGATCAAGATCAAGAACAAGAGCAGCGGCAGCGGACAGGAGTGTCCGCTCCACACGGGCTTGCTTGCTGACGGCTGCATCATTCTCCCTCCTTATAATGCGTGGTTCCGAGGCCCGGTTGCGAGCGGTCAAAGTACACTTCGCCATCGATCAGAACTTTTTCGGGCACACCGTAACTCGATAGCGGATATCCATTCCAGATCACCAGGTCGGCATCTTTGCCGACGTCGATCGAACCGACGCGATCATCCACGCCGACAATCCAGGCGGCGTTCAGCGTAATCATCTTCAAGGCTTCTTCTTCGGTGGCGCCGCCGTAACGCATGGTCTTGGCGGCTTCCTGATTTAGGCGACGGTCGTAGTCTCCGGAGTCGCTCTTAATCGCCACGCGCACGCCTTTGCGCATGGCCATCACGGCGTTCCACGGGATCGCGTCCCAAGCCTCCCGCTTATAGCCCCACCAATCGGAGAACGTGGCAATGGCGATGTTGTTGGCAGCGAGCTGGTCGGCGACCTTGTAGGCTTCGAGGGCGTGGTGGAAGGCGCGAATCTTGTAGCCGAATTCCTTGGCCATCGCGATTTCGGTCAGCATTTCATCAGCGCGATAGATGTGGATCTGCACCATGAGTTTGCCGCGCAGAACATCGGCGAGGGCTTCGAGCTTCAGGTCGTGCTTGGGCGGCGTGACATCTTTGTCGTCTTTATTGCGCCTGATCTTCTCGTTATAGTTGTCCCACTCGCGCATATAGTCCTGCGCCTGGACGAGGGCTTCGCGTTGGACCGCAAAATTGCCCATGCGGGTCGAAGGCAACTGATCGCGGCTGCCATAGACGCGCTTGGGATTCTCGCCGCTCGCGAACTTGATCGACCGGGGCGCGTTCGGGAAAAGCATTTCGTCGCGCGTGGCTCTGTACTTGTGCTTGATGACGACTGCCTGCCCGCCGATCATGTTGGCCGATCCGTGCAGCAGGAGCGACGTGGTCACGCCGCCGGCCAGCGCGCGGTAGATCGCCTTATCCTGATAGTTGAAGGCGTCTTTCATCATCATCTGTGGCGTGACGGGGCTGGTGGCTTCGTTGACGTCGTCATCGAGCGCGATGTGCGAGTGCGAATCGACAATTCCCGGAGTCAGGTACTTGCCTCCGGCATCGATGACCGTAGCATCCGCGGACGCGGTCACGCTTTCTCCGACGGCGGCGATCTTGCCATCCTTGATATGTATGGAGCCATTCTTGATGTTGCCATGGGTCACCGTCATCACGGTGGCGTTCTTGATTACTACGTCATGATGGGCGGCGGGCGCGGATTGCGCGAAGGCGGCCACGGATGCCAACGTCACCGTCAGCCAGACGCAGTGGAGCACAAATGTCTTTCTCGATATCGATCGCATGTGTGGAACTCCAACAGAAAAACTTCGCTTGCAGAGCACTCGGATTGTAGGAGTGTCGGCGAAAAGGGTCAACGCGAAATCCGGGTTTCCCATAAAGACGCGGCTTGCCGCGTCGGCGGAGCCGGGGCAAACCCCGTCTCTACATAGAGGTTTCGTGTTCCGCCCTTGCTCATTTCGCCGAACTCATGTCACGATTTGGACGTGAAAATCTTAGCTCTGCTTGCCGTTCTGCTGGCGCTCGCCGGACACGAGACGTTTCTCGGCGAGGCCAGGCGTTAAATGCGCGCCGTTGTGCAGCGCGTGAGCCGCGCCAGAGTTACGGTCAACGGCGAGATCACAGGCGAGATCGGCGTCGGCTTGCTGGTGCTGCTCGGAGTGGGCGCGGGAGATACGCGCGCTGACGCTGACTACCTTGCCGAAAAGACAATCGGCTTGCGCATTTTTGAAGATGCCGGCGGCAAGATGAATCTGTCCGTCGCCGACGTGGGCGGCGCGCTGCTGGTGGTTTCGCAGTTTACCCTCTACGGAGACGCGCGCCGCGGCAAGCGTCCATCGTTCGACGCGGCCGCTCCGCCTGGCGAGGCGCGCGAACTCTACGAATATTTTGTCGAGAAAGTCCGCGCCGCCGGCCTCCGCTCGGAGACCGGACGCTTCCAGGAAACCATGCAGGTTGAGCTCGTCAACGAAGGCCCGGTCACGATCCTGTTGGATTCCGCCAAAGTCTTCTGAAAAAAGCTTGACGATGGAGAACCGGGCGTCCCCGTCCGGCTGGACGGGCGAGACGCCCGTCGCTCCACTTTAGAATTTGCGTTTGACTTTGTATCGGCGTGCCCGGTAGATTGGCTGGGCTGCGGTTCTTGTTCTTTCTCAAAATTAGGTTCGCGCATGATCGTAGACCAGCCCCACGCTGGGCTATGGGAAGCGGGTGCAAATCCCGCGCTGCCGCGCAACTGTAAGCGAGGAAATCGCAACTGGCCACTGGGGACAACCTTAAAAGGACAACCTGGGAAGGCCGGTTGTAGCCCGCGGATGTTGGGCCAAAGCTCATTCGAGTGAAAGCTCACATCCTGACTCGCAAGCCAGGAGACCGGCGCGAACCATCCCCACCCACCCTTTCGCGTGATAAAGGAGACGTGACATGCGCTGTTCTCGGATTTTCGCCAGTATCTTTTTTCTGCTCGCCACCTTTTCTTCAATCGTCTTGCTGTCAACCAGCGCTTCCGCCGAAATCAAAATCAAAGTTGTCGATCCTTCAGACGCCGCCATCGCTGGCGCTGAGGTGCAATTGCTCAAGCTGGGGAAACCCTTGGCCGTGCAAAGCACATCCGCCGAAGGGCTCGTGATTTTTCGTGAGGTGGCTTCCGGCCCTTATCGCGTAATCGTGTTGGCTCCGGGCTTCGCGGCAGAAACGGTGGACCTTTCCCCAACCGCTACTGCTGAAGTCGTCACCATCAAACTCCGTCTGGCGACGGGAGCGGAAACTGTGGTGGTGACCGCGACCCGCACTCCAGTTCCAAGCCAGGCTGCGGGCGCCGATGTGGACAGTCTGGGCAGCGGGCAGCTGGAAGTGATGAAGCCGGTCGCTGCGAACGACAGCATGCGCTTTCTGCCGGGCGCAGTCGTGAACACTGCCGGACAACACGGCGGAATCTCGTCTCTCTTTGTGCGCGGGGGCGAGTCCACTTACAACAAAGTGATTGTCGATGGGGTTGCCATCGACATACCGGGCCAAACGTTTGACTTCGGCACTCTGCCCCTGGCGCAAGCCGATCGCCTGGAGTTCGTTCGTGGAGCGCAGAGCACTTTGTACGGTTCCGACGCCATGACCAGCGTGGTGCAGCTGTGGACGCGCACCGGAAGTACTTCGGTCCCAGAACTCCGCTTTGGCGCTGATGGAGGGAATTTCGGAACCGCCAACGGCTACGCGTCTCTCGCTGGCGCCCACGAGCGGTTCGACTACAACCTGTTTGGCAATCAGTTCAACAGCAACGGGCAGGGCGTGAACGATGCCTACTCGGATTCGTTGGAGGGCGCGAATGTCGGAGTTGCTCTGAACGACAAGACGTCTTTGCGCCTGCACATGCGCCACTCCAACAGCCATACCGGAGTACCGGGAGAATGGGATTTCAATGGCGACCCGCTCCAACCTCCCGATCCCAGCGAATGGTCGCAGCTCAACAGCCTGCTCGGCAACGTGGAGCTTACGGTGGCAGCACCTTCGCGATGGCAGCACCGCTTCAGCGGATTCGACTATCTCTACCGTTACAACGAAGTGAACCTGAATGGCGATCCCTCCCGCATCGACGACTACCCGTCTCACGAATACGATCACATCAACCATGTGGGATTCGAATACCAGGGCGATTATTCTGAAAGCACCTGGGCGCATTCCACTTTCGGTTATCGCATCGAGAATGAAAATGGTGTTGTCGGCGATCTCGACTACCCTCCGTCTACTTCTGGGCAGCGTTTGAATCAGGACGCCTACCTGCAACAGCAGTTCACGCTGGGCAGGCTCTCGGCGATCGCGGGTGGCCGCTTCGTTCACAGCAGCGAATTCGGAAATACCGGCGTGCCAAGGGTTGCTCTAACTCTGCTGGCATTACGCGGTGGAGAATTGTTTTCTGGTACGCGCCTGCGATTTTCCTATGCCACCGGGTTCATGGAACCCGCTCTCTATCAGACTTTCGCCGGTGCTCCGTATTACGTCCCGAATCCCGGTCTATTGCCGGAGCGAACTCGAGCTTTCGAAGCCGGCTTCCAGCAAAACCTGCTGGCGGGCCGCTGGAGCCTGAACGCTACCTACTTCAATAATCTCTTCCATGATCAGATTGAGTACGCAACCAATCAGGCGGGCTTGGGTCAGTTCTTCAATGTGCAAGAATCTCTGGCTCACGGCGCCGAAGTTCAGCTACAAGGAAGGATCTGGAGAAAGTTGTCGCTGGACATGGCTTACACATACACCTCGACCCAGATTCTGCAAGCTCCGCTCTGCACGCCGGCGAATTTTTGCGATCCTGTGTTTGACTCGGGGAATCCCTTGCTCCGTCGCCCCAAGCACTCGGCGATAACGCTTCTCCGCTATCTGACGACGCGCTGGGGCGCAAATCTGGGAGGCAGTTTCGTAGGCCGCCGCCCGGATTCGGATTTCGAGAACTTCGGCATCAACCACGCGGCCGGCTACGCGCGCGTCGATCTTAGCGGCTGGTACGCCATCAATTCGCGAATTACGGCATACGCCAACGTTGAGAACGCTCTCAACGATCATTACAACGAGGTGGTGGGATATCCCGCGCTGACGGCGAATTTCCGCGCCGGCCTCAGGTTTCGCATCGGAGGCGAGTAAAGGCGCCCCGTGCTTGCTGGTGGAGCGCCGGGCGTCCCCGCCCGGCTGGACCCTTCGACTTCCCCCTCGGCTCCGCTCGGGGCTTCGGCAAAACAGGGCAGGCTCGCGAGACGCCCGTCCGCTCCACCGTACAACTCATCGGCGGTCACAATGCCCGGCTGTCCGCGCCACAATAAAGTTAGCCACGTTTGTGCCGATAGATACCTCAGAGGGCCAGGCCTCGTCCGGCCCCGTTCTTCATGCCTAAGATTCTGATCGCCGACGACTCTCGTTTTCAACGACAGTTGCTGGCCTCGTTCTTCAGTCCGAGCGACTTTGAGCCAGTCTTTGCGGTCGACGCGCTCCAGGCGTGGACGGCTGCCCTGCGTTCCGCTCCGCAGTTGATTCTGCTCGATATCAACATGCCCGGAGGCACCGGGATCGAGGTGCTGAAGCGTCTGAGGATGTCCACAAGAACGCAGCACATTCCAGTGATCGTGGTCAGCAGCGAAGAGGATCCTGCGACCGAATTGATGGCGCGAGATCTTGGCGCGGTGGGCTTTCTCCACAAACCAGTGGAACAGGAACAGCTTTGCGCTGCCGTCGATCTCGCCCTTCACCCCGCGCGCCCTACCGGCTAGCGCCGGCTGCCGGCCGTTTCTCTGGGTTCGGTTTCCGAACGGAGGTCGTCGGCCTCAACCGACATTTTCTCCTGCGCCGGCTTGGCTCCTCCGTTATAGCGGTCGCGCACCGCCACCAGCTTTTCGACTTCCTTTTCGCCGAGCGGTTGCTCGTGACCGAGCAGGTGAGTCACCAGAGCGATCTTGGCGAAGTGCTCCACCGTTTCCATCTTCATGTAGGCATTTTCGAGCGAGGACCCAAACGTCACTACCCCGTGATTCGCCATCAGAATCGCGTCATGGTGCGGAATCAGGGGCTCGAGAGCGTCGGTCAGTTCGGGCGTGCCCGGGGTGCCGTAGCGGGCGAGCGGAATCGAGCCCAGGCCAACCACAACTTCGCACACCAGGGGCCGGTTCAGACCGTAACCGGAAGCGGCAAATCCGGTAGCCGTCGGCGGGTGCGCGTGGACGATGCCATGCACGTCCGGGCGCAGGCGATAAATCAGCAGGTGCATGCCGATCTCGCTCGAAACTGCGCGCTTGCCGGCGAGCCGTTTTCCCTCCATGTCCACAATCACCAGGTCGGAGGCGCGCATCCTGCCCTTGCTGATACAGGTGGGAGTCACCAACAAGCGCCTTTCGTCCAGACGCACGGACAAGTTCCCATCGGTGGCTGCAACAAAGCCGTTTTCGTGCAGCATATGGCCGAACTGCACAATCTCGAGACGATGCTGGCGGTCATTGACCATTGAGGACCATGGAAAACCACGAAAACCCTGCGCGTCATGGTACCGCACGTCTCGGAATCCTTACAACCATAAGCTGGTCAAAATATGTAAAAGGAAGGCGACCGATTCCGCCAGAGCCAGAAGCTGCTTGGAACCCTCCCTCAAACTCTATAATCTCCTCGATGCTCGTCTCGGACTTCCACTATGATCTGCCGCCCGAACGCATTGCGCAGCAGCCGTTGGCGGACCGCTCGGCCTCGCGCCTGCTGCACCTGCATCGAAAACGTGGGAGTTCGCAGGATCCGAGTCTTAACGATCTCAGCTTTCGCGAATTTCCCGGCTTGCTCCGCCCGAACGACCTGCTGGTGGTGAACAATACGCGGGTGTTCCCGGCACGGCTCTACGGCCACCGCAGCGGACAGCGGGCCCAGCCCCCGAGTCCGCACAATCCGGCGGCGCGAGATTTTCTCCGCGGACGCGTCGAGGTTCTGCTGACCCGCCAACTCGCGGACGATCCGAATGAGTGGGAGTGCCTGGTCCGACCCGGCCGCAAGATCGGAATCGGGGAAAAACTCTACTTTGGAGATTCACCCGGCTGCCTGCCCGCCGCCCCACCGGAAGAACGTCCGCCTGAATTAGAAGCTGAGGTCACGGAACGCGGTAGTTTTGGGGAGCGGCGCATCCGATTCGCTCCAGTCTCCGACTTCTTTGCCCGCGTCGAGCGCATCGGACACGTGCCCCTGCCTCCTTACATTGACCGCGACGACCGCGCAGCGGACCGCGATCGCTACCAGACCGTCTACGCCCTAGCACGGGGATCGGTGGCCGCGCCCACCGCCGGATTGCACTTCACGCCCGAGATCCTGGAGCGGATCCGTGGACGCGGCATTGAAATCGCCGAGATCACGTTGCATGTCGGACTCGGCACTTTTCAGCCCGTACGAGTAGAAAAAGTGGAAGACCACAAACTGCATCGAGAATGGTATGAGATTCCAGCGCAGGCGGCGCAAGCGATCAACCGGGCGAAAGCCGAGGGACGGCGCGTGGTGGCCGTGGGCACAACCACCGTCCGCACACTCGAGTACGCGGCGGGACTTTCCGCGAAGCTTTCTGAGAAACGATCGGGCGGAGACCGCGTCGAAGCCGGTCGAGGCGAGGCGGACGTGTTCATCTATCCCGGCTATCGGTTTCGCATCGTCGACGCGCTGCTGACGAACTTTCATCTGCCGCAATCGACCCTGCTGATGCTGGTGTGCGCACTCGCCGGGAAGGATCTCGTGATGACCGCTTACCGGCACGCGGTCGAAGCAGAGTACAGGTTCTACTCCTATGGAGACTGCATGTTTGTGGAGTAGCGGTCTGACGCTGGTAGCATGGCAGAGTATGCATTGCTGCTCAGAGTTCGTGTGGGAACAGCTCGTGTGGGGACGAGCGCCCTCGCCCGTCCAGGCCGAGCGAAGCTCGGCAGCCGCCTGCAGTCACAACCGCTTTGTATTCTCTTTAGTTGCAATTGCAGTCGCAACGCTCTGTCTGAGCTCTACGGCGCACGCGCAAAGCAAAACCGCGCCCGTTGCTAAGCCAGCCGCCAAGCCCTCCGCCAGCAACGATGACGTCCAACTTTATCGCAACACCACTTTCGCATTCCGCTATCAAATCCCCTTCGGCTGGGTCGATCGCACCAAGGAGATGCAGCAGGGAACTGAGTCCGGCAAAGCCGAAGTCCTGCTCGCGGTTTTCGAGCGGCCCCCCGAGGTCACCGGAGACACCATCAATTCCGCGGTCGTGATCGCCTCCGAGAGCGCGGCGTCCTATCCCGGCCTCAAGCGAGCCGAAGACTACCTCGGCCCGCTCACCGAACTCGCCACCTCCAAAGGCTTCAAGCCTGATGGAGAACCGTATGCACTGGAAGTAGAGTCGCGGCAACTGCTGCGCGCCGATTTCATCAAGCCGCTCGAAGTTAAGCCAACCAACGCCAAACTCACCATGCGTCAGTGCACGCTCGTCCTCGTCGCCAAGGGTCAAATCGTCTCGTTCACTTTCATCGCCGGCAGCGAAGATGAACTCGACGACCTGATGGACGTCCTCCACTTCGGCGCCGCAAGATCGTCCACACACTAGCTCCCACGGCTTACGCCGTGGGCTGCATTCTTACGCCGCTGCGCGGCTGAAAGCCGGACTCCCAGCGCAACTACTTACCCTTTCTTCCGCGCCGCGCACTCTCGGCAAGGACAAACTTCGCGCAGATAGAACCACGAATAAATTCCCAGATCGTGCTTATCGTTCCAGGAAAACTTCAGCGCGTACTTGCCCACCGCCTCCGCCGACAGCGCTTTCATTGCCGGCTTGAACATCGGCAAAGCTCCCGGTGCCAGTTTCGCCGCCTCTCCCGCCTTGCGTCCCGACTTCGTCCGCTCCTCCTCGCAAAGCGCGCAAGGACAAGCATCCCGCAAAAACGCAAACGTATAGACGGACTGGTGGCCATCCTTCCACTCAATCTCCATCCCCGTCCCCGTGGTCAAATGAATCACCACCGACTTGGGATCGTTCCCCACCCGAGGCGTAGAATCCGGCAGCGCCATAAATTTCAGTATCGCACGCCACCCACGCCCTGTATCAAATGTGCGGATTCTTGATTCTGTTTTGGAGGGGCGCGGCTTCAGCCGTCGTAAAGCGGGTTCGTATCAGGGTATCGCTTTAGCGATACCGTAAGTTCTTCACAATCACGCGCCCCTTCAGGGGCCGGACGTCGAGTTTTCGCTGGTTGCGGCAAAGATGCCCCGCGAGAAAGCGAAAACGCAACCGGAAGACCACACTTTGGCAGCCACTCCCGCTAGAATCTCCGCAGGTTCTCCCATGGATGTCGCCCAGATCGCCGCCCTCCTCGATCCTTTCCTCGAGCAACCCCTTCGGCCGTCCCAGCTCGATCAAATATCGATATACATCGATCTATTGCTCCGCTGGAACGCCCGCATCAACCTGACCGCCCTTCGCCGTCCCGAACAAATCGTGACCCGCCACTTCGGCGAGTCCTTCTTCCTTGCCCGCCACCTCTTCCCAGCATCCTCAAGACCCTGTCATCCTGGCCCTGAGCTTGTCGAAGGGGAAGGACCTGCTTTTTGCCTCGCGTCACCGGGTGCCCCGCTCGATCCCCCGCGCGTCCTCGACATCGGCTCCGGCGCCGGGTTCCCCGCCCTTCCCCTGAAAATTTGGGCCCCTGACATCCACCTGACGCTGGTCGAATCGAATCACAAGAAGGCCACCTTCCTCCGTGAAGTGGCTCGCGCACTTACATTGACCAACATCAATGTAATCGCCGACCGAACCGAAACCCTGGCCACCCGTGCCGACTCTCCCCGAGCCGAGGTGGTAACGCTCCGAGCCGTGGAGCGCTTCGCCGCCATCCTCCCCCAAGCGGTGACCTTTCTCGCTCCCAATGCCACGCTAGCCTTGCTAATAGGAGCCGCCCAGATTCCCAACCTAGCGACCCTGACCACCCTGAAATGGCGCCCGCCACTCCTAGTCCCGCAGTCACATGCAAGAGTATTATCGATTGGTGTTCTCTCGTAAAGTGGGGACTTAATTCAATAAAAATCTATATAGTGGAAATGTACGCCATATAATTGATACTTATTGTGCTACTAGTGGTAAATCTTGTATAATATCTCATAATGAGACTAACAAATACATGATGGTTCCTCGTGAAACACTTCTCCACATTTGTAAAGTCCGGCCACGCCCACACTAGACGCATGCCATGTTTCACGTGAAACACTTCGCACGATGGCGCGATGCGAGGTGAATGTTTCACGTGAAACACCCAGACCCATTTGCACAAAAATCGGTCATTGATTTCGCCGATACGTTCGCATATTCTGACGCGCTATACACAAGAAAATAAAATCATGGGACGTGTCATCGCAGTTGCCAACCAGAAGGGTGGCGTCGGCAAGACTACGACTGCCATCAATCTTGCCGCTTCGCTCGCTGCGGCCGAGGTCAACACGCTGCTGGTGGACTGCGATCCGCAGTCCAACTCCACGAGCGGCCTGGGCTTGGTGAAGGATCCGGAGCGCATCAGCATCTACGACGTTATGACGGGTGTGGCCTCGGCTGAGGAGGCGTTGCAGCTGACTGAGCTCGATCAGCTCTGGCTGATTCCATCGCATAAGAATCTGATCGGCGCCAACCTTGAACTGGTCGCGGCGGAACGGCGCGAGTATCGTCTGCGCGACGCGATCGCAAGTTTGCGAGAGCGCTTTCAGTTCATCGTGCTGGACTGTCCGCCGGCGCTCGATCTGCTCACGTTGAACGCGCTGGTCGCTGCGGATGGAGTGTTGATCCCGATGCAGGCGGAGTACTTTGCGCTCGAGGGTGTGTCGGAACTGCTGGACACGATCGAGCGGATACGGTTGGCTTTGAATCCGGAGCTGGTGGTTGAGGGTGTGGTGATCACGATGTTCGATGAGCGGACGAACCTGGCGCAGCAGGTGGCGGAGGAGTTGAGAAGATATTTTGGCGAGAAGATGTGCGCGACGACGATCCCGCGGAACATACGGTTGGCGGAGGCTCCGAGCCACGGGCAGCCGGCGCTGGTGTATGACGTGCGGTCGCGGGGAGCGGAGAGCTACATACGGCTGGCGAAGGAGATCCTGGACCGGCAGGCGGGAATGGCCAGGGGGCCAGGGGAAGCGGCTTAGATGTATAGGCGTAAATATTTATGTACATCGATATGACGAGACTCCAGGAAACGCGAGAGCCAGCTGAGGGAGCGCGTGGGATGGAGCGACAGTCGCGGACAAAAAGCAGTTCCTTCGCTTCGCTCAGGATGACAAATCTTAAAGAGTATAGACAGACCAGGGAGATTGCTTGATGACGGCATCGAATGCGGCGGTCGATAAGACGGCGGAGAAGTCTGGGGCGGAGAAGGCTCACGAGAAGCTGGCGGAAAAGCGGCGGGCCTTGGGGCGCGGGTTGGAGTCTTTGTTGCCTGGGCCCCGAGCCGTGGCGGCGGCTCCCACTGTCGCTCCTCCCGATGTCGCTCCACCTGCTGCTCTTCCCCAAATTGTGGACGAGTTGCAGGCTGCGACTGCGGGGCACGCGCCGGACGGTGAGCATGCTTTTGAGCTAGCCCTGGATAAGATCGACGAGAATCCGCACCAGACGCGGCAGGAATTCGACGCGATGGCCCTCGGAGACCTGGCCGGTTCGATCCAGACGCAGGGGGTGTTGCAGCCGATTGTGGTGCGCCCTGGAGGGTTGCGTCCCGGGGGCGAGCAACGCTTCATCATGATCCTGGGCGAGCGGCGTTTCCGCGCGTCGAAGATGGCCGGGAAGACGACGATCCCGGCGATCGTGAAGCGGGTCTCGGAGCAGCAGGCGGCGGAGATGACGCTGGTCGAGAACCTGCAGCGGCAGGACCTGGATTGTCTGGAGCAAGCTGCGGCCTTCGCCAACCTGAGCACGGAATTCCACCTGACGCAGGAACAGATTGGAAATCGAGTGGGCGTGTCGCGGGAGCAGGTATCGAATTATCTGCGCCTGCTGAGGCTGCCGCTGGAAGTGCTGAACGCGCTGCGGAACAAAGACCTGACATACAGTCATGCGCGTTTGTTGCTCTCCTTGGGCGACGAGAGCCAGATCACGAAGGTCGCGCAGGTGGCGATAACAAAGAAGATGTCAGTGGCGCTGCTCGAAGAAATGGTGATGAACCTCAGTGTCCCCACGGGCGTCCCGGAAGAGCGGCGGCAGAGCGGGGCGCGGTGGGTGGACCCGAATGTGCGGGCTGCGCAGCGGTCGCTGGAGACGGTGCTGGGGATGAGGGTGCGTATCCGGGACCGGAAGGGAAAAGGGAAGATTACGATTGAGTATGGGACGCTGGAGGATTTTGATCGAGTGGTTGGGATGCTGAAGGGGAAGTGAGTTAGACTTTTCGTGGCGCTTTCGCCAGTCAATCTTGGTCTCGCCCATTCACCCGCGCTCGTAGATGGCCACCTTGTCCCACTTGTTACTCCGCTGATTCTCCCGGCCGAATGTGAGATTTTTCGCTTATTGCGTTGGCCGATTTGTTTTGCGCTCACACCCGGTTTCGCTTAGTTTAGGAGCTAACCCATAATGAACCAAGGGAGTAACCTGCGTATCCCTCAGGGGCTAAAGCCCTCGTCGTTATTGGTTCTGGTCGGCACGGCTGAAGCCGTGCCCTACCCAAAACGACTTATGAGATATCTCTAGAGTTCCGGTGACTTGTGCCCGATTCGTCGTCCAGGCCGACTGCTAAGCAGACCCTGTCGCTCATTTTGCTGCCAATGCTGGGAACGGTTTTGTGTCTTCGGCTTTATCTCCACCTGGTGCGGGTTCAGCATGTTTATCCCGGCGGATATCTGGTTCATCATTTGTTTGTTGGAGTTCTGATCGAACTGCCTGCGGCGTTCATTCTGGCTTTTGGGGCACGCAATCGGGTGGTGGCGTTTTTGGCTCCGGCGGCTCTCGGGGTCGGTAGCGGAATGATTTTGGATGAGGTGACTTATCTGGTAGTGACTCAGGCTAGCGATCAGGATTACGTTTCTCGCGTTTCGCTGGGTGGGGCGATTGGGTTTGTTTGTTTGGCGGCGATCTTGCTGGTGGGAATTTATTGGGCGCGGCAGGATTAAGGTTTCATTCGGAATCTGGGGAGTAACAGTGGGATGAGGCTGGCGTCTGGGTGGTGAATTGCTGGGTACGGTCTTGGTCATGGTTGAAAACGGCTTCAAGGTGCGGATTCTTCGCTTCGATTGGGGATTGTTTACCACCGGGGACACAGAGAGACACAGACGAATCTGCGGAGTAACAAGTGGGATGAGGCTGGCGATTGGGGGCGGCGGATAGCTCACCTCAGGCGCTAAAGCGCCGACAGATTTTCCAACAACTTACGGCACGACTGAAGTCGTGCCCTTCCCGTTCGCCTCTTATTGCAATTTCTCGTATTCGGCTTTGGCTTGTTTCAAGATGGGGAGATCGGGGTCGGCGTCTTTCCACTTGGTGAAGAAGTCCTGGTAGGCGGTGCGAGATTTGGCCGAGTCGCCAGAAAGAGCAAAGCCGCGGGCAAGACCGAGCCGAGCCAGGGAGACATAGGGGGACGCACCGAAAGCGGATTTATGATCGAGGATCTTTTGGAACTCGGCCACCGCCTGCGGGCCTTGTTTGGCCTGGAGATAAGCGAGGCCGCGCAAGTAGATCGGCAAGCCATTCGCGATGTCGCCGAACTGATAGGCCTCAGTGGGGCGCAATTGCTCGATGGCTTTGGCGCTATTGCCGCGCTGGAGCTCGACGCGGGCGTGAATTTGAGGGATTGCCAACTTCTGGACGAAGGTATTTAGAGGATAGTTCTTGCTGAGCTCTGAAGCGATGGTCTCGGCCTTCGCCGCTTCGCCGCAAGTGGCGAGCACAAGTCCAGTAAGGATGGCGGCGGCCCGGGTCTTGCCGGTTGGGATGGTCGCGGCGTTTTGCCGGGCCTGTTCACAGACGCCGAAATCAGCCTGAATTGCGGAGAGTTGGCCGAGATCAACCCACTCAACCTCCTGCAGGTTCTGGCTTTTTTCCATTTCCCGCGCCTGTTGCGTCAACTCGCCCGACAATCGCAGTTTCCCTTCGCTTTGCAGGGCGCGTATCTGGAGTTCGAGAAAGGAGTATTCGCCGGGCCTGCCCTTGGCCCAAGCCAAAAGGCGTTGCGCCTCATCCGGCTTATCGAAGGCAAACGCCAGCCACAAGGAAGTCCAGTGAACACTTTCTGAATTTGGAAACTGCTTGAGCGGCAGGTCCATCGTTTGCCGGGCCTCGTCTGGCCGGTCCAACTGGGCATAAGCAATGGCTAGATTCTCGTAGGCGCTGGCCGAGTTTGGGTCCGCCAGCACGCCGTGGCGAGCAGCTTCCGCAGCTTTTTCAAATTCGCCGATCTGCGCATAACTGACAGCGAGATTGTTGCCAGGGACTGAGTCGGAGGGATAGGTGCGTTCGTAGAGCTCGAGAGTCTCGATCTCTTTGTCGAGTTCCCCGGTCACCGACTGGTAGTAGTGCTCCGTGATGTAGAGTTTTTCCCTTTCGCTGACGCGGTCCTTCAGTTCGTAGGCCTTGTGGGTGTACTCTTTCGCCGGTTCGGATTCGCCGGCGTTGGCGTAAATCGTGCCCATGCGGGCGTACACCCAGGCGAAGTTTGGGTCGAGTTCGACAGCCCTACGATAGAACGGCAACGCCCCCATTTCCCGGCCGCGATCGAACTCGGCATTGCCCAAGGCAAAAGCCCTGAGCGCATCGAGCGATGCCGTGGTGACCTGCTCGATGGGCACATCAAACTTTTGTACCGAGGCCAGCGATTCGCCCAGCGTTCCGCGCAATTTCGAGACGGCGGCGCCGAGCGCGGCGAGCACTTGCTCTTTGCTGGAGGCCTCCGCCTGCTGCTGAGCGAGGGAGTCACCGCTCTGGCAATTGACGGCGTTCAAAGTGAGGATGTACTGCGTACCCAGGCTGGCGATGGAGCCGGAAAGCATTGCTTTGCTGCCCACGCGCAGGCACAAATCACGCGCCAGATCGGTGGTGAGGCGCTCGTCGGGTGAGCGGCCCATGAAAGCGAGCGTCTTCTGGACACGGGCGGGCGGCACCACGCGCAAGAACGGAGACTGGTCGAGATCCACGGCAAGCGCCTGCTTCAAGGTGCCGTCGAACACCGGATCTCCGGTGGTGTTGGCGAAGTCGGCTAGCACCACGGTGTCTTTTTCGGTGAGCGCGCTGGCTCGGCGGGAGCGGAGGAATAGGCCTCCGCCGATGAGGGTGGCGATCAGCACAGCGGCTACTGCGGCGGGAATCTTCCAGGATCTGTTCTGAACCGCAGGAGCGACGGCGCTTGCTGGCGTCACCGCGCCCGATGAAACGGCCGCCACCACCGTGCCAGAACTGGACGGGGCGGCTGGCGCCGCCGGCTTCGATCCCGAGTCGTGGGCTGCTGCCACGGAGCCGGAACTTGCGGCTACTGCGCGTCCCGTATCGGTGTCGCGCTTTAGGCGTTGCAGGTCGGCGCGGATGTCGGCGGCGTGCTGGTAGCGGAGGTTGCGGTCTTTCTCCAGCGCCTTGTTGATGATGTCTTCGAGCTTCGGGGGCAGGTCGGGATTCAGGCGAATCGGGGAAACGGGGGCGCGATCGAGGATGGCTTGAAAGATCAGGGCTGAGGTGTCTCCGCGAAACGGGACCATGCCGGTTGCCATTTCATAGAGCACAGCTCCAAAGGAAAACAGGTCGGTGCGGGGATCCAGTTCCTTTCCCTTGGCCTGTTCGGGAGACATGTAGGCCACGGTGCCGATCGCGGAACCGGGGCTGGTCAGGTGCTCCTCGGCGATGCTGGCCTCGACCGTCACGCCGGATGGCTCCGATGGGCGGGTGGAGGGCTGTGTAACCTTGGCCAAGCCAAAATCCAGAATCTTGGCGTGGCCGCGCTTCGTTACAAAAATATTTGCCGGCTTAATGTCGCGATGGACGATGCCCTGGGCGTGGGCCGCGTCGAGCGCATCGGCGATCTCGATGCCGAGCGAAAGCAGTGTGTCGAGTTCCATGGGACGGTTGCCGATGAGATGCTTCAGGGTCGCGCCGTCGAGGTACTCCATGACGATGAAGGCCTTGCCGTCCTGCTCGCCAATGTCGTGGATGGTGCAGATATTCGGATGGTTGAGCGCGGACGCAGCCCTGGCCTCGCGGCGGAAGCGCTCGAGCGACTGGCGGTCTCCGGCTACATTTTCGGGGAGGAATTTCAGGGCGACGAAGCGGTCGAGGCGGGTGTCCTCGGCCTTGTAGACGACGCCCATGCCGCCGCCGCCTAGTTTCTCGACGATGCGGTAATGCGAGACAACCTCGCCCACCATTGCTTCACCCCGCGCTGGGGAGAAATCTTACGGGTGGCTATCGGGCAAGTCAACCAGCCTCAACGCCCAAGCTTAGCCGACCGCAACCCGTAGCGAAGAGGGGGGTTGTGGGGTCGGCTGGAGCGCATTGTCAGGCCCGCGACAGCGCAATGCTGGCGACGTAGCAGGCCAAAGAAATGCTGATACCTGTTAAAGGCACACTGAAAAAATAAACCTTGCAGAGCACAACAAAACCACCAAGCATTGCCAGCCCGACAACAAGCAGGAACGGTGACTGAAATAGGAGTTGGCTGTGAGCCAATGCGAGAAAACCGAAAACCAGGCCGAACAAAATAAGTCCCATGCTGTGGCTCGCATTGAAGCCCACCCAACACCGCCACATTGTTGTTTCTTTCGTAATGACAGGTGAAATCTGGCTCATGCTGATTTGGAGCGCGGGGTCACGGGGCATGAGCTTTGGCCCCCAGAACGTATAGACGAGGTGGACGACTCCGAGCGTAAGGATAATGCTCGCACTAAGAACCATGAGAATTCTTGCGGCCAAGATGCTCTCCCTATTCTGTGGGCCTAACCCCTAGGCTAAGCCGCCGGCGCCGAAGGCGTGACCGGTCGGCTTGATACCCATTGCATTCGGCCCGACGACGCTGACGCGGCTGTCAAATTCAAGATTTCCTCAAGCGCGCGAAGATTTCTGATGTGAACAGACTTAAGATGCATTGTCTTGCCTAACCAGAACAGCGTAGCAGCAGATTGAAAGACGTCAAGTGGAACACTGAGGAGGGCGTGAGGGACATGGGTAGTGTGGCAAGTGTTATTGTCGCTAGGTGTGAGGGGATATGGGATTGATTGATGTTTTGTTTGGACGGCCACTGGCTTCTTCTGAGGATGAGGGGCAGCGGATTACTCCTACGCAGGGGATTCCAACGTTTGGACTGGATGCTCTGAGTTCGGCGGCATACGGGCCGGAGGCGGCTTTGACGATTTTGCTGCCTTTGGGGTTGCTGGGGGTCCGATACATTGTGCCGTTGACGGCGGCGATTATTGGGCTGCTGCTGATTGTGTATTTCAGTTATCGGCAGACGATTGCGGCTTATCCGATGGGCGGGGGATCGTACACGGTTGCGCGGGAGAACCTGGGGAGCAGGGCGGGAGTGCTGGCGGGCGCGGCTTTGATGATCGATTACCTGCTGAATGTGGCGGTGGGAATATCGGCGGGGATCGGAGCGCTGGTTTCGGCGGTGCCTTCTTTGCAGCCGCACACTTTGGCTCTGTGTCTGGGGGTGCTGGTTATATTGACGATCATCAATCTAAGAGGAGTAAAAGAGGCGGGGTCGGCGTTTTTGGCTCCTACCTATTTGTTTGTGGGAACACTTGGGGTGGTGATTGTAATTGGACTTTATAAGGTGGTGGCTTCGGGGGGACATCCGGTGGCGGTGGTTTCGTTGGCGCCGGCGGAGACGGGGCTAGCCCCGTCTCTACAGTTAGTGGGAGTTTGGATTCTGGTTAAGGCGTTTGCTTCGGGGTGCACGGCGTTGACGGGCGTGGAGGCGGTTAGTAATGGAGTGCAGGCGTTTCGGAAGCCGGTGGTCCCGGCGGCTCGGGTAACGTTGGCGGCGATTATTGCGATTCTGATTGTGCTGCTCGGGGGAATTGCGGTGCTGCTGCGGTACTACGGAATTATGGCTACGGATCCGGGGCAGGCGGGGTATCAGAGCGTGTTGTCGATGTTGACGGCGGCGGTGACAGGGAAAGGGATTTTTTACGATCTGACGATGTTCTCGGTGCTATTGGTGCTGTGTTTGTCGGCGAACACTTCGTTTGCGGATTTCCCTCGGCTGTGCCGGGCGGTGGCTCGGGACGATTATCTTCCGCATTCGCTGACGGCGAGGGGACGGCGGTTGGTGTACTCGCAAGGCATCTGGGCCCTGGCCATTCTTGCGGGGCTGTTGCTGATTTTGTTTGGTGGCGTCACCGATCGCTTGATTCCTTTGTTTGCGGTGGGAGCGTTTCTGGCTTTCACCTTATCGCAGGCGGGGATGGTGGGGCACTGGCTCCGAACAGAATCGGGGGCGCGGGCCTGGCACAGCATCCTGGTCAATGGAATTGGGGCGCTGGCTACGGGGATCACGGTTTTGGTGGTGGTGGTCGCGAAGTTTGCCGAGGGGGCTTGGGTGGTGGTGCTGCTGTTGCCGGCGGCGGTGATGTTTATGGGGCGGGTGCGGAGTCATTATGAAAGGGTGGCGGAGGAACTGGTGGTGACGGGCGGGATGGTTCCGGGGCCGCGAAATTTGGCGCCGCCGATCGTGATTGTTCCGGTGGAGAGATGGAATGCGGCGACAGAGAAGGCGCTGCGGTTTGCGATGACGTTGTCTCCGGATGTGCAAGCGGTGCATGTGACGTGCGAGGCGGATGAGAATCGGCCGTCGTGGTTGAGCGCGGAAGAGCAGCCGGTGGGGGCGCGGATGCCGCAGGAGGTGACATTGGCGTCGCCGTTTCGGCTGGTGGTGCATCCGATTGTGGATTATGTGTTGAAGGTGGAGAAGGAAAATCCGGATCGGACGATTGCGGTGGTGATTGCGTCGATGGTGGAACGGCACTGGTATCACTATTTCTTACATAATCAGCGCGGACAGATGCTGACAGCGCTGCTGCTGCTGGGTGGAGACGAAAGGATCAATATTGTTAATGTGCCTTGGTACTTAAAGGCGTGAAGCATCAGGTTTCAAGGTTTCAAAGACTTGCAACTTTGAAACCTTGCTTGTTGGCTCTAAACTGCGGTTGAGCGCGTCCCTACGTTAGTTCAGGTGTTCGTTCACACTCTCCAATAATCGGGGCGCCACTGCTGGATTGCTTTCTTGATTTCGAGGGCGGGCAGTTTTTCGTTCAGGGTTCTGGCGGCGAGGGCGGGAAGTTCGGCGTCTGAGGCGAAGCGCAGGGCGATTAATTGCGATTCGGCAAGATCGGCGATGCGGGGACGGAGGGCAGGGTCGAGCAAGGTTGCGAGGCGCAACCTTTCTTCGAGGCGGATGACGCGGTCCTGCACCTTTAGGGCGTAGAGGCGGATCTTGAAGATGGCGGCGATGGCCGCAACGATGACGATAAACAGCCAGGCAGAATGCAGTCCTGGCCTGCGGACCAGATGCACGATGGTTATGATCAGGGTGATGGCGAATACGGGCAGGATGAAAAAATGGAAGGGCGGATCAAGGCGCGTGTGATGGGAAAAACTCTGTGGGGCTCGGTCGGGCATGGGGAAAGGCTCCTTTGAAAGTTGAAACATCATCGCATGTTTCGAGGGGGGACGTGCAGGGAATGGCGGCTCTATCGATTTGCGACGCGGTGGCCCTCAGCGGCTCCTTCCCAAAACCGAATTGTGAAACCAGATCTACTTTCCGATGCAGAAGGTGCCGAAGATCAGGTTGAGGATATCGTCGGTGGTGGTGGCGCCGGTGATTTCGTCGAGCGGGCGGAGAGCTCCGTAGAGGTCGAGCAGGAGCATCTCGTGGGGGACTCGGGCGGTGACGGCGTTGGTCGCGGCGTCGAGCGCAGCGAGCGCGTCGGTGACTAGTTTTTGATGGCGAGCGTTGGTTAGGAAGCCGGATTCTTGCTGCGTGGTTCGGTCTCCGGCTACGTGGTGCAGGATGGCTTCGCGCAGGTCGGGGATGCCTTCGCCGGTCAGGGCGGAGGTGGAGATGTGTTGGAGCGCGGGCCGTCCCTCCGGGACTCGAATTTCAGAAACTGCCGAGCTTCGCTCGGCTGGACGGCCGAGGGCGGCTGTCCCTGCGTGGGTGTTGCCCTCCCCATGCGCGCTTAACAGGTCGGATTTGTTTTCTACTACTATCGCTGGGCGAGCTTCCACCTGACGCAATAACTCTTCGTCTTCTTCGGTTGGGGCCTGAGTTATGTCTCTTACCAGCAGGACTAAGTCAGCGTCGGCTTGGGCTTCGATGGATTTCTTGATGCCTATGCTTTCGGCTTCAGCATCGTCAGGGGCGCGGCGGATGCCGGCGGTATCCACCAGTTCCACAGGAATTCCACCGATGGCTACGGTTTCGCTGACCAGGTCCCGGGTGGTGCCGGGCTGGGCGGTGACGATGGCGCGCTCATGCTCGACCAGGCAATTGAAAAGGCTCGATTTGCCCACGTTGGGACGGCCCACGATGGCGAGGGTCAGTCCCTGGTGAACGATTTTGCCGTAGGCAAAAGTGGCGGCTAGTTGCTGGAGCGGGGTTCTAACTTGAGCGATGCCATCTCGGATGGTGGCGTCCTGGGCGACGGAGACGTCGTCTTCTGCGAAGTCGATTCCGGCCTCGAGGAGGGCGATCAGGTCGACTAATCTCTGCTTGATGGGTTTGAGGCGATTGGAGAGCGCGCCTTCGAGCTGTTGGGCGGCGACTTTGGCTTGGAACAGAGTTTGCGAGTCGATGAGGTCGCGGACGGCTTCGGCCTGGGTCAGGTCGAGGCGACCGTTGAGGAAGGCGCGCATGGTGAATTCTCCGGGCTCGGCCAGGCGGGCGCCGCGGGCGAGCGAGAGTTCGACGATGTGGCGGAGAACTACGGGCGAGCCGTGGGCGGAGATTTCTACGATGTCGTCGGTGGTGTAGGAGTGGGGCTTGGCGAAGTAGGTGACGACTACCTCGTCGATTCGGGCCTGAGTTACGGAGAGGTCGACCAGTTCACCGAAAACGGCTCGGTTGGGATCGAGCTCGTGTTTCAGGCGCAGCATGGGAGCGGCGATGGCTCGCGCTTCGGGACCTGCTAAACGGATGACGCCAATGCCGCCGCGTCCGGGCGGGGTGGCAATGGCGACTATGGTGTCGTCGAGATTCACACGAACATTCTAGCCGTATGCCTCTGCGCTCACGCTAGGTGTTTGTTCGGCACTAAGTTTCGCCTTGGAAGCTGGTCTCACGGATCAGGATGCACATGGTCAATGAGTGAAATCGCCTTCCATGAGAAGGCCGGTCGGAGTCAAGTGGGTTCTTTCGTTTTTTTGTTGGACAAGGTTTTTCTCCCGCCGAGTTGCCACTGCCGCCACCCTTCCATCCGCACTCTTTGAT
>Ga0074044_10001234_pt1 | contig 23455 bp, 21 predicted proteins | sample BogForMeECP23OM1_FD_94443 | JGI IMG/M metagenome (GOLD analysis project Ga0074044, IMG submission 94443) | Bog forest soil microbial communities from Calvert Island, British Columbia, Canada - Bog Forest MetaG ECP23OM1 | ecosystem: Environmental > Terrestrial > Soil > Wetlands ... | reverse complement strand
CCGGCCAGTTGGCAGTGGCCGTGGGTTTGGCCCTGAGGAGCTTTGAAAAGCTATGATCCGAATCAATCTGCTGGGCTCTCCGAAACCGAAAGGCAAGAAGAACGTTGCCGTCAGCATGCCGAGCATGGATATGGGCAACTTAGGCGGGCCACTGGTTCAGGTGGCAGCCGTGTTGCTGATTGCCGGCGCCCTCAATGCCGGTTACTGGTACACGCTTGACCGGGAAAAGAAATCGCTCGAGGTGCAGACCCGGCTGGCGGAACAGAAGAATCGGGAACTGGCCGACATCAAGGTGCGCTACATGGAGCGGCAGAGGCAAGCCGAGGTTTATAAGCGGCGGGTCGATGTGATCGACCAGCTGCGCAACAACCAAACCGGACCGGTCAGCCTCCTGTCCATGATCGCCGATACGGTCAACGGCACCGAAGCGGTCTGGTTGAATAGCATGCAGGACCAGGGTGCCAGCGTTGCCATTGACGGCACGGCGCTGAGCAGCGATGCGGTGGCCAACCTGATTTCCAATCTGCAGAAGACCGGTTTCTTCCGCAACATCGAGATCAAGGAAAGTTTTCAGGACGAAGCGATAAAGGACATGCAGGCGTTTCAGTTCACGCTGACCTGCGAAAAGGCGAAGTCGTAAAGGCGGAACCGACTATGAATCTTGGCGAATTATCAGGGGTGAAGCTGCTGGGCGTTCTGCTGCTGACGGCGGTGGTGGGCACGGGCGCCCTCTACTACACGGTCTACAAATCGCAGCGCGACCAAAATGATGCGGCCCGGGTCAAGCTGCAGGCCAAACTGCGCGAGAACGCGGAACTCGAAGCCTATCGGCCGAAACTGGCCGACATCGAGCGCCAGCTGGCCAGCTTGAAGCAGCAGCTCGAAATCGAGCGGCGCATCGTGCCCGATGAAAAGGAAGTGGACAATTTCATGCGTATGGTGAGCGGAGAAGCGCGCAAGTCGGGAGTCGAAATCCGCCGCTATACCTCGCGTCCCTACGTCGCGAAAGAGTTCTACACCGAAGTGCCGTTCGAAGTGGAGTTCGATGGTCCGTACTACTCGATGCTCGGGTTCTTCGACCGGTTGGGAAAAGTGGAGCGCATCGTAAACGTCTCGAACCTTCTGGTGGCGTCGACCCACAATCCAGCCGGCGCGAAGGCGAAGCATACCTACCAGTACGCGCCCAGTGAGAGTGTTGTGGCCACTTGCCTGACCACCACGTATTTCAGTCATGACCTGGATCCGGCGGCGCCGGCCAGCAAGCCCGGACCACCGGTGAAGAAGTAGGAGGGACAGGATGAAGATGAAGCCAGCAATCACCATAACGACGACCATTCTGGTTTCGGTACTGGCCGCGGGCTTGGCCTCGGCCCAGCGTCCCAGCATTATCCAGAACACGCGCAACACGATGAACACGGTGAGTAACAATGCCACGGCTGCCTCGAATGAGGCTCTGGGCATTCACCAGCCAGCTCCGGCGAACTCCACGCATGCTCCCGCCAAGTCGAGCGGAGTGAGGGTGGCTGCGCCGGCGAAGTCGTCCTCAGCAACGACGGATGCGCGTTCGGCGGACGCGAAAAGAAGGGAAAGAGACCGCATGAGACGCGGTGGGGTAGTTCTAGTTGAGCAGAGCGCGCAGCCAGCGCCCACTGCGGCTCCCGAAGAAAACGCGTCAGCGGACGCTGGCGCGGCCGGCCATGGCGCTGCGGGAAGCGAGAACGCGGCGAGCGAGCAGTCGGTCGTTCCGGACAGCAAGTACAACGCGAACGGCAGGCGGGATCCTTTCGTCAGTCCGGTGGTGAGCCACGCGGGTGGTTCGGGTTGCAGCACCGGCAAGAAGTGTCTGGAAATCGGCACCATCAACCTGCGTGGTGTGGTGCGTGCCGAAAGCGGTTTCATCGCCGTAGTCAGCAACGGTCTGAATAAAGCTTATTTTCTGCGGGAGAACGATCCGGTGTTCAACGGTTACGTGATGAAAATCACCGGTGACTCCATCGTTTTCCAGGAAACACTGCAGGATCGGTTGGGCAAGACGTTTACGCGGGAAGTAGTGAAGAAGATTACGACTCCGGCGGTTTAGGCCTGGAGAAAAAGATTTCGAAGAAACACATGGAGGCGAAAGGGCCTCGCATGGGGAGATAGGGAAATGCGAAAGCAACTGCTGGGTCTCTTGGTTCCGCTGCTGGCGTTCGTTATGATCGCAGCCGCGGCTGACACGACGGGCAAGGGGGTGGCCGCGAGCGCTGCATTGCAGAGGCTCGAGGTCGCGCCCAGCCAGGACGGATTGCGTATCGAGTTCAAGGCGAAGGGCGCACTGGCGCCCAAAGTGTCGACGCTTGAATCTCCGTCGCGCATCGTCGTCGACTTTCCCAACACCGTGATGGCCACGGCGCAGAGCCACATCATCGTTGACCGCGACGGCGTGAAAGACGTCCGCATCGGGATGGACGGGCAAGTCCCGCCCAGCACGCATGTGGTCATTGATCTCGCCGACGGTGATCGCGCGGGTAGCCGCCAGCATGAACTAGTGGCGGGTCCGGACGGCAGCTTCGTGCTCAAGATCCACGACGCTGCGCTGGCCCATCGCCAACCGGCGCCGGCCGCGAAATCGGTGGCCGCGAGTCGAGCGCCGCAATTGGCGCAGGCTTCGGCTCCCGCGACCCCGGCAACAACAACCACAACGGCGGCTCCGGCCTCGGCAGAGAACACCGAGAAACCGGCGGCCGACTTTGCCTTCGTTGAGCCCAAGTTTTCGCCCAAGGACAACAAAGCCGCCGAGCCGGTCGCGAAGGCCCAGGAAGCGGCGAGCCGCTTTGCCGACAAGACGGCGGCGGAACTGGTTGCCACCAATGCCAATGCCGCCCTCGCGCAAGCGGGCGGCAACAAGCAGACCATCCAGCCGGCCGTGAACCTGGCGGCCGAGCAGAAGGCGCAGTTGGAACAGAAGCCGGCTTTGAACGGGGCCAAGTATACCGGCGAGCCGATCTCGGTCAATCTTAAGGATGTGGATCTGAAAGATTTCTTCCGTCTGATTCACGAGATCAGCGGTCTGAACGTTGTGCTCGATCCCATGGTCCACGGCACCCTGACGATCGTGCTCGATGACGTGCCCTGGGATCAGGCGCTGGACATCGTGCTCAAGAACAACGACCTGTCTCGCCAACTGGACGGCAATGTACTGCGCATCGCCACCGTTGATACGTTGAGGAAGGAAGCCGAGAACCGGCGCGCGCAAATCGATGCCGAGGCGCTGGCGGTAGACAAAGTCAGCATCACCCGCTTCCTCAGCTACGCCCACGCCAAGGACCTGTTGCTGCCGCTCAAGAAGTTCCTGAGTCAGCGTGGCGACATAGTCGCTGACGAACGCACCAATTCGATTATCGTTGCCGACATTCCGGCGGTTCTGCCGCAGATTGACCGCCTCATCCAGCAGATGGACCGCAAGACGCAGGAAGTCGAAATTGAAGCCCGCGTGGTGGCCGCCACTCGCAGCTTCGCGCGTGACATCGGCGTGCAGCTGGGCTTGGGCTGGGGCAATGGGACAACCTCAGTCGGCGGAGCGCCAAACGTTGGCACCTCGTCGATCATCCAGAACATTACGAATCCGAATTACTACACCACCAGCAGCGGCTCGAGCGGGAGCTCGATACCGTTGTTTTCCAACCTGGGCGCAGTCGGCCCGACCAGCGGTCTGCAACTTATCAACGCCACCAACAACATGCGGATCGACATGATTCTCACGGCGGCCGAGTCGCGCGGGTTGCTGAAAGTTCTTTCCCGTCCGCGTATCGTCACCCAGAACAACATTCAGGCGGTGGTGAAACAAGGCGTGAAAATACCGATCATGACCGCGCCCTCGTTAAGCGCTCCGGCGACCGCGACCTACGTGGATGCGTTCCTGCGGCTGACGGTAACTCCGCAGATCACGTCGGAAGGAACCATCTTTCTCAACGTGGATGTCGAAAACACCTTGCCTAACTTCGGCCAGGAAGACACACTGGGCAACCCGGAACTGATCACCCAGCAGGCCACCACGCAAGTCCTGGTGACCGACGGCGGCACGGTGGTGATTGGCGGCGTGATCCAGACCAACAACTCGCTCAATATAGCGCAGGTGCCTGTGCTTGGGGATATCCCCTTCCTGGGCAACCTGTTCAAGCATCGTACGGTGCAGACTACAAACCAGGAGCTGATTTTCTTCATCACGCCGCGCATCATTCAAACCTAAGCGCGACGCTGGAACAGCCAAAGCCGCCGGCTTTCTCGGAGAACCCGCCGAGAGCCCGGCGGCTTTGCTTTTGAGGTCTCAGTTGTCAGGTCTCAGGTCTCAGGAAAATCGTCGGCGGCTGTCCAGAACATTGTCGACCTCGCGTCCAGTGGAGATTTGGATTTCCTGACACCTGAGACCTGACACCTGACACCTGACACCTGGCTCTTGCTACACTCCTCCTATGGACCACGCTGGACGCCTGCGCCGGCTCCAAGCCTCGCTCTCGGGCCACAAGCTTGACTCCCTGCTCATCGCTCACCTCCCCAATGTTCGCTATCTCTGCGGCTTTACTGGCAGTGCGGCTGCATTGCTGGTGGCGGATCGTGGTTCCATCCTTTTTACTGACGGACGCTATCGCACCCAGGCAAAAGAGGAAATAAAGGGTGCCAACGTGAGCATGGTCATCGCGCGCCAGTCCCCGGTGGTGGCGGCTGCGGAGTGGCTGGCTGGGCAGCGAAAACGCTCGACGCCGGCATCGGTGGGCATCGAACCGGAGTCGATCACCGCCGGCATGCGCGACCGGTTGGGGTCTGTGTTGAAAGGGAAGGCGCGCCTGCGTTTCGCGCCCCCGCTGGTCGAGCGTGCCCGCATGGTAAAGGACGCGGCCGAGGTGCTGCTCATCCGGCGGGCGGTCGAACTCGGCGCCAGTCTGTTTCAGGTTGCTCGCAACAAGATTCGGCCGGGTGTGTGCGAGGTCGAAGTCGCCGCGGCCATGGAGTATGAGGCCCGTTGTGCCGGGGCCGAAGGCATGTCGTTTCCGACCATACTCGCTTCCGGAACTCGCTCGGCGATTGTGCATGGCCGGGCCTCTGGCGCGCGCATTCCCCGCGGGTTCGTGGTCTGTGATTTTGGTGTTATACTCGCCGGTTATTGTTCGGATCGCACGCGCACTGTGCACGTAGGACGTCCGTCGGCGGAAGCTCGACGGCTGTATGAGGCCGTGCTGGAAGCGCAGCAGGCTGCCATCTCGGCGGTTCGCCCGGGCGCGACTGCCGACGAAGTAGATAGCGCCGCGCGGCGTGTGCTGCGCCAGCGAAAACTGGCCCGGTACTTCACCCATTCGACCGGGCATGGTTTAGGATTAGAGATACACGAAGCGCCCAGATTGGCGGAGGGGCAAAGCCAGAAACTGGAACCGGGAATGGTCATTACGATTGAGCCTGGCGCGTACGTTCCGGGGAAGTGGGGTGTGCGGATCGAAGATGTGGCGGTGGTTACGCCATCGGGCTGCGAAGTGCTGATGCCCACAGATAAAGAACTGGTTGTAATTTAGGAATAGCGTGGTTTTTCCGTAGAGACGCGGCTTGCCGCGTCTCCCGCCGCAGAGTGAGACGGGGCAAACCCCGTCTCTACAAACAGAAGGACATGACGAAAGCAAAGCGGGCCCGCCCTTATCCATGAATCAAAAAGAGCTGAAAGAACTGATCGAGTTCTTGATCGAAAAGGACATTGCCGAGTTTGAATTGGAGCGCGGCGATGTCAAGGTGAAGATCAAGCGCGCCGCCGAACCGTCGTCCGTGGCGTTGCCAGACTCGCGTTATGTCTCGGTTCAACGCACGCCGTCCCCGATTTCGGCTGCTACTTCCGGCCGGGCTGGTTTGGCAGCGAACGCTGGTGGGCCTGAAGCTGAGGAGGGATTGCACATTGTGCACTCGCCGATCGTGGGCACTTTCTACGAATCGCCCTCGCCCGGGTCGCCGCCGTTCGTCAAAGTCGGCGATGCCCTGGAAGTGGGCCAGGTTTTGTGCATTGTGGAAGCGATGAAACTGATGAACGAAATCGAATGCGACGTGGCGGGTGAGTTGGTCAAGAAGCTCGTCGCCAACGGCCAGCCCATCGAATACGGCCAGGAACTGTTCGCCGTCCGGCCAACGAAATAAGCCGTCAGCCATCAGCCTTCAGCCTTCAGGAAAATCCCACGAGCGCGCAGTCCTGAGGTTTCCTGACGGCTGATGGCTGACAGCTGACAGCCGAGAGCTTTCCCATCATGTTCAAGAAAATTCTGGTAGCGAATCGTGGCGAGATTGCGCTGCGCGTCATTTGCGCATGCAAGGAACTCGGCATCCGTTCGGTTGCAATCTACAGTGAAGCGGACCGCAATTCGCTGCATGTGCGCTTTGCCGATGAGGCGATTTGCATTGGCCCGCCGCAACTGGCGCAGAGTTATCTCAACATTCCCACGGTGATCAGCGCCGCCGAAATCGCCAATGTGGACGCCATCCATCCCGGTTACGGCCTGCTCTCGGAAAACGCCAACTTCGCGGAAGTCTGCGAAACCTGTCACATCAAGTTCATCGGGCCCACCCCCGATGTCATCCGGCTGATGGGCGAAAAAGAAAAAGCTCGCGCCGCCATGAAGAAGCACGGCGTGCCGATCCTTGCCGGCTCGGACGGCGTGGTCGCCTCCGATGAAGAAGCGCGCGAGTGGGCGCGGCAAGTCGGCTTTCCAATCATCCTCAAGGCCACGGCGGGAGGCGGCGGGCGCGGCATGCGCATTGTGCGCAACGAAGATGAATTGCCCGCGCTCTACCGGCAGGCGCAGTCGGAGGCCGCGGCCGCCTTCGGCAATGGCGACCTTTACCTGGAACGCTATATCGAGAACCCGCGCCACATCGAGTTCCAGGTGCTGGGCGACGAGCACGGCAGCGTCGTCAGCCTGGGGGAACGCGAGTGCTCGATTCAGCGGCGCCACCAGAAGCTGATCGAGGAGTCGCCGTCGATAAAGATGACTCCCGAGCTGCGCAAGGAAATCGGAGACATCATCGGCAAAACGCTGAGCCAGGTCGGCTACCACAATGCCGGCACGATAGAGTTTCTTATGGACAAAGACCGGCGGCTCTACTTCATCGAGATGAACACGCGCATCCAGGTCGAGCATCCCGTTACCGAGATGGTCACGGACGTGGACCTGGTGAAGAGCCAGATCATGATCGCCGCCGGCGAAAAGCTGGCCGACGTGTTGCAGGGCCCCATCGTGCATCGCGGACACGCCATCGAGTGCCGCATCAATGCCGAGCATCCGGAGAAGTTCACGCCCTCGGCGGGCAGGATCACTACGTTCAATCCTCCGGGAGGCACGGGTGTGCGCATCGACACGGCCGCCTACGCCGAAGGCACGATTCCTCCGTACTACGATTCGCTCATCGCCAAGCTGGTGGTGCGTGGCAAGGATCGCAGCGAAGCCATCTCGCGCATGAGCCGTGCCCTCGGAATGTTTATCGTGGAAGGAATCTACACGACGATCCCGCTGCACCGGCGCATCCTTGCGGATCCGGACTTCCGCGCAGGCAATTTCGATACGGGATTCATTGAAAGATTTCTGGCGAAAAAAGAAACTGCGGGGTGAAAAGTTACAGTTGAGACCATGTTGCAACTACCGCGACTCTACCCGATTCTCGACGCTGCGTGCTTTCCCGATGCTGCCGGAATGTTCGCCGCCGCCGAGGAACTCGCCGCCGCCGGCTGCACTCTGCTGCAATACCGCAACAAGTCTGGAAACGCCCGCCGCATTCTCGACGAAGCGCGTGAACTCAGGGTGCGCCTCGGAACGAGCGTCAGGCTCATCATGAACGACCGCGCCGATCTCTGCCTGGCGGCGCAATATGACGGTCTTCATGTCGGGCAGGATGATCTGTCTCCCGCGGCAGCTCGGAGGATACTTGGGCCCGCTCGCCGGCTGGGAGTATCAACGCACAATCCCGAGCAACTGGCCGAAGCCGATAAAACGTCCGCCGACTACCTGGCCATCGGCCCCGTCTTTGCGACCGCCAGCAAGGCCAATCCCGATCCCGTCGTGGGACTCGAAGGCGTTCGTCGGGCAAGGGAACTGACGCGCAAGCCTCTGGTTGCGATCGGCGGCATTACCCGCGCCAACGCCTGTTCCGTCATCGAAGCCGGCGCCGATGCCGTGGCGGTGATATCCGACTTGTTACGGGATCCCCGCAAATCAGCAGAGGAATTTTTGAGGGTTCTGGGGTAAAGTTGAAACGCTCGTACAGCGGCGCAGTGCCCAGCCCCTAAAGGGGCGTCCGATTTCGAAGGTCTTACGGCATCGCTCAAGCGATGCCCTGATACGAAGCCTTTGTTTTTCAGCAGCCTTTAGGAGGTTCGTGAGCACGAAGGTTCCACCGCTAGTTCCCGCTTCGAAAGTCGCTTCGGGCGTCGCTTCGAACACCAGCGATTGGCAGCAGCATACCCATCAGGACAAAGAGCTAGTCAAAGGTCTCGGCCTGACCAGCGCGACCATGCTGGTGATGGGTTCCATGATCGGATCGGGCATCTTCATTGTGTCCGCCGAGATTTCTCGCGAGGTCACATCGCCGGCGTTGCTCATTGGCGCCTGGCTCATCACCGGAATTCTGACGGTTGTCGCCGCGCTCGCCTATGGCGAACTGGCTGCGATGATGCCGCGAGCGGGCGGGCAGTACGTTTATTTGCGCGAGTCGCTCGGCCCACTCTGGGGTTTTCTCTACGGCTGGACTCTGTTTCTCGTGATTCAGACGGGCACGATTGCCGCTGTCGGCGTTGCGTTCGGCAAGTTTCTCGGGATCTTCTGGCCGGCAATCTCGTCGAGTCATTGGATTGTCCACCTGTGGAAAGTGCCGAAGTTTGCGGTCGGACCCATGATTCTCGGCGGCATGGATGTTGGACTGAACACGCAGAACCTGGCCGCCATCCTGGTCGTTGTCGCGCTCTCCATCATCAATATTTTCGGCGTGAAGACGGGCGCTTTCATCCAGAATATCTTCACCACCGCGAAAGTTTCGGCGCTGCTCGGGTTGGTTTTCTTCGGAATATTTCTTGGCCGGAACGCGCAAGCAGTAGCCGCGAATTTCGGCGCAAACTTCTGGCACAATTCCGGCCTGGGCACGCTTCACGACGTGGGTGGCGGCGTTTTGGTTTCAACCCTGACGGTGTTAGCCATTGCGCAGGTGGGCTCGCTGTTCTCGGCTGACGCCTGGAACAACGTAACCTTTACTGCCGGAGAAGTGAAGAATCCCAGCCGCAACCTGCCGCTCTCGCTGGCGCTCGGCACTGGCGTGGTGATCGCGCTCTATATCGCGTGCAACTTTATTTATCTGAGCGCGCTGCCCCTGGTGGGCAGTCCGAGCGGAGCGACGCTGCTCGGGCGCGGCATCCAGTATGCAACAGAGGACCGCGTCGCCACCGCGGTCATGACGCAGATGTTTGGTTCTATCGGCGGAGCGCTGATGGCCGTCGCTATCATGATTTCCACCTTCGGCTGCAACAACGGCTTGATTCTCTCCGGAGCCCGCGTTTACTACGCCATGGCCAAGGATGGCCTGTTCTTTCGCAGCGTTGCCCGCCTCCATCCCGGCTACAAGACGCCCGCCGTTTCGCTGATGGTGCAGATGGTTTGGACGTGCGTGCTCTGCATCTCCGGCAGTTACGGCCAGCTTCTGGACTACATTATTTTTGCGGTGCTCGTGTTTTACGTGCTCACCATCTTCGGACTGTTTGTCTTGCGCCGCACCCATCCCGAGGCCGAGCGCCCGTACAAGGCCGTTGGATATCCCATTCTGCCTGCGATCTATATTGTGATGGCTTTGTTTATTGACATTGTGCTATTACGCTACAAGCCGCAATACACTTGGCCGGGATTGTTCATCGTTTTGCTGGGCATTCCGGTGTATTACATCTGGCGGCCGCGAGCCCAGACGACTTAAATTTGACTTTCTTAAGTTTGACTGCGGGTTTAACTGACAGGAGAGACGCAACTCATGACTGACCTCTTTGCGAAAAAGCCGCTTGAGCTTCTGCTTCACGAAGCGCAAGCGACTGGCACGCATAGTTTGAAACGCACGCTGGGCGTATTCCAATTAACGGCTCTGGGTGTCGGCGCTGTGATTGGGGCCGGAATCTTCGTGATGTCTGGACTCGGCGCGCACTATGCCGGACCGGGGCTGATGCTCTCGTTCGTGCTTTCGGGCTTGGGTTGTACCTTTGCGGCGCTGTGCTACGCGGAGTTTGCGGCTATGATCCCGTTGGCGGGCAGCGCCTACACCTATGCCTACGCGACGCTGGGCGAGATCATTGCCTGGATCATCGGCTGGGACCTCACGCTCGAATACGCCATGGGCGCCAGCACCGTGTCCTCCGGTTGGTCCAACCACTTCATCGAACTGCTCGATATTTTCCACATCAAGATGCCGCTATGGCTGGCCTACGATCACTGGACTGGGCTCAACGAAGCGGAGAAGACCATCGCTCGCCAGATGGCGCTGGCCTCCGATTCCACGCTGGTGCCCGGCACGCAGGCTTTCCTTAATAAGGTAACGGCGATCATGGGAGCGCAATCGCCGGAGTTATTGCGGAAGGCTCACGATCTGTTAAATGCGCCTCATCTTTTCGGGGTTGAGATCGGCGTCAATGTGCCGGCCTTCATGATCGCGCTGGTAATCACGGCGATCCTGGTGGTTGGCATCAAGGAGAGCGCCCGCTTCAACGCCACCATCGTTACCATCAAGGTTGGAGTTGTCCTTTTTGTCATCGGCCTCGGCATCCGCTACGTAAGCGCCAGCAACTGGGGATCGGACTGGGCAACTTTCGCGCCAATGGGATTCTCCGGAATCGGGGCCGGGGCAGCCTACATTTTCTTCGCCTACATCGGATTCGACGCAGTTTCCACCACCGCCCAGGAGGCAAAGAATCCGCAGCGCGATCTTCCCATCGGCATCATTGCTTCGCTGCTGGTCTGCACCGTGTTGTATATCGCGGTGGCGGCGGTTCTGACCGGGATGGTTCCGTGGAAAGAGATCAATATAGAAGCGCCCATTGCGCGCGCTTTCCTCGACCGTGGCCTTAGCGGCGCGTCCCACATTATTACGCTTGGAGCGCTGGCCGGGCTCACCAGCGTGATGCTCGTCATGCTGATAGGCCAGACTCGCGTCTTGTATTCGATGGCCTACGACGGGCTTTTGCCCAAGAAATTCTTCGCCGATATTCACCCGCGCTTCCGGACGCCCTGGAAGAACACCATGCTCGTGGGCCTGCTCGCGGCGATCGTGGGCAGCCTGACGCCGATCGAGGATATCGGAAAAATGGTTAACATCGGGACGCTGCTGGCGTTCGTGATTGTTTGCACCGCCGTCCTGGCCCTGCGGCGTACGAACCCCGGCCAACCTCGACCCTTCCGAACGCCTTGGGTGCCGTTTGTGCCGGTCATGGGCATCCTGTTCAACGGCTACATGATGTACAAACTCGGCTGGATCAACTGGGCGCGATTGATTATCTGGCTGATTATCGGCATGGTGGTCTATTTCACGTACAGCCGGAAACACAGCCGCGTGCAGGCGGTGCTGGAAGGCCGCAAGACACCTGTGTAGAGACGCGGCTTGCCGCGTCTCTCTCGGCGAAGCGACTATTCCTCTTGCGTCTTCCGGGCAATCGCCGTCACCATTCGGCGCGGCGAGAAGCGCACCGATTGCGCCACCAGCCAATTTCTGAATCCGGAAATCACCAGGGGTTTGCCAGCCATCATTGCGCGATAACCGTCTTCGGCGACGGTGCGGGCATCCATGCATCCATATCTTGTTAGCCGAATGCCCGCGATGTTCGCGCGCTTTTGGAACTCGGTGGCCGTCGGACCCGGGCACAGGCAGGTGACGGTAACGCCCGTCCCTTGGAGTTCATTGGCAATAGCTTCGGAGAAGTGCAGGACGTAAGCCTTGGTCGCGAAATACACCGCCATCAGCGGCCCCGGCTGAAATGCCGCTGTGGACGCCACATTCAGGATGCGTCCGCTTCTTCGCTCAATCATTGCCGGAAGGTACAAACGCGTCAGGTGAGTGAGAGTGGTCACGTTGAGCTGGATCTGGCGCAGGCATTCTTCCAGATCGTTCTCGGCGAACATACCGTACTGTCCGAATCCCGCGTTGTTGACCAGCACATCCACCTGAATGTCCGCGCGCGTGGTCTGATCCAGCACATATGCGGACGCTCCAGGTTCGGTCAGGTCGGTGGCCAGAATCAGGGAACGCGAGCCGTGGGCCTTCTCCAGTCCGGATGCGAGTTGCCGGAGTTTGTCCGCGCTGCGGGCGACGAGAACAAGGTTGTAGCCTTCGCGCGCGAAGATGCGGGCGAATTCCAGTCCGATGCCGAACGAGGCGCCGGTGATCAGAGCGGTCTTGCGGTCAGGCATGGGGGCCAGCACTCAGCATTCAACTCCGGCAAGAAACAAAGGCGGGTCCGAAGACCCGCCTCTGCGCTCGGGAAAGGTCTCACCTAGACGTGGGCCAGCGCCGGCTCTACCCCGTAGATCGAGTGCCACGAGGTTGCAGCCTTCAGGCGGTCGTTTACGTTATTGATATTCTTTACGCCTTCATTTTCCAGCCACTGCCGGAAAGCACCAGCGCCGTGTTTCGCATAGATGGGGATACCATCTTTCCAGGTGGCGCGTCCGCAGAGCACGCCGTTGAATTTCACTCCCGACTCGCCCGCAAGCTCCAGCGACTCGGTGAACTCGGAATTGCTCACGCCCGCCGACAGATAAATGAACGGCTTGGTCGCAACCGCGGCCGCCTCACGGAACAGCTTCATCGCTTCCTGTTTCGAGTAGGCCTTTTCGCCTTTGTAGGACTTGGTCCCTTCCACAAATTTCATGTTGATCGGGACTTCCACCTTCATTACGTCGACGCCATAGCGGTCTTTGGTGAACTCGCGCATGGCCTCGATGACCGCCTTCGGCTTTTTCTTGGCGAAGTCGAAGCCTTTTTCGTCCACGCCTTCTTCGTAGGTGACGAACTCCAAAAAGAATGGAATGTCATTGGCGCGGCATTCATCGCCCAGCCGCTCGACCCAGGCGTGCTTCTTGTCGTTGGTTTCTTTTGGATCAAACGGCGTGTAGTAAAGCAGAATCTTGACGCAATCCGCGCCCGCTTCCTTCAAGCGGCGCGCCGACCAATGATCCAGCAGATCGCCCAGGCGTCCGGGGCCGGTCTTGTCGTAGCCGGTCTTTTCATAGGCCAGCAGCAGACCGGCGTTTTTCGAGCGCCGCTTCGAAGCCGGCAGTCCCCACTCGGGATCGAGCAGGATGGCGCTGGCATGGGGCGTCAGCACTTCGCTCACCAGTATCTTGAATTCTTCCATCATTTCATCGGAGACGGCCGAGCCTTTTTCCTTGGCGAGAGACTTCTGCAGCGAGCCGCGCTGGTCCATGGCGGCGGCAGCGATTACGCCACGTTCATTCGATACCGCCTTCATTCCAGCGAGTTTCCCGGGGGTAAGCTTCATAAATCCTCCTATCAGCGCAATACGACAGGTAATTCTAAACCACGGCGCTCGCCATGAGAAATCGTTGGTTCGTGTGGGGACGGGCACCCTCGCCCGTCCAAGCCGAGCGAAACTCGGCAGTTGCCAGCGGCCATAGCAGCCCGGAACGGCCTGTAGTTACCTTATTGTCGCAGAGCCAGCGTCCCAAGCAGCGTCTGCTGCTTCGCGATCAGCGATTGGATGCCTTGCCGCGCGAGCGACATCATCTTTGCCAGTTGCGCGTCGTCGAACACCTGGTGCTCGGCGGTGGCCTGCAGTTCGACAATTTTATTTCCTGCCGTCATGACGAAGTTCATGTCCACGTCGGCGCGCGCGTCTTCTTCGTAGTTGAGATCGAGAAGCACTTCGCCGTCCACGATGCCGACGCTGATCGCCGCCACAAAATCCTTGATCGGCGCCGCGGTCAATGTTCCCGCATCGATCAGGCGATGTAGAGCCAGGCCCAGCGCGACGAACGCCCCGGTAATCGAAGCCGTTCGCGTGCCCCCGTCCGCTTGGATCACGTCGCAATCGATCCAGATCGTCCGCTCACCCAGGCGCTTCAAATCGGCCACGGCGCGCAGCGAGCGTCCGATGAGCCGCTGAATCTCCTGCGTTCGCCCGCTTTGGCGGCCCTTGGCCGATTCCCGCGCGGTGCGAGTCAGCGTCGAGCGCGGCAGCATCCCGTACTCGCCGGAGATCCATCCCTTGCCCGAATTGCGTAAGAACGCAGGCACCGATTCCTCGACCGAAGCCGTGCAGATAACGCGGGTATTGCCCATCTCAATCAGCGCCGAGCCTTCCGCCGTCGAGATGAAGTCGGGAATGATGTTGACGGGACGAATCTGCTCGGGAGCGCGGTTGTCGCTGCGAAAGATCATGCGAAGGAATTCTAACAGGGCGGCGCAGTCGAACTAATTCCCCAATCGCCAGACCATGCCCGAAGAGACGCGCACATGGTTTTGACCAGTACCCTGGCCTGTCAGGTAGTCCGACTCGAGCCGCCAGGCCAGATGGTGCTTGATGGAGTAGTCCACTCCACCGCCAATAGCCACGGCAAACTCGTTCTCCCCCGCAGACTCGGGAAGAGCCGCACTCGATATGAAGCCGACACCCGTACTGCTTACGTTCTCGGATCGCGTCAAATCCAAATGTTCCATGCCCAAAAGGAAGTGGGCAAAGGGCCTGATCTTTCCGCCAGGGTAGGAAAACTGCGGTCCGAAAAGGACGTTATGAACCTTGGGACGCGAAGCCACGTCCACGATCGTAATGGTCTCGGTGCAACCCGGGCCGCAGGTGAGAGTCTCTCTCGTGGTGTTCGAGGCCGACGAACCGCTATAGAGGCCGCTGAAGTCGGTCGCGAAGCTGAACCAGCGGTTCATGTTGACCGCGACCGACCCATTCCAACCGTAGAGGCCCAGTCGCGCGCTGGAACTGCCAGAGATAGTTTCATCCGGATTCGAGAAGCTCGAGGAACCTGGGATGAGCTCGTAGTTCCCATAAGAAAACCCGGCAAAAATCTCGGCTTTTGGCGCATCCTGCGCAAAGGCTGGGACTGAAAAAACTAAGACTGAAAGGTTGCACACTGCGAACCAGACGGCCGCACACTGGAAGTGACGCATTCTCAGATTCTCCTAAAGTAAAACTTTGAACCAGGAGGCAACGGACTGGCGGCAAGCCAGAACGCCGCAGCTTTTGCACTGGCAGACAAAACGACCCGGGGGAAATGTTCCAGCAACGAAACTCAGTTGGTAAAACAACGCAGACTACCAGAGCTGTCACCTATCGGCAAGTTAGAGTTCTCCGCAGCCCGCTACGCGCTCGCAGCCTCTGGGCTCGGTGCGCAGGATCGCCCCCGGATTGGCCGCCTACTCAGCTGCGGTCACATCGAACGACATTGGGCAGCTTTCAGCCGTCAGTTGTCAATTATCAGCTCTCAACCAGTACCGTGGCCGCGTGATTTGTGCCCAGTGCGAGTAGCGCCGCCGCGCCGAGGGCGGTCCGGCGGGCGTCCTTGTCCTCCGCGCCGAGGGCGAGACGCCCTCGGGACAGCCGGCAAGATGCCGGCGCTACTCGTTTCCCACGCCGTAGTCATCATGCGGTCACGGTACTAGCAGTTCTCAGCCACCCGATTCGCGCTCGCACAGCGCCTTCGGTGCAAGCGTTCCGAGCGATTGCCGTGCGTATGGAATCAGATCAAGGCTGATCTGAGTCGTTACGGTGAATGCGTGGGGTAGATAGACGACCATGGCGACGATGGAGGATAATCTGACGATGGAGGATAATTTAATGAAAGGATTTAAAATTCTTGCCTTAGCTGCTGTTGCTGGAATCTGCTTCATGGCAACTACTCCCAAAACACAGGCTCAGGTGGGCGTCGAGATCGGAGTTGCGCCTGTGTGTCCCTACGGGTATTACGATGTCCCGCCGTACGACTGCGCCCCCTACGGCTACTACCACTCGGAATGGTTTAGGGGTGGCGTCTTCATTGGTGCTGGCCCGTGGTTTCATGGCGGTGACAACTTCCGAGGCCACGTAAATAACCGTTTCCATCCTGAGCATGGCTATAACGGCCCAAGGCCAAACCGTGGCGACAAACCCGAGCCGGGAAAGCGTCTCGATAAGGTTGCCCACTTCAAAGGAAATGAAGTGCGCGATGGACGCGGTCACGCAGTTGGCAAACGCTAATTGATACCGGCCGGGCGCCCACTCGTTCGTCCTTTGCGAGTGAGTGGGTGCTGACCGCTCCGCGCTCCCAATCACCAATTACAAACTCTCCGGGGCGAACTCCTTACTTAACTGTCGCAATCAGGCGTCTCTGACAATGTCGGCGGTGTCAAGCGTTTTTTGAGCGTACTGCTCCTTGCACTCCGAAGAGCGCGCCATTTCGCTCTAGTTGAAGATGTGCCCATCCAACCAAGGCTCGCTCGCAATCAGTATTCAGGTCCGGAACTCAGTCCGACCCATGCATCTCTTCGGTCACAAATCGATCATGATTACTACTTCGAACTCCTCCGTGAAGAGGAGCGGGATACCCACTCAATAGCTCGATGTTCTACTTCACACCATCGCCTGTTCCGGGCTTTCCCGCGTGCGAACCGAACTTTGTTAACTTTCCGAAATCCCATTCCTTGCGCATCATCCAGTACAAGCGAACCGCCAGTTTCCTCGCCATGGCGACCTTGGCGATTTTCCGTCCCCGCCTCATCGTCAGGTGGAGATAATGGCTGCGCCATTCCGGGAGATTGCGCGCCGTCACTTGCGCCGCTTCCACCAGCAGGAAACGCAGCAGAGCGTTCCCTTGTTTCGTGATATGTCCTAGTCGTCGCCGGTTCCCGCTCGAATCTTCCAACGGCACCAGTCCCAGATAACTCGCGATCTGCTTGCCACACTGAAACCGATCTGCCCTCCCGATAATCAGCACGAACGCCAGTGCGGTCAGTGGCCCTACCCCAGGGTGGGTTCTCAACCGCTGCGCTGCCGGATATTTCTCCACTTCCTGCTCGATCGCTTGCGTCAGCTCGGCAATCGTCGGGTTCAGCCCATCCAGCAACTTCAGCAGATCCTCCCGTCGCCGGCTGGCCCATGGCGCTAACCGGAATGCCTCCAGTTGTTCTCGTGCCGATTCCCGCCACAACCTCTTCTTACAGCGGAGGCCTTCGTTGATCGCCACCGCTTGCAGTTGGTTCATGATCCGGGTGCGTGCCTGCACCATCCGGTGCCGGTGCCACAGGAGTTGCCGCAGATCGCGATTCTCCCAGCTCGGCAACCAGATCTGCGGAAAGTCATCTTTCAGCATCAATCTCAGAATCAGCTGCGCATCCTGGCGATCCGTCTTTTGCTTGCGTACTCGCTTCGCATGGATCACGGTTGCGTCTCCGATCCACAACTCGAAGTTGAGTTCCGCCAGCAGTCGCTCGAACCAGCGCGCCTGCCCGCTGGCTTCCATCCCCACGCGCACTTTCATTCCCCGTGCCGCCAGTTCACGGTAGAATTTCTCTGCTTCCTCGCGGTGCTCCAATCGCCGCTCTCCGCAGTCGCCGGTGGCGGTGTCCACAAAAGCAATTTGCTGGAAGGCCGGGTGATAATCGCATCCTAGTAATCAACATATCGGCTCCTTTCTCCCGAGCCTTTTTGGTTGGTTTGCACACCACCAAACTTTACTCGGGTCTACGGAGCCGACATTGTCATGGAATCAATAGCGCTCACTGAGAATTGTTGGCGGACGCGATGTTTTTCGCCAACGAACGCCACTCGCTCCGGCCTTACTGACTTCCCGCCAACTCAACCGCGATTACATCGAACGACTCGGTCAGGTCGGCGTGTCCCGCGAGCGTGTCGCGCGTCTGGCCCTCGACCAGAATGTTGACCCGCTGTATCCCCGGGACGTTAACGGCCAGTGTCTCCACCAGCGAATTCACGGTGAGCTGCTCGCTGAGAATGCCGGAGCGATGCTGGTCGGCGAAGGCAGCATTCAGATCAATGACGGCCGCGCCCGGAGCGACCAGGTAGATGGCGCGGATGTCGGCCGCCGGAGGTAGAGGATGCGGAGCGCCGGGTTGCTGGTAGATGCGGAGCAGAGCACGCAACAACTCCTCGGCTCGCTGCTGGCGTCCTCCGGGAAGAGGAATCTGCGCCGATCGCGGGCGGAGCATGCCGGCGGCGTCATCCGCGACATATAAAGTTACCGTCTCCGTCGGACCGGACGCTGGGGGTGCGACCGGAAGCGCGCTGGCCGCCGTAGACTCCAATTCCCCCGCCTCTCGTCGCATGTTGCGAAGGTAGATTCCCATCGCCACCACCAGCACCAGCAGCGCAGCCACTCCGATTAGAAGATGGCGGGGGATCATGCTGGTACCTTCACGGCTGTAACCATCATGGTTGCACTCCCAGCCGGTCGCGGACAGAAACAACCGCATCGGCAATCGCCGACGCGGCCCGCTGTTGATAATTGGCAGAAATCAAGTCGGCGACACCGTCGTCTCCGGGCGCCAGTTCGACTGCGACTGCAGGCATTAACACATTGTTCAGCGGCCGCAGCGAAGCGGAAGAAGCTCGCACCGGAAATTCTCTCTTCTGCATCTCGGCAACGATGGCCGCCGACACGATTCGGCTGACGGGCAAAGCCGGCGCCTGCGCCGCATTCCACGCATGAAACACTCCGTTGCTCGTTCCTTCCACCGGAAGCAGAGCGGTGTAGACGCGCGCGCCGCTGCCTTGCAAAACCGCGTGCAGGCTGATGTAGATTCCGGCGCGGGCAACGTTGGCTGCCGCGGCGCGCTGATCCAGAGTCAAACTGGTATCGGCGTCGCGCAGCAGCGCGACCGCGAACCCACGATTCTCCAGTTCGTGCCGCAGCAGCCGCGCAAATCCCAGCGTGACGTTTTTCTCGGCCAGCGTATCCGTTAACGCCGCACCCCGTTCGTCGCCACCGTGTGCGGGATCGACTGCGACCAGAACGCGATGCACATTATTATTGTTATTGTTATTGTTATTGCCCGAGGCGCTGTTTGCAGCCGGTCGGGCCTGCGCAGGATTCTGTGATCCAGTTGCAACGGCACTCGGTGTGGCTGGTGTTTGTAGGACAGCCGAAACGATGATCGTCTTTCTGTCGTTACTGAAACTGGCCATCAGCGGCTCGTTTGCAGCCACGTCTAATTCGGCGTCGCCGTTGTTCTCGGAGTAACTGGCATGGGTGATGACCTTGTTGTCAAAAGAAATCGACTGGCTTCCCGGGGACACGACCGGGTCGCGCTTAAAGACCATCCGCAACTGCCCCGGTTCCGTGGAAATCGTGGGATTCACCGCAGCGCTGAAGTTCAGCAGCAGCCGCGGAGGGTTGCCCGCGTCCAGCCGGAAACTGGTTTGTATGCCGACATCGCCGATGAATAAGCGGCGCGCGCTTTCGCGAAAATTAACCGGCGTTCCCAGAAAGCGCGGCAGCAACGCGCTCAGCGAACTTAGCGGAACCAATCCGCGCGAGTTTTCAATCAGGAACGGTGTAGCAAAATCAAAATCGTGGCCGCGAATCCTGGCCCGCGTTTTTCCCGCAACAAACGCGGCATCGATGGCGTTATAGCGAAGTTTCAACCAACGCCCATTCGACTCGCTGCTTACGCGGCCAAGCGGTTCCAGAAGTTCGAGCAGGCCGACATACTCACGGCCCGCACGATCCAGAACCGGGAGCGTGTAGCTGGCGACCGGAGAATAGACGGAGATGTGCTTTCCGTCCGCAGAGGGCGCGGCAGAGGGCGCCGCGGACAGAAGCGTTACGCCGGCCAACAGTACCCAGTACCCAGTACTCAGTAACCAGTATCCCGCTTTCCGATGAGAACTGGGTACTGGGTACTGAGTACTGGGTGCTTTACTCCAGCGCATAAATCGTGAGCCCACTCAGCAACTTGGGATAGAAATCGGTGGACTTCTGGGGCAACACTTCGCCGGCGAAGGCGACATCGCGAACCTGCTCCATGCGCGCCGGATTCATCAGGAACGCCACTTGGACCTTTCCACTTTGCACCTGCATCAGCGCCTCCGCGGCCTCGCGACAATAGGAAACGTTCTCCTGATTGCGAATGGCCTCCTCCGAGATTTTCAGCACACCTTCCAGCAGACACTTGTGCAATTGCACGACGTCCAGCGTCTGCTGGCGGAGAGAAAGCTTAGCGAAAAAGCGGGCGCCCATGGCATTCGGTGTGTGCAGCAGAAATGCACGCCCCGCGGTGACCGCGAGCAGCGCCGTTCCCGCGTGCCCTGCCTGCTGCAGAATGGCGATGGCGCGCGCCGCATCGATTCCGGCATCGACCTCTTCGAGGTCGAAGAATTTCTGCGCCTCCGCCTGAAATTGTGCAGCCGAAAAAGATGGCAGGCCAAACACGAGCCGGTGCGTCGGCAGAATGACCAGGCCCGGGCGAGACATGTCGACAAACGTCATCATCGCCGAGTCGTAAGGAACGGGAAGGCCCGTCCCCGTGTCGGCCTCGGCTCGCCGCTCATTGCGATAAGCCAAGGCAGTCTCATAGCGGTGATGGCCGTCGGCGATGATCAGCTTCCGATCCTGCATCTGTCCCTGCACGGAGGCAATGACCGAAGGATTGGAGATCTTCCAGACGCGGTGCACGACGCCGTACTCGTCGGTGACCTCGATATCGACGTCTCTGGCGGTCGCCGAATCGAGCAGGGCATCCACCTTGCCCGCCCCGCTGTATAGCATGAAGATCTGGCCGAAATGGGCTCGAGTCGCGCGCAGCAGGTCCAGTCGATCGGCCTTCGGCTTGGCCAGAGTCTGCTCGTGACGGAATACGACGCCCGCGGAATACTCCTCGATCCGGCCGAGTGCGATGAAGCCCCGCCGCTCGGCCGGCGCCTGGCTTCCCGGCACGCTTCCCGGAACGTCTCCTGGAACTGTGAACGTCTGGGAATAGAGGTAGAGCGAAGGCTCGGGATCGCGTCGCAAAATGCCCGTCTGGCGCCAGTTCTGGAAGGACGCCGCCGCCCGGGTATAGACGTTCTCGGTGTCGCCGTCCGTCGGCAGGCGTTTCCCGAGGATAATCCGCACCAGGTTATAAGGACTGGACTGGTAGTAGCGTTCCTGCATGGCAGGGGTAATTTTGTCGTAGGGCTGGGTCACGGCTTGCTGGACCGGCACGCGTTCAGGGTCGTACCGCCAAGCTCGGAATGGGGAAAGGACTGCCATAAAGGGAACGCAGAATTGTAGCAGGGACGGTCCGGCCCCGGCCCAAAGAAGCGAACGGAGGGAAAGGATGCCCAGAGTCAAAAGCCACCTTCTAATCCAGTGCCGAATCTGGAAGGTTGCGTCCGAAAAAGGGACAACACTTTTTCGAGATTATGCTACTATGCGGTTCAGCAGAGCTTGTTGTGGCCCGCCTTGGGATGCGGGTCGCCTCCCTTCACGGCGCGGATTTAGTGGGGCCTATGTTGTACCGCAAACAGTTCTCGGCTCGCGTCTCCTGTGCTGTTCTTCTGGTGTTTGCTGTGTGCGGCACCCTCCCGCTTCTCGCCCAAAATTCGACTGAGGACGTCCACATCCAACCCCGCGTCCAGCCACCGGCTCCGAAAGAGCCCGACCTGGATCCGGCGCTCAAGACCCACACCAAGCCCTTCAAAGTAGCCGTGGACATGGTCCTGGTACCGGTTACTATCACTGATCCCTTGAACCGGTTCGTAACCGGCCTTGATCGCCAGAACTTCAATCTTTTCGAAGGCAAAGACCAGCAGGAGATCAAGACTTTCTCCAGCGAAGACGCTCCGGTTTCCATTGGCGTGGTCTTTGACATGAGCGGAAGCATGAGCAGCAAGATCGTGCGCGCCCGCGAGGCGGTGATGGAGTTCTTCAAGACCGCCAACCCGCAGGACGAGTTCTTCCTGATCGCCTTCGCCGATAAACCGGAGGAAATCGCCGATTTCACCAGTTCGGTGGATGACATTCAGGGCCGGCTCGCCTATACCATGCCCAAGGGCCGCACGGCGCTGCTGGACGCCATTTACCTCGGCGTTAGCAAAATGCGGCAGGCCAAGTATCCGAAGAAGGCTATGCTGATCATCTCCGACGGCGGCGACAACCATAGCCGCTACACCGAAGGCGAGATCCGTTCCCTGGTCAAAGAGGCTGACATTCTTATCTACGCCATCGGCATCTACGATCATTATTTCCGGACCGAAGAAGAGCGGCTGGGACCTAACCTGCTCAACGATGTCACCGAACTGACCGGTGGCCGGGCTTTTACCATTGATAACCCGAACGACCTGGCGGACGTTTCCACAAAAATTGGGATCGAGTTGCGCAACCAATATGTCCTCGGATACCGTCCAAAAAACCCAGTGCGCGACGGCAAATGGCGTAAAATAAGAGTGAAGATCTCACCGCCAAGAGGATTGCCGCCGCTCAAGGTCTACGCCAAGACGGGTTACTATGCGCCGACGGAATAACGTTCGTCTACTGATCTTCTTCTTTTTCTTCCTGACAACGCTGTTCCTGGCTAACTCTCAAGCGCAAAGCGGAGCCCCGAACCAGTCGCCTCCGGCTCCGGTTGCTGGTTCCCAATCGCCTGCGAATTCCCCCTCGGCACCGTCCGGCAGCGAGCCTCCGCCAGGCTCCACGGGGCAGGTCGTCGCTCCGAATGCCGGACAGAATCCGGATTCCACCGACAGCGGCGTCTTCGTTTTCCGCAAGGATGTTGAAGAAGTCGTGCTGCACGCCACGGTCGTCGATGACAAGCAACGCATCATCACCAGCCTCGCGAAGGGCGATTTCAACGTCTACGAGGACGGGCATCTCCAAACCATCACCTCGTTCCGCCAGGAAGACATCCCCGTCGCCATGGGCATCGTGGTCGACAACTCTGGTTCCATGCGCGAGAAGCGTCAAAAGGTGAACGCAGCGGCCCTGAATCTGGTGCGCTCGTCGAATCCCAATGACGAGGTGTTCATCGTCAATTTCAACGACGAGTACTACCTTGACCAGGATTTCACTTCCAACATCAACAAGCTGAAAGAGGGACTGGAAAAAATCGAGGCTCGCGGCGGCACGGCGCTTTACGATGCGGTCGTAGCCTCCGCCGACCACCTGAAAAGAGAAGCGAGGCGCGAAAAGAAAGTCATTTTTGTGGTTACGGACGGAGACGACAACGAGAGCGCAGAAACTCTGGAGCAGGCGGTACGGCGTCTGCAGGTGGACGGCGGACCAACGGTTTACGCCATTGGCATCCTGGAGAAGGAAGAGCACCCGAAGCACGCTAAACGTGCTTTGCAAATCATGTCCGAGAGAACTGGCGGCCTCGCTTTCTTCCCCAAAACGCTGGACGAAGTTGACGGCATCAGCCGCACGGTGGCCCACGACATTCGCACCCAGTACATCATTGGATACAAACCGACGACGCCGAAAAACCAGGGCGG
>Ga0074044_10001232_pt1 | contig 23486 bp, 21 predicted proteins | sample BogForMeECP23OM1_FD_94443 | JGI IMG/M metagenome (GOLD analysis project Ga0074044, IMG submission 94443) | Bog forest soil microbial communities from Calvert Island, British Columbia, Canada - Bog Forest MetaG ECP23OM1 | ecosystem: Environmental > Terrestrial > Soil > Wetlands ... | reverse complement strand
GGCCGCGATCGCGCTTGGCCGGCAGGGCATGCTGGACGAGATGAAGCGCTCGAACCTGCGCGGGCGCGGCGGGGCCGGCTTCGTCACCTCGGTCAAATGGGAGAGCTGCCGCAACGCGCCCGGTGCCGACCGCTTCGTCGTCTGCAACGCCGACGAAGGCGAGCCCGGGACGTTCAAGGATCGCGTTCTGCTCTCCTCTTTCGCCGAGCGCGTGTTCGAGGGAATGGCGATCGCCGGTTTCGTCGTCGGCGCGGGAAAAGGCCTCGTCTATCTGCGCGGCGAATACCAGCATCTCTTCGACCCGCTCGAGGCGAAGCTCGAGGCGATGCGCAAAAGGAGGTTCCTCGGCGCGAGCATCTGCGGCGCGCAGGGCTTCGACTTCGACATCGAAATCCATCTCGGCGCGGGCGCCTACATCTGCGGCGAGGAATCCGCTCTCATCGAATCGCTCGAGGGCAAGCCGGGCAAGCCGCGCATTCGCCCGCCGTTCCCGGTGACGGTCGGCTATCTCGGCAAGCCGACAGTCGTCGACAACGTCGAGACGCTGGCGAACGCCACCGATATCGCGCTTCATGGCGGGCGGGATTTCGCGGGGCGCGGAACGAGGCATTCATCGGGAAGCAAAATCCTTTCGGTGTCCGGCGATTGCGCGCGACCGGGAATATACGAATATTCCTTCGGCGTGCGCATTGAGCAGGTGCTGGAGGACTGCGGGGCCGGCGACGTCGCCGCCGTCCAGATCAGCGGCCCAAGCGGCGTCTGCCTGACGCCCGACGAGTTCCGCTGCCAGATCGCGTTCGAGGACGTTCCGACCTCCGGGGCCCTCATGGTTTTCGGCAAGGACCGCGACGTCTTCAACGTCGCGCGCAATTTCGCGCACTTTTTCGCCCACGAGAGTTGCGGCTTCTGCACGCCCTGCCGAGTCGGAACGGCGCTCATTCGCGACGCGCTCGACAAGATCGCCGACGGCCGCGGCTCGCGCTACGAGATCAACGAGCTCATGCGGCTTGCCGAACTCCTGAAGCGGACGAGCCACTGCGGCCTCGGCCAGACGGCCGGCAACCCGATCCGCGACACGTGGCTCAAGTTCCGGCCGGCCTATGAGCGACGTCTCATCCGCGGCGACTTCGACCCGGCGGTCGATCTCGACGCGGCGCTTGCCCGGGCGCGCGAAATCTCCGGCCGCGACGACGCCGACGCGCACGTCAACACGCAGGGAGCCGAGGCATGACCGCGCCCGACAGCACCATCCTCATCGACGACGTCCCGGTCCCCTTCAAGCCGGGCCAGACCATCCTTGAGGCGGCGTTGGAGGCGGGAATCTTCATCCCGCATCTTTGCTTTCATCCCGAGCTGGGCGCCCACGGCAGTTGCAGATTGTGCAACGTCATTGTCAACGGGCGCAACACCTCCGCCTGCACGATGAAAGCTGCGTCAGGCCAGGAGATCGAGGTCGACACGTGGCTCGGCGAATCTGCGCAGGCCTATCGCCGGACGCTGGTTCAGATGCTGTTTGTCGAGGGCAACCACTTCTGCCCGGGCTGCGAGAAAAGCGGAAACTGCCAGCTGCAGGCGCTCGGCTACGACAGCGAAATGTTGACTCCGCATTTTGTGGAGTTCTTTCCGCGTCGTCCGGTTGACGCTTCGCACCCTGACATTCTGCTCGACTTCAACCGCTGCATCCAATGCGAGCTTTGCGTGCGGGCGAGCCGCGACGTCGACGGCAAGTCGATCTTCGCCCTCGCCGGGCGCGGCATGGCCTCGCACATCGTCATCAATTCCCCGACCGGCAAGCTCGGCGACACGAACATCTCAGTCACGGACATGGCGGCGCATGTGTGTCCGGTCGGCGCTATCCTCATCAAGCGCGTGGGCTACGCTGTGCCGATCGGCGAGCGTCGCTATGACCGCGAGCCGATCAGCGAGGAGGCGACGCCGCGCCGCGAGGTGGAGGAAGCGAAATGAGCGTCACGACGGCCACCGCCGCCCCGCCCAAGGTGCGGGCCGCGACGGCTTCGCTCGCCGGCTGCTTCGGCTGCCACATGTCGTTCCTCGACATCGACGAGCGCATCCTCGACCTCATGAAGATCGCCGAGTTTGACCGCTCGCCGCTCACGGACATCAAGCACTGCGGCCCATGCGACATCGCGCTCATCGAAGGCGGCTGTTGCAACGCCGAGAACGTGCGTGTCCTGCGCGAACTGCGCGCTAACGCCAAAATCCTCGTCGCGGTCGGCGCCTGCGCGATCAATGGCGGCCTGCCGGCGCTGCGCAACCAGCTCGACGTCGGCGATATTTTGAACGAGGTCTACCGCACGCCCGACGGCGCGGGCTCGAACGTGCCGAAGGACCACGAGCTGCCGCTCCTGTTCGACAAGGTTTATCCGGTCAACGAAGTCGTGCGCATCGACTATTTCATCCCCGGCTGCCCGCCGTCGGGCGACGCCATCTGGAAATTTCTCAACGATCTGATCCTCGGGCGCGTGCCGCGCCTCGATCACGATCTCATGCATTACGACTGAGGACGCAATCATGCTGAACCTAGAAACCGCCCAGGCGCCGCACAAGCTTCGGCGCGTCGCAATCGAGCCGGTCACCCGCGTGGAAGGCCACGGGAAGGTGACGATTCTTCTCGACGAGGAGAACCGCATCCATCAGGTGCGCCTGCACATCGTCGAGTTCCGCGGCTTCGAGATCTTCATCCGCGGAAGGCCATACTGGGAAGTGCCGATTGCAGTGCAGCGCCTCTGCGGCATCTGCCCGGTGAGCCACCTGCTTGCCGCCACCAAGGCGATGGACGTCATTGCCGGCTATGGGCCGCTCACGCCGACCGCCGAGAAGCTGCGCCGCCTGCTCCACTACGGGCAGATCGTGCAGTCGCACGCGCTGCATTTCTTCCATCTCTCCTCGCCCGACCTCTTGCTCGGCTTCGAGAGCGAGGTCGCCAAGCGGAACATCTTTGGCGTGGCCGCGGCCTTTCCGGATCTCGCCGTCCAGGGCGTCATGACGCGCAAGTTCGGGCAGCAGGTCATTGCGCATATCGCCGGCAAGCGCATTCATGGCACCGGCGTCATTCCCGGCGGAGTCAACAAGCCGCTCAGCGTCGGCGACCGCGATTCCATGCGCGGCGGCATCGACCAGATCGTCGACTGGTCGAAGGCGGCGGTTGGTCTCGTGATCAAGCTGCACGAGACGAACCCCGACTTCTACAAGGGTTTTGGCGAGTCGCGCGCCAACATGATGGGCCTGGTCGACGAACGCGGCGCGCTCGACTTCTACCATGGGGGCTTACGCGCCCGCGACGCCGACGGCGGACCGATCTTCGACCACGTCGACTACGCGACCTACAAGAGCGTGCTCCAGGAGGACGTGAAGAACTGGAGTTACATGAAGTTCCCCCACATCAAAACGCTGGGCGCCGACAAGGGCTGGTATCGCGTCGGGCCGCTGGCGCGGGTGCAGATCTGCGACGTCATGCCGACGCCGCTCGCCGAGGTCGAACGCCGCACGTTCCTGGCCGTCGGCGGCGGAAAGCCCGTGCACGGCGCGCTGATGTATCACTGGGCGCGGATGATCGAGATGCTGCACGCGGCGGAGAGGGCGCGCGAGCTGCTCGACGATCCCGACATCGTCGGCACGGATCTGATGGCGGACAAGGGGCCGCGGCGCAGAGAGGGGGTCGGCGTGATCGAGGCGCCGCGCGGAACGCTCTTCCATCATTACCGGGTCGACGAGAACGATCTGACGACCTACTGCAACCTGATCGTCTCGACGACCAACAACAACCAGGCGATGAACGAGGCGATCCGGGCCGTGGCCTCGCGCTACCTCTCCGGCCGCGAATTGACGGAAGGGCTCCTGAACCATATCGAGGTTGCCATCCGCGCCTACGACCCATGCCTGTCGTGCGCCACCCACGCGCTCGGGCAGATGCCGCTCGAGGTCGATCTGATCGACGCCGACGGCGCGCTCGTTGCGCGCGCCCGCAAGGGATGAGCGTTGCGCCTGGTCGTTTTCGGATGGGGGAACGATGCGCGCGGCGATGACGGCTTGGGGCCGCTGCTGCTTGCGCGCGTCGCGGACGCTGCTTGGCCCGACGTGACCACGATCGAGGACTTCCAGCTGCAGATCGAGCATGCGCTCGATCTCGACGGCGCCGAGGCGGCGCTGTTCCTCGACGCCGGGAGGGAGACGCCGGCGCCCTTCGTCTTCACCGAGGTCGCGGCGCGCCGCGGCGAGAGCCATACGACCCACGCGCTCGCGCCGGAGGCCGTGCTCGACGTTTACGCCAGGTCGCTCGGCAAGACGCCGCCGCCGTCGTTTGCGCTCTGCGTGCGCGGCGAACGGTTCGAACTGGGCGAGGGCCTCTCAGCCGAAGCCGCCGAGCGGTTGGAGGCGGCCTGGGACTTTTTGCAAGGGCTGATGCGGGAGCGGACGGTCGAAGCCTGGCGGCGCGCCGCTCGCGCTCCAGCGCCATCGCCTTGAAGTCAATTTTGAGGTTGTGAACTCCATCTTCGGCCCGGCGTTCTTAAAGCCGGGCTTCGATGGCGGGCGACGGGATTTTCAAAACCGCCGCGGGACACGCCGAAGCTTTCATGAAACACCCGTGGAAGGCGACAAATCCTTTCATATCCTTTCATTTCCTTTTCCGAATCGAGCATTTTCAATGGGTTGCGCGGAACTTGGAGGACCCCCCTCTCCCCCTAGGGCCCCGGCTTTCCGTCCGTCGCCGTACGCGCCACGGCTCCGGGGACTGAAGCGCCCATTCAAGATATCGCGATCGGCCTTTCCCGCCCCGGGATTTGCCATGCGGCCGGCGCGCCGGGCCTCGATCGATCGGTTGCGAGCGGCGGCAGGCGGAACGGCTTCGATGGAAGCCGACAACTTGTTGGTCTCCTTCGGGGCTGAGAACAGAAATAGAACAGGATCGCAGCCTTGGCAAGAAATTGTTGGTTTTTCGAGAGCGCCGCCCTAACCTCGCGCCTCCTGACGTTCGACCGCTGAGGGCGCGTCTCCCCTTCTCCCGTTCGGGAGAAGGGGAGGCCGCGCGCGGGTCGGTCAGCCGTTGACAAGGACAGATAGCCCGGAGAAGACCATGGAGCGGCGTCCATTCGGTTCTACGATGCGCGAGGTCGCGGTGATCGGCCAGGGCACGTGGTACATCGATGAGGCGGATTCCGCGACCGCGATCGCCGCGCTGAGACGCGGTCTCGATCTCGGCATGACCCACATCGACACCGCGGAACTTTACGGTTCCGGCGCGGCCGAGGAATTGGTGGGCGCGGCGCTCGCCGGGCGGCGCGACGAGGTTTTTCTCGTCTCCAACGCGCTTCCTCAAAATGCCTCTCTCAGCGGGACGGCGGCGGCCTGCGAGCGCTCGCTCGCTCGCCTCAGGACCGACCGCCTGGATTGCTATCTCCTGCACTGGCCGGGCTCCCACCCGCTGGAAGACACGATCGCCGCCTTCGAGCGGCTCCGGCGCGAGGGCAAGATTCTGTCGTGGGGCGTGAGCAACTTCGATGTGCCCGATCTCGACGCCGTTCGGAAGATCGCCGGTCCGGGCCATCCGGCCTGCAATCAGGTGCTCTACCACTTGCGCCAGCGGGCGATCGAGCACGCCGTCAATCCGTGGTGCGAGGAACATGGCGTCGCGGTCGTCGCATACAGCCCGTTCGGTCATGAGGGCGGGTTTCCCGGCCCGCTGACCGCCGGCGGGCGCGTGCTGCAGGAGATCGCCGACGCGCATGGCGCAACCCCGCGCCAGGCGGCGCTCGCCTTCCTCGTGCGGCGACCGTCGCTCTTCGCCATCCCCAAGGCCGCGAACGCCAGGCATGCCGAGGACAAGGAGCCGGAAATCTCCGATTGAGCGAAGCCGAACTCGCCCGGATCGACGCCGCCTTCCCGCTCGGACCCCGTCCCCGCTCGCTGCCGATGCTTTAACCATGCTCTTTCAGCCACTCGCGATCTTCGCGGCGGCTTTTCTGGACCCCCGCCCTCCGCGGGGGTGACAAAACCCGGTGTCATGCCCGCGAAAGCGGCAACCGAATTCACACAAGTCTTATTCGCAACGCTTTTCATGGAGTTGCGCGGCGGGCTGGAACGAGGACGACGCCTGGCTGCGAAGGCTCGGCCGAGCGGGCGGGAAATTGAATGCCCTCGTCCGGCGCCTTCGTCCGCTCTGACTTCGTGCCCCTTCGCGTCCTTCGTGGTGAAACCCATGTCACAACGAACGGCTCCAAGCTGCACTAATAAATACGTTTTCAGCCGTTCTGATGCCGCCTCGAATCGTGCCTTCGAACGTGGATTTGAGGGCCCATCTGGCGTCGGCGAGCTCAATCACCATGTCTTCCACGGTCCCTCCGCCCGTCGTCTCCCTGTTACGGCGAATAATCTCCCTGTTACGCCGAAATTATCTCCCTGTTACCGTCCCGTTCGCGTGCGCCGCCAACTTTTACCCAACTTATTGTTATTCAAATGAATTTTCCTGAAAAACCCGGTCCGGAGACCGCTCATTCTCCCTGTTTTCTGCCTGTTATCAGGGAGTATCAGGGAGAATCAGGACGCCAAGCCCCTCTCCAACCCGGGCTTGATCCTGCCGAGTTCGCTTCCCCAGCAAACCCGGATGGAGCCCCGGCGACTTGAGATGTGGGCGCCCCTACTGCGCGGCGTCCGCCATCGCGGTCAGCGCAGCCGCGCCGGTTTCGAACTGAAGCCGCGCGAGGCGCGCGTAAAGGCCGCCCGCGGCGAGGAGCGAGGCGTGGGTTCCCTCTTCGACGACGCAGCCGGCCTCGATGACGAGGATGCGGTGCGCGTTGACGATGGTCGCGAGCCGGTGCGCGATGACGAGCGTGGTGCGGCCCCTCATCAGCGTCTCGAGCGCGCCCTGGACCAGCGTTTCGCTCTCGGCGTCGAGCGACGAAGTCGCCTCGTCGAGCAAGAGAACCGGCGCGTCCTTGAGGATCGCCCGGGCGATGGCGACGCGTTGGCGCTCACCGCCCGACAGCGTCACGCCGCGCTCCCCGAGCGGCGTGTCGTAGCCCTGCGGCAAGGCGGTGATGAACCCGTGCGCGGCCGCCCGCTTGGCGGCTTCAACGATCGCCTCTCGGGTCGCGTTCGGCGCGCCATAGGCGATGTTGTCCGCGACGCTGGCGCCGAAAATGAAAGGCTCCTGCGGCACGAGCGCGATTTCCGCCCGCAAGGCGGCCGGATCGAGCCGCGAAATGTCGACACCGTCGAGCGTGACCGCGCCGCGCGTCGGATCGTAGAAACGCAGCGCCAGCTGGAACAGGGTCGACTTGCCCGCCCCGGACGGACCGACGATGGCGACTGCTTCGCCCGGCGCGACGCGGAAGCTGACGTCCCGCAAGACTGCCCCCTCGTCGCGGCCCGGATAGGCGAAATCGACCGACCTGAAGGCGAGCTCGCCGCGAACGGGCTTGGGCAGCGCGGCTGGCGCCCGCGGCGGAGCGATACGCGGCTCGACGGCGAGCAGGTCGCCGATGCGCGCCGCCGCGCCGGCCGCCTGCGACACTTCGTTCCAGACCTCGGACAATTGCCCGAGCGCGCCGGCGCCGAACACGGCGTAGAGAATAAACTGCAGCAGCGTTCCGCCCGACATGCGGTGCCCCACGACATCCTGCGCGCCGAGCCAGAGCACCACGACGACGCTGCCGAAGGCGAGGAACAGAGCCGCGGCGGTAACCATCCCGCGCGCTTGCGCCATGTGGCGCGCCGCCTCATAGGCGCCATAGGCCGCTTGGCGATAGCGGCCAGCGGTGAAGGCCTCGGCGACGAACGACTGCATGACGCGCACCGCCGACAGGCTTTCGGTCGCGAAGGCGGTCGCCTCGGCGAGCGTGTCCTGGGCGCGGCGCGAATGCTGGCGAACCGCGCGGCCGGCGGCGAACAGAGGCAGCACGATGATGGGAATCGCGGCGAGCACGAAGGCCGACAGCTTGAGGCTGGTCACCACCATCATCGCGACCGCGCCGACGAACATGAAGATATTGCGCAGCGCGATCGAAGCCGAGGAGCCGAAGGTCGCCTTGAGCTGCGTCGTGTCGGCCGACAGGCGCGAGGCGATCTCGCCGGTCTTTTCCGCGTCGAAGAAGCCCGGATCGAGCCGCGTCAAATGGGCGAAGAGGTTCGCGCGCAGGTCCGCGACCACGCGCTCGCCCAGCGTCACGACGAGGTAGGATCGCGCCCCGGAGGCGAGCGCGAGCACGGCGACGACGCCGAGCATGCCGAGGAAATAGACGCGGATGAAGGCCGCGTTGGAATCCGAAAAGCCGAAGTCGATCATCCTCCGGACCGCGACCGGCACGACCAGCGTCGCGGCCGAAGCGATCATGAGGGCGACGAGCGCGGCAATGATCCGGCCTGGGTAGGCGAGCGCATAGGGCAGAACCGATTTGAGGGCGCCGAGCGGGGCTCGCGACGCCTTCGAACGGGCGTTTGCGTTAGCGGACATTTCTCTACGGGGCTCCGATCTTCCAGGAGCCTTACGGACCATGTTTCAGACGAAATCAAGGCCGCCGCCTGGGACCTATTGCATCGCCCCATCCTGCGGCGTATAGGACCGCCAGCCAAAGAGCCGCCGGCCCGCCGGGCGGCTCTTCATTTATTGCGCCAGAGACTTGACGATGAAGCCCGACATTCACCCCAACTATCATATGATCAAGGTCGTCATGACCAATGGCGTCGAGTTCATGACCCGCTCGACCTATGGCGAGGAGGGCGCCACCCTGCACCTCGACATCGACCCGAACACCCACCCGGCCTGGACTGGCGGCTCGCAGCAGCTGGTCGACCGCGGCGGTCGCCTGTCGCGCTTCAACAGCCGTTTCGCCAATCTCAGCATCGGCGGCAAGAAGTAAAACGCGAGGTTGTGCCGCGCGCGGGGAGAACGCAGCGCGAAGCGCCGGATAAGGGGCGACGCGGACCTCCACCGCTCGGCGTAGCCCCTCACCCTGGCCCTCTCCCCGCATAGCCCGTCGAGAGACGGGCGTCTTTCGACGCCCTATGCGGGGCGAGGGGGAGAACGAACCTTCTCACGCCTGTCACCTCCCCGCCGCCGCTCGCGGCGATCCGGGCGCGCGCCTCTTCGAGCGGCTCGCTGACTGCCTTCATGTGCCAGCCATTGGCGTGAAGCAGCGTCCGCGCGTCCCGCATGATTCCGACATGGCCCTTCCAGAAGACGAGATCGCCCCGCATGAGGGGCTTCGGACTGTCGACCGGGAGAGGCTCGCCCAAGGCGGCCTCCATCATGTCGCTGTCGCGCGGCGCGCCGATTCCGGCGGCGGTCAGCGCGGTTTGCGCGAGGCCTGAACAGTCGATCCCTTCGGATGTCCGGCCGCCCCAGAGATAGGGCGTCTCCAGAAAAAGTTCGGCGACCGCGACGAAGTCCGGTTCGCGGGAGCCGACGTCCGCGAGATGGCGCGCCCACAGCCACAAGCCATCGGCGGTCACCGCGAAATCGCCCTCCTGCCGCGCGATTGTAAGCCGGGCGCCGAGCGAAAGCGCCATGCGCGGCGGCAGCTTGATGCTCGGCCCCGGATAGGCATGCGTCCGCAGCGCCGCGACCCGGTGGGTCGGCTCGCTCAGAGTCCCGAGCCTGGCGAGCGGCAGATATCCGACGTAAAGATCGCGCTCGAGCTGAGCCCAGGCCCAGCCCTCGCTCTCGTCGTAGACCGTGACCTTTTCGCCGTAGAGCGCCTCGGTCTCGAGCGGCGCGTCCGGCGCCGGGGAACGCCTCAGCGGCGCGCTCGCTTCGATGACCTGCATCGTCCGGCCGTCCGCGTAGCGCGGCGCGTCGACGAGGCCGCGCAGGTGGGAGGCGGCGAGGTCGGGCCGGACGGGGGTCAGGCGACGGTCGAATCGGGAAGGGGGCACGGACACTCGCTCGTGATCAAAAACCTGACGCGCGGTCCCCGCCAGCGCGCGTCGGCTTTGGGTGCTGGGTGGACATAGGAATTACCTGAGCGGGTTGGCTGCCTCGTCGTCTGGCCTCTAGAACCCGCCCACAGTCACAAGCGCGAGAGGGCGACGCCAAGTTCTATTTCGCGGCGATCTTTTTGCTTGACATGGTCAAAACGCTGGATCAATAGCCCACTGTGGCCGTTTAAGCTACGTTCCCCAACCCAACTGAAGAGACATGGGCAGTACCATCTCGGGCGGCGCATTCGCGGAAAGGTTCGCCGATCCGTCGCCTGTAAACATCGTCAGCGTCCACGGGCCGGAAGCCCGTACGCGGGACGTCTGTAAGGCCTAGCCTCTCGGGCGCTCGTCTTCCGGCTTTGGACACAATCAAAGCGGAGGCGAGCCATGAACCAGCTCACCAATGTTATCGATCTCGCCCGCTATCGCCGGGCGCGGAACGTCGTACGCAGCGCACCTGCCCCGGACCTCGGGGCCGGGCGAGGCGCTGGGCTCTCTTGCCGTTGGCGGCGCGACGTCGCCACGGGTCGACTGATTTGCGTCTGGAGCGCAGGGGAAAGCGCGCGCGAAGCGTACCCCCCCTTGCGACGCTCCCTGGCGAATTTAGGAGGAGGCTGCCGCGCGGCGCACGCTTGACCGGACCTCGTGGCGCATGCCGCCGCTCAACCGTCTCCCGCCGCCACGCCTGTCGCTTGCGACCCGCGTCTGGATGGGCGCGCTCCGCGGCTACCTGGTCCTCGCCGTGGCGCTGGTGGTGTTTCGCATCGTCTCGATGGCGCTCCGAAACGGCTGAGCGGTTGGCCGCGCGCGCCTCGAGCCCGGGGCGCGCGGCGGTCAGCGTATATGGCCGGCGCTTTGGTTTAGTCGGCCCTTCCTATCGGATAGGCGCCCGCGGTCGCGGCAAGGTGCTACCGGCTATCGGGTTCGGGCCCTTCGCCTCGTGAGCCTATTGCTCTTGAGTTCATGGAGGCCCGGTCATGACCTTGCAGTTCGCACAAGCCGGATTGAATCTCTTCGTCGCAGGGTACCTGGGCGCGGCCATCGGTTTCGAGCGGCAGTGGCGCCAGCATCTCGCGGGCTTGAGAACCAATGCGCTGGTCGCGCTCGGCGCGGCGATCTTCGTCGCCTATGCACACATCGTCTCGGATGGCGACGGCGCTTCGCGCATCGCGGCCCAGGTCGTCTCCGGCATCGGATTTCTCGGCGCCGGCGTGATCTTCAAGGAGGGCCTCAATGTGCGAGGCCTCAACACGGCCGCAACCCTGTGGTGCTCAGCGGCGGTCGGCCTGCTCGCCGGCGAAGGGTTTGCGCTCTATGGCCTGCTGGCCGCTGTCCTCGTGATCGGCGCCAACACGGTGCTAAGGCCGATCGTGAAGGCGATCAACCGTCAGCCGCTCGATGTAAACGAGGACGAGCAGCATTACCTCGTCTCAATCGATTGCCGCGCGGCAACCGCACCCGACATTAGGTCCACGCTCGTTCAGGAAGTCGCTGGACTGCCGGACCTCCACTTCAACGAGTTGGACAGCACGTTCATCGAGGGCACCGGCCGGGTCGAAGTGACCGCGACCGTCACCTCGCAAAAAAAGGCGATCGTCGGGCGTTTCAGCCAAACCGACGGCGTCACGCGGGCCGCCTGGCGCGTGAACCCCCAAACCTAGAGCGGCGCGGTTTTGGACGGAATGGAATTGCGGTTTCCGGGTCGGGCTTGTCCTGAACAACGCGGGATCCTCGATTGATGTCGTCAGCGTCGTCCGCCCTCGCTTCCCGCCCAAAGCGGCCATGTGCGGAAATTGTCGTCCGTCGCAGCCGGCGCGACGCCTTCCCGCCGGCTTATTCCCATTGTAGTTTCCGGAGAAAGAAGGACCTTCCACCATGAGCGCCCTGCCCGACCGAAAAGACAATTTCCGCGCTCCGCTCGATCCTTACGGCGCCGTCACGCATGAGGTGTTCAACCAGCCGGTCGAGCTGACCGACTATAATCTGTTCGACTCGGACGCGGCGCTGAAGGAGGCGGTGAAGCGCGAGGGCGCGGAGTGGGCGACGGACGGGCTCGAGGCCTTTGGCGCGCGAACGGGTTCGGCCGATTATCTGGAGCTCGGCGCGCTCGCCAACAAAAATCCGCCGGAGCTCGACACCCATGACCGCTACGGACGGCGCGTCGATCTGGTGCGCTTCCATCCGTCCTACCACGCGCTGATGAAAGCGGCGATCGAGGCGGGGATCCATTCGTCGCCGTGGACCGAGCCGCGCGGCGGCGCCCATGTCGCACGCGCCGCGCGCTCCTACATGCAGACCCAGGTCGAGGCGGGGCACGGCTGCCCGATCACGATGACCTTCGCCTCCGTCCCGTGCCTCGAGGCGCAGCCCGATCTCGCTGCGGCGTGGCTGCCGAAGATCACCGCCCGGGTCTACGATCCGCGCAACGTCCCGGTCGACCAGAAACAGGGCGTCACCATCGGCATGGCGATGACCGAGAAGCAGGGCGGCTCGGACGTGCGCGCCAACACGACCCGCGCCATTCCGGTCGGCGGCGACGGGCCGGGACAAGCTTACGAACTCGTCGGCCACAAGTACTTCGTCTCCGCCCCGATGTGCGACGCTTTTCTCGTTCTCGCGCAGGCGCCGGGCGGCCTCTCGTGCTTTCTCGTTCCGCGCTGGCGGCCGGACGGAACGAAGAACCCGCTGCAGATCGTGCGGCTCAAGCGCAAGATGGGCAACGTGTCGAACGCTTCGAGCGAGACGGAGCTGCGCGGCGCGCTCGGCTGGATGGTCGGGCCCGAAGGCAGAGGCGTCGCGACCATCATAGAAATGGTGGCGATGACCCGGTTCGACTGCATGATCGGTTCGTCCGCCGGCATGCGCATGGCGGCTTCCCAGGCGATCGATCATTGCCGCCAGCGCAGGGCGTTCGGCGCGCTGCTCATCGACCAGCCGATCATGACCGCGGTGCTCGCCGATCTGGCGATCGAGGCCGAGGCGGCACTGACGCTGACCATGCGCTTGGGGCGCGCGCTCGACCATCGCGACGAGGCGCACGAGGACGCGCTCGTGCGGCTCGCCACGGCGATCGGCAAGTATTGGATCTGCAAGCGCGCGCCCGGCCACGCCTATGAGGCGCTCGAATGCATCGGCGGCTCGGGCGTGATGGAGGATTCGCCAATGCCGCGCCTATACCGCGAGGCGCCGGTCAACGCGATCTGGGAGGGCAGCGGCAACGTGCAATGCCTCGACATCGCCCGCGCCATCCACCGCTCGCCGCAGACGCTGGAAGTCTATTTCGCCGAGGTCGGGTCGACGAAAGGCGAGAGCGCCGCGCTCGACCGGCATGTGGAGGCGCTGAAGGACGACATGCACGACATTTCGGACTTCGAGAGCCGCACCCGCGATGTTTGCGACCGCCTCGCGGTCGGACTCGAGGCGGCGGCGCTGATCCGCGCCGCTTCTCCGATCGCGCACGCCTTCTGCCGCTCGCGCCTCGAGTCGCGCGGGACGCATCATTACGGGGCGCTGACCGGCGTCGACTGCAAGGCGATCGTCAGGCGCGCCGCGGCGCGGTAACCGCCTGGCCTTGGCGCGCTCTTGGGGTTACGAGCGATCCGGCCGGGCGGCCGGGCGTCTGATTTTCGGAAAGTTGGCGGTTTGCTCTGGCTGGGCGCCCAAGGCATTGCAACCGCGCAAAGTGCTTCCCTTCCGCCGCCGTCGAAAGCGCTATGTTGAAAGAGGCCTATCGCGTTCGGTTACAGTCTGCTAAACGTCTTTGGGGGCAGTTCCAGTCTTCGACGCATTTTGCTGCGCTGAGGCTCATGCATAGGGCCGTTGAGGAGTACGGTTTTGTCGTCGACCAGGCGCCAATTCGGTCCTGGGCCGCGGCTTGCCATGCTTGTCCAAGCGTTCGACGCGACCCCGACAGCCGAGGGGGATCGTGATGCCGGAAAGCGGAATTGAGGGTATCAATATCGACAGGTCCGCCATCAGACTGACCGACACGATCCTCGGTTACGGCGAGCAGGATCTCAGCGAGACGTTGAAGGCGATCGCATCGGAGATCGGGGTCAGACATATCGCGCATCTGCGGTTCGCGGCCCACAATAGCGGCGATGCGAGTTTATCGACCGCGATCGCCACCTATTCGAGAGGGTGGCAGACACAATACTTTCTCAGAGACTATGTTTACGCCGATCCTGTGGTCGCGCGGGGCAGAAGCGCCTTGATTCCTTTCGACTGGGAAGCCGTGGCGAGCGACGATCCGACCGTGCTTGCATTCCTTGCCGAAGCGGCAAAGCACGGCGTCGGGCGCAACGGCTTTTCCATCCCGGTGCGGAACGGACAGGGCGTCCGCTCGCTGGTTTCCTTCACGAGCGACCACTCCAAGACGGAGTGGGCCCGCTACAAACGGACGAACATGGCCAAACTGCAAAGGCTATCGTCCCTCATCGATTCGGCGGCGGACGTTAAGTCGAAGCTTCCTTTGCCCTCGGTCACGCTGTCCAAGGGCGAACAACAATGTCTGGTCTGGGCTGCAAAAGGAAAAACATATCAGGAGATTGCCCAAATCATGAATTTGGGTTTCGGCAGCGTGAACGCCCTCCTGGACACCGCCCGCAACAAGCTGCACTGCATGAATCTCAGCCATGCGATCGCCGTCGCCATCGCGACCGGCGTGATTCCCCCGACGGCGCTGCTGTAGGGCGCGCGGCGCGGCAATCGGGCCAAGAGCTAGAGCGAACAGGCGTCCGTATCGAGAAGCGCTCCGCTTTGACGCCGCCGAATCCGGCTTGCCCTCATTCGATTCCCGCCAGGCGAAGAGCAGCAGGGCCGAGAACGCATCGCGCAGTTAAACTGCCTGCATCGTTCTTTAGTTTAACGAATTAACTTGAGTCGAGTTTGGATCGAATCGTTTTCAACAGAATTTGACAACAAAAATTGCCAGTTCCGTTCGACCGACTTCGATAAAGCGATGTGTGAACACTTTTTCTCTCTTTCAAATAAGCTTGCCGACTGGCCGAAGCGGCGCCACCCCTAGGCGAGGTCGACGATTTGGGGCGGATGATCCGCGGAAATCGGCGAACCTGTTTGGAGGAGCACCACAATGTTGAAGCTTATTGAAGGTTCCTATGCGTCGCAATTCCCGCAGGAGATGGATGCGATGTTCCGCAATCGGGCCGAAATCTTCGGGGAGCGGCTCGGCTGGGAGGTCGTGGTGAAGGACAGCTACGAGCGGGACCGGTTCGACGATCTCAATCCCTTGTATCTCGTGTCGGTCGACCCGGCGACGGGGGCATACTGGGGCTCGCTGCGGCTCCTGCCGACGACCGGGCCGAACATGCTGCGCGACGTCTTTCCGCAATTGCTCGAGGAGGGAGAGGCGGTGGAGAGCGCGACGATCTGGGAGAGTTCGCGCATCTGCGCGGTCGCCGCGCCCGGGCAGCCGGATCGCATGAAGAACGGCATCGGCTACGTTCTCAGCGAGTTGATCGCCGGGATCGGCGAGGTCGCGCTGCTTGCGGGGTTGACCCAGATCGTCTCGGTGTTCGATGCGCGCATCCTGCGCGTCCTGAAAGCCGTTGGATGCGAACCCGAGATCATCGGCCGACCGCGGCGCATCGGCGACGTCATGGCCTACGCCGCTCTGTTCGAGCCGAACCCGGAGCGGCTGGAAGCGTTCCGCGCCGAGTTGAGCATGGGGGATTCGGTCCTCGCGCCGGGCACGAAGGAACTCGCCTTCGGGAAAGAGTTCGCCTTCGCTTAAGCGCTTCAACCTGACAGGAACTCATGACGGCGGGCCCGACTTAGGCTGTCATGCGCGCGCCAAACTGCGCGAATTCCCGTATCGAGCAGCTGTCCGTCTTTGGCGGGCAGCCGCTCGGCGAAGAGGTCGCTTCCGTTTCGCCGCGACGGTGATCGTCTTAGAGAACGCAAAGACGGCGCGGCCGCGAACGTTCTCCGGGGTCGGCGGCAGGCTGGGCTTGTCCATCGGGCGGCGCCTTCGGTAGGCTCAGACAAGACACGCCCAATGGGGGAAACGTCGCATGGCTTTCGGCTACAACGGGGTAGAGCGCGCCGAACTCGAGGCGCGGGCGCGCGCGATTCTGGAGGCCTGCCCCGATGTCGGCAGTTTCATCAGGCGGGGCTTGAGCGACAATCCTGACCGCGACACGCTCGTTTATCTCCGGACGGCCCTCGACCCTGCGCCGGTCACCACCCGCGCAGGCGAATTTCTGGGTTTCATCGAAGCCACGCGACTCTGGTTGCGGCTAAACGGCGTCGGGCCCGGCGACGTCGTCGCGATCCTCGCCCCGAACGTAACCGCGACTTCGATCGCCTATTGGGCCGCCGTGAGCTCGGCGATCGTGCAGCCGCTCAATCTCCTGTTCACCCGCGATGCGATCGCCGCACAGCTCGATGCCGTGAAGGCGAAGATCGTCTTCGCGCCGCCGCCCGGCGCGCCGGGCGGGCTTCATGAAAAAGGTCCAAAGCATCCGCGCGCTGGCGCCCAGCGTCGAACGCATCGTCGTGTTGCCGATGGACGGCCGCGTCGCCTTCTACGGGGAGACGCTCGCGCCCGCCGCCCTGCCCCCGAATCCTGAAAAAGCCAATCCCGACGCGGTCGCAGCGCTGCTGCCGACCGGCGGAACGACCGGCGTTCCCAAGGTCGTGCCACTCACCCACCGCAACGTCGTCGCCTCGGCGACCGCCACGATGCTCGCCCTCGATCTGCGGCCCGAGGACCGGTATGTGATTGCGCTCCCCCCTGTTCCACGTCGGCGGCGCCTTTTGCGGGAGCCTTCCCGCACTCGGCGTCGGCGCGGCGATGATCCTGCCGACCGCGGGGGGGTTCCGCAATCCCGACGTGGTCGCGAATTTCTGGCGGATCGTCGAGGACCAGCGCGCGACGATCGGCGCCCTGGTGCCGACTGCGCTCGGCGCCGCAGTCGACGCGCCCTCGCAAGGCCGCGACCTCTCGCACCCGCGCTTCTTCGCAACCGGCGCGTCGGTCTGTCCGCCGGAGATCGAAAAGCGGTTCCTCCGAATCTGGCCCGGCGGCTGCGTGCGCCAGGTCTATGGGATGACGGAATTTGCCGGCGCCATCACGCAAACACCGTGGGATCGCGAACAGCGGTCGGGATCGGTCGGGCTTCCGGTCGCGCTCGCCGAGGTCGCCATTCTCGCCGACGGGAAGATCCATCGAGGGCCGTCGCCGACGGGCGAGATTCTCGCGCGCGGACCACAGATGTTCGGCGGCTATTTCGACCCGAGGCAAGTCGGCGCGACGTTCCACGAGGGCTGGCTGCGCAGCGGCGACCTCGGGCGGATCGGCGAGGACGGCGAGATCTATGTCACCGGCCGCGCGAAGGACGTGATCATCCGCAGCGGCCACAATATCGATCCGACCGCGATCGAGGACGTTGCGCTGCGCTTTCCGGGCGTGGGCATCGCGGCGGCCGTCGGCCGTCCGGACGCCTATGCCGGAGAGACGCCGATGCTGTTCGTGTCCCCCTCGCCGGGGGCCGCGATCGACCGCGACGCGCTCGCCGAATTCATCGAGGAACGCGTGATCGAGGCGCCGGCGCGCCTGCGCGCGATCGTCATGATCGACGACATGCCGATGACGCCGGTCGGCAAGATCTATAAGCCGCGCCTGCGCGAGATCGCGGCGGAGGAAGCGGCCCGCGAAGCGCTCGCGGCGACGCTGCACGGCGTCGCGTTCGAAGTCGCGGCCCGCCATGCCGAGAGCGGCCCCGTCCTGTCGGCTAAGGTTCCCGCTGACGCCGTCGAGACCGCGCGCGCCGAACTCGGCAAGTTCCCGATCCGCTTCGAGCTCGTCGCGCTGTGAGCCGTCGCAGGCCAGACGGGTAATCGGGGCGAGCCGCCCTCACCGTCATGACACCGATCGGCCACGGGGCGCCGTCCGCCTTGCAGCGTTATCATGGTCTGATGACAGCGTGCAGCAGTCTCCAAAATTTCGTCGACCGGCATCGAAGTCTCTTCATCCTGACCGGGGCCGGCTGCAGCACGAGCTCGGGCATTCCGGACTATCGCGACTCCGACGGCAAATGGAAGCGCATGCCGCCGGTGACCTATCAGGCGTTCATGGGCGATGAGGCGACGCGCCGGCGCTACTGGGCGCGCAGCCTCGTCGGATGGCGGCGCTTTCGCCGGGCTCGGCCGAACGATGCGCATCGGGCTCTGGCCCGGCTCGAGGCGATGGGAAAAAGCGAGCTTCTCCTGACCCAGAACGTGGACCGGCTGCATCAGGCGGCCGGCAGCGCCCGGGTGATCAACCTGCACGGGCGGCTCGATCAGGTCCGCTGCATGGGTTGCGGGCGAAAAATGTCGCGCGACGAGTTGCAGGACGAACTCGTGCGGCTGAACGCAGGCTGGCTCGATATGGACGCCGCCGACGCGCCTGACGGAGACGCCGACCTCGACTGCGCCGACTTTTCGTCTTTCGTCGCGCCGTCCTGCCGCGGTTGCGGCGGCGTGCTCAAGCCCGACGTCGTGTTTTTCGGCGAGAACGTTCCGCGCGACCGGGTCGATGCGGCGGCGCGACATCTCAATGAAGCCGACGCCGTGCTGATCGTCGGCTCCTCGCTCATGGTCTATTCGGGCTACCGCTTCGTCGAGGCGGCGGCCCGCGCCGGAAAGCCGGCAGCCGCGGTCAACCTCGGCCAGACCCGCGCCGACGGGCTGCTCGCGCTGAAGGTGGAGAGACCGTGCGAAGCCGCGTTGGCCTTTCTATTGTGAGCGCCGCTCATTCGATGGCCAAATTCTTTGCTCGCAGGGAGTTTGCAGGGATTTTGGCGTCTTTGACGGCCGAAGCGCTCCCAAAAAGCAGCCGGATTGCAGTAGGTTGCATCGAAATTCCCTGTGCGGACGAGCAGGGAAGTTTTTGGCGCAGGAGAAGGGAATTTTTGCGCATGAGCAGGGAAGCAGCAGGGAATTTGCCGCAGGCCCCCCGGCTTTACGCGAATCCGCGCTGGCGCATGAGCGCGCCGGGCTCGGGCGGACGTCCGCGGAAGCTCGCGTAAGCCGTCTCCGGGTCCCGGAGATTGCCGGCGGAATAGACGTACCCGAGCAGCTTCGTCGCGAGATCGGGGTCGAAGATGTCGCCGCTCTCCTCGAAGGCCTCGAAGCCGTCGGCGTCGAGCGCCTCCGACCAGAGATAGCCGTAGTAGCCCGACGCGTATCCGCCGCCGCTGAAGATGTGCTGGAAATGCGGCGTGCGGTGCCGCATGGCGATCGCCTTCGGCATCCCGAGCCTCTCGAGCTCCTGCTTCTCGAAAGCGACGACGTCGGCGTTCCCGCCATCCGATCGCCCGTGCAGTCCGAGGTCCACCAGTGCGGATGCGCCGTACTCGACCGTCGCAAAACCCTGGTTGAACTTTTGCGCCGAAATCAGCTTGCCGAGCATCGCTTCAGGCATGGGCTCGCCCGTGTCGCGGTGGACGGCGAAGCGCCTCAGAATTTCAGGCTGCTGGAGCCAGTGCTCGTACATCTGGGAGGGAAACTCGACGAAGTCGGTCGCGACGCTCGTGCCCGAGATCAGCGGATAGGTGAGATTGGAAAGCATTCCATGCAGCGCATGGCCGAACTCGTGAAACAGCGTCCTCGCCTCATCGAAGCTCAGAAGCGGCGCCTCGCCGTCCGGAGCCTTGGCCAGGTTGAGGACATTGACGATGATCGGCAGAACCACGCCATCGAGCTTTTCCTGCTTCCTGAAGGCGCTCATCCACGCGCCGCTTCGCTTCGAGGGCCGCGCAAAATAGTCGCCGATGAAGAGCGCAACGGACGAGCCGTCCCTTCCCAGAACCGTCCACGAGCGGACGTCGCGATGGTAGAGCGGGATGTCGAAGCGCTCGACGAAGCTGAGGCCGAACAGCCGGCCCGCGGCGAAGAATGCGGCCTCGATCATCTTGTCGAGCTGGAGGTAAGGCTTGACCGCGTCCTCATCGATGTCGAACAGCCGCTTGCGGCGCTTTTCCGAGTAGAAGCGCCAGTCCCAGGGCGCGATTCGGAAGTTGCCGCCCTCCTCCGCGACAATCTCCTGCAGCGACGCCTCCTCCTCGGCGGCCCGTGCGAGCGCCGGCGTCCAGATCGATTCCAGAAGGCCGCGCGCGGCCGCCGGGGTCTTCGCCATCGTGTCGGCGAGACGGAATTTTGCGAAGTTCTCGAATCCCAGGAGATTTGCATATTCGGCGCGAAGGCCAACGATTTGGTTGGCAACCACGCGATTGTCGGTCGGGCCAAAATGCTCGCCGCGCGTCGACCAGGCGGCGAACGCCTTTTCGCGCAAGTCCCGCCGCGCCGAGAACTGCAGGAACGGTTCGACGCTGGAGCGCGCCAGCGTGATGACATGCTTGCCCGAAAGTCCCCGCTCGGTCGCCGCGGCGGCCGCCGACGCGACGAGCCAATTTGGCAGGCCGGCGAGATCGTCGGGCGTCTCCAGAACGAGGAGCCAGGACTTCTCGTCAGCGAGAACGTTCTGACCGAACTGCGCCCCGAGCGTCGCCAGCCGCTCGTTGATCGCGGCGAGCCGCGCCTTGACGTCGTCGGCGAGGCCGGCGCCGGCGCGCGAGAAGGCGATATGATAGCGCTCCAGCACCCGCAATTGCTCGACGTCGAGGCCCAACGTCTCGACCTTCGCCTGCAGGGCGTCGACCCGATCGTAAAGCGCCTTGTTGAGAAAGATGTCGTTGCGATGCCGCGCGAGCCGAGGCGCGATCTCGCGCTCGATCGCCTGGATTTCGTCGTTGCTGTCAGCCGAGGCGAGATTGAAAAAGACGGACGACACTCGGCTCAGCATTTTGCCGCTGCGCTCCAGCGCCTCGATGGTGTTCTCGAAGGTCGGCGGATCGGGATTCGCCGCGACCGCGGCAACCTGCGCGCGCGCCTGCTCGAGCGCCGCATCGAAGGCCGGGGGGAAATGCGCCGCGTCAATGGCGGCGAAAGGCGGCGCCTCGAACGGCCCCGTCCAGGGCCTGAGAAGAGGATTGTCGGTTTGAGTTTCGGTCACGTCGCCTCCGCCCCCGCCATGTGGGCGCTGGACCGCCCACGAGCAAGACCTGCGGAGGAACGATCGCGCCTACCAAGAGTTGCGCAGGTCCAACGTTTCCGGGGACCTCATGCCCGCGCCGGGTCGTCGCCAAGGTCGAGTGGCACCCGGGCGAACTCTATCCGCGCGTTGGCTTCGTCGTCACCAACTTGGCGCGCCCGCCCGAGAATGTCGTCGCTTTCTGTAATGAGCGCGGCACATGCGAGCAGTGGATCAAAGAGGGCAAGGGCCAACGGCCCGCGCCAACGGCGTCGGCTTGCCCAAAACACGATTGTGGGGAAGATTTTGCTCGGTGAAGGACGCGATCTGGGGAATGTCGGCTAAATTCTACCCACATTGCGCCTTAGCTTTGCCTTAAGAGAGCCGGTGCCCCCGATGTTGGTCATCGGAATATAGCCGGACCGAAGAACCTTGGTCTCGGAGGATGTCGGTCCGATGCCCGCCGCCTGATGCATTTATGCAAAGGAGATTGACATGGCTCGTGATTGGCTGATCGAAGGCAAATACATCGAATATTGCAGCTGCGACCTCGGCTGCCCGTGCGAGGCAATGGCCGACCCGACCCACGGCCATTGCACCGGCTTGGTTGCCTTCAAAATCGACAGGGGACATTGCGATGCCGTGTCGCTCGATGGCCTGTCGGTCGTCGCACCCTTCTACTTCCCTCGCGCCATTCATCACGGCCAGGGGGTAATGCACCCGATTGTCGACGAGCGCGCCAACGACGCGCAGAAGGAAGCGTTGTTCTATATCCTGTCCGGCAAGGACCAGCCGATCGGCACCATGTTCCAGATCTTCTCTGTCATCATCGAGACCATCAAGGATCCGCTGTTCGCGCCGATCATCTTCGATTGGGACATTGACAAGCGACGCGCGCGCATCGAGGTGCCGGAGGTAGTGCGCGCGCATAGCGAGCCGATCCGCAACCCAGTCACCGATAGGGAGCATCAGATGATCACTGTGATACCGAACGGCTGGGTGTTTCACGAGGCCGAGAACGTCGCCGGCTTCGCAAAGGGTACCGGCCCGGTCAAGTTCGATTTGAACCGCCGCCATAGTTCGATGGCGAATGTCGCCTGGGGGCCGAAGGGCCAAGTGCACAGCTACAACGAGTACAAGCAGAAGTTCGGCAGGCCTTAGGGTCAAGGGCGGCCATGGAGGCAGGCTCGCTAGAAGCAGTGCTAGGGCGCGACCGGATGGTGCTGGGCGTAGGACTAGTGGCGGTCCTCGTCATGGCGTGGGGCTGGCTGGTGACCGGCGCCGGCATGGAGATGAGCGCCGTCGAGATGACCTCGATGGCCGGAATGGATGGCTGGCTGATGCGGCCGGCGGTGTGGACGCCGGCCTATGCGGTGCTGATCTTTGCCATGTGGTGGGTGATGATGGTGGCGATGATGCTGCCCAGCGCGGCGCCGATGCTCCTGCTGTTTGCCCGCGTCAGCCGCAAGGACAAGCCGGCTGGCGCACCGCTGGTGCTGACCGCATTGTTCGCTGCCGGGTACCTGCTTGGCTGGGGCAGCTTCTGCGCCGTCGCCACCGCGCTGCAGTGGGGTCTGGAGTCGGCTCGATTGCTGTCGCCAATGCTGGTGACGACCAACCCGTGGCTCGGCGCCGGCATCTTGATCGCCGCCGGCTTGTCGCAGTTCACGCCGCTCAAGTCCGTGTGCTTGCGCCACTGCCGCACGCCCCTTGGCTTCCTTCTCGGTAGCTGGCGGTCGGGCCGGCTCGGCGCGTTGCGCATGGGGCTGGAGCACGGCGCCTTTTGCCTTGGCTGCTGCTGGTTCCTGATGGCGCTTCTGTTCTTCGGGGGGGTGATGAACCTGTATTGGATCGTCGGCCTCGCGGTCTTCGTGCTGCTGGAGAAGACCATTCCACTCGGCCACTGGCTCAGCCGCGTGGCGGGGATCGTATTGGTCGTTTGGGGCGGCGTGCTGGTGAATTAGACATAAAAGATCATCTTGCCGTCGCGCCGCGCCTCGACCAGCCCTTCCAGGCGCAGCCGCGCCAACTGCTGCGACACGGTTGACTGGCGAAGATCTAAATAGAACTAACTCCGACTGTCTCTCACCCCGAACGCCTAGATCGGATCGTCGACGTGGATCACGTCGAGAACCTCCTCCTGCTCGAACGCCGCGTCCGAGCGGAGATAGTCCTCGAAGGATTTCCCGTCCCAGCTGAACCGCGTGTAGAGGCCGAACTCGTTTGTGTCCTTAAGGTGCGCGCCGAAGCGCGCCTCCATCGAATGGGGGACCAGTCGAACGCTGAGCTCCGGCGTGTCGTAGACAGGCATTTCCCTAGTTCCTCTGACCTTCGCCGTGTCGTTCACGGGCTTTTTCCAATTTGCGCCGCCCCTCGGAAAGACCTAATATTCCCTCTAGAGCGGTATCCGAACGGACTGAATCGACCGGGGGATTCCCGAATCGCTTGAGTTCTGATTCATGGTTCCCGCCGCGGGAAGGAGGCGGCGGGGATGGCGCTTTCCGATGATCTTCGC
>Ga0074044_10001231_pt1 | contig 23494 bp, 14 predicted proteins | sample BogForMeECP23OM1_FD_94443 | JGI IMG/M metagenome (GOLD analysis project Ga0074044, IMG submission 94443) | Bog forest soil microbial communities from Calvert Island, British Columbia, Canada - Bog Forest MetaG ECP23OM1 | ecosystem: Environmental > Terrestrial > Soil > Wetlands ... | reverse complement strand
GACTCAATGATGCAAAGACTCAATAGTTCAATGATTCAATAGTCGTTATGCTTCCCCAGCTTCGCGCCAACTCATCCGACACAGGCAAGGCTGGGCCCGAACTGCGCGTGGTCGCAATCGGTGGCGGCACTGGGCTCTCCACGCTGCTGAAGGGGTTGAAGCGCTACGTCATGACGCCCGCACTGGCCACTTCCGGGCAGCCCACCATTCGCGAATTGTGCGGCGTGGTCACGGTAAGCGACGATGGCGGATCGAGCGGACGCCTGCGCAAAGAGTTTAATATGCTGCCGCCGGGCGATGTGCGCAATTGCATTGTTGCGCTCTCCGAAGACGAAGCGTTGCTTTCGCGACTGTTCCAGCATCGCTTTGAGAAGGGCTCGGGCCTCGAAGGCCACAGCTTCGGAAATCTTTTTCTGGCGGCGCTGACTTCGATTACGGGAGACTTTGCTGAGGCGGTGCGCCTCTCTTCGGAAATCCTGCTCACACGCGGGCATATCTATCCCGCAACCATGTCGAGCGTTGAACTGGAAGCGGTGCTTGAAGACGGGACGCGGGTGCGCGGCGAAACGCGGATTACCGCGAGCAAGGTCAAGATTCGCGAATTGGTTCTGGTGCCGTCCGATGTCGAGCCGCTTGCCCAGACACTCGACGCCATTGCCAACGCCGACCTCATCACCATCGGGCCCGGGTCGCTCTTCACCAGTCTGATTCCGAATCTGCTGGTGCGCGGGATTGCCACGGCCATTGTGGAATCGCCTTCCATCAAGGTATTCGTCTGCAACCTGATGACGCAGGCCAATGAGAGCCTGGGTTTAACGGCGGCGGATCACATCCGCGCCCTCAATGGACACGCTGGCGTCCAGTTATTCGACTACGCCCTGCTCAATCGTAAAACGGCATCGCCGGAGATGAAGGCCAAGTACGCACTCGAGGGAGCCTCGCAAATCGTGAACGATCTGGAGGCGATCGAGAAACTCGGCGTGTGCCCGCTATTGGGAGATTATCTGGACGAGGGCGCGGTGGCACGACACGCGACCGATCACGTCGCGCACGACCTGATGGCGCTGATGGCGCAAGCGCCGGATGGCCAGACCATTCGGAGTTGATTGTGGAGCGACGGGCGCCCTCGCCCGTCCAGTAGGGCGGTTCGCGGTATATTGACTAGGCATGGCAAAATCGCCGAAAGCAAACCTACCATCTAGTTCGAAATCTTCCGCTTCAGTTCCGCGTCCCCGCATCGCCATCGCGATTATGGCGGCGGGCAAGGGGACGCGGCTCAAATCAAAACATCCCAAAGTTCTGCATGAAATCGGCGGCAAGCCGATTCTGGCGCATGTGATTGCCACGGCGCAAAAAGTCGTTCCCGCGAAGGACATCTTCGTAATCGTTGGCCATGAGGCGGAGCGAGTGCGCGCGGCCATGGCCGGCACCGGTGTGAACTTCGTGCTGCAAGCCGAACAGCGCGGCACCGGACACGCGCTCATGGTGGCGCGCGACGCGCTATCGGGTGATGGCAGTAAAAGTAAATATGACGAGGTCATCGTACTTTCCGGCGACGCGCCGCTGATTACCGCCGAGACGATTCAACGACTCCGCGATTTTCACCGTGCCCAGAAAGCGACTATGACCTTGCTCAGCGCCGACCTCGACAATCCTTATGGATATGGGCGCGTAATCCGCAAAAGCCCGCGAGGAGGGGCGGATGTGCTGGCGATTGTCGAAGAAAAGGCCGCAACCGCGCAGCAAACGAAGATTCACGAGATCAACTCGGGCTTCTATGCTTTCAACGCGCCCGCCTTGTATGAGCATATCGACCGTCTTTCCACCGCCAACCCGCACGGTGAGTACTACCTTACCGATATGGCGGGAGTGTTTCACCGGGAGCACAAAAAAGTAGTCGCGATCAAAACCGACGACGCAAGCGAAGTCCTCGGCAGCAACACGCGTGCGGAAATGACGATGCTCGATGCCCGGCTGCGGCTGGCGAAGTGCCGCGAACTTCTGGATGCGGGCGTTACGATTTTTTACCCGCACACCTGCGTCATCGACAGCGACGTGGAAGTGGGCGCGGATACCGTCATCGAGCCGTTTGTGCAGTTGCTCGGCAAAACAAAAATTGGCCAGGATTGCCGCATCCGGTCTTACAGCATCATTGCGAATTCCGTTCTTGGCGACGGCGTGACCGTGAAGCCGGGGACGATCATGGAAGACTCGCACGTGGGCGCGGGCGCGGTACTGGGACCGTACACTCACATGCGTCCGGGAACCGAAGTGGGGGAAGATGCTCACCTGGGGAACTTCGTTGAGACCAAGAAAATCAAGCTGGGCAAGGGATCGAAGGCGAACCACCTCAGCTATCTGGGCGACGCGGAGATCGGCGAAGGCGTAAACATCGGCGCGGGGACCATCACCTGCAATTACGATGGCGTCAACAAGCACAAGACAGTCATCGAAGATGGAGTGTTCGTCGGCAGCGACTCAACGCTGGTGGCGCCGGTGAAGATTGGCCGCGGCGCCTACATCGCGGCCGCCAGTTGCATAACAGAGGACGTGCCGGCGGACGCGCTGGCCCTCGGACGTGCGCGACAAAGCGTCAAAGAAGGCTGGGCACGGGCAAAGCGGGAAAATCGTCGCTAGTCGTTAGTCGTTGGTCTTGAGCTCATCGGGCGATCGGGTCGTCGGGTGATCTAAAATCAAGGCCTTTGACTTTAGATGGCCAGATGACCCGATCACCCGATGGCCCGATCCTCCGATCCTCACGACCAGCGACTAACGACTCTTCCCAAGATTCGACTACACTGGACCTGAAGCGAATTATGCCAAACACACCTACTCAGGAATTATCTCCCGTCCGTTATGACGTCTCCCTGCTGACCGCAGAAGATTTTTATTTATTCAACGAAGGCAACCACTATCGCATTTACGACAAGATGGGCGCGCACCTCGTCGAATCCAAGGGCACGCAGGGCACCGTCTTCGGCGTCTGGGCCCCCAATGCGCGGCACGTCTCCGTAATTGGAGACTTCAACGGTTGGAATCCGCAATCGCATCGGCTGCAGCCCCGCGGCTCATCGGGGATCTGGGAAGGATTTATCCCTGGGTTGGGCAAGGGGACGCTGTATAAGTTCCATATCGACTCCACGCAACTGGGCTACCAGATCGCAAAGACCGATCCGGTGGGGCTTTTCGGGGAGAAGCCGCCGAAAACGGCTTCCGTTGTCTGGGATCTCGACTACACCTGGAACGACGCTGCATTTCTCGAAAAGCGTGCCGCCGCCAATTCGCTGCATGCGCCCATCTCGATTTATGAAGTTCATCTCGGCTCGTGGATGCGAATTCCTGAAGAGCAGAATCGCTCGCTGACTTATCGCGAGATCGCGCCTCGCCTCGCCGACCACGTGAATAGGCTCGGCTTCACCCACGTCGAATTGCTGCCCATCATGGAACATCCTTTCTACGGTTCCTGGGGATATCAGACTACGGGATACTTTTCTCCCACGGCGCGCTACGGCACGCCGCAGGATTTCATGTATTTTGTGGATTATCTGCACCAGCACGGCATTGCGGTCATTCTCGACTGGGTGCCGTCGCACTTCCCTTCTGATGGCCACGGCCTCGCGTTTTTCGACGGTACTCACCTGTTTGAACATTCCGACTCGCGACAGGGCTTCCATCCCGATTGGAAAACGTTCATCTTCAACTACGGGCGCACCGAAGTGCGCAGTTTCCTGATGTCGAGCGCCATGTTCTGGCTCGACAAATATCATGCCGACGGGCTGCGCGTGGACGCGGTCGCTTCCATGCTCTATCTCGACTACTCGCGCAAAGAGGGCGAATGGATTCCCAACAAGTACGGGGGACGCGAGAATCTTGAAGCCATCGACTTCCTGCGTCAATTCAACCTGGAGGCCTACAAAGAGCATCCCGACATTCAAACCTACGCCGAAGAGTCAACATCCTATGCCATGGTTTCGCGGCCCATTTATCTCGGCGGCCTGGGCTTCGGCATGAAGTGGGACATGGGCTGGATGCACGATACGCTCAAGTACTTCAGCCAAGACCCGATTCATCGCCAGTATCACCACAACAAGCTGACCTTTCGCATGCTCTATTCGTGGCACGAAAATTTCGTTCTGCCTCTGAGCCACGACGAGGTCGTGCACGGAAAAGGTTCGCTGATCGGCAAAATGCCGGGCGACGAGTGGCAGAAATTCGCCAACCTGCGACTGCTGTATGCCTACATGTTTGCTCAGCCCGGTAAGAAACTGCTGTTTATGGGCGACGAGTTCGGACAAGTCAGCGAATGGTCGCACGATCGCAGCCTCGACTGGAACGTGCTCCAGTACCGGGTGCATTATGGCCTCATGTATTGGGTCGAGCAACTCAACCGCGTCTATCGCAACGAACCGGCGCTGCACTGGTTCGATAACGACCCCAACGGTTTTGAATGGGTGGACTGCAACGACGCGCCCATGAGCGTGGTCTCGCTGCTGCGCAAAGGCAAGGACGGCGAAAACCCCATCCTCATCGCATGCAATTTCACGCCCGTGCCCCGAGTGGGATACATGGTCGGCGTGCCGACGGGCGGCTACTGGAAAGAACTGCTCAACAGCGACGGCCTCGAATATGGCGGCAGCGGTATGGGCAACATGGGGGGCGCCGAGGCGCTGCCCGAAGAAACTCACGGACGGCCGTATTCGCTGCGCCTGACGCTGCCGCCGCTGGGGGCGCTGTTCTTGAAAAAAGCGAAGACGCAGAGAATTTTGTAATTTTGAAATCGGGTAATTTAGTAATTGAAACCCAGCAGTCTCGGGTTTGAAATTACCAAATTACAAATTACACAATTACCAATTTCCCAGCGCTCTCGTGCTATCCTCCCAATGAGTCGCCACCTGTGCGGATGCGCATCCTCACCCGCTACATTCTTGGAGAAGTCGTCTCCCACGCGCTGATCGGCGCGGGCGTTTTTACGTTTGTCCTTTTCACCCGTGACCTCGGACGCATCCTCGAACTGGTAGTCCGCAACAGCGCCCCACTTCCCAGCATCGCCCAAGTCTTTTTCTTCACCATACCGGTCGCGCTCACTTACACCATTCCCATGGGCGTGCTGGTGGGCATCCTCATCGGGCTCAGCCGTCTGGCCGCGGACAGCGAAATCACCGCCATGCGCGCCAGCGGACTCGGTGTGTGGACCTTTCTGCGCGTGATCTTCATCTTCGTGGTCGTCGCCTGGCTGCTTGCTCTTGGCAACAGCGTGTATCTGGCCCCGCGCTCGCTCGCTGCACTCGGTAAGCTTCAGGACAACCTCAAGTCCTCGCAAGCGTCGTTCGAAGTTCAGCCCCGCGTGTTCTACGAAGGCTTCCCTAAGATGATTCTCTATGTGCAAGACGTGAAGGCCATGTCGGGAGGGGCGCTCTGGAAGGGCGTGTTCCTTGCCGATTTGACGGATCCCTCCTCGCCGCGCATTACCCTGGCGCGGCAGGGCCTGCTTGTGAACCAGGGGACCGATACTCTGGACTTGCATCTGACCAGCGGCTCCACCCACGAAACCGATCCCAAGAATCCCGATCTGTACCAGATCTCCACTTTCGAAACCACAGACATCCCGATTCAGGTTCCTACCGCACAAAACAGTCAGGAGCACGAACCGACCTCGCTCGGCGAGATCAAGTTTTCGGAGCTCCTGCGCGTTGCGCGTACCGCTGACCCCGTGACCCGGCGATGGAACCTGATCGAATATCATCGCCGGCTTTCGCTGCCGACCGCCTGCATCGTCCTTGCCCTCGTCGGCATTCCGCTGGGGCTGTCGTCGAAAAAGGGCGGCAAGTCCAGCGGGTTTGTACTGACCATTCTGCTGGTCTTTGTTTATTACTCGGTTTCTCTGATTGGAGTTTCTTTCGCGCGGCAGGGAAAACTCTCACCCGCGGCTGGGGTTTGGCTGGCTGACTTCGTGTTTCTTGTCGGAGGAATTTTTTTGCTCTGGCAATCGGAACGCCGGCCAATCGAATTGACTGCGCTCCGCTCATGGCTTGGCGCATCGTGGTTAGGAGCATCCTGGCTTAGGGCATCATGGCTGAAAGCTTCGTGGCTTAAGACTCCGACCGGGTCTGTTCTGTCGCAGAATGGCGCAGCCTCACGCCTTTCCCGCCCGCCCCGGCGCCGGTGGTTGTTCAATCTTAAGTTTCCGACCATCCTCGACGATTACGTGCTGCGCGGATTTGCCCTTTATCTGGCCATGATCGTGGCCGCGTTCCTGCTGCTGCTCCTGGTCTTCACCCTGTTCGAGTTGCTCAGCGACATTCTGCGGAATCAGGTCTCGCCGCTCACCGTAGGCGAATACCTGCTCAACGTAGCGCCTTATTTTCTTTACACGACCACGCCGCTGAGCATGCTGCTGGCGGTGCTGGTCACCTTCGGCCTGCTGCAACGTTCGAATGAGATTACGGCGATCAAGGCGACCGGCATCAGTCTTTACCGCGTTATTGTTCCCGTCCTGGCTGCTTCCATCCTGGTTGCGGGCGTGCTCTTTTTGTCGGATCAATTCTATCTTCCCTACACCAACAAACGGCAGGACGCGCTGCGCAACGAAATCAAAGGCAAGCCCGCGCAAACTTACCTGCGCCCCGAGCGGCAATGGATGTTCGGCCAGCACTCCGACATTTACTACTACCAGTTCTTCGATCCCGACCGCGATGTGTTCGACGGTGTCTCCGTGTTTCAGTTCGATCCGCACACGCTCCAGATCACGCACCGCATTGCCGCCGACCGCGCCCACTGGTCGAACGCCATGGACCGATGGGTTTACGAGCAGGGATGGGAGCGCAGCCTGAACGGCTCGGCCATCGACTACTACCACAAATTCGATGCCGCCACCTATCCCGAACTGGCCGAACCCCCCGCTTACTTCAAGAAGGAAATCAAACAATCCTCGGAAATGAACTACGACGAACTACGCCGCTACATTCACGATCTGGAGGAGAGCGGCTTCGATGTAGTGCGCCTGCGCGTGCAACTGCAAAAGAAAATTGCCTTCCCGCTGATTACGCTGGTCATGGCCGTCCTCGCCATTCCCTTCGCGCTTTCAACCGGCAAACGCTCGGCGCTGACCGGGGTCGCAACTGCCATTGGCATCGGCGTTGTCTATTGGACAATCAATGTCCTGTTCGAGGCCATGGGCAACTTGAGCCAGCTTCCGCCCGCGGTAGCGGCGTGGTCTCCAGATCTGGTTTTTGGCTTTATCGGCGGATACTTAATATTGCGGATGCCGACTTAAGAATCAGGTCATCGGGCGATCGGAAATCAAAGGCTCTTCACTTTTTAGTTACAATCTTTTGACCACAACATGACAAAACTCTGACAAGCGCGATCCAGTACGCGGATATAATCCTGCTCCGGTGACGGGAGACCTGGCGTGAGGACAACCAATGACGAAGAGAGATCAGATTCCTGCATTCAACTCGTGGCTTGGAGAGGTGGCGACAAAGTTCGGTTTTACCTTCATCGTGGCGCTCCTCACGCTGGGCGCAATTCAAAACGGATCTGCACAAACCATCACCGTGCTGCATACTTTCCCTGCTTTCGATGGCGATGGGATCTACCCTTTCTCGCCATTGTGGCTGGACGACCAGGGCGAACTCTACGGCACCACCTTCCAAGGCGGCGATGTCGGCTCGGGTTATGGGACCGTGTTTGAAATGTCCGAAAGCGGCGACGAGACTATCCTCTTCAACTTCAACTTCTACAATGGTGTAGGCGCTTATCCCACCCAGCCCTTACTCCGCGCAGCCGACGGGACGCTATACGGGACCGCCATGGAAGGTAACGGAGGTTCCGGGGTCGTATTCAAACTCAGCCCGACCGGTGAAGAAACCATACTTCACAGTTTTGTCGGCGGTCAGAACAGCCACCCCAAGGTTCCTTCTTCGGGAGTAGTGATGGACTCAGCTGGGAACTTGTACGGTGTAACTCTCAGCGGCGGCCATTCTAGTTGCAATAGGAAGGACCCGCCGTACTGTGGCACCGTGTACGAGCTCGACCCGAAAGGTAAGCTCACCGTTCTGCACAGTTTCACCGGGGGGTCAGATGGAGCCGCGCCGTCCGGAAACCTGATTCTGGATACTGCCGGCAATCTTTATGGCGTAACGATTTTTGGCGGCGATCTCAGCTGCCCGCTCGTCATCGCGGGAAGATCGGGCTGCGGAGTCGTATTTAAAATGGATCCAACCGGCAACGAAACTGTCTTGTACGCATTCACAGGCGGAGCGGACGGGGCGAGTCCCGCTGCGGGATCCGGCCTGGTTATGGATGCTGACGGAAATATCTATGGCGTCGCCCAGTACGGCGGCGAGTTTGGCCAGCAATGCGAAGTGCAACCCGGCTATGACAACTACGGTTGCGGGACGGTATTCAAACTCAGCAGCAGCGGCGTGTTTACCGTTCTGCACGAATTCAACAATGATGGTTCTGAGGGCGTTACCCCCAATGGCGGATTAGTCCTCGATCCCTCCGGTAATCTGTACGGTACAACTCAAGAGTCATCCCTGAGCGGCGGTTTAGGTGGCACCGTGTTCGAGCTGAGTCCGGGCGGAGAGCTTACGGTGTTGTACAACTTCGAGTTCGACGACTTCCAGAACGGCGACGGCCCCGCTGCGGGATTGGTTCGAGATTCATCGGGCAACCTTTATGGAACCACCGTTGGCTCAGGCGGGAACGTTTTTAAGCTGACGCCGTGATCGCGATCGCTGAACCACGAGGTCGCAACACCTAGGATTAGGATGAGGAGGGAGATGACCCGATTCTCCTACCCGGTGTGGTCCCTCTTCACTTTTCGATGGGCCGATGACCCGATAGCATCAGTGCACCGCAATTCCGGTCGGTCCCGGCGGAGCGCTCACCGTAATCGGATTGCTCATCGCTCCGTCCGCTGTATCCAGCGTTAAACCCGTAATGTTCGCTGAGTTGCTGTTCGATACGTAGAGATACTGGCCAGAATTGCCCACGCTTGGTTGCAGCGCCAGGCCCACCGGGTTCGCTCCTGTCGGCTCACTCGGCGTGGATAGAGGAGTCAACGTTCCCGAAGTCTCGTCGATGGTGAATCCAAACACCGCGCTCGAACCGCCATTGCTCACCGCGTAAAGGAAACTGTTCGTCGGATCCACCACCATGGCCGCTGGGTTCTGGCCCGCCGGGCTCGGCGGCACGTTGTTGCAAGGCGGTTCGGGACACACTTCCTCCAATGGAATCAGCAGAGTGTTTTGCACATCTGCGGAGCTGCAGCCAGCATCCCCCGACACCGTGCACAACACGAACGGATTCAGGTCGCCACCACTCGCGCCGCTATTGCCCACATACACAAAGATGCCGCCGACCGAATATTCCCCGACCGGGTTCGTGTTGACCGCGATCACCGAGACTGGATTGTTCGCGGCAATGGTATAAGGCGAATAAGGTTGTTCGCTCAGCGCGCCCGTCGTCAGGTCCACCTGGTACACGCTCACCGTATTGTCATTGTGTGGGGATGGGGGTTTGCAGTTTTCGGTACAAATGTCTTCATTATTGGATACAAAGAGAAGTTCCACGGGCGAGGTACCCAACGGGTTGCCGGGTCCCGGCGTGAATTCAACGGCCGAAAGCCCGGTCGGAACTTTGCTCAGGTAGTACGGGCTCCCGCTTTCCAAGGCCAGGTTGGTCGAACCCGGTTGCATGGCAAACACCGATATCGAGGGACACACGTCGGTCTGATTCTGGGGAGTGTGCGGACAGGACGGATTATCGTTGTAGGCGTTCGGATACCCCGGGTGAGGGTAGGAACCCTGACTGATGACGAACAAAAACTGGCCCGCCGCATCGCGCGCAATGGCCACGGGATTGTCGGAGCACGGCCCCGGACTGATTTGAAGACCGGCGCAACTCCAAGTGACCGCTGTAAGGGGCGACGACAAGCTTCCGTCGGAATTCACCGTATAGGGATAAATCGTCGGCAAAACCGGCGGGTCATTCATAGGGTCTTCGCATTGCCATGCGTCTCCATTAGGAATCTCGAGGCACGGAATACCCTGATTGAGGACGAACGCCGTAGCGCCCGTCGGGTCGACCAAAATGTCCAAGGGAGCGCCGCACGGACTGGGATTCTCCTGGGTCGCCATCGTAGAACACGTACTGGCATTATCACTGATCGCCGACAGGCTACCGTTATTCAGATTGATGGCAAAGGAAGTTACGTTGAAACCGATGCCGGGGGTTCCCTGGGCGGTAAGACCCTGCGTCTCCACATATAACACTCCCGTGGGACGGGAAGAGGAACTGCCACAGCTGAGCAGCAATGAACTCAGGGCGCACACGCCCACAAACACAACAACTCTGCTTGTTCTCTTTAACATCGACATCTATGCTCCCTACTCGTTTCGCCGACTTGGATTCGTCCGCCGCTTCCCGTCCGCGGGCGAGACCGCGCCAGCCGTCACCGAGACTTGCAGCCTGTGGCTGAAATATATCTGTTTATCAGGAATGGGCGGGAAGAGCAAACCCCTTGACCGGCGGACCAGCCGGAATCCGGATTTCCACCTGCAACCCACCCTCTTTGCGGTTGGATGCGCGCAGTTGCCCGCCGTGCAGCCTGATGGCGCGATCCGCAATCGACAGGCCCAAACCCGCGCCCCCGGTCTGGCGGTTGCGGGCATCGTCCAAGCGATAAAAAGGCTCGAAGATCTTGGGCAACGCCTGATCGGGAACGCCGGGGCCGCAATCGAGCACGCGAACAATGACTTCTTCTCCATCGCCGTTCGCTGCCGGTTCGCGCTCCAGTCGCACCTCCACCGTTGTACCTTCGGTAGTATAGCGCGTGGCGTTCCTCACCACATTCTCCACCGCGCTGCGGAGCAAGTCGGGATCGCCGTAGACCAAAAATTCGTCAGGTCCATTTTCATCTTCATCCGTATCGCTGGTGTCGGTGATCGCAGTCACGCGGCAGCCCCGGCCCGGAGTTTCGTACTCGGCGTCGTGCGCCACCTGCTCCACCAACTCGCGCAGCGATAATCTGGTTCGCCGCAGGCCGTCGGTGCCGGACTCGAGCCGCGAAATGGTCAGCAGCCGCTGGATCAGCTGATTCAACCGATCCGCTTCGAGTTCGATGCGATTCAGGGAACCTTCGAGTTCGGGCGCGACCTCCGGCGTGACCCGTTGCCGCGCCAGCCCCAGCGCCACACTGAGCCGAGCCAGAGGAGACCGCAGTTCATGCGATACATCTTTCAGCAGGCGCGATTGCGAATCCACCAGCACTTCGATGCGTTCCGCCATGCGGTCGAAATCGCGCATCAACTCGGTTAGTTCATCGTGACGCCTGCTCGGCGGCGCGCCTGCCCGCGCTGTCAGGTCGCCCGCCGCCAGACTCTGCGCCGCCTGCCGCAAACGCGTCACCGGACTGGTGATCGACCACGACAGCAGATAGCACATCAGCCCCGAAGTGATGACCGCAATCGCAATTCCCAGGCCCGGGATTTCATGCGGGCCGAAAAATACTCTGGGTCCCGGCGGCAACTCCAGCACCATCGTGTAGCGTTTGCCATCGAGTGTAAGCGCGTGGCGCGTGATGCGGTCGGGAAGAAAATTGTCCATCCATCCGCGGTGGTGCAGCGGGCTCTCGCGCGGCGGATTGCCTTGGCGTACATCCTCGATCCAGGGTGGCGCCGGCCGGCCGGTAAGATCGTTGCCCGACGGATCGAAAACAAATGCCCGCACGTGCTGCGTATGAAAAATCCCTTCGAGATAGTCGTGAGCGGCGCGCTCTCCACCGCTCTGGTAGGCGTTGACCGTCTCGGCAAGAATTTGCGGAGCCTGAGTCTCAATCCCATGCCGAGGATTCAGGGCAATAGTAGCCAGGATCGCCAGCACCAGGAACAGCGCCTGCGCCGCCCAGAACGATAGGAATATCTTTAGAAAGAGGCTCTTCATAGCGATTGGCTCTTGGCCGTTAGCTCTTGGCTCTTGGCTAAAAGCTAAGAGCTAAAAGCCTGTTCTCGCCTTATTTTTTCGTCTTCACCGCCGGACGCGCAAACATATACCCTACCCCGCGAATCGTCTTGATATGATCCCCATCCTCTTCGGAGTCGCCCAGTTTCCGCCGCACCTTGCTGACGTGCATGTCAATGCTGCGATCGAAGGGCATGAATTTGCGGCTGAGGACGGCATTCACCAGCCGCTCCCGCGTCACCACTCGTCCCGCTTCGCGCAGCAGAACCTCGAGCAGATTAAACTCCACCGAAGTCAAATCGACCGGTTGCCCGGCGCGCGACACATTGCGCGTCGCCGGATCCAGTTCCACGTCGCCCACGGTCAATACTTCCGGCACCACGTCCGCCGCCCTTGCCGGCTTGGTGCGACGCAAAATAGCGCGGATCCTTGCCACCAGCTCTCGCGGGTTAAACGGTTTGGGAAGATAATCGTCGGCCCCAATTTCGAGGCCCACGATGCGGTCGACATCCTCGCCGCGCGCGGTCAAGAGCAGCACCGGAATCTTCGACACGCTGCGAATCCGCCGCAGCACTTCGAAGCCGTTAATCCCCGGCAGCATCACGTCGAGCACCACCAACGCGTACGCGCCGGTCTGCGCCTGTTGCAGTCCCTGTTCGCCGTCATGCACCGCCTTCAGACTAAACCCCTCGGCAGTCAGGTATTCCTGCACCAGCGCGCACAATTCAACGTCGTCATCCACTACCAGTACGTGATCCATTCTCTTTATCATTCAACACCTTTGCTGGTCCGCACGCGGTAAAGATTTGTGATTGCCAGAGAAAAATCGCTGTTCGCTTTTCGCCGTTAGCTCTTAGCGAAAAGCGAACAGCCAAGAGCCAAAAGCGTCTTTTCCCCTTTACAAAACTTTACCGCGATTGACCGACTCTTTACCCCATCTTCTTCCTGGAGGTGTTCTTATTGCCATAGATGTTCGGGTGCACCCGAATCCCTATATGAGATTCAAACAGACCTATAAGGAGTTCCAATGAAATCGACTCGTATCCGCATTCTCACCATCGGCGCCGCTGTGCTGCTGGCCGTCTCCGCCGTGGTTGCTCAAGGTCCGCACGGGTTTGGCGGCCCTGGCGACTTCCACCACATGCTCAAACAACTCGATCTGACCAGCGATCAACGGAGCCAGGTTAAGGCCGTCTGGGAAAAAGAGAAGCCCTCCCTGCAGCCGTTGATGCAGCAGATGCGCCAAAGCCAAAACGCCATGAAGACTCTTCAGGCCAGCGGTCCGTTCGATGAAGCCAAAACGCGCGCCCTGGCCACGCAGAATTCGCAGACCATGATCGAACTGCAGGTCGAGCACGAGCGCATCAAATCGGAAATCATGCAGATTCTGACGCCCGATCAGAAAACGAAACTCGCCCAGCTTGAGGCCGCTCACGAAGCCAATATGGGCAAGCATTCTCCGCCGCCGGAAGAATAGTTCTTTCTCCTGAGTGTCTCTCTCCACCCGGGCGAGGAACGGAACCCCAACCTCCGTCCTCGTCCGGCTTTTTCCAACGGGCAAGCTGGGAAAATCAACGGGAGCGATCCCGTGAGCGATCCAGGAGAAACCATGGAACGCGTCGACCTGCTCTATTCAGGACTGATGTTCGCCGCCGGCATGCTGTCGCTCTGGACCGCTCTGCTGCTCACCGCCGCTTTCATTGCCCTCGCGCCGTCGCTCGGAAAATCCGCGCCGACCGCTGCTACAATCTCATCTACAAGCAGTCGTGATGTCGCCCATCATGCTCTTGCGGACCGAACCTTATTAGACGGCTCTTTATCAAACCATGGTGCCCAAGAACCTACGCCCCCTCGTTCCCTATCTGAAGCGTCACCGCAGCGGTCTGGTCTGGGGCGCGCTTTGCGTCTTATTCAATAACGGTATCTGGATCCTCTTTCCGCAAGTCCTCCGCCGCGCCATCAACGATCTGCACTCCGGCGTAACCCGGCAGAAACTTTTCACTTACTCCCTGCTGATCATCGCCATCGCCTTGATCAAAGCAATCTTCCAGTTTCTGACGCGCTGGGTGGTCATCGGCATCTCTCGCGATATCGAATTCGATTTGCGCAACGACCTGTTCGCGCACCTCGAGCGCCTTTCCCACTCGTATTACCAGCGCAACCGCACCGGCGACATCATGGCCCGCGCCACCAACGACCTCAACGCCGTCCGCATGCTGCTCGGACCCGCCATCATGTACTCGGCCAACACCCTCGTCTTCACCGCCGGCGCGCTCGGTTTCATGCTGGCCATCAGCCCTAAGCTTACGATTTTTGCGTTTCTGCCGCTGCCCCTTGCCAGCATCGTCATCCAGTATTTCGGACGCCGCATTCACGAACGCTTCGAACGCATTCAAGCCATGTTCTCCGACATCTCGGCCCGCGCTCAGGAAAATTTCTCCGGCGCTCGAGTCATCCGCGCCTACGTGCAAGAGCAGGCCGAGATCGCCGCTTTCGAGACCGCCAACCAGGAATACATTCGCCGCAGCCTCGGTCTAGTCCGCCTGATGGGAATGCTCTGGCCGACGCTAGAACTCATGCTGGGCGCGGCCGTAGTGATCGTGCTGTGGGTAGGCGGACGCCAAGTCCTGATGGGCAAGATGAACGTAGGCGATTTCGTCGCCTTCAACACCTACATGATGCAACTGACGTGGCCGGTAATCGCCCTGGGATGGGTCATCAACATTTTCCAGCGCGGAACCGCGTCGATGGTGCGCATCCAGGAAATCCTGGCGCAGGAACCCGAAATAAAAGATGAGCTCCAAGCCAAGAGCCAAGAGCTAAGAGCTAAGAGCGACGAGCCCGCTCGAAGCTCGCAGCTCGAAGCTCGTAGCCTTCTCGGCGCGATCGAATTCCGCAATCTAAACTTCGCCTACAACGGCACGGAAGTCCTAAGAGACATCAACCTCCGCATCCCGGCCGGCTCCAGCCTGGCAATAGTCGGCCCCACGGGTTCCGGCAAAACCACGCTAGTCAGCCTTATCCCTCGCATCTACGATGCCACCCCCGGCGCCGTCCTCATCGACGGACGCCCCGTCCGCCAATTCCCCCTCGATTCCCTGCGCCGCCAAATCGGCTTCGTTCCGCAGGAAACTTTCCTCTTCAGCGACACCATCCGCGAAAACATTGCGTACGGCGTTTCGACCGAAGCATCCGAGAAAGAAGCATCCGAGAAAGAAGACGGCGAAGCCACCCTAGACGAAATCAAAGCCGCCGCCGAAGCTGCCAACATCGCCCGCGACATCGAAAGCTTCCCCGAAGGCTACAACACCACCGTCGGCGAGCGCGGCATCACGCTCTCCGGAGGCCAGAAGCAGCGCACCGCCATCGCCCGCGCCCTGCTCCGCAGCCCACGCATTCTCATTCTCGACGACGCCCTCTCCAGCGTCGACACCCACACCGAAGACAAAATCCTCAACCATCTGCGCGAAATCATGCGCGGACGCACCACCATCTTCATCTCTCACCGCGTCTCCACCGTCCGCAACGCCGACGCCATCGCCGTCCTTCACCAGGGACGCATCGTCGAACAAGGCACCCACGACGAACTAATCGCCCGCAATGGCTATTACACCGACCTCTACAACAAGCAGTTACTGGAAGAAGAATTGGCCGAAGTCTAGTGTGCCGCCCCGCAAATTCGCGGCATTAAACTTTCGTGGCATCAACTTAAAGTTGTCATCAATCCAAAGTTGTCATAAATCCAGAGTTGTCATTAATCCAAAGTTGTGACTAATCCGAAGTTGTCATCAATCTAAAGTTGTCATCAATATCTAAAAGTTGTCATCCTGAGCGAAGCGAAGGACCTATGTATTTTGTCTGCACTACGAAGCTCTTCGCCTCGCCTCAAAGCCCCGCCCGACTTTGTTTGCGAATTTCCGGGACACGACACTGGATCGTGTAGGGCGGACACTCCTCGCCCGCCAACCGCCGACTTAGAAGAAATGTGACCTTAGTCACCGAATCCACCTAATATTTTCAACTCAAGCAACCCCAGCCGGTAATAACTTGCTCAGACAAGAAGAAGCATGGATAATGCTTGCGAGTTCCCTACAATTTCCGCTCTGCCACGGAGTGTCTCATGCGAAGTACGCCTTCGTCCTTGCTGTCGTTGTCCAGACTTTCGACGCTCGTCCTTTCCACCCTGATTTTCTCCACCGTTTGTCAGGCGCAATCGCTACCTCTAATGACCCGGCACGTGCGCGAAGCCGTAGTCAATGGCCAAGCGCCATTGGTGGGACTGCTCCCAGCAACCCAGTCCTTGCTCTTCGACATTGCTCTGCCGCTGCGTGATCGACCAGGGTTGCAAGGTTTCATACGGGAGCAATACGATCCTGCAAGCCCACACTTCCACCAGTTCCTCACCCCACAGGAGGTTACCGCGCGCTTTGGCCCCAGCCAGGCAGATTGGGACGCCCTGGTTGCCTTCGCGAAAGCGAGCGGCTTTGAGATCATCGGCGGAACCCGCGATGGCAGGGACCTGCAGCTGAGCGGCACAGTGGCGAATATCGAGAAAGCCTTCCATGTGACCTTGGGCGTCTATCAAGACCCCACGGAAGACCGCACATTCTTTGCCATCGACCGCGAGCCCACAGTCGACTTGCCCTTCCAGCTCTGGCACATCAGTGGTTTAGACAACGATTCCAAGCCGCATCCCTTGTACGTCAAGAAGAGCGACTACGCCAAGGCGCATGGGATCAATCCCGACAAAATCGTGTCGAATGCGACCACCGGCTCCGGCCCTGACGCGTCCTTCTTAGGCAGCGACATGCGCGCGGCCTACTATGAGGGAACGGCTCTTACCGGCACCGGCCAGAACATCGCGTTGTTCGAGTTCGCGGGCACCGATTTGGCCGACCTGACCGCGTACTACGAAAACGCTGGGCAAACCGAGCCTTACACTCCCACTCTCATTTCCACGGGCGGATACAGCACGAGCTGCCTTTATAGCGGCCATAACCCGTGCGATGACGGGGAACAGAACCTCGACATGACGCAGGCGATGGGCATGGCCCCCGGCTCCACCATGCTCTACATGTACGTCTGCGGCGACGCCTATGGGACGGGAAGTATCAGCGATATCGCCTGTCTCAGCGCGATGGTTACGGATACGGACGCTCCGTTGTCGCTGCAGATTAGCTCTTCGTGGAGCTGGGAGCCAGCGGATCCCAGCACTGACGACCCGTATTTTGAGCAGATGGCCACTCAGGACCAGAACTTCTTTGTAGCGGCCGGCGACAATCAGGCTTGGTGTTCTAACCCGAACGAGGGCTGTTATTATGCCTGGCCAGCGGAAGACGGGAATGTGGTTTCCGTCGGCGGCACGGACCTGACAACTTCCGGCGCGGCTGGTCCTTGGGCATCGGAAACGGCCTGGTTCTACAGCGGTGGCGGCATCTCGCCGGATGGCATTGCGATCCCCTCCTGGCAGCAGCTTTCGGGCGTAATTAACTTATCCAACATGGGGTCCACGACCCTACGCAACGGTCCCGATGTATCGGCCAACGCGAATTTTACCTTTTACACCTGCGACGACCAGGGGCATGACCAGGATTACGGCGGTGCGGAGTGCGGGGCCAACATATTCGGCGGGACCAGCTTTGCCGCGCCCATGTGGGCCGGCTACCTCGCTCTCGCCAATCAACAAGCTGTCGCCAACGGCGAAACGATCGGCTTCATCAATCCGACGATCTACTCGGACGCTTTGACCTCAAGCTATAGCACGCTGTTCCACGACGTCACCAGCGGCAACTGCGGCACCTATTCGGCCGTGACCGGTTACGATCTGTGCACCGGTTGGGGCAGCCCGAACGGTGCGGGCTTGATCAACGCACTGGCCGCCTCCTTGTCGGCGACTACGACCGCCGTCACCTCCAGTCAAAACCCGGCAAATCAGGGTGCCTCAGTGACCTTCACCGCAACTGTGACCACGTCGGGCACCAACACTCCCACCGGCACCGTGATCTTCTACAATGGCAATACTCAGATAGGCAGCGGCACCTTGAGTGGGAGTGGTACGTCTGCAACTACTACTCTGACAACTTCCACTCTTCCCGTGGGCACCGATTCGATCACCGCCGGATACGGCGGAGACTCCAACAACGATCCCAGCACGGCCACTCCCCTGAGTCAGGTCATCAACGCCGTCTTCACCTTGACCAATCTCACGACTCCGGCGGCAGTCCTCTCCGGAGAATCCACCACCTTCACCGTTACGGTGACGGCAGTGGGGGCTTCGACCTTCGCCGCCAACGTTACCTTCACCTGCTCCGGCCTCCCGGCGAACACCACGTGTTCCGCTCCACCCATTACCGCAACCACCCCGAGCCCGGTTCAGGAGACTGTCACCATTCAAACCACCGGTCCGAACCAGACCCAGGGGGAAATTCGTCGGCGCCGAGCCGACAATCGTTCACCATGGCTCCCACTGACGTTGCCGCTCGCGGGCATCGTAACGGCCGGCGTCGCGGGACGGAAAGTATGGAAGCACTCTGCGGTTGCCAGCCTGTGCGTATCGCTGATGCTCCTAGGCCTGCTGGTTGCCTGCGGCGGCGGCCCGGCAGCACCAATCATCGTCGGCGTAAGCTCGGGAACGGCTTTGTACCCGAATGACGCGGCCGACGGCTGGCCGAATCAAACCGAGTCGTTCACGGCAACAGTTACCGGGACGAGCAACACCGCAGTGACTTGGTCTTTGAGTAGCTCCACGTCGTCATGCCCGACGCCCTACACTACGCTGAGCCAGTGCGGTCAACTCAGTTCGACCACGGCTAATCCGGTCACATACACCGCTCCGACCATCGCTTCGGGTCTGCCGTCAGGAATCATCATCACGGCAACCTCCGCAGCCGATACAACCAAAAACGGGCAGTCGGCATTTAATCTCAACCCTGCAACCGTGCCCGGAATGTACCCCACCGTCCAGGTAACCGCAACCGAGGCCGGCGCACAGACAACGTCGTCGGACGTGACGCTGACTGTTAACTAGGTTGACGTTCTGACGGGCAGGCCAACTTAACCCAGGGCGCGGAAAGATTCCGCGCCCTTTCTTTGTTCTTGCGCTTGGTATTTTCGCGGCGATCGATAGCACAAGAGAGCTGCGGAGCTAAGTCCTTATTTCTCAAAGATCCGAAAAAAACGACTGCTAAATCTTTGATTCTAAAAGACCGTCGGAGGAGGGGTATCGCAGTTAGCCCAGCCTGACTTCGGCCATCGGCCGATCAAAAGCCTCCGCCTTTGAATCTAGATCGCCCGATGACCCGATCGCCCGATGATTCCTCGCAGGCCTTCTCATTCGTGCGCGAACGTGCTCAAAGATGGAGTGTTTGGTGGGCAGTGCAGGACTCGAACCTGCGACCTCCTGCTTGTAAGGCAGGCGCTCTAACCAGCTGAGCTAACCGCCCGCGTGGCGCGGATGCAACGATGATGGTGAGGCGTTTTCGCCGCTCTTAGACCTTGGTCTTCTGCAAAAAGATCTTCTGCAAACAGATCTACTGCAAAAATAAGTTTCTACAAAACGACTCTCGATCAATGAGCTGCTGCAAAACTTATGCTGAGCATACTGGACGCTTCCCTCAGCGGTCAAACCTCGCCGGTTCACATTCGCCGGCCAAACTTCGTCGCACAAACCAGAGAAGTCAAACCAGGCGCGCGGCTGCTACACTTTTCCGGTGCGCAGATTAATCGTCAACGCCGATGATTTTGGTCTGACCGCGGGAGTGAATCGAGCCATTCTCGAAACCCACACCGCGGGCGTTGTTTCCTCGACGACCATGATGGCCAACGGGCCCGCTTTCGAGGACGCGGTAACAGCGGCGCGCTCGGCGCCAAATCTCTCCGTGGGATGCCATGTTGTACTGGTGGACGGAACGCCCGTGGCGCAGCCCGGCGCATTGGATACGCTGGTGGCCGTGCGCTCGGCCGAGCCGGAAAAGTTCTACTCCAGCCTTTCCGCTTTCGCGGCGCGCGCCATGCTTGGAGGTTTCGATCGCGACCAACTCGTCGAGGAAGTCACGGCGCAGATCAGGAAAATTCAAGCCACCGGTCTCAACGTGACGCACCTCGATACTCACAAACACGCCCATCTCTTTCCTGAAATTCTCGGAGCGTTGCTGCGCGCGGCGCGGATTTGCGGCGTGCGCGCCATCCGCAATCCCATCGTTCCGGTCAAAGCGCTGCCCGCGCGCCTGTTCAAAGGCAAACCGCATCTCTGGAAGCGCTACGGCCAGGTGCGCATGCTGCATACTTTCTCCCGCCAATTTTTGCAGCGAACCAAGCGCGCCGGACTGCTTACGCCCGACGGCGTGATAGGAGTGATCGAGACCGGCTCTCTGGTTGAAAGTAAGGTTGAAAGTAAGCTGGTTGATACTAAGCTGGTTGATACTAAGAATGATAGTAAGAGTGACGACCGCAACGGTTCCGCCAGTTCCCTGCTCCGCCAAACCCTGGCTTGCCTGCCGGAGGGAACCTGGGAATTCGTCTGCCATCCCGGATATTGCGACGCCGATCTGCGCGCCGCCCACACCCGACTGCTCGACTCTCGGGACCAGGAGCGGCGTTTGCTGATTTCCGCAGCGCTGCGGCAGTTTCTGGAGGAGCAGAAGATCCAGGTCATCGGCTATCGGGAGTTCGTGGAGAGTTCGTAGAGAGTTTGTAAAAAGACCGTCACAGCCCTCGCCAAGACCCTCCTGAAAGATGCCCGGCTAGTTCCGAAAGTGGTGCTCCGCTCGTTACCGTGCGGACGCACTTTATGATATCCCGGCGCGGCGCAAGGGCGGTATCATCGCAGGAGCGAATACCAGAAGCGAGTACAAGGAAAAGGCATGGCTGCGAACCAAACCGAACCTCGTCTGACGGTGGATCTGCCGGTACGCATATGGGGAATGAGCGCCGAGGGCCGCCCCTTTTCGCAACAAGCTCGCGCCCACAACATCAGTTCCGATGGCGCGCTCGTCTCCGGCGTGGAAAATGAGCTGAAAGTGGGCGACATCATCGGATTGCAGTGCGACGAGAAGAAGTCGCGTTGCCTGGTGGTCTGGGTGATGAACACCGGCCCGGTCAAGAAAAATCAGGTGGGGGTGAAGCTGGTCGCGGAGCAGGACTGTCCGTGGAAAAACTATTTGCCGCTCGACGGCGCCACCGTGACCATTGCCGAGAGCAACCGCCGCCGCTGGCACCGGCATAAGATCACGCTGCCGTTGGAAATACGCGACGAACGCGTGAACGCCCCGCTGCGCATCAATGCTACCGATGTCAGCGGCAATGGATGCTACATCGAGAGCATGCAGCCTTTGCCGCTGGGCACGGTGTTAAGCGTGGATTTCTGGCTGGACGCGGATCACATCAAGATCAGCGCAGTTGTGCGGACAAGCGATCCGGGAGTGGGCAACGGAATCGAGTTCACCGGCATGTCCAACGATGCCAAGAAGCGCATGCAGGATTACCTGGATGCGATCGATCCGCAAATGGGAGTTTCGGGTCCGAAGGCGCAGTGAAGGGTATTGAATCATTTACCCATTGAAGCATTGAATCATTAAAACCCTATCCCCTAGCGGTTTTGAAATGAATCAGTGATTCAATGCCTCAATGATTCAATGTCCTCGCTCTGCGTAACGGGCCAGGACGATGGCGCGAATCAATCCACCCATGGTGAATTCGCGAGCCTCAATTGCAACCGGCAGCTGCAAATCGCGAAGCGTCGCCGAAGTAACGGGACCAATCGAAGCCAACTCCACATGCTTGAGCCAACTCTGTGAACCTGCCTTTACGTTGCCGAGCAATTCGGCAAAGTTCTTCGCGGTCGAGGAACTGGTAAAGGTCACAAGGTGCGGCCGGCGAGCTGCGTTCTTCATCAGGGCACGCAGGCGCGCTCGCGATTTTTCCGGCACTACGGTTTCGTAAGCTTCTACCACATCGACGTGCGCGCCTGCCGCGCGCAGTTCTTCTGGAATCACATCGCGCGCTACTTTCGCTCGGATGAGCACGACACGCTTGCCGTTCACCTTATCGCGTAAGCTTTTCACCACTGATTCGGCGATATATTCCTCCGGAACCATTTTGACTTTCAGGCCATGCTTCACAATCGCCTTTTTGGTGGCAGGTCCGATGGCGGCGATTTGAAGATGCTTGAGATTACCGCGCGTGATGCGAAGTTTCCGGATGCGCTCCCACATCGCTTCGACGCCATTCGCGCTGGTCAGAATAAGCCAGTCGTAGCTCTTGATATTTTTCAGAGCGCTGTCGAGCGGCTGGTACGACTGCGGCCTGCGGATCTCAATGAACGGGATTTCAATGACAGCCGCGCCCAGGCTGCGCAGGCTGGCGGAAAGGCTGCCGGCCTGGTGCCGCGCGCGTCCGACCAGAATCCGAGTTCCGGCGAGAGGATGTTTTTCGTTGGGCTTGCGCATGCGTGGCTTTTAGCTCTTAGCCTTTGGCTTTTAGCTATCAGTTCTCAGGTGTATGTTCCGCGGCCGTGTTTTCGATGCCACGAACAGCAGGTCCTTCGCTTCGCTCAGGATGACAAGTTCCAAATACAGTTAAGTACTGCATGACGCGGTTTGAATAGGTGACAAATTCCGAATTGACGAATCATCACGGTTGCTGCGGTAACGCAAAACCCTCGCCGTAAACTTCTTCGAGAATAACATCGCCGCCTCTGCGCAACAGCGTTTCGCCGACTTCTTCTCCCAGGCGCACGGGATCGTCGCCTTCGCGGGTTTCGCGCAGAACTTTGCTGCCGTCGGGATGCGCTACCAAACCGTTCAGACGAATGCGCCCAGCGTTTGCCGCGCCTCCAATGGCTTCGGCGAAGGCTCCGATGGGAACCTGGCAGCCGCCGCCTAGTTTGTTTAGCAAGGCGCGCTCGCAGGTGGTGGTGGCGCGCGCAGCAGCATCGTCGAGAAAAGCCAGCAGCGCCCGCGTTGCCTTGTCTCCGTGGCGAATCTCGATGCCCAACGCGCCTTGTCCGGCGGCGGGAGTCATCACTTCCGCCGGAATCACTTGTCGCACCAGTTGCGTTTTACCCAGCCGGTTCAGACCAGCAGCGGCCAGAATAATGGCATCGTAGTCGCCGGCTTCGAGCTTGCGCAGGCGCGTATCCACATTGCCTCGGAGCGGGTGAATTCTCAGGTCGGGACGAAACGCCATCAACTGCGCCTGGCGCCGCAGGCTGCTCGTGCCCACGTTCGCACCCTGCGGCAGTGCGTCGATACGGGCGAACTTCACCGAACAAAAAACGTCGCGTGGATTTTCTCGGGTGGTGATGGCGGCAATCTCGAAATCGCCGGCGAGTTCGGTCGGCAAGTCTTTTAAGCTGTGCACCGCAAGATCGACGCGATTTTCGACGAGCGCCTCTTCAATTTCCTTGGTGAACATGCCCTTGGTGCCGACCTTCGCCAGCGCCACGTCGGTGATTTTGTCACCCGTAGTCTTGATAATCTCCAGTTCGACGGTGTGACCCTGCGCGCGCAACAAATCGGAAATGTGGTGG
>Ga0074044_10001230_pt1 | contig 23494 bp, 19 predicted proteins | sample BogForMeECP23OM1_FD_94443 | JGI IMG/M metagenome (GOLD analysis project Ga0074044, IMG submission 94443) | Bog forest soil microbial communities from Calvert Island, British Columbia, Canada - Bog Forest MetaG ECP23OM1 | ecosystem: Environmental > Terrestrial > Soil > Wetlands ... | reverse complement strand
GCGCCACAAAATGCGATCCCCAAATACAAAAAAATCACAAACTCTGAGCGTAGTCGAAGGGATCTCGGACAGCTTCGCGACCCGCGAAGCCGGTTCCGGTTTCTTACCCAGCGCGGAGTTAGGATGTCGCGTTCCGCGCCACTGATTACCCGCCTCGCCCGTTATTTTACGGGAGAGAGCCCGCCCTGAGCTTGCCGAAGGGTTAGGTGAGGGTTCTGCTGACCCATGAGAGGAGCCGCTACTCCCCCCCTGAGCCGCGGATCGTCGGACCGCACGCAAATCGAATACGAGTACCGCTCAGCATAAACGTTGCCGCTATCGTCCTTCTCCGCTGCGATCACGATCGCCCGATAATTCTCACAGCTCTCCCGCGAGGCGAAACTATCGACCTGCTCCCATTCCGACAGCGGCGTCTCGCGCTGCAATCCCCGCCGCGCACAATCGATCGAAGGCGCCATCAGGATCCAACCCGCCAACACGACCGCCGCAAGATGCCCGAACCTCATCACATCGCTTATCGCGATAATTCCGCCCGCCCGCAAGCCGCGCCGCTCTTCACGAATAAGTTCTAACAGGGACGAAGTCCCGCATCCTTTCTTCCAGTCACTGGGTGCAGGGGTCACCCCTGCCCAAGGAAGCGTGAAACCCACGGCGGGTTTCACATACAATAACGTTCCGTTCTTAGCTCTATGTACGCCTCTGACACGATCGTCGCGCCCGCTACCGCGCCGGGAATCGGCGCCGTTGCGATCGTCCGCCTCTCCGGTCCGCGCGCATTCGAAATTCTCGACGCGATCTTTCGCCCCGCGCATTCTGCCGAGATGACGCCGCGCATGATGCGTCTGGGCGACGTCGTCGATCCCGCCACCGGCGCCCGCATCGATCGCGCGCTCGCCGTCGTGATACCGCAGCGGGCGAGCCTGACGGGCGAAGATGTCGCCGAGATACAATGCCACGGCGGTCCATTCGTAGTCCGCCGCATTATGGCGCTCGCACTCGACGCGGGCGCACGCCTTGCCGAGCCGGGCGAATTCACCCGCCGCGCGTTTCTCAACGGCCGAATCGATCTCGCCGAGGCCGAGGCGGTCGCCGACATCGTCGCCGCGCGTAGCGATTCCGCACTGGCAACTGCGCTGGCGCAACTCTCGGGCGCACTTTCCGCGCGCGTCGCCGAGTTGCGTGCACAGGTCGTCGCGATTCGTGCGCATCTCGAAGTCGAAATCGATTTCTCCGACGAGGACATCCGCCTGCCGTCGCGCCGCGAACTCGCCGCCGAAATCGAGCGCCTGATCGCCGACGTTGCAGTTCTGCACGACAGCTTCGCCCGCGGCCTGCTGATGCGCGCAGGGGTGCACGCCACCATCGTCGGCAAGCCCAACGCCGGCAAGTCGAGCCTTCTAAATTTATTGCTTGGCGCTGATCGCGCAATAGTCACAGCGATCGCCGGCACCACTCGCGACGTGATCGAGGACTCCGTGCAGCTCGGCCCTTACGCGCTGGTCCTCAATGACACCGCGGGCGTTCGCGACTCGGCCGACGACGTGGAGCGAATCGGGATCGAGCGCACGCTGCGCTCGGCGCGCGACGCGGACCTGCTGATCGCGATGTTCGATTCGTCGCGGCCGCTGGAGCCCGCTGACCTCGACGTGATTCGCTTGACCGCCGACCGCCCGGGCCTGGCTCTTCTGAACAAGCGCGATCTGCCGGCCGCAATCGCGGCCGCCGATCTTCGCGAGCACGGCCTGAATCTTCCCATCCTGCCGTTCTCCGCAATCAACCTCGACGAAGCCGCCACGCTGCGCGCCGAGCTTACCAAAACAATCGCCGCGCTCGTCTCTGATCCCTCGCCCGTTATTTCACGGGAGAGAGCCCGCCCTGAGCTTGCCGAAGGGTTAGGTGAGGGTTCTGCGCCACCGCTCGCCGCTTCCCCCAACGATCAAATCGCAATCTCCCGCGAGCGCCATCGCGACGCGCTAGCGATAGCTCTAGGAGCGCTCAAGAACGCCCACAGCGCCGCAGTCTCGATGCTGCCGCCGGAGATCGTAGCGGTGGACATAATGGCGGCGGCCGCCGCGCTCGGCTCAATCACCGGCGAAGTAAGCACCGAGGACGTTCTCGACGCGATCTTCCGCGACTTCTGCATCGGCAAATGAGGCAGGGGTGACCCCTGCACCCAACGTTAAGGCCGCGCTCCGTTGTCGCGCGCGGCCCCGCACCCCGGCCAGGAAAAACCCCGTTGTCATTCTGAGCGAAGGCTGCCGAAGCGAAGAATCCCGGATCCGGGGTTCCTTTCGCTACGCTCATGGCAGGCTCTTCGCTGCGCTCAGGATGACACAAAAAACCAGTCGGCCGCTGCACGGCCAGCCGCCGTGTGCCTGTGGCACCTCCGGTGAAATCTGCACCCTCACCCCAGGCGCGGACGCCGTTCCCTCTCCCGCAACCGGGTGAGGGTTAATCGGTACTAAAGAGACATAGAGGGCGAGGAAACAAAACCTCGATCAGGTTACGCATCAGCTCTCCCTTACAGGCGAGGAAATTAACGCGCAAAGCATGACTCGAAAAAATGGAAGACGCAGGCATCGAACCAGAACATCGCCGCAGTGTAATCTAAAAGTAGTTATATACTACAAAATAGTTAGATAGAAGAACTGGATGTGAAACCCGCCGTGGGGTTTCACGCGAGCGCCGCGCTTTGCGCGAGGCGCTCATGCGGGCCATAATCGCTGCTCGCCATGAACTACGACGTCATCATCGTCGGCGCCGGACACGCCGGTATCGAAGCCGCGCTGGCCGCGGCCAGGATGGGTGCGAGCACCCTGATGCTCACGCTCAACCTCGACCATATCGGCCAGATGTCCTGCAACCCGGCGATCGGCGGGATCGGCAAGGGCCACCTGGTCCGCGAGATCGACGCGCTCGGCGGCGAGATGGGTCTGGCGACCGACGAAACCGGAATCCAGTTCCGCTTCCTCAACACGCGCAAGGGACCCGCCGTTCGCGCGCGCCGCGCGCAGGCCGACAAGGCCGCCTATCGCGCGCGCGCCAAGCGCGTGCTCGAGCGAACCGCCAATCTGCAGGTGCGACAGGCGAGCGTCGAGCGCCTGATCGTCGCGGACGGCGCGGTGCGCGGCGTCGAATCGCAGATCGGCGAGATCTTCGATGCGCCCGCCGTCATCCTCACCACCGGCACGTTCCTGAAGGGCCTCGTCCACGTCGGGATGAAGAACTACTCCGCCGGACGCGCCGGCGATTTCGCCGCGATGGGCCTCAGCGACCATCTGGCGGATTTGGGCTTTCGAATCGGCCGCCTCAAAACCGGCACCTGCCCGCGCCTCGACGCCCGCTCGATCGACTACTCCCGGCTTGAGGTCCAGCCGGGCGACGAGCCGCCGCCGCCATTCTCGTTCCGCACCGAACGGATAGCGCGGGCACAGATCCCCTGCCATCTCACCTTCACCAACTCGCGCACCCACGAGATAATCCGCGGCGGCATCGACCGCTCGCCGATGTACTCCGGAGTAATCCAGAGCAAGGGGCCGCGCTACTGCCCGTCGGTCGAGGACAAGGTGATGCGTTTTCGCGACAAGGAGCGCCACCAGATTTTTCTCGAACCCGAGGGCCGCGACACGGTCGAGGTTTATCCCAACGGCCTGTCCACCAGTCTGCCGCTCGACGTGCAGCTCGCGATGGTTCGATCGATCGGCGGGCTCGAGCAGGCCGAGATAATGCGGCCCGGCTATGCGATCGAATACGACTTCTCGGACCCGACGCAGTTGACGCCGTCGCTCGAGACCAGGCTCGTGCGCGGGCTATACTTCGCCGGCCAGATCAACGGCACGACCGGCTATGAAGAAGCCGGCGCGCAGGGTTTGATTGCGGGCATCAACGCCGCGCTCAAGGTCCGCGGCGAGCCGGCACTCATCCTGCGCCGCGACAAAGCCTATATCGGCGTGATGATCGACGACCTGGTGACGCGCGGCATCGGCGGCGAGCCCTACCGGATGTTCACCTCGCGCGCCGAGTATCGATTGCTGCTGCGCGAGGACAACGCTGACCGCCGGCTGTCGCCGATTGGCGAGCGCCTGGGGTTGCTCGACGCGTCGGCCGGCGCGCGCGTCCGCGCCAAGACCGGCGCGGTGCGCCGCGAGATCGATCGCCTCAAGGCGGCGCTGATACCTGCTTCCGATGAGGTCAACGCGGCGCTGGCAGCGTCGGGCTCGACGCCAATCGCGCAACCGGTGCGCGCGATCGAGCTGCTCAAGCGTCCCGAAATCGGTTACGACACTGTGTTGAAGATGGGCGTCGTCAATCCGGGATTGAACCTCGACGAGGCCGCCGAGCTCGAAACCGAGATCAAATACGAGGGCTATGTGCGCCGGCAGGCGGAGGCGGTCGAGCGCTTCTCGCGCCTTGAGGACACGACGATACCGGATTGGGTGGATTTCAAGGGCGTGATGGGTCTTTCGACGGAGGTTTCGGAGCGCCTGTCAGCGGTGCGGCCGCGGTCGCTTGGGCAGGCGGCCCGGATGCCTGGAATCACGCCCGCGGCTATCTCGATTCTGGCCGTCCATATCAAGAGCCGGCGCGATCGCAATGCCCGCGCGATCTGAGCCGCTTCAAAAACGTTTCACGTGAAAGACAGGGGGGCCAACCCTTGCACACTAACCAGAAAAAAAACGTTTCACGTGAAACATTTTGGGAAATAACCTAATAAATTAGGGGTAAATTTTCCAAGATTGGATGTTTCACGTGAAACGTTCTCCCAAGAAAATCAGGAAAAAAGCGCCTAGTCCCGATGAAATCGCGGCTGAGGTGCGCGCTCAGTTAGCGCCCGCGATCTCGGCGATCGGGGTAATCGCCAAGAACTCCGAGTTTCTGAACCGAATCGAGCGGATGGCGGCGACGCTCGCGCTATGGGGCCCGAAGATCAATCTGACGGCGCATCCGAGGGACCCCGACGAGGTCGTCTTCCACGTCTTCGACAGTATCATCCCGATCTCGATAGCGGTCAGCTCGAAAATCCTGCGGCTCACCACTCGGCTCGACCGCGAACGCCGCTTCCTGGATATCGGCAGCGGCGCCGGCTTTCCGGGGCTAGTGATTGCCGCCGCGATTAACGCGCAGGTGACCCTGGTCGAGGCGCGGCGCAAGCGGGCGACGTTTCTGCGCGAAGCCGCAGTCGAGATGGGGCTGCGCAACGTTCGGGTGGAATGCATCCGGGCCGAGGCGCTCGACGTCAGCGGCGGGTATGACCTCGTCACCGCGCGCGCGGTCGGAAATCCTGCCGGGATTTTCGAGATTGCCGGGCGCGCGCTGCATCCGGGCGGTGTGCTGATGCTGTACGTCAGCGCCGCGCAGAAGTTCGACGATGACGCCGCCGTCGCTGCCGCGGCCGCATCGGGGCTCGTCGATGGGTCGGTGGCGGGCTACGATCTGCGCCACGGACGCCAAGTGACGAGCCGGGCAATCGCCACCTGGACGCGGCAGGGGTGACCCCTGCACTCAGTGAAAAGAAAAGCGGTCCATTGGTTTGAAGAACGTTTCACGTGAAACGTCCGGTTATAAAAGTTCAATAAATTCGGGTAGTTGCGTAAATCTGGTCGCACGATTTGATTTTATGCGATCGTGGGGATTTAATGATTTGCGAGGGCGGATGTTTCACGTGAAACATCCGCGCGCGGTTCGGGCCTAGTTCTTTTATTTGCGAGTGTGCAGGGACGCTGTCCCTGCGGGGCAGGTCGTGGGGCGGGTAATCGCAATAGCCAATCAGAAAGGCGGCGTCGGCAAGACGACGACGGCTATCAACCTTGCGGTTGCGCTGGCCGATACGGGAAGCCGCGTCCTGCTGGTTGACCTCGATCCGCAAGGCAACGCGACTTCCGGGATCAGCACGCCGGAGGACGTGAGCGCAGCGCGCCGGGAGGGCAAGACTATCTACCAGGCGCTGGTCGGAGGCTTGGCGATAGCTGAAATCCTTAGGCAGGTACGGCCGATGTTATCGCTCGCGCCGGCGGGCGACGACCTGGTGGGTGCCGAGATCGAGCTGGTGACCATGGAGGGTCGCGAGCGCCGTTTGCGAGCGCTCCTAGAGCCGGTTCGGTTGGAATATAACTTCGTTCTAATTGATACGCCGCCTTCCCTTGGGATTCTCACGCTCAACGCACTGGTCGCGGCGGATTCAGTGCTGGTGCCGATGCAATGCGAGTACTACGCGCTCGAAGGTTTGAGCGCGTTGCTCGGCACGATCCACAAAGTCAAAGGGGCGCTCAGGCCGGGGCTCGAGCTCGAAGGGCTGGTGCTCACGATGTTCGACTCGCGAAATCGCCTGAGTCATGAAATCTCAGAGGAAGTCAGAAAGCATTTTCCTGAAAAAGTTTTTCGCAGCGTGATTCCACGCAGCGTGCGGATGTCGGAAAGCCCGAGCCATGGACTGTCCGTGCTCGAATACGGGCCGAAGTCGGCCGGCGCCGAAGGCTATCGCGCACTAGCCGCCGAGATTATCGCGCGCGGTGACGGGAACGATGGCGGAACATAATTGTATGCGAAACCCACCGGGTTTCGCGCTTCCTTGGGCAGGGGTGACCCCTGCACCCGGTGGCAAGAGAAGATGCGGGACTTCGTCCCTGTTAGAACTGGTGAGCAGGAGCGGCATTTTCCCGCGATTGTTCCCCTTCCCACATGGGAAGGGGTTAGGGGTTAGGTTAGCGCGCTGCGGGTCGCGGTGCTGTACGGAATCTAGCGACGATCACGATCGAAAGCAGAAAGGATTACGAGGATGATGCGGAAACCATTGGGACGCGGGCTTGATGCGCTGATCGGCGATGCGGCGGCCGGACTTGAAACCGGTGCGGACAATGAAAGCGGCGGGGCGCAATTCAGGATGGCGGCTATCGCGAGCATCACGGCGGGTCCGTTTCAGCCGCGGATAAACTTCGACAAGGAGCGGCTGGCCGAGCTTACGCGCGCGATCCAGAGCCAGGGAATTATCGAGCCGCTGATCGTGCGGCGAATCGGCGCGGCGGAAGCCGACGGGCCACGCTACGAGCTGATCGCGGGCGAACGGCGGCTGCGCGCCGCGCGCGCGGCGGGTCTGGAAGCGGTTCCGGTGGTGGTGCGCGAACTCGACGATCGCGCGGCGCTGGAAATGTCGCTGGTCGAGAATATCGTGCGCGAGGATCTGAACGCGGTCGAAGAAGGGCTGGCGTTTTTCCGGCTGGTCGAGCATTTCGGGCTGACCCAGGACGAAATTGCAGCGCGCGTCGGCAAGAGCCGTCCCTACGTCAGCAACACGATTCGATTGCTGGAGCTGCCGCAACCGATTCTGAATATGATCGCGAAGGGCCAGCTCAGCGCGGGGCAGGCGCGGCCGCTGCTCGCGATTGGATCGCCCGAGGCGCAGCTATCGGCGGCGCGGCGGATCGCGGCGGTCGGAATCTCGGCGCGCGGCGCCGAAGAGATGGCGACGGCGAATCGCCCGCGCCCGTCAAAGACCGCCGGAGCGCGATCCACTACCGACGCCAATCTGAACGCGCTGGCCGAGGCCCTGCAGCGCGCGCTCAAGCGCAAGGTCAGAATTTTCAAGCGGCGCGGCGGAAGCCCGGGAAGGATCGAAATCGATTACTACGACGATAACGATCTGACCGCGGTTGCGGAGATGTTGCTGGGGAACGCGCGGAGTGCGTTGCGCACGTAAGGCTGGAAGCGGAAGAACGTGATTGTAGTGAAACCCACCGTGGGTTTCACACTTCCCTGGGCAGGGGTAACCCCTGCACCTTAGTATTAAGAAAGGATACGGGACTTCGTCCCTGTTAGAAGTGTATGGGAATATTAGAAGCGGCCGCGCCGAGCGGTTCCGTTGCCGCGCTCAGAATGACACAACAGCCCCTAGAGACTCTTTAAGAACTCGATCAGGATCTCGTTGGTCTCTTTGGGGCGTTCTTGCTGAATCCAATGGCCGGCGCCGGGGATTATCGCTTTCTTTTTCAGATTTGGAGTGAACGCGCCCGCCATCGCGTAGCCGCTGGGAATCATTTTGCCGACTACGTCATGCTCACCAGCCACGAACAATGCCGGCTGGCGCAACTTCGCGCCGTCGAGGAAAGGGGTCATCTCCCAGTTGCGGTCAACATTGCGATACCAGTTGATGCCGCCGCGAAAGCCCGCGCGCCTGAACTCGCCGGCAAAGAAATCCAGGTCGGCTTCGGTAAGCCATGGCGGCAGCTTGTCCGGCACCATCCCGGTCTCGATAAACTTTTTCGTTTTGGGGAACAGGAATGAGAACTCGCCGTCGCGGGGCGCATCGCCGGATGCGGAGTAGAGGATCATCGCCATCGAGCGGCGCGGATCAGCGTCCAGTTCCTTTTCGACCTTGCCCGGCTCCTGGAAATAGAGCTGGTAAAAGTTCTGGTCGCGGGCAATCGCCTTCATCGCGTCGGTCGGACGGATCGCACCGCGCGGAAAATACGGAACGCTGAGCAGCGCGATCGCGCGAAAGATGTCGGGGCGCAGAAGCGCGGAGTTCCACGCCACCGGCGCGCCCCAATCGTGACCGGCGATCACCGCCGACTCGACGCCGAGGCTGTTGACCAGGCCGACGATATCACCGACCAGGTTCAAAATGTTGTACGACTCGATTGGATCGGGCGCGCCGGTCTGCCCGTAGCCGCGCTGGTCGGGCGCGACGACGCGGAAGCCCGCCGCGGCGAGCGCGGGAAGCTGATGCCGCCACGAGTACCACGACTCGGGCCATCCGTGGCAGAGCACGACCAGCGGCCCCGCGCCCTGCTCGACGTAATGCATCCGGATGCCGTTGGTGTCAACGAATTTGTGCTGTAGTTCGGGCATGGAAATAACTTCCTGTCGCGGGCGCGGGTTACGAATGCTTCAGTTTTTTGATTTCCTCGGTCATCTCGGGCACCGCTTTGAACAGATCGGCGACCAGGCCGTAATCGGCGACCGCGAAAATCGGCGCCTCCTCGTCCTTGTTGATCGCGCAGATGACCTTCGAGTCTTTCATCCCGGCCAGATGCTGTATCGCGCCTGAAATTCCCACAGCGATGTAGAGTTCCGGCGCGACCACTTTGCCGGTCTGTCCAACCTGCAAATCGTTGGGCACGAAGCCCGCGTCGACCGCCGCGCGCGACGCACCCATCGCGGCGCCCATCTCGTCAACCAGCGGCTCGAGCACGGTCTTGAAATTCTCGCCCGACTTGAGGCCGCGGCCGCCCGAAACGATGATCCGCGCCTCGGTGAGTTGCGGACGATCGCTCTTGGTGGCGTTGAACGAAACGAATTCCATCTTGAGCGCGCCGGCGTCGATCTCAGCGGCCTGCTGCTCGACGGGAGCGGCGGTGTCGCCCGGCTTGGCGGCGTCGAACGCGGTGCCGCGCACGGTCAGCACCTTGATCGGCCCGTCGAGTTCGACCGTCGCCATCACGTTGCCGGCGTAAGTGGGGCGCACGAAAGTATGATCGTCGTTGATCGCGGTGATTTCCGACGCCATCGGAGCGCCGAGGCGTGCGGCGAGCCGCGGAAACAAGTCCTTGCCCATCGCAGTCGCCGTCGCGAGAACAAATTCCGCGCCTTCTTTTTTCGCCAGCGCGGCAAGAGCCTGCGCGTGGGCGTCTGCGAGATAGTTCTTCAGCGCGGGATGCGCGAGCGCGATCACCCTGGCGACGCCGTATTTGGCGATTTCGCCTGCCGCGGCCTCGGGCGCGTCGCCGGCGACGACCGCGATGGCTTTGCCGCCGCGCTTTTTCGCCAGCTCGAGGCCGGCGTGAACGGCAATTAGCGTGGTCTTGGGAAAATGTCCCGCCTGATGCTCCGCGAAAATGAGAACGTCACCCATAGCAATTCACTCCGCGCCGGCGATGGTAAAAGTCTGATTCAAATGACCTTGGCTTCGGTGTGAAGAACCGAGACCAGCTCCGGCACCGACGCGACCTTGCGCCCGGCCTGGCGCTTGGGCGGTGCGGTGAGCGTCTTAATCTTGAGCCTGGGAGCGAGATCGACGCCGAGGCTGTCGGCCGCGACCTCTTTGAGTTCCTTCTTGCGCGCCTTCATGATTCCGGGCAGCGAGGCGTAGCGCGGCTCGTTGAGGCGAAGATCGGTGGTGACGACGGCGGGCAGTTTGAACGCGACGGTCTCGAGGCCGCCGTCAACCTCGCGCACGACCGAGGTTTTTTCCGGCGTTATTTCGACCTTGGACGCGAACGTTGCCTGGGGCCACGCGAGCATCTCGGCGAGCATCTGGCCGACCTGGTTGGAGTCGTCGTCGATGGCCTGCTTGCCGAGTATTATGAGGTCGGGCTTCTCGTCGCCGGCGATTTTCGCGAGGATTCGCGCGATGGCGAGCGAATCGAGCGCGGCGTCGGTCTTGACCAGGATGGCGCGGTCGGCGCCCATCGCGAGCCCGGTGCGCAATTGCTCCTGCCAGGCGGACTGGCCGACGGTGACGAGGACGACTTCGCCGGTCTGCTTTTCCTTGATGCGGAGCGCCTCTTCGAGGGCGATTTCGCAAAACGGGTTGATGACCCATTTCACGTTGTCGGTGGCGATGCCGGTGCCGTCTGGGAGTACGCGGATGGTGGTCGCGGGATCGGGGACTCGCTTGATTGGGACTAGAATCTTCAAAGCTTGGTCACTCCACGCATTCGTTCACGCATCGATTGAATCTGAGAACAGACGAGGTTGCCCGGGAATAGAGCCGATGGCCGGGAATTTTGTAACAGCGGCCCGCCAGTCAGTCAAACCATACTAATGGCGGGGGCGGCGCGCAAAGGGCGACGGGCAGGGCGCATCCGCCGATAGTCGGCGAGCATACCGACCAGGTAATACTCGCTGCTCTCGGCTACTTGCCCGACAATCTGAAGTGCCGGCGTTTCGAGCTTGTGGTATTACGGCGTTATCGGGGCGAATGGCTCTGGATATGGCGATGGCTGACACTACAAATTAAACCAAGCCGTGTGAAAGGCGTTCAGTTTCTCAAGCAATTTCTGGGCTGGTGCGAACTCAGCATCAAGTGCATCAAGTATCGGCTGAGTTAATTCTTGTTCAATGTGGTTGAGACGGCTGGTTGGAATCTGACCTGAGGAAAATTCATCGATCAGCGACAGCAACAGGGAAATAAGCGAGCCGTAAAGTACGGGACACTGATGGAATTGTTGGCTAACTAATGGTAGCAGAGCGCGAAGATTGGCTTCGTACAGCCCGCTTTTTACCAGAATCTGAATCCGCGTTTTCGTCGCCGTGGCCATCGAAGTTTACCAGGTCCGTCAAGCTAAAGAGTGCATCAAACTTGACGCCTCTTGCCTCAATGTTCTTCCTGCCGTTCGACTCCTCACGATCGACGAGCGCGACGACGTGGTCAACCGTCATGCCAGCTTGGCGCACAGTTTCAATCGCCTGGATTGCGGACGAGCCCGAAGTGATAACATCATCGACAACCAATACGCGATCACCCATACGTCCATCGCCAGCGATTAGGGTTTCGATGCCGTGTTTCTTGCGATCCTTCCTTACAACGAATGCCCGAACGACCTGCCCTGTTTCCGTATAAATCTTGTCGGAGACTGAGGTCGCAATCGGATACGCGCCCAATTCGAGACCACCGATAGAATCGATGGTTCGTTCGTCTCTGATCAGCTCAAAAATGAGGGATGCGAGAATGGTCCGGGCTTCCGGATATGAAAGCAGGTATTTGCAATCGATGTAGTATTTGCTGAGTATCCCTGAAGCCAAGTGAAAGCTGGCCGTCTCGCTTTCTCGATACGAGGTCTGCTTCAGGATTTCGAGTAACCTGCTGCGCTCTGAACCCATCACATCCACCACCCTCGATTTTCGCAGGTTTTGTTCGAAAATCTTATGTGCAGGATGTTTATCGAACCTGGAACCAAATAGCAACGAAATGTGATCACAACTCTGGACAGGCCCTGTGGATAGATCGCATCGATAAGAACAACACTATATCGTCGCACTCTGCAATAAACTCGTCAATTATTTCATGAATGGTGGCCGGCCGCTGGGGGGTTGATCTCATCGAACTCTTTGGGGGTTCCTGCTGCAGACTCGCTTATTCGTTGTAGCCGAGGCGGTGGGATAGTTCGCGGCCGGCGTTGAGCAGGCTCAGCGCGATCTCGGAGGTGATGCGCTCCGGGCCGATGCGATAGGTGGGGCCAGCGACTGCGACCGAGCCGACGACCGAGCGCGTGTAGTCGCGAATCGGGACGGCGACCGACGACACTTCTTCGATGAACTCGCCCGAATCCACCGCGTAGCCGTCGCGCGCGACCGCTTCGAGCTGGACGAGCAGAGTTGCGCGATCGACGATCGTGCGATCGGTGAAGCGGCGCAGCGTTTCGGGCAGCGCGGATTTGAGCTGTCCCTCGGCGTCGAAGGCGAGATGCGTCTTGCCGGCCGCGGTACAATGAAGCGGCAGGGTGATTCCGATGGGCGGCTCGATGCGGACGGCGCGATCTTCGGCCTCGGCGGCTTCGAGCGGAACGACGCCCTCGCGGCGGACGATCGCGACGTAAGCGCTTTCACGGCATTTGCGGGCGATATCGGCGAGGATGGGGCGCGCTTGCCTGACGAGGCCCATATGATGGATGTAACGGCGTCCGAGGTGGAGGCACTTGATGCCGAGGCGATAATTCTCGGTGACTTTGTTTTGTTCGATGTAACCGCGCGCTTCGAGCGTGGCGAGGAGCCGAAAGACGTTGTTCTTGTGCAGCTTGAGCCGCTTGGAGAGTTCCGTCACGCCGAGTTCGTCAACGTCGCCGAAGAATTGCTCGAGCACGTCGAGCGCATGAGCGACGGATTGGATTACGTAGTTGGTTTTGTCGCGTCTGACCATCGTGCTTTCGGATACCACGCCGACGGTTCGCCAAGACTCGTGCGGCTCGGTATGTAAAAGTGTTTTACTGTAGGTACACAGGTAAAGCGTGTCAACAACGCCCCGTGGAATTTTAGGAAAGTCAGACTAAGCGGCTGATATTTAAGGATAAAAACAAGCTTTCAACGGCGACTCAAAACAGGATTTCAGCATGCCCAGACAATTTCCCGCCGATTTCTTCAGGCGCGTCGATGACAGCGATGATGAGGTATTTTACTCGGTTCCGCGGCTCGTCACTCATATCGACGACGGTGCAATTGCAAAGGTCGGCGAGATTTACGCGCAGCTGCTGCCGCAAGGCGGCGCGATCCTCGACCTGATGAGCAGTTGGCGGTCGCATCTGCCGGCGCATCTCAGGCCGTCGCGAGTGGTCGGGCTCGGGATGAATCGCGCGGAGATGGAAAATAATCCGGCGCTCAGCGAGATCGTGATCCACAATCTCAATCGCGCGCCGCGGATGCCGTTTGGCGACGGCGAGTTCGACGGTGCGGTGGCGACAGTCTCGGTGCAATACCTGACGCGGCCAATCGAGATGTTCGCCGAAGCCGGGCGCGTGCTCAAGCCCGGCGCGCCGCTGGTCGTGACGTTTTCGAACCGGATGTTCCCGACCAAGGCGGTGGCGATATGGCAGCATCTCGACGACTACGACCGCGGCAAGCTGGTTGGCAGCTACTTTAAGGAGTGCGGCGCGTTTGAGAATATAGATCTCATCGATCGGAGCGCGCCGATCGCGCCGCCGTCGGATCCGATCTGGGCGGTGGCCGGGTTCAAGACGCGCGAGGGAAAAAGTTGATCAAAAATCGCGGCATGCGTCATCTGGCGCTCAAGGTTGCGGACGTCGAGCGCGCGAAGGACTTCTACGTTCGGGTATTCGGGATGAAGCTGGTCTGGCAGCCCGACGCGGACAATGCGTACCTGAGCTCCGGCTGCGACAACCTCGCGTTGCATCGCGAAGAAACCCGCGGCGGCGATGCACAGCGCCTGGACCATCTCGGGTTTATCGTACCGACAATCGCCGACGTTGAGGCGGGATACGAATGGGCGAAGAGCAGCGGCGTCGAGATCGTGCATCCCGTCAGGCATCATCGCGACGGCGCGGTGTCGTTCTACATTCGCGATCCGGACGGCAACGTGGTCCAGGCGCTCTACGAGCCGACGATCAGCCCGCAATCTTTTTCGTAAGAGTTTTTCAGGAGAGTTTTTTCAGTCTTTTCAGTGAAAGTTTTTCAGGAAAGTTTTTTCAGTAATGGTCAGTCTAACTGCGTGACGAGGCCGCAGATTCCTGCACAGGGAGAAACGGCATGATGCTCAAGGGGCGCGCGACCGCCGAAGCCACGGCAGCATACGCGAGCCGGTTCCCGGAGCTGCCGGGAAATTTCCGGCCGGCGCTCGGAGTGTCGGTTTCATCGATCGGGATCGGCACGTACCTGGGCGAGCCCGACGACGAGACGGACAGGGCCTACGAAGAAGCAATCAAGGCGAGTCTTCGCGGCGGGATCAATGCGATCGATACGGCGGTGAACTACCGCTTCCAGCGCAGCGAACGGAATGTCGGCAAGGCGCTTGGCGAGCTGGCCGCGGCGGGTGAGATCGCGCGCGAGCAGGTGATCGTCGCGACCAAGGGCGGATACATCACGTTCGACGGCGAAGTGCCGGCCAATCCGCGCGCGTGGTTCGAAGAACATTACGTGAAAACGGGAATCGTCGCGCCCGCCGAGCTGGTTGACGGGTCGCATTGCATGACGCCGAAGTACATCGGCACGATGCTGGAATTGTCGCGGCGCAATCTCAATCTCGAAACGATCGACATCTATTACATCCACAATCCGGAGACGCAGCTCGAAGCGATCGAGCGCAAAGAGTTCCTGGCGCGAATCGCGACGATTTTCGAGTTCCTGGAAGGCGCGGTGGCCGGCGGAAAGATCGGCGTGTACGGGACCGCGACGTGGAACGGCTTTCGGGCGGCGCCCACGGAGCGCGGCTGGCTCTCGCTCGACGAGCTGATGCGAGTGGCGCGCGAGGTCGGCGGCGAGGCGCATCATTTTCGGGCAATCCAGCTGCCGTACAACCTCGCGATGCCGGAGGCGGTGACGCGATCGAACCAATTCGTGCATGCCGGCAAGGCGACCACGCTGGCCGCCGCGAAGGCGTTTGGACTGGCGGTTGCGGCGAGCGCGTCGATCCTGCAGGGGCAGTTGTCGCGCGGGCTGCCGCCGATCGTCGCCAACGCGTTCAGCGGCTTCGCCAGCGACGCGCAGCGCGCGATTCAGTTTGTGCGCTCGACGCCAGGCGTGGACGTGGCGCTGGTCGGAATGAAGTCGGTCGAACACGTTGGCGACACGCTGGAGACGGCGCGCAAGCCGCCGGCGACAGTCGAAGAGTTGATGCGCTTGTTCCAGCACGGCGAGGAGCAATAGCGAGGGGAACTTAATTTTAGTGAAACCCAGCGAGCAGCTCGGGAATTCACGGGTTGCGCGGGTGGGGCGCGACTGAAAGAATGCATCGGTTGCCGCCCGTGCATAGTGGCGGCCGCCACCCGCCGATGCGCCGCGCCGAGACATTCTTCATCGTAATAGCAGTCGCGTTTTACGCCTGGTTCCTGACGCATTACGGGCCGGGGCAGGTGATTGGCTACGTGCGGATGGCAGGATGGGGACTGGCGCTGACCATTTCGCTGGAGGCGCTGGCGCGAATCGCAAACACCTTCGGCTGGCGGGTCACGATTGAAGACTATCCACCGAAGCTCAGGTTCGCCGAGTTGTTTGCGGCGCGAATTGGCGGAGAGGCGATCGACTACGTGACGCCCTCGGCGCAGCTCGGGGGGCAGTTCGTGATGGCGGTGGATGTGCGGGAGAAACTGCGGATGCCGGTGGGGCTGGCGACGGTCGTGGTCGCGTCGCTGGCGGAAGCGGTCGGGCAGATAGTGTTTGTCTCGATCGCGCTGGTAATTTCGCTGCGGCTGATACCGGTAGCCGGCGACCTGTACTGGTCGATCGTGGGCGGGTTCGCGCTGGCGGTGGCGCTGGCGGGCGGCTTCCTTTTCGTGCAGATGAAGCGGCCGTTCTCGCATCTGTGGCGCGCCGCGACCAAGTTCGATTTCACGCGAATCAATACCGACGAAATCCGGGGGTCCGCCGATGAGACCGATGCGGTGCTGCTCGACTTTTACGCGCGCAATCGCGGGCGGTTCGTGGGGTCGTGCCTGTGCTATGCGGCCGCGTGGAGTTTCGGGCCGCTCGAGATCTATATCCTCTTGCGGCTATTGCATCAGCCGGCGTCGTTACAGTTAGCGCTGCTGGTCGAGGCGGTTGGGCTGCTGATCGAACGCGCGACCTTTCTGATTCCGGCCAAGCTGGTAAGCCAGGAGGGGGGTAAGGCGCTGATTCTGGGAATGCTCGGATATCCGCCGGGAATAGGCTTCGCGGTGGGGTTTCTGCGCCGAATCAAGGAAATGGTATGGGTGTTGTTTGGGCTGTTGGCCCTGATGATACATCGGATACTCGTGCAGCAGCGCGCCGATATGACGGGCGCCGCGGCGGCCGAGCGCCACTCTGTGATGAAAATGCAACGAGCACAAGGAGAGCAATCGCTATGAGGAAATTAACCGCCCTGGCTGCGGGAGTGACGCTCGCAATGGCAGCGCTTCCCGCGGCCGCCGGGGTCGTCATCACGCAGAAGCAACACTCGGCCAGCGGGACCAATTCCCGCGACTCCGAACAAACGATTTCGGTGCAGGGCAACAAGCAGAAGGTGGTGTCCGAGCGCCGCACGATGATCACCGATCTCGACAAAGGGAAAATGTACGTGCTCGATCCGAAGACGAAGACCTATTTCGAGATCGACTTTCCGCCCAAGGGGCCGATGGCGTCGATGATGTCGGCGAGCCGCGACGCCGCGATGAACTTCAAGAAGGCCGGCACCACGCGCGAGGTCGCCGGCTACAAGTGCACGGACTACAACGGCGGCGGGCACGTGATGCAAGGCGACTATACGGTCAAGGAATGCTTCTCGACCAGCGCGCCTGGCGCGGGGGAATTTGCGGCGTTCGAGAAAAATATGACGGACAAGCTCAAGAGCACGGGCAGCAGTCCGGCCGCGGGCGGCGAGATTCCAGGGGGAGTGCCGCTGGCGATGGACGCGACGATGAAGATGGGGAAGGTCAATATTCCGGGGATGGCGCCGGAGCAGGCGGCCAAGATCAACGAGATGATGGCGAAACGTCCACCGATCGTGACCACCCAGGTAGTCGAGAAGATCGAATCAAAGAAGCTGGCAGACAGCGATTTCGTCGTTCCCGAGGGCTTCACCAAAAGAGAACTTCCCGCCGTGCCGGGTCCGGGCGCACCACCGGGTCCGGGCGGACCAAAGATGGCGCCGGGCACACTGAAGCTGCCACCGGTTGGAGGCGCACCGGCTGAGGGCGCGCCGGCTGCGGGCGCGTCGCCTGCGGCGCAATGAGTCGTCCCAGCGAAGTTGCGTATTCATCCGCTGGCCGGCAGTGAGTTGAACAAAAGAGCAGAGCGGGGTCCGTCGGGGACCCCGCTCGTCGCTTCAATCTTGCCGCGCAAACTACATCGTTGTTGACGCGGACGCCTGCTGCCCGGGCGCGTTGAGCGCAGCGCACGAATCCCAGAGCCATTTCGCCGTCGAGAGTTCGTCTTCGGCGAACAGCCGCAATGCTTCCCTGGTCGCGAGGTCTTCCTTCAATAGTTCGGCGAACTCGCAGATGGGTTTGATCGCATCCTCGGGCTTGCCGACGCGCTTGGTGAATTCGAGCAGTTTCTGGTTGTCGGGAATCGACGGGTTGCCCACGTAGGCGGTGAATTTGCGCCCTTCTTCGGTGGCCGTTGCTCGCGCCTCGCCGCCGAGCTCCGCCAGGCGCTGCGCGAAGATGCGCGAATGATAGGCTTCGCGCTCGGCCACGATGCGAATGCCGGTGCGGATGCAATCGGTGGTGCAAACCTCGGCCCACGCGACGAATGCTTCGCCGCCGTTGGCCTCGCCCGCGCGGACCTTGTCGAGAAAACTGACGACGGCTGCGCGTTCGGATTTGTAAGTGTGGCCGAACGCCTTGAAACCGCCGCCGCTATTGCCGTTGGCGGTTGGGGTGCCGGCTTCCAGCCATGCCATCTCGGCTTCGAAGGTTGACTGGGAAATAATTCCGCTGCGGTAGGCTCTCAGCAGTTGTTTGAATTCAAAATCGCGGCTCATCGGGCGTTCCTCCATTGTTGGTTGGTCAGGTTCTTATTAAACGAGCGTCCAGTTGTCGAACCCGAAAGGATAAGGCGGCGTTCGCGGACTTGTCAATTGCGGCTTTTCCCGCTCCGAGCGCCGCTTCGATGCGGTTATTCCAGCGGTGGCGGAGAAACGCGCTCGCCGTCCTTGAGAATCAGGTACTGACGATCGGGGGCGTCGCACACAGCGCCGGTCTGCACGATTCGCGCGCCGTCGGGCGCATACTGCAGAATGTACGACTTGCGCACGCCAGCGGTCACGTTGGGTCCGGTGCGATGCGGCATCAGCGAGGAAAATACGACGACGCTGCCCTCGCGCACGGGAACTGCGAGCGCCTCGGGACCGTCATGCTCGCGGCATACATAACCGAGTTTCGACAGGCGATGCGCCAGCGTCCCGCGCAAATGGCCACCCGGAATCACCCACGGACAACCGTTGTCGAGGGTCGCGTCGTTGAGAGCGACCCAGCAGGTCAAGTAGGCCTGCGGTTCGACGTAGGTGTAGCCGTTGTCCTGATGCCATGGGAACGGTTTTGGATACTCGGGCTTTTTGTACACGGCCTGGTCCCAGTAAAGGCGCACGTCGGGGCCGATGAGATCGTGGCAGAGATCCTGAAAAGTGCGGCGCGCCGAGAACTGACGGCATACGGCGGAAAGCCTGACGAGATGCACGGTGAAGCTGATGCCGCCGGCCTGGGCGATGAACATCCGGCCGTCGGGTCGCGAGCGCAGGAACTCCTCGGTCTTCGCCTCGAAAGGATCGATCGCGTCGCGGAGGCGCGCAACAGCCGCGGGATCGATCGCATCTTCGAGCACGAAGAAGCCGAGTTCGTTGAACGATCGCGCCTGCTCGCCGGTGATCAAGCGAAATGGCCCGCGCATGGGCGTCCAGGTGAATCCATGATTCAACGGATGCAGCGCAGGGACCGGGTCGTTCATCGAAGGAAGCGTGCTCACGAGTCGATCACTTGGTGGTTGCGCCGGTGGATTCGGCGACCAGTTCGGCGAGGTCGCGCACCCGCATCGTCTCTTCGAGCGAGCGCGACTTCACGGCGTCCTCGAGCATCGTCATGCAGAACGGGCATCCTACCGCGACGCACTTGGGCCTGGCCTCGTTCAATTGATCGAAGCGTTTCTGATTGATGCGGGTGCCCTCGTGTTCCTCTTTCCAGAAGCATCCGCCGCCCGCGCCGCAGCAGAACGTGCGATTCTTCGACTGCTCGACCTCCGCCACGTCGGCGCCGGGAATCGCGCCCAGCGCGCTGCGGGCGCTGTCCCATTTGCGATTGTGGCGCGCCATGTAGCACGGGTCGTGATAGGTGATGCGTTCGTTGATAGGGGCGCGCGGCTTCAAGCGTCCAGCCTGGATCAGCTCGTCGATAAACTCGGCTTCGTGCAGGACGGTGTAGTTGCCGCCGAAGTCCGGATACTCATTCTTCAGGTTGTGAAAGCAATGCGGGCATTGCGTGACGATTCGCCGCGGCTTGTAGCGATTGAGCGTCTCGACGTTTTGCGCGGCGACCGTCGCGTACAGGTATTCGTTGCCCAGCCGGCGCGCCGGGTCGCCGGTGCAGGTCTCCTCGCGCCCGAGGATCGCAAACTTGACTCGCGCCTGTTTCATCAAGCCCGCGAACGACTTGCTGACGCGCTGGTTGCGCTCGTCATACGAGCCGGCGCATCCCACCCAGTACAGGACGTCGAGCTCTGACGGATCTTCGAGCGCGGCGATCTCGGGAATTTCCAGCCCCTGCGCCCATTCGGCGCGCTTCTCCTGCGCCAGGCCCCACGGATTTCCCTGGTTCTCGATTCCCTTGAAGGCGCCCGTCAGCTCAGTCGGGAACCTCGATTCCATCAGGACGTCGTAGCGCCGCATATCCACGATTCTTTGGATGTGCTCGATGCCGACAGGGCATCCCTCTTCGCACCATCCGCACGACGTGCATGCCCACACCGCTTCTTCGGTCGCGACCTGGGTAATCATGTCGGGACCGTTCCACGCGGGCGCTTCGCCGCTTTCGTTGCCGCCGGTCTTGCCGTTGGCCTTGGCCGCGAGGAGAAAGGGCGCCTTGTCGAGCAGATGCTCGCGCTGCTCGATCACAAGATACTTGGGATTCAGCGTTTTGCCGGTGGCGACGGTTGGGCAGTTGATCGTGCAGCGGCCGCATTCCAGGCACGATCCCATGTCGAGCAGTTGCTTCCAGGTGTATTGCTCGACTTGCGAGACGCCGAAGGTCTCGGCGTTCTCGAAATCCTTGATCGGCGCGAGCCGTCCACGCGGACCCATGTTGCGGAAGAACAGATTGAGCGGGCCGAAGATCAAATGACGCAGCTTGGTGAACGGAAAGCAGAACAGCAGGGTGAACACGCACAGCACGTGCACCAGCCACAGCCATCGATGATAAGTGGCGCCTGCGCCGAGCGCGCCCTCGACGCGTCCCACGACGCGTCCAACGTAAGCCCATTCGGTGAACGCGGGGTGGGTGGCGTTGATGCGCGCGCCCTCGAGCATCAGGCCCGTGACCGCGGCCAGCACCATCATCGACATCGGGAACCAGTAACCGAGCCGGTTCTCGAGATTGTCGCGCATTTTTTCGGCGGGCGGCTGATTCAGCACGGCGGGTTTGCGAACGGCGCGCCGCGCACCCTCCATCATCACGCCAAGAATCAGCAGAATGAAGAAGGTATCCATCGCGGCTTTGAAGTAGAGGTAGAAATCGCCGTAGTAGAAGTAGAAGTCGAGGCCGAACAGGGCGAATAGATCGCGCACGTCGCTGTTGATCGCGACGATGGTCGTGCCGATGAACAGGCCGACGAACGCGACATAGAACGCGTAATGCATCCAGCCCCAGGTCTCGCGAATCACGTTGCCCTGGCCGAACGAATCGCGCAGCGCGAGGATCAGGCGCGCGACCGGGTGATCGAGGCGCGCGTCGGACACGCCGAGACTCACCAGCCGGTACCATCTGACTCCGGCGTAAATGAACCCGGCGATCAGCAGCCCGAGCAGAGCATACATCAGCACGATGAACGCAACGGGGACGTTCCACAGGATCTGGCGGGTGACTTGCTCGTTCATTTGCGCTCCGGTGGCGAAGGTGCCTGTCACAGACTCTTAAATCAGACCATCGCAGAGGAATTCAATCCGGCGCGATCGCGGGCGCTGGGACTTCTGGCAGGCGGCTTAAGAACCGGTACCGGCTTCGCTGGCGCGAAGCTGTCCGAGGTCCCTCCTCAGCTCGCGTTGCTCGCATCGTCGGGATGACAGACTTGGCGGCCGCGGGGCGAGGATACAAGAGGTTGGGTAGCGGTGTGCTCGCGTCTTAGGAACCTAACCCCTAACCCCTTCCCGCGCGGGAAGGGGGACCGGAATCGAAGAGGGCCCGGAATGGAAGAGGAACCGGAATGAAGAGAGGACGATTTAGTCGCCGATGGCGCAGCGATCCTGCTCGACGTCTTCGAACCACGACGCGAGCGCATTGGTCATCCTGGATACGCGCTCGGGTTGGTGCGCGGCGAGATCGTTGCGTTCGAAGGGATCGCTCACGATATCGAAGAGCTGCGCGGGTGGCGCCGCGGGTTTGACGCGCTCAGGCTCGGGTGCCCGCACGATATCGTGGAAACTCTCCGGGTTGTATTTCGCCTGGATGTCCATCGCGAGATCCTCGTTCGACGCCAGCATCAACTCGCGAATTGCCGGGCGCACCAGTTTCCATCGACCGTCCCGCATCGCAGCGTTGCATTCACCGTCCGGCGTGTAGCGGTTCCACTGCCAAAAGCGCTGCGTGGGGACCTTGCCGCGCTCGCCATTCAGCGCGGAACTCACGTTGATTCCGTCGAGCTTGAGGTCGCGCGGCACCTCGGCGCCGGCCAGGGCAAGAAGCGTCGGCAGCCAATCGGTGAAATGAATCATGTCATGGACCTGGCGGTGGCCGTCGAGTCCCGCGGGCCATCGGATGAGCATCGGGAGCCGGATTCCGCCCTCGTACACCAGCGTTTTTGCGCCGGCGAAGCCGCAATTAAAGCGGTCGGTGCACATCTCGCCCTTGCCGCCGAACTGGGGCCCGTTGTCGCTCGAGAACATCACGATCGTGTTGTCGGCCAGGCCGGTGCGATCGAGCACGTCGAGTACGCGCGCAATCCCACGATCCATGCATTCGATCATCGCGTAGATTTGGCTGACGGCGGGCGTAAAGTTGCCGCTGGCTTTGTACGGGGCGGCGTCGGCCGCGGGCGCTTCGAAGGGAAAATGGGGCGCGTTGTACGCGAGGTAGAGAAAAAAGCGGTCGCGCCGATGGCGGCGGATGAACTCCGTCGCCTCGTCGGTGAAGACATCCGTCAAATAGCGGCCATCCGAGCGCGATACGGAGCCGTTGCGATCGAGATGCCACTGGTAGTAGGGCTGCCAGCCGCCGGAAAATCCGGCGAATTCGTCGAAGCCGCGCCGGTTGGGATGGTAGCGCGAATCGTATGCGCCGTTGTGCCATTTGCCGACGAGCCCGGTCGAGTACCCTACCCGTTTCAGGAGTTCGGCCACCGTTAATTCGCGAAGCGCAAGCCGGTCGAGCCCGCGCGTCTCGAGCGTATCGATGACGCCGGTGCGATGCGGATAGCGGCCGGTCATCAATGAGGCGCGCGCGGGCGCGCAAACGGGGGACGCCGAATAGTGCTGCGTGAGGCAGACTCCCTCGCTTACGAGATGATCGAGCGCCGGCGTTCGCGACGCGCCGTAGTTGAAGCATCCGAAGTCGCCGTAACCCATGTCATCGGCGAGAATCAAGACGATGTTCGGCCGGCTGGCCATTCGATGAGCCTCAAGTGAATTGGTAGCACAAAAAAAGGGGGGGGACGCGATTGCGGCGGCACAAATCCGGAGAGCGGAGGTTGCGTCTTAGGAACCTAACCCCTAACCCCTTCCCGCGCGGGAAGGGGAACCGGAAATAAAGAAGGCGCTACTCGCGCTCCTGGAAGCCCTCGAGGTTGCGCGATCTGCCGGTCTGGCGCAGCTTGCGCAGCGCCTTGGCCTCGATCTGCCGGATACGCTCGCGGGTGACGGCGAACTGCTTGCCGACTTCCTCGAGCGTGTAGTCGGTTTTCTGGCCGATGCCGAAGCGCATGCGCAGGATTTGCTCCTCGCGCGGGGTGAGCGTGGCCAGCACCTTGCGCGTTTGCTCGCCGAGGTTGCCCTGGATGGCGGCCTCGACGGGGGACGGCGCGAGTTCGTCCTCGACAAAATCGCCAAGCGAACTTTCTTCCTCGTCGCCGATCGGCGTTTCGAGCGAGATCGGTTCCTTGACGATCTTGAGCACCTTCTGGACCTTGTCGAGCGGCATCTCCATCTGCTCGGCAATTTCCTCGGGGCCGGGTTCGC
>Ga0074044_10001229_pt1 | contig 23530 bp, 23 predicted proteins | sample BogForMeECP23OM1_FD_94443 | JGI IMG/M metagenome (GOLD analysis project Ga0074044, IMG submission 94443) | Bog forest soil microbial communities from Calvert Island, British Columbia, Canada - Bog Forest MetaG ECP23OM1 | ecosystem: Environmental > Terrestrial > Soil > Wetlands ... | reverse complement strand
GAGAAAACTGTGGAACAAGAAAGAGAATTGGCGAGTTCGTATTAGTCTACAGGAAAAATCGTGAAAAGAATCCCGGGATTCGAAGGTTCGCTCGCGGTCCAGTCCTTGTAGGGCATTTCATCGGAAAGCGCCGTTTGAGACTGTGCCGGAATCTACACTTTCTGCACTTCAATCCGCCTAGCCTGGTCCGTCGCAACTCGGACACGGCGCGCCTTCGGGCTCATACTAGCTGAGTACGAAGTAACCCACTGCGGCGGCGACGATCATTACCCCGCGGATTGCCCCGAGCCCGACAGCTTGCTTGAGGTCTTATAGGAAGACTGAGATGAGCGAATACAGACAATGCGAGTGCCCCTACCACGACGACGGGGACGGCTTCATCGGGGGGGCGACTGCCCGAACGAAGGCAGAATCAAGACCGCGCGCTACGGCTGGCTCTGCGCCGAGTGCTACGACCAGCTGGAGGCTGCGTGGCACTACGTTCTGGAACACCGGGACGAGCTGGATCGGCTGCTGATGGGAAGCGTTTCTGGACCAGTCGCCTTACATGCTCACTGTTCGGTCGAGGTCGTCCGGTAGTAGCGCAGGTCAGAACAACGCCTCAGGCCAAGAATAAATCGCTTCGGGAAATTTGGAGCTTACGCATTTTTGAATTTAAGGTCGTGCGTTTCATCCCAAGCTTTCCTGCAGCACTGGCAATGACGCCATTTGCTTCGCGGAGAGCGCGGAGGATGATCTCCTTTTCTGAGGCTTCAAACGTTTGGACCTTAGTGGTTGTCGAAATCGGCCCGGCCCCCTTCAATTCGGCAAGCGAAACGTTCAGAACCGGACCCTGGGAGAGAATTAGAGCCCGCTCAATGACGTTCTCCAGTTCGCGGACGTTACCCGGCCAGTGCCAGCGGGCCAAGGCGCGCATCGTTTCTGCCGGAACTCTCTCAATTCGCTTGCCCATTTTCTTCGCATGCTTCTTCACGAAAAAATTGACCAGCAAGGGAATATCTGCAGCCCGTTCGCGCAGTGGAGGCACATGAATGGGGAAGATGTTGAGCCGGTAAAACAGGTCCTGGCGGAACTGTCGTTCAGCGACCATCTTGTCGAGGTCGCGATTGGTCGCGACCACCAGTCGTGCGTCTACCCGGATCGTGCGCGTGCCGCCCAGTCTCTCAAATTCCTGCTCCTGGAGAACGCGCAGCAGCTTGGGTTGCAGTTCCGGTGGAATATCGCCAACTTCATCCAGAAAGAGGGTTCCCTTGTCGGCGAGTTCGACTCGTCCAATCTTCTGTGCGATGGCGCCGGTAAACGCTCCCTTTTCGTGACCGAAAAGTTCACTTTCCAATAATCCAGTAGGAATTGCCGCACAATTCAGTTTCACGAGCGCACGGGTGCGACGATTGCTAAGCTGATGGATCGCGCGGGCAATCAGCTCCTTTCCGGTTCCCGTTTCCCCCAGAATCATAACCGTCGAGTCGGTGCAAGCTACTCTCTCCACTTGCTGCAGTACGTGCTTCAGTGCAGAGCTTTCCCCCACCATTTCCTCGAAATTGTGTTCGGTTCGGATCTCATCTTCCAGATAGAACTTTTCTTCCGCCAGCTTGTCTTTTAATTCGCCGATTTCACGATAGGCCAAGGCGTTCTCGATGGCGATGGCTACTTGCCCCGCAGCTCGCAACAGAAAATCAACGTCTTCCGGGCTGAATGCGTTCTCGTCCCGGCGAGCGAGCGTAAGAACACCGAGCGTCCGGTTTCGGCTGATCAGGGGCAGAGCGCAGATAGACTTTAAGCCTTCTTCACGAGCCAGTGGAGTCACCATGGAAGGCCTCTGCTCATTAATGACATCCACCAGGACAGACTTGCCAGTTTTGAATGCTCTGCCGACCGGCGACCCCTCCACCGGCAGCAAGAAATCTTCCGTCAAGAACCCCTTACCTTCCGGCAAGTCCATAGCCAGTTGGCACAATTGGCGCTGTTCCTCATCCGGCAGCCACACCGAGACGCCGTCGAAGTGCATGACTTGCCGAATGCTCGCCGCGACAGCGCGAAGCAGATCTCGAAGGTCCAAATTCGAGACCAGGGTGTTGGTCATGTCCAGGAGCAACTTCAGTCGTTCGCCTTCGCGTTGCAGTTCCGCTCTTGCGCTCGACGACTCCTGGGAGTCGAATGAGTAGTCCGGTATTCGCGAAGAACTCATCCTCCATCCTCCCGAGGTTCAGTGGTGGCATCGCCGCACGTGCCCATCGCATTGAGCCCTGCAGACCAGCGCCTTATACCGTCGAGTGTACGCCTCTGAGATTGGCACCGGCAAAATACCCGTAGAATTTGGCCGTTTGAATGAGTGTATAGCGAGATTGTGTAACCAATGGCGATTTCGACGATCGCAGGACAACTACTGACTGTCGCGGTCCACTCGCTCCCGCTGGTCTTGCGTGGAACCGGCGCCGCTATCTCGGGCGCGCCGGCCGGGGACGGGAAATTCTTCAACTAGCTCGCCGCGCTCGCGTTCTTCACGTTGTGCCCGAGGCCGGTACCATTTGAAGTAGACCAGGGTGCCGATGCCAGCCGTCACTGCCAGTATGATCAAGAGATACAGCATCGGATGGTAGTAGCGCGAAAAGAAACCGATCATTCGTCGGCCATAAATGCGGCCCAAATAGGCCACGGCAAAGTAACGCACGGCACGTCCCGTTGTCAGCGCTGAGAAAAACTTCTTGCGCGGATACTGCATGATCCCGGCGGCCATCAGGAGGGACGTGAAAGGGAAGGGTGGCGGCAGGATAGAACCGGCGAACACCGTGATGAACCCGCGTTTCTCGAAGTGCTTGTAGACTTTTGCCGCGCGCGGTTTCCCCACCTTCTTTTCCAAGGTCTCCTGGCCGCCTTTTTCGGACAGCCGGTAGGTCAGATAGCCCCCAAGCACCTCCCCCAGCGTAGCCATAAACGCGTAATAGGCCCACCATTCCTGGCGGTGTGCCGCAAGCAGGATAACGAATACATCCATGCTTCCCGCCGGGGCCGAGATGAAAGGGGTGTTGTCCGCGATGCCCAGGAGGACCAACCCAAGTCCTCCCAGGCGGTGTATCCATTTCCATACCGAGTCGGACACGATCAGCAGGGAGAGGAATCTCATACTCAAGCCAGAGTCGCCCAGCGACTTTTCAGCCGCATTCGTTGTATCAGGAGACGCCGAGAATACACATTCTCGATCCTTTCATGGGTTTTGCATCGCGCGAATTACTTAGCTCAAGACGGAATCAATTCCACTCGGACTCGGCCTATCATTAGGCAGCCCTGGAGACAGGTCTGCTTTCTGCCTTGGGCAAGCTGTGAATCGCGACCGCGAAACCGATGAGGGCGGCGCCATCAAACATGAGATCAATGCCGATCGCCAGACCAATAAAAAAGGTGCTGGCCGCCGGCCAGATGGTAAGAAGGTAGACGCCGAGAATGACCGAGACTAGTCCCGAAAACACCATCCATCCCCACCTGGGAAATTGAATAACACTCGCCCCGGAAACGCGAAACAGTCCTCCCACTATGAAGAGCGCGGCGAGCAACATCGTGATTCCTGCCGCGCCTGCGTCCGGATGACGAATCAGCAGGTATCCAGTTACCACGCGGATGATCGCGTTCAGGAGGTACAGAAAGACTCCGTGCCAGCTGAAGGCGAGGAACGAATTGACGAGCCACAGCACTCCGCTGATTCCAAGCACCCAGCCCAGTGCCAGGATCGAAAAGGTGGTTGCGGTCTGCGCTTTGCCAACACACACGCCCCCAAGAACCATCAGCAGAATACCGAAGACGAGAAACCAGCCCCAGGATCTCCGGACTTCCTGGAGGCCAGCGGCGAAAACATCAGAAATGTAAGTCATTGTCCTTCTCCTTTTCTTTTAACGCACTGCTGTTGCTTGGCTTTCGCCCGTTCGGCACCACGGTTGAATCAACCTGACCCAGGAACAGCTCTTGAACCTTGTCGGGAATCGCAAACAGCGCAACCCACATTGGAAACGCATCCATCATTCGTCTTCTCTTGAACACTTCCTCCGCACTATCCGGACTTACGGGCTGCTCTCCAATATCCTTTTCACGTGCGTCAATGAAGCCTCTAACGATGAGCGCGTTCTGGATACGGCAACCTTTCTAATCATGGCGCCCTTGGGCCCGGTCAAACCAGCCTGGCGTGATCCCTTCACAGTTATCAGGTAGAAGCCCTTTCCGTCCGTCCGGCTGTCTCTCACGCACACCGACAGATCGATCGCTGTCTGAAAATAGTGGCTGGCGTAGAGCTGCTTGATGGCGATGGAATCGACTGGGCCGGACGACTGCGATGCGCGATAGATGACCATGTGGTTCATGCGCAGCGTAGGCTTCAAACCGAACTTCACTCGCTCCCAATAGAAGAGGTTCTCTGAATGTGGGAGCTGCGCCTGCGGGTAGCCGATCAGATAGCGCTGCAGGTCGGGCAGGTAATTCTTCATCGAGGCCGACTTGTTCAGCAAAGACTCGAATTGATCCGCGACACGCAGCGGATACTCTTTATCGTAGTATGTTGCCAGGGCGCTATCGCCATCCTTCTGGTACCGGCTGAGCTCCACAAGAGCCATCTTCTGCGCTAACTTGTTGACCTGGTCTGCGACATCGGGCGCCGACCAGTTGACCGATTTTTGAAACTCCTCCATGGATTCCGTTGGCAACTGCAGCTGGCATCTGCCTGGCCTGCAGTTCTTGAGATCCTGGATGTCGTCTTCGTCCAGGACGAAGCCTTCGAAGTCTGACAGTTTGGGCGACGCACTGAATTGCCGAATACCGAGATAGTTCGGTAGACCGCGGAGGCTATCCAAGTTCTGTACGACTCTTAAGTAATGCTCGGGAGAAGCGTTGATGTAGATCGCGCCAAAGACGACGACCTCGGAAGGCGCTGACGTTGGCAGTACTTGCGCTACTGCCTTGCCGTTCCCGATGTTTGCGATCTGCTCGTCTTTCAGGCCAATGTATTGCTTGAAGAACGTGTACGGCTCCGGCTGGACCTGGCCCAGGACCGACTCTATGGCACAGAAGAGAAGAGCGCCGACGCCCAACGTTTTCACAATCCCACGATGGATCATTGCGCTCTTCACCGGAGACATACCGAACGTAAAGCGGTCGTGTTTTCGGCTGCGGTCCATGGGACTACGCGGCTCGAGCCAGGCGTTCGACGTTGGCCACGCCGCTCCGTATCTTGGTTGCGATCATGATCCTTGTGATTCCGCCTAGGAACACAGATACGCCAACCAGCGTACCGATCGCCCAAATCGAACTGGAGGGCCACTTTGCGAGAATCAGCATGCCCAGCAGCAGGCTGGCAGCGGCATCAGCCAGAAACCATCCCCAACCATCCAGTGGTCTCAGTTGGAAGGCGGTGACAGTTTGCAGTCCTGCTTGGATCAACAGCAACGTGCCAAGGACTCCCGTCAGCGCTGCCAGGCCTGCAATTGGGAAGAGCGCCAATCCAATACCGCAGATTGCGTAAAGCACGCTCAGCAGCACTTTCACGAAAAAGTTTCCCACCGTCCGCGAATGGAGCGCAAAGACAAACTGACCAATGGCAACGAAGATCAATGCCCAGCCCAGCAAGACGGTCGTAATCGTCGCGGTTGCCAAAGGGTAAACGATCAGGAAAACCCCCAGGGCTGCGGTCAGAAGGCCCATGAAAATGCTCCACGTGGAATGCTTCTTCACTTCTTCAGTTAAGCTCTGTGTAGACATTCGATCCTCCTATCTGGGTATTCCGTTCCTAAAGAGGGAGGTCTTCGCGACCTCCCTTTCAACACGTGCGCAAGCAGCCGGGCCACGGTGTCTCCGCGTTACGACGCCTTGGCTTTTATCGCCGCCGCTCTTGCCTTGAGGACCTGGACCTTGGCCTGCGCCTGACGCTCCGCGGCCTCGCGTCTTTCTTTCGCCCTTTGCAACTGCGTCTGGATCTTGGTGTCGAGTTGATTGATTTTTTCCTGAAGCTTCGCTTTCAGGTCGGCGCGAGCCTTGGCATGCTCAGCCTTCATCTGGGCGAGGTCGGCCTTCATGGCGCTGACGTTCTCTTCGTGGATTTCGTGCTCTACATCCGCAAGAGCGCGCCGGAATACGATTCCCCCGATCGGCTCCATGCGGGTGTCCACCGGCGTGGTCCAGTCCTCTTCAATTTCGGCGACCACCGCCACTTTGTTCGGCAGCAACTGTTTGTTGACGTCGTCGATGAAATCCGCGCCGATGCGCGCGTTGTTTAGGTCGGCGACACCACCGATAGCAAAGCCGGAGGCAGCGCCGATCGCGACGCCTACCGGGCCGCCCAACAGACCAATGAGGCTTCCGAGTGAAGTACCGACGAGAGTGCCGAGCGGTCCAGTATCATCACCTTGCTTTATCGTTGCGCTGCCATCTGCGTGCTTCGAAAGTACGGCATAGGCGTAGACACTGATGCTACCTTCGGCGTCCAATTGCATCAGGGCCTTTTTCCCTTCGTACGCTTTGGTTTCATTGTCAAAAACCACCACCAGCATTCGATCCATAAGTCATCTCCTATTTTCAGTTTGAATTACTACCCAAGCATCCTTTCTCACCAACCCGACGCTTGCCCTCTGACGCTTCGTCAAAACAGCACGGTAGTGACCAACCTCGTTGTGATTCCACGATTCTCAGTAATTGCATGAAAGAAGGGTGCTTGGGCGCTTTTGAGAGGAAGAAAAGTCCCACGCGCCGAGAAGATCGGCAAAGAATCGGCGTTATTCCGCCAGAGTGACGACGCGAGCGCCGGAGCAGGGTTTTACGGTCTGGACTGGAGTTGGCACCCTAATCAATTGCAGCAGTTTGGCTGGTCAAGCGGATCACGTACTCGGCGTCCGACCTCAACTCCTCACGGTTAAGACAGAGCAGCTCGCGTCGCACGCCACTTCATATGCAGTGGCCCAAGGCATGTGGGACTTTGCATCGATATGGGTTGAGCGATGCAAACCCAAAATGATGGCATTGGCCTTGCGAGTGTTGGCTGCCTGCAAGATCTTCTCACTTGGCAATCCGAAGTCGACGATGAATTCCGGTTTGACTGCCAGCTTGGCTTTCTGCGACGTCAATTCCTCGAGCCGCTGTAAACTTGCCATCCGAGCATTCTCTCGCGCTCGTATGACATCGCCGGCGGTGGGACGATTCACACCTTCCGGCATTGGCACCGCGGGGAGAACATGGAGCAAAACGAGTTTTGTTCCAAAGTGATTGGCGGACGAGATGGCATATGGCAGGGCGTATAAGGAAGGTCCACTGAAGTCCGTAGCGAACAGAAAAGGCTGAACGGCTCTCGTGCCGTCAACTGGGGAATCCGGCAAGGAACCCGGACCAACGGTCAGAACCAGGCACTCGGAGTGGCGAAAGACTTGTTCCGCCACTGACCCGAGAAGCAGTTTCCCCAAACCTCGTCGAGCGTGTGTGCCGATGACTACCAGTTCCACTTGTTCTTGCCTGACTATTGCTTCCAACTCTTCCCAAACAATACCCTGGCGAACGACGATCTCATGGGGCAGACCGGCCAGCGCCCCAATTCGAACAAGATGGTCCCCTAATTGGCGGGCATCCCTGCTCACTGCATCGGTGGCAGCAACTACCGCGTCTGGACCCACGAGAGTGTATGCCAGTGAGGAGACCACGTGCGCCAGGTAGAGTTTCGCCCCATAGTGGCGAGCAATGGCAAGAGCATGGCGGAGGGCTTTCTCCGATGCCTCGGAGAAATCGGTTGCGACCAGGACCGACTTTAGTTCAATGTCCCCAGTTGCTGCGACGAGTGGCATGCGAACTCCTTTCCGCAGGGCGCACTCTTCAGGACATAGGCTTCATGACGCCCCAGCGTCTCCTTTCTCGACAAGGTGAATCGAGAACATCGACGACAGGTCCCGCCGCACGGCCGGCCATTCGCCGCTTGGCATCACACTGCTATAAGGCCGCCTTCGGCAGGAGTTCCTGGAGTCGGAAGACTCTCCAGTGCCTCTTTCACTGCATGACCGCTCACCGTCTCTTGCTGGAGCAATTGCTGGGCTAACGTCTTCAGGGCGGCCCGATGCTTCTTCAACAATTCCTGGGCACGCTGGTATTGTTCGGTCACGAAACGCTGGACTTCTCCGTCGATCACTTGACGTGTCTCTGGACTGATCTGGCTGTTGTCCTCGACCGATCCCCCCAGGTATTGGAGCTGTTGACCTGCGTAGCGCACCGAGCCGAGCTTTTCACTCATGCCAAATTCGGTGACCATACGGCGGGCCAGCTCAGTTGCCCGCATAATGTCGTCACTGGCCCCGGTGCTGATGGTCCCGAACTCTACCATTTCGGCGGCCCGCCCTCCCAACATGACGGCGATTCTGTCCTTCAGTTCGTCGATCGAGAGCAGATAGCGGTCTTCGGTTGGCATTTGCATGGTGTAGCCTAAGGCGCCACGGCTGTGTGGAACGATGCTGATCTTGCTAACCGGTTCGCCATGCGGCACCAGTTCAGCCACCAGTGCATGGCCAGACTCGTGGTATGCAACCGTGGTTCGTTCCTGCTCGTTCATCACCCGGCTCTTTTTCTCGGAACCCGCAATCACCCGTTCGATGGCAGCCTCGAAATCATTCAACGTGACTGCCGCAGCCTTGTGCCGGGCAGCGAGGAGTGCCGCCTCATTCATGGCATTCGCCAGATCAGCCCCGCTGAAACCAGCCGTTATCCGGGCGGCCCGCTCCAAGTCAAAGTCCGCCGCCAGCTTCACATTCTTGCTATGAATTTTCAGGATTTGCACTCGGCCGACAAGATCCGGATTGCCGATGGCGATCTGGCGGTCAAAGCGTCCCGCGCGCTGAAGTGCCGGGTCGAGCACTTCCGGACGGTTGGTGGCAGCCATGATGATTACCGGAGCGCTCGCATCGGTCTTGAAGCCGTCGATCTCCGCCAGCAACTGGTTCAGGGTCTGTTCGCGCTCGTCATTGCTTCCCAGGCGCATTACGCCTCCCCGGCTCTGACCAATGGCATCAATCTCGTCAATGAAAACGATCGCGGGAGCGGCCTTACGCGCCTGCTCGAACAGGTCGCGCACACGTGCGGCGCCCACGCCAACGAACATCTCGACGAACTCGGAGCCACTGGTCTCGAAGAACGCGACCCGGGCCTCGCCAGCCGTAGCTTTGGCCAGGAGAGTCTTTCCTGTGCCTGGCGGGCCGACGAGCAATACTCCCTTTGGAATATGTCCACCGAGCTGGGCAAATTGCTCTGGCGTCTTCAGAAATTGGATGATCTCATGGAGCTCGGCAATAGCTTCGTCCGCCCCGCCCACATCCTTGTATGTGACCGTAACATCCTCGGGCTTCACCACGATCGCTTTGCTCTTACCGACCCCAAAGACGCCGCCCAGCCCTCCGCCAGCGGCCGCGCCCGCTCGCCGGTAAGCCATGTACCAGAAGCTGGCGAGTAACGCGAGCGGCAGAAGGTTCAGCAAAATGCCACCCAGGGGGCTGGGTGGGCGCTGGAAGTTGTAGGTTACATTTGCGTTCTGTAATTCCTCAATCAGCTTGGGATCGCCGCCAGGCGCAGGTATGGTGTTGAATGGGACGGCCGAAGGAGATCCGCCCGGTTTGGGATTCTTCATCTCACCGACGATGCCCCTTTCGCCGATGGTTATCTTCACAATTTGAGCGCTTGCCAGATTCTTCTTGAACTCGCTGTAAGGAATTTCGGTGCTCCGGGTCTGCCTGTCTACGACGAATAGCTGGAACAGCCACAAGAGAATTAGGCTCGTGATCAAGTAGCTGATGCCGAAACCAAACTGACGCCGACTTTGCTCCTGGCGCTTCTTTTCATCCTCGCGGTCGTGTTTTCTGGGTGACGATTCTGGTTCGTTCATGGTGCACCTCGCTCACTGCGCCGCCATGATCTGCTGAAGGGTCGCACTCATCATCAAATCGGTTGCGGTCAGTTCAACTCCTGCCCTGGACATTTCCGACAACAGCGCCTTACCCTGATCATCTACGAAGTCCACACCGTCCAAATCCACTCCGAAGGTCTTCCCAGCCGCACGGCCACTGGTCGATCGCCAGCATCTCTCCAACTCTGTGACCCAGGGCCCCTTTAGCTTGCCTTCGACCCGAAATACGACTTGGTTGCCCCGCTCCTCAACCGTAACCCTTAGCATCATGCCCTCGCATGCCCTTATCGCAGCATTGAGGATGCATCTGGGAGACCAACCAAGAAAGGCCGCCCATTGTTCTGCAAGTTATTTCAGGTATGGAGTTTATGGCCAACACGGCCAATACCATGATCCGCAGATGGCTGCTCTGCGCGCGCCAATGATGACATCTCGTCAGAGTGACGAGGGCTGACTGATCATTTTCGCTGGGGCTTGGGGGTTCCCACGCTCCTCTGTTCGAGTCAATGTCAGCACCTGCAGAGATAGAATGGGCGGTTCGATATTGAGTGACAACGCCGGGCAGGTGCAGTCGCCCAGCGGGCGTCCGCAGGCCGTTCTCGGGAGGCGACCTCTCCAAGAATAGGAGTATTTGAGATGCACAAAATCGTCTTGCTCCGCCACGGAGAGAGCGTCTGGAACAAGGAAAACCTGTTTACCGGTTGGACGGATGTTGACCTTTCGGAGAGAGGCAGAGAAGAGGCTAAGGAGGCGGGCGTCCTGCTTAAGGAACAGGGATATAGCTTCGACATCGCCTTCACCTCGCTGTTAAAACGGGCGATACGCACGCTGTGGATCGTGTTGGACGAGTTGGACCTCATGTGGATTCCCGTGCAACGCGACTGGCGGCTGAACGAACGCCATTACGGGGCGTTGCAAGGCCTCAACAAAGCTGAAACCGCAGCGAAGTATGGAGAACAACAGGTGAAACTCTGGTGCCGCAGTTATGATATCCGCCCGCCAGCGCTGGACGAAGCCGACCCACGTTATCCAGGAAAAGACCCGCGCTATAAAGACATCCCAAAACAACAACTTCCCCTCACGGAATGCCTCAAAGACACGGTGGAGCGCTTTCTGCCGAGCTGGCATGAACTGATTGCCCCTAGCATCCGGTCGGGGAAGCAAGTGTTGATCGCAGCCCATGGCAACAGCCTCCGGGCCCTGGTGAAGTACTTGGAGGATGTCCCAGACGAGCAGATTGTTGATCTGAACATTCCCACCGGGGTGCCGTTAGTGCACGAACTTAATGACGACCTCAAGTCTCTTCGTCATTATTATTTGGGAGATCCAGAACGAATCCAGCAAGCGATAGACGGAGTGGCAGGCACAGGCAAAGCCAAGAAGTAGAGGATCAGGATCGGCCGCACGCCTACAAGGTCAACGGGATAATCCGTAGCGCTCTTGGATCAGCGTTGCCATCGATTGCCGCACGTCGTCCAGATGGCCGAGCCGATATCGCTGTTCGATCTTTCGAACATCTGATGCCAAGCGATTGTCGTGGAACACATTCGCAATCCATCGGGAGAAGTCTCCTCGGCGCGCATGTTCCGCGAGTGACTCCACGGGTGTGCTCGCCAACAAAGAGACAAACTCCTTCAATGATCGAGCCGGACGCCCAATGGTTTTCCCGTTATCCGTAAACACGAATTCCTGCCCTCCGGCCAGTTGGACATCGAAGTACTTCGTCCGGTGCCGAACATGCGGGGTCAATCGAGGCAGGAGCGCGAACCGCCGCAGTTTTCCTTCCGCCTCTTCCGCCCCCGGTAAGAGAGCCGCCTCGTTGGTGGGGAGCTTTCCGAGAAGGGTTGTCCATTCGGGTTCGACGTTTCTATTTTTTACCATCGTCAGCAGTGTTTGCACCTCTTGCGGATGCGTTAAACGTTTAGCGACAACTACCTCAATGCCCTTGCGAAGATCGCGGTGCAGGTCAGACGGTCGATAGGTAACGAGCGTGTATGCCCCCAACTCAAGATCCAACAGTTGCTTGACGTTAGGCTCATGAAGGAAGTAATGAGCTTCATCAACGACAATCCGATGCGGCAGACCCGTGTTTTGCCGGAGGGAAGCCAGCATCGGCAACAGTGCCTTTAGATAACAAACCTTTTCTTCGTATGGTATGCGTGAGAGATCGATGACGACGCTCAGATCGAAGTGCCGGAGTGCGCGAGCCACGTCGGGCATGTCCGGTGGCGGGCCATCACCTCCCATGACCAACACGCCAGGCAGCGCTTCCAGCCCTCCGTAATCGCCTTCGGGATCGATCACGCAGACACAGTAACCTTGGAGGATCATCTGTTCGCACGCCAGCCCGGTGACCCAGGATTTGCCGGATTGTGGTTCTCCCACGACTAGAATGTTCCGCCCATGGACCGCGATTGAGAGCGAACGTCCGTCCTCCGCCGTACCGACGGTGATTCGATGCCGGCCAATTCGATCGTGAGGCAACCTCGTCTCTTTCGCCGCTTGCCGGATATAGGCGGCCACAGCGCGTGGGCCATCACCACGCACAATCTCGTTCGCCTCCTTTTGGAGCGCTGTACTACCCCAACTGACCGCCACGGCAATCTCGCACTCTGCGAGAAGGTCATGATCATTCTCAGCGTCTCCGATCGCAATCGCGTTGTAAACCGAGAGACGAAGTGCGTTCAGTGCTTCCCGCAGGCCCGTGCCCTTGCTGATCGCCTGCGGAAGAACCATCAGCTGGCTGCGGTTGAATAACATCACAAGCGGCAGTTCAAGCTCTCTGATCACCGCCAGAATCCGCGGAGCCGCGGCGGCATCCGCTTCCACGACGCACCGGCCCGTTTTGAATTCGATCCCACGGCGGCGTAGTTCGTCGAGGAAGACTTGAGGTGGGAGACGGCCGACCAGTCTGGACTGACCATTTGGGAATGCGAGAACGGCCCCATTCTCCGCTACCACTGCGTCGACAAACTCGAGATCTCCCGCAGCTTGCCGCAATTCAGAGAGGATGCGGCCAGTGACGATAATTACCACAATCCCGCGCGCACGCGCCTCCACGATCGCGGCCTTAACGTCAGGGTCCAGCGCGCCGTCTCGCGCGATAGTTCCATCGTAGTCAAGCGCCAACACGCCGAACTTCATGATGGCCTGCTTTCATGTTTTCCATTTCAGAAAACTCCTCGCACCGCGGCTAGGTTGCGACCGCTAAGGTATCCCCATGCTTCGTCGCATATTTCTTGGTTGCCCCATGCAGGAGGCGCCGTTTGGCAGCTTCCACCAGCAAGAGATAAGCTCCCGTCGCGAGGGCAAGAAAAGCAAAATACGCCGCCGGCAGCGGTGTGAAGCCGAGCACGCCTGCCAGGGGGCTGAACGGCAAATAGATCCCAACTACAACAACTGCGAGGCATGTTGCTATCAAGGGACCGCTGGGGCGGCTGCGCAGTGGATTTTTCGACGTACGGATGACGAACAGCACCAGCGTCTGGGTTGCCAGCGATTCGACGAACCAGCCGGTATGAAACAGCGCTTCGCTCGCGCGGAAGAAGTGCAGCAACACATAGAAGGTCAGAAAGTCGAAGATGGAACTGATCGGTCCGATATACACCATGAAATTACGGATCAAACCAATATCCCAGTGCTGGGGCTTTTGGAGATAGGTCTCGTCAACATTGTCCGTTGGAATGGTGATTTGGGCTAAGTCGTAAAGAAGATTGTTGAGCAGGATTTGCGTGGGAAGCATGGGCAAGAAGGGCAGGAAGAGAGAGGCCCCCGCCATACTGAATACATTTCCAAAGTTCGAACTTGTGCCCATCAGCAAATACTTCATCACATTACCGAAGGCTTTACGCCCCTCGATGATGCCATCGTGGAGAACGCGCAGGCCGGGCTCAACGAGAATCACGTCGGCAGCCTCGCGAGCCACGTCAACGGCGCTTGACACTGAAATACCAACGTCGGCCGCGTGCAGCGAGGGTGCATCGTTGATGCCGTCCCCCATGAACCCCACCGCGTGGCCGTTGTGTTTGAGAGCCAGGAGAATCCGGTTTTTCTGCGCCGGAGAAATGCGCGCGAATGCAGGCGTCTGCTCGACGACATGCGACAGCGCCGGGTCCGTCATCCGGTCCATTTCCTCGCCCGTGACAATTCTTCCGGTATCGATGCCGACCTGCGCGCAGACGTGGCCGGTGACGCGATCGTTGTCCCCGGAGATGACTTTGATGTCAACTCCATCCTGTTTTAAAGAAGCCAGAACCTGGGAGGCGTCAGCCAATGGCGCATCGGAGAAACTCAAAAAGCCGGCCAGGATCAGATTGCGCTCGTCCGCCACGGAATAGCTCGCGCGTGTAGGAACTTCGGCGTAGGCTACCGCCAGCAAGCGGAATCCCTGCCCGTTCAGCTCATTGCTGGTCTGCTGCATGCGCTTGGCAGCGTCATTACTGATCGGCAACGTTGTGCCCTCGAGCTCGTAACCGGACAGTAGCGGGAAGATTCCTTCGGGAGCGCCTTTCGTGATCAGCATCCGCTGCGACTGCCGCTCCACCACAACCGAAAGCCGCCGCCGCTCGAAATCAAACGGAATCTCGTCGCACTTGCTGTAATCATCCGTCTTGGGCGGAGACTGATGAAGAATGACCTCGTCGAGTGGACTGCGAATCCCCGTCTCGAACTTGCTGTTGAGACGGGCCAGTTCCAGCGTGCGCTGGGAGGGGCCCCCAAAGGGATCGAGAGAACGATCGAGCGACATGGTGCCAGCCGTGAGCGTTCCCGTCTTATCACTGCACAGTACATCCAAACTGCCGAGGTTCTGAATCGCGGAGAGATGCTTGACGATGACCTTCTTTCGGGCCATGGCGACGGCGCCTCTTGAAAGGGTCACCGACGTAATCATGGGTAGGAATTCGGGCGTCAAGCCGACGGCCAGCGCAACGGCAAACATTAGAGACTGAAGCGGATCACGGTGGCGTGCAACGCTGACGACAATCAAGAAGAGAACGAGAAACAATACCGTTCGCGCGAGGAGTTGGCTAAAATGTCGCAAGCCTAGATCGAAGGCCGTCGCTTCCGGACGAGCGCCGAGGCGAGCCGCGATATCACCAAATGCGGTCCGAGCGCCCGTCGCCACGACCTCTGCGGTTGCCGTTCCGCTAACGACGGATGTGCCGAGGAAAACCATGTTGCGCGCATCGGCTTTGGTCGAAGCGGGCTCGCCGGTCGCTTGCTTTTCGGCGGGGAGCGATTCACCCGTTAACGATGCTTGCAGAATATAGAGATCACGCGCAATCAAGAGCCGCGCGTCCGCGGGAACCAGATCGCCGGCGGAAAGGCGGACCATGTCTCCCGGCACCACATCGCGCCGCCGAATCTCCTTCCACTCCCCGTCGCGCAGGACGCTTGCCGTAGGGGCAACTTGCGCGCGCAGTCGTTCGACTGCGCGTTGAGAACGATAGGTCTGAGCTAGGTCAATCGCGGTGCTCAGCAGAACAATCGCACCGATGATTCCCGCATCTACCTTGTCGCCCAGGAATGCGGACGCGACCGCGGCAATCACCAGGATCAAAACCAGCGGATTCGCGAACGCGTGCAAAAGATCGGAAAAAAAGGAATGGTGGCGTGTCGCTGCGGGCTCATTCGGTCCGAAACGGTCCAGCCGAGCCGAAGCTTCCTGGACAGTCAAGCCGGTCATCGCGACGTGGGTTTCATCTGCATTGGGCGACATGGCTAAGTTCCCGATTCGGTGGTGCGGCCCCTCTCAAAGATTCGTGCCATAATCACCCCAAAGACGAAGCCGCCGACATGAGCCGTATAAGCGACGCCACCGCCCTGTACATCTGCCACGGCGCCGACCTGACTGAAGAATTGGATGATGAACCAGAGCCCGATCAAGAGCGCAGCGGGAATAAAGGTAATGCGGGCGAGCCAGCCAAAAAAAAGCAGCACGCGTATCCGATCACTGGGGTAAGTAATCAAGAAAGCGCCCATCACACCCGCAATCGCGCCACTTGCGCCTAGATTGGGAACGGTGGAAGTGGGCATGGCTGCAATTTGCGCCGCCGAGGCCGCCAGACCACTGAGCAGATAAAACCCCAAGTAGCGCAGCCGCCCCATCGCGTCTTCGATTTCCGGGCCAAATGCCCACAGGAATATCATGTTCCCAATAATGTGCATCCAGCCGGCGTGCATGAACAGCGCTGTCACAATAGTGATCCAGTGCCGGCCTGCGACAATATCGGCGGGGATCACCGACCATTGTTTGACAAATGCGTCGCCACCCATCAGTTCCAATACGAAGACAAGCGCGTTCACGACGATGATTGCGATCGTGACGACGGGGAAACTACTGGGCCGCCGAGATGCGTCCGACAATGGGATCATACCGCCCATGCTCGCGGTCTCCTCGTGAATGACATTGAGTTTACTGCACGACTTGGCTGTGCAGCTGTCTTTCCGAATCGTGAGAGAGGGCGTTGCAAGCCAGCAACTACCGTGAAATCGATGGGTTGGTTTGAGGTCCTGGGATGCGGGTACGCCGGCTGAAGGTGATTTTCCGACACTATACCGTCACTGTGACGAAAACTACCAAGCGGTCAATTCCGTGTTACGGGCTCGGGCCCTGCGTAACCTGCTGACTCGAAATGGGAATTAATGCAGTGGGAGTCGACAAGCATTGGGAAGCGCACGTGCACCCGCGGACACTGAGGATCTTGAGACTGTGGTTCCTGGCGCGCGTACGCGGAGCAGAACTGCTAGCCGGTCAAAGCGATCATTGCCTGGAAAAGGAGGGCACATGGCACAACTCATTAGTCCTATTGAAGTGCCTTTGAACAATATTCTGATTGCTACCGATTTTTCTCCGGCTTCGTTCGCTGCACTCACGCGCGTGGTGCCGATCGCGAGACAGTTCAATTCCGTGGTTCACATTGTGCATGTGATTCATCCTCCGGAGATTGATATCGCGCCGGAGGCGAATTCAGAGATATATCGGCAGGTCCACGTGGATGCCCAACGACAGCTGGAACTTCTGGAGACTGCGGTTGGAACCGTTCCGCACCGGAAGTGGCTGCGGGAGGGAGAAGTTTCGGCGGCTGTCGAGGACCTTGTCCGGTCAGAGCAAATTGACCTGGTAGTTGTGGGCACCAGCGGGAAGTCGGATCTGAAGAAGTTCTTTCTCGGATCAACCGCAGAGGAAATTCTCCGCACGGCCATGTGTCCCGTCCTGACAGTTGGACCGCATACGTCTTCCGAGAGCAGTGGTGTGCCGCTGGCCCAAATCGTCTATGTCACCAAGCTCTGGGAGGAATCGCACGATGGTCTGCAATACGCGATCCGGCTCGCGATTCATTCCAAGTCCCGGCTCTTGCTTTTGCACGTTATCGAACAGGACGAGCCCAAGCAATCAGATTACGAATGGCTCAAAGCGTACCGCCGGATTCTGCGAAACCTATTGCCCGAATACGCCGGCGACCTTCTGCTGGAGCCGGTATTGAGGGTTGAGGTTGCGAGGAACCCTACGGCACGTATTCTTCAGGTGGCTGACGAAGTTGGGGCGGACCTTATCGTCATGGACGTACGTCCCGAAGAGGCGTGGGCCACTCACTTGCGCGACAAAGTTTACGAGATTATTTCTTGCGCAAACTGTCCAGTGCTCACGATGCGTACCAAGCCCGAGCGCGACAAGACGTGCCATATCGGTGAGCAGCCCGGCGACTCGGCCGTATACGCGCTTTCTGCGCACCGCCAATCCCGACCCAGTGACAGAGCAGTTCCGCGGCTATGGCGGCACCATCCTGAGAACCACGCTGAGCCGGGACCAACAGAAGAAGGTGGAGAACGTATTGAGTGGGAAGCCGGCTTAGTCCCTCTTCGCATTCATCAAAAGAACCAAAAGAGATCCATAAACACAGAAAAGAAGCCAGATCATGAGCACACAGAATGTAACGATAAAAGCATACGAAGAGAAGATCAGCGCCCAGCTGCAGCAAGCCAAGGCGCAGCTCGGGGAGCTCGAAGCCCGCGCCAAGGGCAAGATGGCGCAGGGGGAGATTGACGCCATCAACCATTTGAAGGCCAAGCACCAGGAGATCGAGAAAAAGCGTCAGGAGCTGAAGACGGTCGGCGACGCGAAGGTCGAGCAAGTCAAGGCCGAGATCGACGCGCACGTGACCAAGTTGAAAAGCTCGCTGGCGGAACTCGCCACCAGACTCAAAGAGGCGCACCAGAAGGCGAGCTGAACATGATGAACCGGGAAAGGTGAGGCGGGCAACGCTCATCTCTTCCGCAAAACCGCCTGATTCCGGACCAACGGGCCGCACGCAGGCTGACGCGTGCGGCTTCGTTGATTCGGTAAAGAGGTTGATCGCTGGACGTACACGTCAACAAGAAAAGACGGACGGGTTAAGCTTGATGCCCATTACAGCGCTTTCCTGAGCGGAGTGAGTGGCTCCAAGCTGCTGAGTAGCCATACGATAAATAGGGCGTAGCGCGGCATGTTTTCACTGGACGATCGGACTGGGAATGTGGTCACCACCGTGGCGTTCTTCGCGGCCGCGGCGACCGTCCTCTACCTGGCGCGTGGGGCTTTTTTTGTTTTGCTGCTATCTCTCTTCTTTGCTTACTTGCTCGAACCCGCGGTCACGCTGGTACAACGGCACTCACGGCTGGGTCGAGGGAATCGCACCTGGGCGATTGCGCAGGTGTACTTGATCGGGACACTTGTACTGGGCAGCATCGGGTACGCGTTCGGTCCGCATGTGGCAGCGCAAATGAAGAGTCTGAAAGCGGATGTGCCCGAGATCCTGGGCGCCAGGCATGGGTTGACCGGCCCTCAGCAGAAGTGGATACAGGACTGGTTGGCTCGTCATCGTGATCTCATCGGCCGTATTTTCGAGAGCGGTGCTGCCTCCGCAGGGTATGTCGCCGCCAGCGCGATCCGGCTCTGTGCCATCCCCATTCTGGCCATTTTCTTGTTGCGAGATGGACGTCAGATGGCGGATGACATGATCAAAGCCCTTGAATCGCGAGGCCGAACCCTGGTAGCGCGAATCCTGCGGAGGGTTGATACCATGCTGGCCAAGTACATTCGCGCACAGCTCGCCCTGGCAGGTCTCTCCTTCGTCTTCTATAGCATCTCGCTGCTGGCCCTGGGATTTCCGTATGCGATCGCGCTGGGCCTTCTGGGAGGGGTTTTGGAATTCCTTCCAGTCGTGGGATGGATCGCTTCGGCCGCGACAATGCTGACAATCGGCTTCCTGAGTCACTCACAGTGGATCTGGATGGCGGGTTTGGTGATTGTGTGGAGGCTTTTGCAGGATTATGTGAACTCGCCTCGCATCATGGGTGACACTTTGGAACTGCAGCCGCTGACCGTGGTATTTGCGCTGATGGTGGGAGGTCAAGTGGGAGGTCTTGCCGGCGTGTACCTCTCGGTGCCGGCAGTCGCTGTTCTGCGCATCGTGTGGTTGGAATATTTCTCGACTCCGACCTCCACGGCTACGCCCGCCGCACGGACGGTCATGCAAGGGAAGTCATGAGTTGCTGTATGCGCCCACGCAGGCAGGAGCATGCTTACGGGTCAAAGTCATAACGAGTGTGCCGCAAAATGTGCCGTACGCTCCAAGCCCATGTGCGCCAATATGGTCTTTTTCGCTACTCGACGAAGTGCTTCCGTGCGGGCTAGGTTGTGGGCAAGTGATTGATTTACAGGTGTGATTGCACCCGCTGAGCCGATGAGTGTGCGTTAACCCTTAATCAGTAGATGACCGGCACTGCCAAGCACCACCCCAGGCTGGTCAAAAAGGCTGTAGCAGCCTACGAAACAGGGGGAAACGGACAGACACATATCGGAACACGCGGCGTAACCCCGCCAGTAGCCACAACCATCGCATCGAGGATGGGTGCATGGGTGCAACTGAGCTTGCACCCAAGATTCGTAAGCGATACCAGACCAATGAGTTAGTTGTTGACTCTACTGAATTCGGGACCAGGGGGTCGGAGGTTCAAATCCTCTCTCCCCGACCAATTCCTTCAATCCCATCATTGAATTAGCGAGCTTCCGGTTTTTGCAAATTCGACAACTTGAGTCAACTTGGGTCTCGGTCCCACAGGGCCAGGCTCTCCTCGGAATGTGGAATTGCTTTTCTAAATTGGGTGCAGACATGAGCGCATCAGAGCTCGGGAATAGCCGATTCCCGAGCTGAAGCAGGTGGTTGGCGCCTTTACGAAGACTTTGTGGAACCCTCATGCCTGCCTCACGCTGCAAAGTAGAGTTTCAACACTCAGGGCCGTCATTTGAAGACGAGTTTACATGCCTCCTATTCCGAGGCGCAGCATCGAGTTCTGCCGCGAGCTGAGATTTTATACCGCGCGTCGCATTCTCGAGTTCAGCTCTAGCTCGCGCGATATGGCCTAGCATTGCGTGCAGCCGGCTTGGTCCCAATACCAAGAGTCCGAGCATAAGCATGAACAAGATTTCAGTGCCGAAACTCACAATTCACCCCTTGGTCAGAGCGTGGTCGTTGGCAACGGTGGCTGTGGTGACGGCCGGCTTTTCATCCTCAGCCTTCATGGCTGACTTGAAGCCGCGGATACTTTCCCCGATTCCTTTGCCCAGTTCCGGAAGTTTCTTAGGTCCGAATATGAGCAGCGCAATTCCGAAAACCACCAGCAGATGCATCGGTTGAAACAGTCCTTCAAACATGGGAGCTCCTTAGGTTCAGATGAAATGAAATACCGTTGGCAAATGTTTAAAAAATACGGACGCCGTTCCATGAAACCGCACAGCGTCCGCCAGGAGGGAAATCACCGCAAAAAGCGGACAGTTAAAGCTCACATTACGAGCGGACAGCGGCATCGGCCGCGACAGCCATAGTGTTTAGCAGGTTGAGGAACTGCGGGCTTTGGCCGATGAAGAGCCCGTCGGCGGTGAAGCTCTCGATCGTAGCCACGGCGCCTCCAAATTTATCGGTCAGCGGGCGAATCATCGAGACATGCGGGAGATTGCCCTTGAACTGGAAAGGGACGGGAAAGATCAGGCTGGGCTGAATCTTCGGCCTTCCTGAGTTGAAAAAATTGGGGAATGTCAGGCCGGATATGGCGTCCGTGAATGGCGCCACAGGGGCTTGCACTCCGTTGCCGGAAAAATCAACCCACTCCAGGAAGTGAGCGATCTCGTCTCCACCAATGCCCAGGGTGATCTCAAGCACTTCCGGGTCCGTCACCTTTTGACTCATGGCTGCGTAAAGACTCGAGCCGCCTTGCTCAATGTATCCAAAGTGAAAGCCCGCTACATTCGCGATCGCCTGAATATGATCGTTACCGGGGAAGTTGGGGTTGGGAGCGCCGTTGAAGTCGTTGTCGTTTCGGGGAATGGCGGTAACATTCTGGAGAGTGATCGCCTGAGGAAAGGTGGCGCCAAGGTCCGGATTGGTTGCGCTGCGGTAGCGAACGTACCAACTGGTGTCGACATTGAGTTGCATCAGGTTAGTGAGGCGCAGCTTACCTGAGGATCCAGAAGCTGTGCTTCCCGGCAAAGTTTCGAACTGGGTGAAGTCGACCGCCTGGGCTCCTCTGGACACGAGATAGGCATTGAGGAAGGCAGCGTGGCTCACTTCATCCAGCGTGTTACTGGTGATATATTGCGGGCCATCGGAATCGAGGTTCGACAAGGCTACCTGATAGGGGTTCAACGTTTGGTTCGGGTCTATTTCAATGGGCGGATTCTTGCCGATACCACCCAGTTCTGCATACTGTGTCCAAAGGTCCGCCTCGATCAGTTCTGCCGCCGCCAGAAATTGGAGGATGGCGACATCGCCTGCACCGAGAGAGCCGCCTTTTTGTGCACGGGCCAGAGTTCCATTTGTTAACAACCCGGCGCCCACAACCGCTGCGCCTCCTGCCAGAAGACCGCCTTTCATAAAAGAACGGCGGCCAACTGAACGCTTCATGGATGGGAGAAGTTCTTCGTCTTTCATGTTTAAGCTCCGATTCCTTTTGCGTGAGATTTTGTTGATGCGGTACTGTGGCTTAGACGCAGGGGCCGAACTACGAGATGCGGAAAGGATGTCATTTCTTTGTCAACAGGATGTCTTTTAATTGACAATCTCTTTTTATGAAGACGTTGTAACAACATCACATCATGTTCGGAACGGATAGTAAGCATATAACGGGCGCGAGATACGGTCTGCATGCTGGCGCTAACTTATCAACGTAAGTCTAGACAGAGCGCTATGACCAGTCCGGCCGGTATTACCGGAAGGGCGCCACGTACCAGGCGCAGTATGTCCCCACGCCGCTGAGCAGAACAATCGCCCAAAGCACCAACTCCGTGCGCATCCACGACTTCCAATTGTTGAATCGCAGCCATTGTGGAAGAACGTTTGTGCCGGCCACGATGACAATATAGAGTCCCAGAAGCTCAGCCGTTACCCCCAGAACCGCGTGCATTGCCGCCGCCGAGTAATACCATTTATGAAGGACCTTAGACAGCGCCGGCTTCACTTGTTGCTGGAACGACGGCCACATTACGAGTCCGATCATCAGCAAATTCAACAGAAGCACCGTCGTCTGGCAAATACCGTGGGCTCGGTAGCGTTTGTGTCTCGCAAGAAAAGCCCCAGCGAGCAGAGCTACTCCCATAATGAGCTGCACGACCAGGTTGAGATCTGCCTCGAAGGTTGCACCGGTCACGAGAAAGCCCTTTGCCGGAAATGAGGACAACACCGTCAATCACCTGCTCCGCTACAAATTCACGATTCTCAATAGCCCGCAAACTCTTCCGTCCGAATATCGTCTTCATCTACACCCACCTCACTGAGTGTTCGGCGCGTTGCCGCAACCATCGTTGGCGGACCAGCTATGTAATAGATCGGGCCTCGCAAGACGCCGACGTGCGCGAAAAGCATTTGCAAGCCAATGTGTCCAGTCTTCCCCTTCCAACCGTTGTTGTTGGCCGCGCGCGTGAGGGTCGGAACAAAGCGGAATCTTGGATTGTCGCGCTCTAACTTCCAGAGAGTATCGATGAACGCGGCATCCTGCAGGTGGCGGTTTGCGTAGAACAGAACAATAGAATGGCGCAGCTTCTCCTCAGTTGCGTAAGAGAGCATGCTGAGGAACGGCGCAATCCCGATCCCACCGGCGAGGAAAACAGCTGGCCTAGCTGTGTTTTGATGGAGGCTGAAAGAGCCCATTGGCCCTTTAATCCTCACCCGACTACCGATCGGCAAGGTGGATATGGCCTGCTTGAAAACCGAATTTCGCATGCGGGTCGTGACTACGAGCTCTTCGTCGGACGGGGAGCTTGCGATGGAGAAGGTATGGGTCAATCCGTTCGACGGCCCCAACTGGGGCTGGGAACCCGATAGAGTCAGGTCAATATACTGCCCGGCCTTGAATACAAAGTCTCTTGGCTTTTCAAACTGAAAAGCCAATGTGCCTTCGGCAACTTCTGTTCGACCTAATAGCGTGCTTTGGTAGTCAATCATCGCAATATCCTTTTTGTTCGTTGAACCCTAGCAGGCTGCTGAAAAACTACTCCCAATCCACAGGGTGACATGGTAGTAGTTGCGAATGCGAGGAGACGATCAGCAACAGGACGGGATGTTCAGCTATATCTCACCCGACAAGAGAGTG
>Ga0074044_10001228_pt1 | contig 23546 bp, 19 predicted proteins | sample BogForMeECP23OM1_FD_94443 | JGI IMG/M metagenome (GOLD analysis project Ga0074044, IMG submission 94443) | Bog forest soil microbial communities from Calvert Island, British Columbia, Canada - Bog Forest MetaG ECP23OM1 | ecosystem: Environmental > Terrestrial > Soil > Wetlands ... | reverse complement strand
ATCGATCCCGTAGATATGCGGCAGCAACGCCCATTGCAGTTCGACCAGGTTCGGTCCCATCGCGCTGTCAAACGAGCGCTCGTAGCCTGTGCGCAGAGACAGTCGCTCGACAGCCGGGGTAAGTTCCGCGGAAGGGCGATAGCCGATTTCGGCAAGAGCCTGCTCCGCTCGTTCAAAATCGGCGGGAGAAATCAAGAAGTCGAGATCCGAAAAACTTCGCAGCCCGAGATCGCGGTAAACGGACTGCGCCAGCGCCGGCCCTTTGTACGGGACCGCGCGCAACTGCCTGCGTTCGAAGTGCTGCATAATGCGCGCCAGTTCGGCGCTGAACCACAAGCTGCGGCGCAGGTTCGCCTCATACGCAGATCGCAGAGAGCGCTCAACTTCAGGGGGAAGCCCGCGAGCATGTTCGATCAGGTTGCGGGCCGCGAGTGGAAGGACTCCATGGTGCTCCGCCAGGCGAAGAACTTCGCCCCAGTCGAGTTTTGAGACATTCCAATTCGCAATGCGTTCGATCCGGTCCGGAGTCAGATCCACGCCCGCCAACTCGCACAGGAGATCGAATTCGGCTCCTCTTTGCGGAGCGACGCTCGACCCGTGAGATGAAGGCAAGAGTTCAGTCATGGAAACTCGCGTTGCAGGGCGCAGATGCCCTCAGCGGCTAAAGCCGCTGCCAAATTGGCGTCATTTACGGCGCGGCTGAAGCCGCGCCCCTCTAAAGCAGAGTCGCAAGCCGGAATCATTAGGATCGCGAATCGCCACTATAATACAGAGTCTTCTGCGCGCGTCGAACCGCTGTTCGGTATTCGCTGTTTGCCGCTCGCGCTTTTGCGATTCGTCGTTCGCACTTTTGCCGTTTCATTTCCATGGACCGAGTCGTCTTCGAATCCGTTCGCAAGATCTTTCGCCATCGTCCAGCTCTGTTCAATTGGTTCGGAAGGGAGCGGAGCGGCGAAACCGTTGCCTTGAAGGAAGTCTCTTTCTCGGCAGCCCGCGCCGAGATCCTGGTGTTGCTCGGTCCGAACGGCAGCGGGAAAACCACGGCCCTCAAGCTGATTTCGACCATGCTGCTGCCCGACGCCGGGTCGGTGCGCGTAGGCGGCTTCGATGCGCGGCGCAATGCCGGTGAAGTGCGGCGGCAGGTCGGCATTGCCATCGCCGCCGAGCGCTCGTTTTTTCCGCGCCTCTCGGCTCGCGAAAACCTTGATTTCTTTGCCGCTCTCGACGAAGTGTCGCGCCGCGAGCGGGCGCAAAGGATCAACGACGTTCTTCACGACACCGGTCTCGATGAGCAGGCCGATACCCTGGTGATGAAGTTCTCCAGCGGGATGTACCAGCGGCTGGGGATCGCGCGCGCCCTGGTCAAGCGCCCCAGCGTACTCTTGCTCGACGAACCGACGCGCAGCCTCGACGCCGCCACCACGGCGCACTTCTGGGCCACGATCCGCCGCTTGGCACGGCAAGAAACTACCGTTCTGCTCGCCACCCACAATTTCGCGGAGGCAGCCGCGGTGGGCGATCGCCTGCTCGTGCTGTATCGCGGCGAGGTGCTGGCCGATCGCGCCGTGGGCGACGACGAAAGCGCGGACGCGCTGCGGTCCTTTTACTTCCGCATGACGGGGGAGATCGATGAGAAAGATTTGTAATTGGGAAATTGGCAATTTGTAATTATGCTTCGAAATCCGTCGTTAACAATGCCCAGGCTTGAAATTGCAAATTGGAAATTACAAATTACAAATAACAATCTCGTTCTAACTTATGACTTCGCCTTTCGACAAGCTCCACGCCATCCTGCGGCGCGACCTGCTGACGGCCATCCGCCACCGCAGCGGGTTCGTTGTAGCCCTGGTCGGAGGGTTCACCGAATTGGCGGCTTTTTATTTCCTATCCCGCGCCATCGGTCCCAGTTTTAAACCCGGTGGCGTCGAATACTTCCCGTTCCTGCTGGTCGGAACCGGCGTCTACACTTTCTTCGTAATGAGTGCGCAATCCTTCCTGAGCGCGGTGCAGGAAGCGCAACAGACCGGGACACTGGAAGTACTGATGACGACCTCGACCGCCCCGTCTGAGCTCGTGATCCTCAGCTCCATTTCCGCCTTTGCCGGAAACCTGGTCAATCTGCTGGTCTATCTTTTCGCGGGGGTAGCGGTTTTCCGGGCATCGATCCACGCCAATCTTTTCTCGTGCCTCGCAGTTTTGATTTTCTCTCTGGCGATCGCCCTGGCCCTGGGGATCGCCGCGGCCACGCTTCAGGTCGCGTTCCAGAAAGGCTCGGCTGTGCTATGGCTGCTCGGCTCCGGCCTCTGGTTTCTGAGCGGAACCATGTTCCCGATCCAGAGCCTGCCCCGCCCGCTCGAACTTCTGGCGCGCGCCGTTCCCCTCACCTACGCCATCGACGGAATGCGCGGAGCGCTGATCGAAGGCCAGTCCCTATTCGCGATGGCTCGCACACTGGCGGTCCTGGCGGGGTTTGGCGTGGTCCTGCTTCCACTGGCGCTCGTCGGCTTGTCGCTAAGTTTGCGGCGAGCGCGGCAGAATGGAACTCTTTCATTTTATTGAGATTGCTGATTCGCTCTCTTCATTTGCCGCCGGTCGTGTTGGCAGCGTACAAAGGCGTGTAGTAAACTTCCCTCACTCCTATCTGAAACTAGGGGATAAGTCCGCTTGTTTGTTAAATCAAACTGGCTTGGCCAACGATGACGGACAATCGGGCTCCTCGCGAGAAACAGCAGCAACCGGGTAACGCGGGTAAAGCCAAGAAGATATGCCAGAAGCTGGCGTTCCGCTACGAACGGGTATTCGAGACGCTCGCCCTATCTGGCGGCAAGAAGGTCGGCACCGGCTCCTTATGTCAGTTCTCGAAGACAACCTCCTAGCGCTGGAAGACAAGATGAGTGCGCCGTGTTCGAGTTGGAACGCGCCAGGTTCAGCTTTAGTGGCGGATGTCCTCGGTCGCAACGGTGGTTTGCGTCAGCGCCTCCGTCTGCGCGTTCATGGGGAGAGCATGCTGCCGTCCCTTTGGCCGGGCGATGTGGTCGAGATCGAAAGCTGCTCGCTCGAAGATGTCCGGCCCGGTGAGATCGTGCTTGCCCGGCGTGATGGGCGCCTGTTCCTGCATCGTCTGGTCGCGCCTACGCCGGATGGCTTCCTACTGTGCGGCGATTCCGTGCCTGGTCCTGACCCGCTCTTCCCTCCCCAAGCGCTGCTGGGAAGGCTGGTGCGCCGACGGGGTCTGGGCGAGAGCAGGTTGGGCGCGAAGTGGTCTCGCGCGCTGGGAATACTGCTCGACCGTTGCGGCGTCGCACGCCGTCTTGCCCTGAGGCTTCACAGCCTCCGAAGGCGAGCGTCGGGCGAATTTCAAGACTCTGCCCGTACCGCAGAGCCGGGAATCTTGTAATGGCTGCGCCCCGAAACGCCGCGTGTGTCGAGATCGGAGGAATTCCGATTGCCTTGTCCACTTGCGACGAGGGCTTTCTCGATCTGCTGCGCCAGCGCTATGCGGGGTTCCTGAGTTCTTCGCGTCCCGAGTTTGAGCTGGAGTTCGATCTCACCAGCGCGGGACCGGTTTCCGATGACGACGTTCGGGTCCGCCGCAATGTTGACGGCGACGAGTGGCTCATCGAGCGCGGAGACTTTCACGCCCGCTGGGACCCGCACAGCGGACGAGGCAGGGTGCGGCAAAATGCCAACCCATATTCTCTCGATTCGGTGCTGCGCATTGTGCACAGCCTGATTCTGGCCGAGCGCGGTGGATTTCTGCTGCACTCCGCCAGCGCGATTTGCGATGGCCGGGCTTATCTGTTTTCGGGCGTGTCGGGCGCGGGCAAGACCACGATGACGCGGATCGCGCCAGTGGACATCACCCTGCTGACCGACGAAATTTCCTACCTGCGCCCGAGCGTCGAGGGGTACTCGGCATTCGGCACGCCTTTTGCCGGAGAGTTGGCCAAGGCTGGTGAAAACTGCGTAGCTCCAGTCTCGGCTCTGTTTTTTCTGGAACAGGGCCCGGAGAACCACGTGGAGGAGTTGCCGTCCGCGGAAGGCGTACGCCGGCTCATGCGCAATATTCTTTTCTTCGCCGGTGATAAGGGTCTGGTGGAAAAGCTTTTCGCCACGGCCTGCGATTTCGCCGCCAGGGTTCCCATTCGCCGCCTGACGTTCTATCCTGATGCCAGGGTGTGGGAGTTCGTTCGCAACTTCGAGCGAGATTTCGACCGCAACTTCCAGGAGGTGCCGCAACATGCCTGAGAATTGCATTTACATTGCGCGTAGTTCCGCCATAGCCGCCCGCGCGCTGGCCGGCGAAATGATGGTCATGAACTCGGCCGATTCGACCTTCTTCACGCTGAATGAGGTGGCCACCGTCATCTTTCAAGCGGCCGACGGCCACACTCCTCTGCGGGAAATTGTCCGCGACCGCGTCTGCGAGCAATTTGACGTCGATTCCGAGCAGGCCCAGGCGGATGCCGAGCAGTTTGTCGCCGAGCTTTCCGGCCACGGAATTCTCCTCGTTTCGAATCAACCGCTGGCGGCGGAGGCTCCCTGATGAGCTTGATGAGTGAAGTGGGCCAGAAGGCGTTTAATCTGGGCGTGCCCCTCGCCGTGCACCTGGATGTCACCTTTCGCTGCAACGAGCGCTGCGTGCATTGTTATCTTGACCACGACGACCACGGCGAGATGACCACCGCGGAAATCAAAGACGTGCTCGATCAACTGGCCGAGGCCGGGGTTTTCTTTCTGACGCTCAGCGGCGGCGAGGTGTTCATGCGCCGCGACCTCTTTGAAATTGTCGAACACGCCCGGCGTCTCATGTTCAACGTCAAGATCAAGACCAATGCGGTCATGATCCACGAAAAGGAAGCGCGCAGAATCCGTGAACTGGACGTGGACACGATCCAGATCAGCGTCTATTCGCATCGTCCCGAAGTTCACGATGCCATCACCAAGCTGCCGCACTCGTTCGAGCGGACCATCAAGGCCGTTCGCTTCCTCCAGGAACAAGGGCTGCGAGTCACCATCGCCAACGTGCTGATGACCGCGAATTCCGCCGATCATCTTGGTGTGCAAAAACTGGCCGCCGAACTCGGGGTGCATTACACCCTCGATCCCACCATCACGCCCATGATGGATGGCGACACGTCGGTTCTGTCGTTGCGCATCCCGGGAGAAGAGCTCCCGGAGATATTCCACAATCCTGCGCTGGTCGGCAGCCAGGAAGAGTTTTGTGCGCCTCCGAAGCCGCCCGCGGCGGAGGACCTTGAGGGATACTCGTGCAGCGCGGGCCATTCCTTCTGCTACATTTCGCCCTACGGCGACGTCTTTCCCTGCGTGCAGTTTCCGCTTCCCACGGGAAATATTCGCCAGCAGAAATTTCTGGATATCTGGAATCTTTCCCCACAGATGAAAGAGGTGCGCTCGATCCAGGCCAAGGACCTCGCGGTCTGCTCGTCGTGCTCGCACCTCACCAGTTGCACGCGTTGCCCGGGCCTGGCCTATATGGAAGGAAGCATGCGGGGACCATCCACCGCGGATTGCGAGAAGTCGTTCTACCGGACGGGCGTGCCGACGGCGAACATGCTGCAGCAAGGGCTGGCGAAACCACGCCGCATATCAGGCAATGGCGCGCCGCTGATCCAGATTCGTCCGGTCGCCGTACCCGCATGATGCGGGAACGTCCCTTATAGTTTGCCCGCGGCAGCGGCGTTGCGGCTGCGTTTCAGGTCAACGACCTCTACGCTGGCCAACTTCTCCAGAATACACTGCAAGCCGGCGCGAACCTCGTGGGTCGTTTCGCCGAACTTGAGCGCCGTTCCAATGCCCATATCCAGACGCACGACCTCGCTGGCAATCGAAATGTTGGTCTGCTCGTGCGAGAAGGTGAGTGTCAACTGCGATCCGGGCATCAGAAGGCCGCTGGTTTCAACATAGCAGCCACCCAGGCTCAGGTTGGTAACGATGCCCAGCATCGCCACCCCCTGGCCGTTTCCAGAAATTTCCGTGGTGAGCCGGCCGCGCACCCTCGGATACACGCGGCGGTTCTTCTGCGTCGCGTTACTCTGCTTTTGCAGATACATGCGTTTGTCGGCTTCGGAGAGGATTTTTTCAGCATCCATCCCGTCTTCGGGATACACGGCTTGGCCAACGCTCAGCGATAAAATGTCCTCTTTGCAGATGTCCTTGCCAACTTGTTGGGCCAGGTCCCGCATCTGTTCCGCCTTGCGCGCGGCAGCGTCGGGCGTGAGTCCGGGAGCGATGACCACGAATTCGTCGCCGCCCATGCGCGCGACATAATCGTACTCACGGCTGGTTTCTTTCAGGGTTTGTGCAAACAGCCGCAGTACGCGGTTCCCTTCCAGGTGTCCAAAGCGGTCGTTGATCTGCTTGAAGCGATCCAGGTCGGCGACCATCACGGTCAGCGTTTTCTTGTCGCGTTTGCAGCGCGCCAGTTCCCGGTCGAGTTGCATGAAGAGCGAGCGCGCATTGGGAAGACCGGTGAGGTAATCGGTAACCGCCGAACTCTCCGCCTGCTCGTACTTCACCGCGTTCTCGATGGCGAGAGCCATCCGGGAACTTACCGCCTGCAAAATGCGCAGGTGGTCGGAGGTGAAGAAATCCTTTTCCGCATGGTACAAAGCGACTACGCCGACCACGCCCTGCAAGCCCTCGAGGGGAACGGCGAGCGCCGAGTTCAGGGTGCTGTACTTCGAAGCATCGTTCAGATAACCGGGCTCGACCGAGGGATTGCCATTCAGGATCGGCTTAAGGTTTTGCGCTACCCACCCCGAAAGCCCCTGTCCCATGGGAATGCGCAGCGAAGCAAACAGCCGGAAGTTGTCGCCATTCACGTATTCCGGCACCAGTTCATCGCCGTGGCGAACGTAGATCGCAATCGCATCGTAGGGCATCGACCGGCGCAGCTTCACCGCAAACACCGAGAGCGTTTCGTCCAGACTGAGCGAAGAGCCCAAATCCTGGCTGAGTTCGAACAGAGTCTGCGCTTCCTGGCGCGCCGCCGCGATCGAGCCCAGGAAGCTGCGCTCCGGCGTCTGCCGCGGGCCCTGCGCCTCGAAACCAGCCGCCGGCTTGATGGACAGCTCAACGTTCGCGTCCTGGTCTTTGACATCCGTGGACAATCTTTGCTTGCCCAGGTTGTCCGTGCGTTTGTGGACCAACTGCTCCAGCTCCACGTATCTCCGTTGCAGCACGCTGACCACTCGCGGATCAAAAGCTTTTCCCGATTCAGCCGCAAGCCGCGACATGGCATCACGCAGAGGCAGGGCGCGCCGATATTGCCGATCCGAAGCCAGCGCGTCCAGAAAATCCACCGCCGCCAGGATGCGGGCGCCAATCGGAATCTGGTTTCCGCGCAAGCCCAGCGGATAGCCAGTTCCGTCGTACTTTTCGTGATGGGCACGCACGATGGGGACGACCGGGTAGGGAAAACGCACCCGTTCCAGAATTTCCGCTCCCACCAGCGGATGAATTTTCATTTTCTCGAATTCTTCCGGCGTCAGGCGGCCCGGTTTCGAGATGATGTGCTCGGGAATGGCCAGCTTCCCGATGTCATGCAGCAAGGCTGCGGCCTGCAAGGCATCCATGCCATCCCGGTCAATGTTGAGGTCCTTCGCTACCTCGACGGCGTAAACGCGAACTCTCTGCAAATGGTCGTGCGTGGTCTGATCCTTGGCCTCGATGGCGAGCGCGAGCGCCTCGATGGTGCGCATGTGCAAGTCGGCCATCTCTTCCACGTGCCGCTTCTCGTCTTCCAGTTTGCCAAAGTAAAGGCGGTAGGAACGGTAGATGAGGTACATCACCGGAAGCGTCAGCAACGACGTCTGCCAGTCGGTGAATCCGTGCAGCCAGCTCATCATGCCGGCCACGCCCGCACCCACCAGGTAGTAGGGGAAGCTCCAGAAGTAGCATTCTGCCCAGATCTTTCGTAGCGACCGGCGCTCGGTCAACGAGATGACGGAGGCCAGCGGAACGGTGGTGGCCACGAAGTAAACGCAGGTCGCCAGAAACAGGAAGGTCGTGGGATTCCCTATCGGATAAAGCGACAAGGAGTAGCGATAGGCGACGAACGTCACCGCGATGGCCAGGGCGGTCGAGCAGACGTTGAAGGCGACCTGAATCGGGATGGGAGGATCGCCCAGGCACTGCACAACGACCGCGGCGCAGCCCAGCGCCATGGCTTCCGACAAGCTCAGTTCCAGCACACCCAGCAGCAGGAATAGGAAGTTCGCCGACATCGTCCCGGCCAGGCCGGGCAGCCTCACCTTGAGCCGCGAGGCCGCCAGCGCAATCAGCAGATAACAGCAAAATTTGAGCGGATTCTGACTCCTGCCGTGCATGACCGAATAGGTCAGGACGACCGTCCCGCAGAGCACGACCACGGCGACGAAGAAGCGAGGCGCCGCGCTCATTTCCCTCCACGATTGCGGGCGAGATTTCACTTCAGATGAACTCCTCCCCGGGGAAGCGGGGTTGCAATTCCCAGGAAAGAAAGAGGGAACACTTATTGATAGCAGGCACCGGACAGGCAGGAAAGCATTCGGACATTTTGCGGTAAACTTCCGTAACCGGGGAGCGGTAACTTCTTGCCGCTGCGACGCCGCTCTGAGCGATGAAATTTGCTCTTAAGCCAAAGAAAATACAGGGCAAAGCACCGCTTCGGCGAGCCATGAACTTCCCCACGTGCCGCATCGTATAAGCGGAAGAACCCGCAGGTTTGACTTGCCAGAAGCTGCGGGCCTAACATGAATAACTCTCTCCCAGGAGTGTTCCCCGGAATGATCGGCCAAACCGTCTCGCACTACCGTGTCCTCGCGCAGCTGGGTGGCGGAGGGATGGGTGTTGTCTACGAAGCGGAGGACATGAACCTGGGCCGGCATGTCGCCCTCAAATTCCTGCCTCCCGAGACGGAAAAAGATCCCCTCGCGCTCGACCGTTTTCAGCGCGAAGCGCGCGCGGCTTCCGCTCTGAACCACCCGAATATCTGCACCATCTACGAAGTTGGCGAGGACGGCGGACGCCACTTCATCGCCATGGAGTTGCTGGAAGGCGAAACGCTCAAGAACCGTATCCACGGTCACTCGATGGAGCTTGAGGCATTGCTCAATCTCGGCACGCAGATCGCCGACGGTCTCGACGCCGCCCATGCCAAGGGAATCATCCACCGCGATATCAAGCCGGCCAACATTTTCGTGACTAGCCGCAACCAGGCCAAGATTCTCGATTTCGGCTTGGCCAAGCGCACCGCCAAGCCTTCGGTTCTGTCCGCCGCCACCGCGGGTACCGCTGCGACGGTGGACGAGCCCTTCCTGACCAGCCCGGGATCGGCCGTCGGCACGGTGGCGTACATGTCTCCGGAGCAGGCGCGAGGCAAGGATCTCGACGCGCGCACCGACCTGTTCTCGTTTGGCGCCGTGCTCTATGAGATGGCCACCGGTGCGCTGCCTTTCCGCGGAGACACTTCCGCCGTTATTTTCGACGCCATTCTGAATCGTCCCCCGGCGCCACCGCTTCGCCTGAACCCGGATTTGCCTGTGCACTTCGAGGATATTCTGAACAAGCTGCTGGAAAAGGACCGCGATCTGCGCTACCAAAGCGCGGCCGAGGTGCGCTCCGACTTGAAGCGCCTCAAACGCGACTCGGAATCGGGCACGCTGCCGGCCGCGACTTCGTCCAGCGCGTCGCTACGCAAAGATTCGATTCGCAAGACCGCGGCGCCCGGCCGCAAGCTGCTGGGCTGGCTGATACCGTCTTTGATCGTGGCGCTGGTCGCCGCCGGCATCGGCTTTGTGTTTCTGAAGCGCGGCCACGCGCTCACCGAAAAAGATTCGATCCTGATCGCCGATTTCGTTAACACCACGGCCGACCCCGTCTTCGATGGCACGCTGAAGAAAGCGCTGGCCGTCGATCTCGGGCAATCGCCGTATCTGAACGTCTTCCCCGACCAGAAAATCCGCCAGACATTGCAGTTCATGGGCCGCAGTCCCGGCGACCGCATTACCAGCGACGTGGGCCGCGAAATCTGCCAGCGCGATGGCATCAAGGCCATGCTGAACGGCAGCATCGATAGCGTCGGAGGCCAGTACGTCATCACTCTGGAAGCGACCAATGTTGCTTCCGGGGATTCGCTTGGACGCGAGCAGGCTCAGGCGGAGCGAAAAGAAGATGTGCTGAACGCGCTGCATGGCGCTGCCAGCAAATTGCGCAGTCAACTCGGCGAGTCGTTGTCGATGGTGCAGAAATACGACATGTCTCTCTCCATGGCCACGACGTCATCGCTCGACGCGCTGAAGGCGCTGAGCCTGGGTGACGCCAAGCACAACCTGGGCGACGAACTAGCGGCGCTTCCCAACTACCAGCACGCCATCGAAATCGATCCCAATTTTGCCATGGCCTACGCTCGACTCGGCACGGTCTACGGCAACCTGGGGCAGACCGAGTTGTCGGAGCAAAATCGCCAGAAGGCTTTCGAGCTTCGCGATCGCGCCAGCGAACGCGAGAAGCTTTACATCATGTCCCACTATTACGCCGACAGCGGCCAGCTCGACAAAGGCATAACCGCCTACGAACTCTATCGCCAAACCTACCCGCGGGATTCCATCCCCTTCAACAATCTGGCGGCCATCTATGACAAGCTCGGACAATTCGACAACGCGTTAGAGAACGCGAAGCGGGCCGTGGAGCTCGATCCCGACATGGCAACCGGCTATGGGAGCGTCGCCATGGCTTACGTAGGACTGAACCGGATCGAGGAAGCACGCGCCACCCTCAACGCCGCACTCCAGCACAAGGCGTCGGCTCCGGGCGTCCATCTAGGGCTGGCTATGTTGGACTGGTGTGAAGGCAAAGAAGCCGACATGGAGAAAGAACTGCAAAGTGCTTCCGCGACCCCCGACGGAGAGGCCAGCGTTCTCGGATTCCGCGCCGGCGTCGCCAGCACCCGCGGGCAAGTGCGCCAAGCGCGGGAATTTTCGCGCCAGAACGAAGATGCGTTGGATCGCCTGCACCTGCAAGGCCGAGCCGACGCCGAGGCCGGACTCGCCGTCTTCGAGGCAGTGGTGGGAAATCGCGCCGAAGCCAACAACGAGGCCAGCGAGGCGCTGCATTTATCTCGAACTGTCTCTGTGATGGGGAGTGTGGCCACGACGTTCGCCATATTGCGCCAGGATCAGAAGGCGCTCGCCTTGGCCGACGAGATTCCGCATACCCATCCGAACGATACCGTCGCAGTGAATGTGAACGTCCCCACGATTCGCGCCATCGTCGCCCTGCGGCCCGCGAATTCCGCCAAAGCCGACCCGGCAAAAGCCATTGACTTCCTGAACACCGCGGCCCTGTACGCTCGTGCCAATGCCGGCGTTTTCTACGTACGAGGCTTGGCCTATGAGCAGGCTGGGCGTTACGCTGAAGCCCAGCAGGATCTCCAGAGGGTCCTGGAAATGAAATCCCACAACGGGCCCGACATAGCGTCCGTAATCGCTCAACTGGAGTTGGGCCGGTTGTATCAGAAGCAGGGTGACACACCTAAGGCTCGCATCGCCTATCAAGACTTTCTCGCCGCCTGGAAAGACGCCGACCCCGACGTCCCCCTCCTCCAACAAGCCAAAGCCGAATACGCGAAGCTGCAGTAGGTATTTAGTGGAGCGACGGGCGTCCTCGCCCGTCCCGCCGGGACGCCCGGTGCTCCACTGCATCCCTTTAGAAGTGAAACCCGATCTCAGCCGTCAGCGCGCGCGGCGTCACATAATGCGTCCCGCTGAAGGTTGAAAGGAAGTTATACAGCGCCAGCTTGTTGGTCAGGTTGATGGCGGTGAGTTGCACGCTCCACTTGTACTTTTCGCGATGGAAGAGGTTGTCATCGCCCACCGAAAGATCGAAGAGACTCCGCGACTTGATGCGCTGCGGATTGTGATCGTCGTTTTCCGTGTTCGGCGCTGGAACGCTAATGAGTGTTGATCCAAACTGCGACGCAAGACAGGGGCTAGTCAAAGCCTGCGTCTGGGTTGCATCCTGCGAACCGCAAAAGAATCCGGCCTGGAACTCCTGATCGGCAGTCAACGGCGCACCGCTGATGGTGTTAATCAGGTTTACATACTGTACGCCACCGATCAGGGCCGATGACCCGAAGCAAGTCGCAGTCGCCAGGTTAAAACAAGGCGTCGCACCGGCTACCAACCCGCTGTCATAGCGCCAATTGAACCCAACCCATGGCCCTGTCTTCCAAGGCTGGTACTGCAGGTGCGTCGTCTCGTTGAACTTTTCGTCGTGGTCAATACGGAACACGCCCGTCGCCGGTGGGATGATGGGTAGCCCCGCGACTTGCGGCAGGAAGAAACGTGCGGCCACGCTGGACATTACCATCTGCGCCGAGAACCCACGGTAGTTAGGCACGCTGACGCGAATCGCATATCCCGGAATCTTTGCGTTGTGCCACTCGATCGGGAAGGTGATAGGAGTGCTCCCTACCACCCCGAAGTCGTAGCCATTGTGTGTGTACTTCCAAATGTAATCGCCGCTCACGACCAGGTACCGTCCGAGCGCCTGTTGCAGGCCAGCGTGGAATTCATTCCGGTAGCCCGGAGTAACTGGGCCTGAGTTACAGGGGACACCGGGCGGTGGAACAAGCGTTGCAAGGAATGGGATATTGCACCCTGCGCTGGCGATCACCAGGTTCTCGTTGAATGGACTCTCCAGAGTTCGTGCGTAGGAAACCCGCAGCACCGTATTGCTGGGCTTGATGTTGTATGCAATGCCGAGACGGGGCTCCGCCTGCCGGTCTCGTGAAATCCCGTTGTAGAAATCCCCGCGCAGACCCAGGTTGAAGGACCAGTTTCCCACGTTGATCGAGTCTTGCCCGTACAGCGCCAGTTCCTTCACGTCGGTGTGGCCGTGGAAGGAGAATGGACCTCCTCTGGTGTACAGACCGCCTCCGCCCGTCAGGTCGTAGGGTGCCAGGATCGTGCAAGGAGCCTCAAAGGGCTGGCCACTCGCGTTCAGGCACGGATTGCCACTCGCGTCTTTGAGGCCCGGAACCAGCGTCGGATCGACGATGCCGATTCCGTCATCCTCCGTGAGGAACGTTTGTCCGTACGTGACTCCCACCTTTACGTTGTGGATCCCTTTCACGTACGACACGTTGGACCGGAGCCCCGCATTCGTGAGCTTCCGATTCTGAACGACGGTTTCGCCCTGAAGATCCGGAGAAAGATCGTCAAACGGGTTAGCGCTGGGGTAATAGTTGTACTGATCGCGTCGTACGTAGCCGCCCAACGTAAACACCGTGTTCGTGCCGATCACGCGTGTCCAGGTCGGCGCAAGGTTAAAGGTTTTAATTTGTGAAACCTGGTCCGCGGGGCCCAGAGGAAGGCCAGTCACAGTGTTGGTGATCTGACCGGCGGAATTGCAAGGGTACCCTGGGACGCAGGTATGAAATTGCTGGTCGAACGAATTGGGGTTTTGAAACCACGAACGCGAGTAGCCAAAGTTCAAGTGCAGCGAGTCCGCTCCTGAGAGTTGATAATCGACGCGGTCGAAAAGGTTCTCTTCGTTCCCTTTGTCATGCATGACCGCGAACTCGGGCGGGTCGAGAAACCGGCCGCTGTTGAGTCCGTTCACGGAGATAAAATCCCCCCACTTTTGGCCGCCGTAGCCGAGGTTGAACCCGGCACTGGGCGATCCAAAGCTGCCATAGGACGCCGTTACGGCGCCATGGGGCGTGGTCTGGCCCTGGCCGGATTGTGTCGTGACGTTGATAACCAGGCTGGTCTTGCCCCCATACTCCGCGGGTGGGGCGCCGGCGATAACCTCCAGTGATTGAACCGAGTCCAGAGGAACCTGGTTGGAAAACACCTTGCTCTGCTGATCGGTAATCGGTTGGCCGTCCAGCGAAAACGAGTTCTCGGCGTGATCGCCAAAGCTGTGGAAAAGGCCGTTCGAATCCGCCGCGACGCCGGGAGTCGCCAGCGTGACCAGCGAACTCAACGACGACGATTGGCTTTCCAGAGGGAGCTTATCGAACAATCCACGATCCACGTCGGTGTGAGCCGTCGGATCGTTTTCCACCAAATCGGCCCCGGCCTCGACCGTGACCGTGTCGATGCTACTCGCCACCGTCAAACTGATTTTCACATTCACGCCCAGTACCGACCGGATCTCCACATCCTGCGCCTCTTGAGCGAACCCCTTGGCCGTCACGGTCATGTGATAGGGATTAAACGGTACGTTCGGAAAATTGAACTTCCCGTTACTGTCAGTTGTGGTCGTTCGGTCAAAGCCGCTGACCGCGTTGTGAATCTCAACCTTTGCGTTCACCACCACTGCGCCCGAAGGGTCCATGATGGTACCGCTGATCGAACTTCCGGCCGACTGCCCATTGGCAGCCCCAACACTCAATACCGCAGCAACGGCCACCATGGCCGCCGCCAGCCAGCTCTTGTAAGACAAGCGCATGATTCCTCCAATAAAGGGGGTGTGAGCGAGTCCGATCACGGATCGAAGATCGCAGTTTCTCGGGAAACTTATTGGATTCGGCCCAGGATCAGGACGCAGGTGGAGGACGAATGAACTGGGTGATGGCGGGACGGAAGATCGGGGAAACTTCTGCAACGGAACTCGCCAGAGCTGTGGCAACCAGAACCGGCGCGGACGCCACCGGCGCAGTATGAAGTCCGATGTGAGCGGTCGCGCAAATCGAGCAGGCGTGGTGGGATGTGGCCGAGTTCTCGGAGTGCGAGTGGGTCGCCTGCACCGTCGCCATCACGCACACCAGGACAACGCAGAGCACACTCACAGCTCTGACACAGATGCCCCGATGGCCCGATATCCTCAACATGGAATCCCCAACCTTTATCTCGACGTATTTCCTTTAGATGATTCTAACGTTAGATGGTCATCGAAGGGTAGCGGCGCCAGAATAAATGAGCCTCCCCGCACACTCTCGGTACACGGCCTTCAGGACCCCCGGTCCCAGCTGGATTGAAGCAAATCCCTCCCACAGCCTGCTGTGTAAGGGCGGTCCGCATCAAGCGCTTCGTATCAGGGCACGCCTTCAGGCGTGCCGTAAGCCGTTCTGAACGCGCCTTTAGGCGCTGGGGAATGGCAGGCCAAGTGATAGCCTGGGCCCGACGCGAGAACCAGCAAAAACACTATCCCCGGCACTGGCATTCTCCGACAATCATGGCAATTGGAGTTACCACCGACCCGTTGGTCGCAGCGCCACCTGCGTCCTAATTTGATCTTTACCAGTTGAGCCTGCTCCACGCAGGCCCTGCGAAGTCAGACTCAGGAGAAGTAATTTATGTCGGGACAGGTGATTTTGTACTTTGACGACCAAGCGGACGCCTTGCGTTTCACCCTGGCCGCAGGTTCGGTAATGGCCGGAGAAGCTGCGTGCGCCACCGATGATTTGGTCCAAGAAACGGCGCGAGTCACGCGGATCCGGCTGGACGCCGCCAATCAAGCAACCATCAAGCAACCCAATCCTCCCGAACGCGCGGCGTAAGCGCGCCGCTGCGGCCGGCCTCACCGGCCCGCAGTACGGTGCCGCCAATAGTCCTTCACCCCAATTAGAATGTCTGTATGCCAATCGCTGAGCAGGCTTCTTCCTTATCTTCCAAGACCCTCGATCTCACCTGGGTTCGCTCGCAGTTCCCATCGCTCGCGCAAACCGTCCATGGACAGCCCGCGGTTTTCTTGGATGGTCCCGGGGGCACCCAAGTACCGCAGCGGGTGATTGACGCCATCGCAGACTACCTGTCGCGCAACAATGCCAACACCGGCGGCGCCTACCACACCAGCCGCAACACCGACCGCATGATCGCGGAAGCGCGGCAGGCGATAGGCACTTTCCTGAATTGCGACGCGGAAGAAATCGTGTTCGGACCGAACATGACGACGCTGACTTTCGCCATGAGCCGGGCGCTCGGGCGGGAACTCGGGCCCGGCGACGAGATCGTGCTCACGCTGCTCGACCACGACGCGAACTTCTCGCCCTGGAAAGCGCTGGAAGAAAAAGGCGTGGTCATCCGCGCGGTGAAGTTCAACGAAGCCGATTGCACGCTCGACATGGACGACCTGGCGGCAAAGATTGGTAAACGCACGCGGCTGGTCGCGGTGGGATATGCGTCGAATGCAGTAGGCACGATCAACAATGTCGCCGAAGTGGTGCGCCTGGCGCGGCAGGCGGGAGCGCTGAGTTATATCGACGCCGTCCACTACGCTCCGCACGGACTGCTTGACGTGCGCGCGCTCGACTGCGATTTCCTGGTCTCGTCGACCTACAAATTCTTCGGTCCGCACATGGGCGTTCTCTATGGCAAGCGTGAACACCTGAAGCGGCTGCGTCCGTATAAAGTCCGGCCCAACACCGACAACATTCCGAACCGTTGGGAATGGGGGACGCTGAACCACGAGTGCATCGCGGGGATCAAAGCCTGCGTGGATTACTGGGAGGAACTCGGCCGCCGTGCGAACCCCGCGGTCGCGACCCGGTGCGCTGCGATTATGACGGCGCATGAAGCGATCCATGAGCACGAACGAAAGATGACGGAGAAAATCGTCGCGGGCCTGCTTGCGATTCCTGGACTGAGGATTTACGGCATCACCGATCCGCGCCGCTTCGAGGAGAGATGCGCGACGTTCGTGGTCCGCATCGCAGGGCACACGCCACTGGAGCTGGCAACCAAGCTCGGCGAGCGCGGTTTCTTCACCTGGGATGGAAACTACTATGCGCTGAACCTCACCGAACAGTTGGACGTCGAACGCCTGGGAGGATTTCTGCGCATCGGCCTGGTGCACTACAACACGATGGAGGAAGTGGCGCGGCTGCTGACAGCGCTGCGGGAGATTGTGGGATGAGCTGACGAAAGCGCTCTCGAACTTCCCCGACTGGACAGCCGAAGGCGGTTGTCCCTACGTGAGACTTCTAGTATCGCAGTTCTTCCACACGATCTCCGCGTCCTACCAGTGCTACGCTCGCCAGTCTGATGAACAGGCCGTGTTCGACTATGCCGGGGATATTGCTCAGGGTTAGCGCCAGCGCCGCCGGATCCGCGATCTTTCCGAAGCTGCAATCGAGAATCTGATTGCCGTTGTCGGTAAGGAAAGGACCGCCGTCGGGTTTCGTGCGCAATTTGGGCGAAGCGCCGAGCGACACGATCTTCTTCTCGACCACGGTTCGCGCAAAAGAAATTACTTCGACTGGCAAGGGAAATTTGCCGAGCGCGGAAACAATCTTTCCCGAGTCCGCGACCACGATCATCTTCTTGGATGCGGACGCGACGACTTTCTCGCGCAGCAGCGCACCGCCTCCGCCCTTGATCAGGTTCAGCTTGGGATCGACCTCGTCGGCGCCATCGATGGTGATGTCGATTTCAGGATGATCATCCAGCGTGGTCAGCGGAATGCCGACTGCGCGCGCCAGGTCGGCGGTCTGGATGGAGGTTGGGATTCCGATAATTTTCAGTCCTGCCTTTACCCGCTCGCCGAGCGCGACGACCGCGAAGTAGGCGGTTGAGCCTGTGCCCAATCCTACGATGTCGCCGTCACGAACCAGTTTGGCGGCAGCGCGGCCGGCGGCTTCTTTCTCTTCTCCATGCGCCATCAGTCACCCATAAGTCTGATGGAGGGACGGGCGCCCCCGCCCGTCCGCCGGGCGGGGACGCCCGGCGCTCCATCGGCAAGTTTGCATTCTAGTTCAAAACCATCTTACCCAGAATCTCTTTGAGCAGCTTGGCAGCCACCGTGGCGGTGATTTGGGTGTTGTCTTGCGCGGGATTGAATTCCACGATGTCGGCTCCGGCGATCTTCCCGGTGATGGCATGAAGGTGCGCGATCACGTCTCTGACCGACATCCCTCCCGGCTCGCGATGGGAAATGCCGGGGGCAAAAGCGGGATCGAGCGCGTCCATGTCGAAGGAAATGTAGATGGGACCGTCGACTTTCATGCGGTCGAGCGCGGGCAAGTGGCGCATTTCAACCACCTCGACGCCGAATTTCTTGGACTGCTCGCGTTGATGCCCAGTCATAGTCCGAATGCCGATCTGGATCAAGCGCTTGGCTGCGCCCTCTTCCATGATGCGGGCGAAGGGGCAAGCATGCGACAGGCGATTACCTTCGAGTTCGTCGTAGAGGTCGGGGTGGGCGTCGAAGTGGAGGATGGTCAATCCGGGAATGTGCTTGCCGAAGGCGCGGACGATCGGCAGGGTAATGGAGTGGTCGCCACCCAGGCAGACCGGGCGCAAGCCTTTGTCCAGCAGCTCGCCGACTCTTCTTTCGATCGCGGCGAACGGCTCATCGAAGGTGAACTTCATATCGCCGGCATCGCTGTACGTGCTTTCGGCGCTGAGGTCGACGCCAGTTTCTGTCCACCAGTTCGACGAAATCGAAGAGAGGGCCACGCGGATGATTGGCGGCGCTCCCGCCGCTCCACGCAACCACGAAGAGTTGGCATCGAAGGGGATGCCGAGAATGGCAGGGGTTCCGGGCTTGGCCGCGCCGGGATGGAGTGTCATGGGAATATTCCTCCTGCTTCAGAATAATCGCGGCGTGCGCATCTTGCAGTGACCGGAGACACAGCGCCTGCCATGGAGAGCCGGGCGTCCCCGCCCGGCGGACGGGCGAGACGCCCGTCGCTCCATTAGTCTCTTCCGGCTGAATCGGCCACACCGGACGGATCATCCGGTATTCTATAGAGACCGTTTATGGCGACTTCAACTCAGAATACTAGCGGGGGCGCGGCTCCTGCCATCATCGAAAACTACGAACGCGAACGGGTGTTTGGCCTGTTCCGCCAATTCGGATATCTGGAGGCCGAACTGAACCCGCTGGGCCTGTTGCCTCCGCAACCGCATCCGGACTTGCGGGTTGACAACAAGAACGACAACGAGTGGGCACGCGAGGCGCGGCGCATATATTGCGGAAGCGTCGGCGTGGAGTTCATGCACATTGCCGACCCGGATCGGCGGCGCTGGATTCAGAGTCGCATCGAAGCCCGCATCGAATCGGAACCGGCCACGGCCGACCGGGAACGGGCGCTGGACCTGCTGTTGCGCGCCGAGCTGTTTGAGCAGACGCTGCAGCAGCGCTATCTGGGCAACAAACGATTCTCCCTCGAAGGCAACACATCATTGTTGCCGGCGGTGGATCAGGTTCTGGACGTAGCCGGCGAGCGCGGCGCGGTGGAACTGGTGATGGGCATGAGTCATCGGGGGCGGCTGAACGTAATTATTCATATGGCAAGGCGCCCCGCGGAGCAGGTGTTTGCGGAATTTGAGGATGTGGATCCACGCAGCGTGTTGGGGTCGGGCGACGTGAAGTACCACATGGGCGCGACCGGCGAGTACGTGACCAGGAGCGGGAAGAAGATTCACATCCATCTGGTGTCGAATCCCAGCCACCTGGAAGCGGTGAATCCGGTGACCGTAGGACGGACTCGCGCCAAGCAGGACCGCGCGGGTGAAGGTGGCAAAGTCAAGTATCTGCCGCTGTTGGTGCATGGCGACTCCGCGTTCGCCGGGCAAGGCATGACGGCAGAGACGCTCAACTATGCCGACCTGGCGGGCTACACGGTGGGGGGAACGATCCACGTAATCGTCAACAACCTGATCGGGTTCACGACGAATGCCCGCGACGAGCATTCCTCGCGCTTCTCGGCGCAACTGGCGCGGCGGCAGGCGATTCCGATCTTTCACGTGAACGGTGAAGACGTAGACGCGGTGATGCGGATCGCGCGGATCGCCACCGAGTACCGCTACAAATTTGGCACGGACGTGGTCGTGGACCTGATCGGGTACCGGCGCCATGGGCACAGCGAGGTGGACGATCCCACCGTGACGCAACCGCTGATGTATAAGGCGATCAAACAGCATCCGCCCTTGTATCAGATCTATGCTAAGCAAATCGGCGTCGAAGATGTTGCCGCGCGAGTGAGGATAGTCAAAAGCGAGTACGAAGCCGCACAGAAAGGCGCGACGCAGGTCACTAAGAAGCCGCTGATGCGCGATCTTCCAAAATACTGGGACAACTATTTCGGGGGCCGTTACAAATCGGCTTACGAGCAGCCCACCGGCGTCGCGCGCGAAGAGTTGCTGGAACTCACCGAGCGTTTGACAACGTACCCAGAGGGGTTCCACATCCATCCCAAGGTGCAGAAGTTGCTGGACCAGCGGCAGGAGATGGGGGCGGGCAAGAAGCCGGTCGACTACGGCATGGCCGAGGCGCTGGCTTTTGCCAGCCTGGTGAAGCAGGGGATTCCGGTGCGCCTGAGCGGGCAGGACTCGCGGCGCGCGACGTTCAATCAGCGGCATTCGGTGTTGCTGGATATAGAGGACGAGACGGAATATATGCCGCTCGGCCACATTGCGCCGGGACAGGCGGCGTGCGACATCTACAACTCGACGCTTTCCGAAGCGGGCGTGATGGGATTTGAATACGGCTACAGCCGCGATTATCCCGAGGCGCTGGTGCTGTGGGAAGCGCAGTTTGGCGATTTTGCCAATGTTGCGCAGGCGGTGATCGACCAGTTTGTGTGCGCGGGCGAGGACAAGTGGTTGTTGCTGTCAGGACTCGTGCTGTTGCTGCCTCACGGCTACGAAGGGCAGGGCCCCGAGCATTCGAGCGCGCGCATCGAGCGCTTCTTGCAGCTGGCGGCGCGCGACAATATCCAGATTTGTCAGCCCTCGAACGCAGGGCAATATTTCCACCTGCTGCGGCGGCAGGCGCTGCGCAATTGGAGGAAGCCGCTGGTGGTGTTCACGCCGAAGAGCATGCTGCGGCATCCGGATGCGTTGTCTCCGCTGGAGGATTTGACGCATCAGAAGTTTTTGCCGGTGATCCCGGACACGGAGGCGCAGGACGCCAAGCGGATTCTGCTCTGCACTGGCAAGATCGGACACGAGCTTCGCGCTGAGCGGCAGAAGCGCAAGGACTCGAGCACCGCTATTATTTTCCTCGAGCAGATGTATCCCTTCCCCGAGGCGGAACTGACGGCGGAACTGGAGCGCCACGCAACCGCGCGAGACATTGTGTGGGTGCAGGAAGAGCCAGCCAACATGGGCGCGCTTTCCTTCATGCTGCCGCGCCTGAGGTTCATTGCCAACGAGCGGCCCGTGATTTCGGTGAAACGCTCGGGGAGCGCGAGTCCGGCGACCGGTTCGGCAAAGGCGCATGAGGTTGAGCAGAAGACGTTGTTGGCGCTGGCGTTTACGACGCAAGACTGAAAACGTGCCGAGCGAGAGAAAGCGCGAGAAAAGGATAGCCCAGGTTCGAAGAGCGCGGTCTTCAATCCTGGGCTATCGCAATGACGGGCAGACGGGGCAAGCCCCGTCTCTACAGCGACGGAACGATCGGGCTAGGGCCAGCGCTTGGCCGCCTCTTCCCAGCCGGCGACGCGGGACGGGGCGTTTGCGGCCTGGGCGGCAACCACCGGCGGAATCCGAACCGGTTGCTGCGGCGCGGTGGCGGTTAAGGTCGGCTTGGGCACTTCGGCCAGCTGTTCTTTTTCTTCCGAAAGCAGCGGGGCGGCGACGCGCAAAGCCTCAACTTCCTTTTCCAGTCGGGTCAGTTCAAGTTCCTTTTGCCGTAAAACCTCATACACATTTTTCATGCTTGGCACCTGTTTGTTCGAACAAGGGATTAAGCGCAGAGTATGGGTTCCACCGGCAATCTGTCAAGGGAAACAGGCGTTCCGGGTACAAGGGTGGTTATCGAAACACCACGACGGCGACCAGGATGCCCAGGATCAGGACGACTATCGCTAACAGATTGACGTGATTCGCCAGCCACGATTCTGGTGCGGGAGCTGAGTTCGCGAGGAAGTCTGGCACGAATTCCTCCGGCGTGGGAGGAGCGGAAGCGGATGGTGCGTCCGGCGCCGGTTCGGGTTGCGCGATCTCGCCTGACTCCATCTCATGCGGTTTCACCGAATCCTTCTGCTCGCAATCGAGGCAGAGCGTTCTCCCCTCGGAAATGGGGAATCCGCAGGAAGCGCATTTTTGCACGCGGAGCATGGCCTCGGGAACGGAATCGGGCTCCGGCGACGAGATGACGGGCGACGCAGCGGGCAGGACTGAGGGCTCAACGAACTCTGGTTTAAAAGGAACGCTAAGGGGGACTTGAAGGGGAATGTCGAGGGGAATCGCGGAAGACGGCGGCGCGCTCGTTGTTGTTGCCGTTGCCGCGGGAGATTCGACCGGCCTTTCCGGTTCTCGCCCGGATGCTGGCGCGGGTGCGAAGCTCTGGCGCTGCTCGGCCAGATCGAGGGCAGTCAAGGTGAGGTCGGCCATGCGTTCGAGTGCGATCAGATCGCGTTCTTCGAAAGCGTAGGGGTGATCCGAGAATAATTCGAACAGGCCGCGAACCTCACCGCTACGCCGCAGCAGCGGCAAAACGACAATGGACGCAATGCCCAGGGCCCGGCAAGTTTCCAGATTCACGCGCGGGTCGGTTTCCGCGTTGTCACAGCGCAGCAACTGCCGGCGCGCAAGGCTTTCGCCGGTCAATCCGGAACGAACCTGCAAACGCGCTCCTACTGCCGGCGCTGAGGAACCAGCGCTGGCGCGGCAGACCATCTCCTCACCCTGGGGCAGAGCGAGGGCAGTGCCGGTCGCGCCGGTGATGTACTGGGCGCGTTCCACTAACAACTGGAGTGCGGAGTCCAGCTCCGTTTCCTCAAGCGCGCGGCTCCCGTTGGACCTATCGCCGACGGCGCCGGCTGGGTTGGCTGAAGCTGGGTCGGCTGACGAAGATCGGCCTGTTCCGGTGATCGTGTCCCCGGCATTCGCTGACGGAAGTACCTCGTCGGGTTGGGGGGATCCGAGCATGAAATTGCCGTCAAAGCCACGTTCCGGCAATCAAAAATGCAAGAGATTCACACCGAAAGGGCTGAACCGAGTCTCGCCTTGGAGACTCCAGCTGTCAAGGGCCCGGGGGGTAGGATGTGGCGACGGGAAAATCGGCTCCACCCCCAAAAATGGGTCCCAGGGCCGGGGCGCGCGCGAGCGAGGGGGTGAGCGTGCGAGTGGGGCGGGCGCACGGGGCGAGGCGCGCGCGATCCGTATTTATTTCAACTTCTGCGTTTTCGCATACGTGCGCGGCGCGTTTTCCTGGCGTGCAAACGTGCGTTCTCGCGCGTGCGGGTGTGCGCGAATCGCGTTCTCGCGTTCCTCAAGTTTGGCATTTTCGCGCGTGCGGGGGCGGGAATTTCGGTGCGCACGATCCGCGCGCGATACGGTTTCCCGAACAACTGTAACGTTTTCGCGCGTGTACGGGAGGAGCTATTGAGCGGGATGGGCCGTCCAGCGCGGATTCCCCCGGCGTGGGGGTAGAAACGGGGCGCGCGCGTTTTTTACCGGTTTTTCCCCGGACGGCTGAAAAAAACGATAGAGCTGGTTTTCGGGTGTGCGGAGTACAAGGTGCGGGGGAGAGGTCGATGAGTGTAAACGCCTTCCATGAGAAGGCCGGTCGGTGTCAAGTTGGTTCTGTGTGGTTTTTGCTGGTCATTTGTTTTTCTCCCGCCGAGCTGCCCCTGTCGCCACCCT
>Ga0074044_10001227_pt1 | contig 23550 bp, 19 predicted proteins | sample BogForMeECP23OM1_FD_94443 | JGI IMG/M metagenome (GOLD analysis project Ga0074044, IMG submission 94443) | Bog forest soil microbial communities from Calvert Island, British Columbia, Canada - Bog Forest MetaG ECP23OM1 | ecosystem: Environmental > Terrestrial > Soil > Wetlands ... | reverse complement strand
CTAGTGTCGATTTTGCTGTCTCTGCTCTTGGCTGCAACGCCGCTATATGCGGCGCCGGCCGATACCCAAACCGCTGGCGAAGTGAAGGCTCTCATTCCTGCCGCTTCGCGAAATGCGCAGCCGGCAAAGGCCAAAGACAGCCTCGCATGGAACGATCTGCTGAAGACTGGCGACCAGGGACGTTTGCGGGCCGGCCTTACCGACGGCTCCATTCTCAGTCTCGGCTCCAGCAGCGAACTCAAAGTGGTGCAGCACGATGCCGTGGCGCAGCAAACTTCTATTGAAATGACCTATGGCAAGCTACGCAGTCAGGTGGTCAAGATTACCAAGCCGGATGGCAAGTACGAGGTCACAACTCCGAACGCGGTGATCGGCGTAATTGGAACTGACTTCTATGTCGGTTATTCAAATAATCAAACCACGGTGATCTGCTATATGGGCAAAGTGGCGGTCACGCCTGCGCCTGGAGCGAAAGTGCTCAAGAGCGACAATGCGTCGAACGGTTCAAACACCGTGATGCTTACTGCGGGCCAGATGGTAATTATCGGATTAGATATTCCGCCCGGAGGTTACCTGGCAAGTTCGACACCGGCGCCGGTGGCGGAGGCGAGCATGCAGGACACAAATGTTCCCGATCAGCCGGTGAGCGTGGGCAACGTACATCCTCACACCCTGCGATATGTTTTGATCGGCATGGGGGCGGCCGCCGGACTGGGAGTGGGATTGGGAATCGCAGAGACCCGGGGCAGCCACACCAGCAGCCCCGGCACGGGATGCAGTCCGACCAATCCGAATGGGTGCTGACCATTCGCGGGATGTAGTGTAATTCAGAGTTGCAGCCAGATGACCTTCGCCCGCCGCCATTAGCGTGGCGGCCACGGCCGCCGGTCTGGCACTCTTCGCCTATTCCGGAATCGCGGCAACCAGGGTGCCAGCTTCTGTTCATCCAGGACATCGTTTATCCAGGACATCGAGCAGCTTGCGCTCGATGTTCGCTTTGCCCTGCGCGGCAGCGCGGAGCGATCTGGACAAAAATAAAATTGGCAGTGGCCTACTTTGAGGAAGTAGCCCACTGATCAAATTATTTCACATTGACGCGAACGGGCATTGGCGGGCTATAATGGCTGCCATTTTCGGAATCAAGAAGAAATTCCGATTATGAGCTGTGGCGGTTCTCGAAGCCCAAAAGGACATCCCCGTTGGCATTGCTAAAGTCACTGTCGATTTCTCTGTCTCTACTTCTGGCTGCAACGCCGTTGTTTGCGGCTCCAGCCGATACCCAAATCGCCGGAGAAGTGAAGGCGCTCATTCCCTCCGCATCGCGAAATGCGCAGCCGGTAAAGGCCAAAGACAGCCTCGCGTGGAATGATCTGCTGAAAACTGACGCTCAAGGACGTTTGCGGGCCGGCCTCACCGCCGGCTCCATTCTCAGTCTTGGCTCCAACAGCGAACTCCAAGTGGTGCAGCACGATGCCGTCTCGCAGCAAACTTCGATTGCCATGAACTATGGCAAGCTGCGGAACCAGGTGGTCAAGATGACCAAGCCGGATGGCAAATACGAAGTCAGAACGCCGAACGCGGTGATCGGGGTAACTGGAACTGATTTCTATGTCGGCTATGAAAACGATTTGACCACGGTGATCTGCTATACCGGCACAGTTGAAGTCACGCCCGCGTCCGGGGCGAAAGTGATCAAGAAAGACGATAAATCGAAACGTTCGGCCGCCGCCGTGATCCTTTTTGGGGGTCAGATGGTCGTCATCGGACTGGATACCCCACCCGGAGGCTACCTGGCAACTGCGACTCCGGCGGCGCTGGCGGAGGCGAGCATACAGGACACCAACGTTCCCGATCAACCGGTGAGCGTGGCGCACCATCACATGCTGCGAAATATTTTCATCTTCGGAGGACCACCTGTCGGAGTGGTAGCGGGGTTCTTGGCGAGCCAGGGCGGGGGCGGGTCCGGTAACACTCCGAAAAGCAGCCCTCCGGCAACGACAACCATTGATTTTACCAACCACTTTGGCACAGTTACTCTCACTAACGCCGGAATTGTATCCAAAGGGTCGGAGCTTCAGAGTTACAACGGGATTGCAGCACCTCCTAAAAGATCGCTGGGCTCGGTGGACTTTTCGGCGGGCGCGTTCACGGGCGCCAACATCTTGACCGGTGGAACCTTTTCCAGCGTGGGGTCCAGCTTTAGCCTGATTAGTGGCGCCGCGAATTTTGGCCAGCCACCGAAGGGAAACATCTTCACAGGTTCGTTCGTCGGGCCTGTAGCCTGGACGCTGGTCAGCCAAACTGGTAAGTATACCGATAACTTTACGCTATCGGGCGCGTTCTCTGGTACGTTGTACACAGGCGCTGCCGTAACCGGGAGCGCTACGCAGAACATCACCCTGTATACGAACCAATGGACCCAGGATCATGAGGCATTGATCCGTCTTGGCAATGGCCAGCTGAATGTTCCGGACCCGAGCAAAATGGTATTGCTCGCCAAGCGAATGGGATTGCCCGGCATAAAAATGGGATTGTCCGGCACGCGATTGGGAGTGCCGGACGCGCGATTGAACGCCTTGGAAAGAAGAAGCATGCGCCGGAAGTCCTTTGGTTGGTCATTTGTGTTTTAAGTTGACGCTGTTCGATCTCGCCGGCCAACCCCAACCTTAACCAAGGGCACGGAGTCACACGCAGGAAACCGATTGAGACTAAAAACCTTCGTGATGTTCGTGGCCTTGGTGGCTGATTGATTTTCTGTGCTCAAAGCTCTCAAAAGAAGAACAGTTGCAAACGCCTTCAGCGTTGCAACCGGATGGCTTTCGCAACAGAGCCACGCCGCCATCGCGGTGGCAGTGACGGCCATTGGTCTGGCGCTCTTCGCTTACTCCGGAATCGGCGGCAACCAGCGTGCCGGCTTTCTGTTTCTCCAGGACATTGAGCAGCGCTCGCTCGATACTCGCTTTGTCTTACGCGGCAAGCGCGCCGTGGATCCTCGCATCGTTATCGTTGGATTTGACGACAAGACGCTACAGACGATCGGCTCCTTCCCGCTGCCGCGAAATAGTTACGCTCTTCTCGTGCGTCAGTTGAAACAGAGCGGTGCCCGAGTTGTAGGCTTCGACGAAACGTTTCCCACCGCAGCCAGCAGCGAAGCGCTTGATGTCCTGGCACGGCTGCGCAGCGAAATAGGAGCCTCCGCACCCCCGAGGCTGAAAAGCAGCGTTCTGCAGCTGCAAAACAGGGTTCTGCAACTAGAACAGCAATCTGATCTCGACGCCCAGTTTGCGGCCGCGCTGAAAGACGCGGGAAACGTCGTTCTCGGCCATCTTTTTGGGGATGCCGGGTCCAATCCCAAACTCGCCGAGGCCTATTACAACATTGTGTGGGCGAAGTCCTTCCCTCAGGTCCTGAAGGTCAAATCCGGCAACCACGATTTCAATCTCGACCGGGCATGGATTCAAGCTGGAGGGCCGGTGTACGCTGGCGTGGAAGCCAATCTTCCGAAACTTGCCGAAGCCGCCGCATCTTATGGTTTCTTCAACATTGCTGTAGATGCCGATGGCACGATTCGGCGGGCGCTACTCGTGATTCGATATCAGGATCAGGATTTCTTCCCGTCGCTGGCGTTGCAGGTCCTGCGGCAATACGAAAGCATTCCCGATCAGCAAATCGCAGCTTACATTGCGGCGGACGGCCTCGAGCGCATTCAGTTTGGCGATCACGAACTGCATCCCTGGCAAGACGGCAGCGCTCTGATCAACTTCGCTGGCCCCTATCACTCCTATCCCCACTACTCTATGGCGGACGTACTTCAGGGCAATGTGCCAAAGGATGCGTTTCGCGACAAAATTGTTTTTGTTGGCGCTACCGCGCTGGCTATCGGCGACCTGCGCAACACGCCCTTTAAGCAAGGCTCCGCTTACATGGGGGTCGAGGTGCATGCCAACATCCTCGACAACCTGCTGCACAGCGCCGAACCGGGGCGCACCTTTCTGATCCGCGGTTTCAACGAAGAGATCGTCGACATCGCGTTCATTGTCCTTTTTGGCATCGGGCTGGGACTTTGGTGTGGCCGATCGCGTCCTCTGGTGGCAACCCTCACAACCTTGGTGGTGCTGGCCGGATTCTCCGGGTTCGTCTACTACGCCTTTGCGCACTGGGGGCGCTGGTACAGCTTCGTGGTACCGGCGGCGACGCTGGTGGCTTCGTATGCTTCGATCACCAGCTTTCGGGTGATTCACGAGGAGCGCGAGAAGCGGAAAATCCGCAGGACATTTTCTCAATACCTTTCACCCGGGGTAATCGCGTTGATTGAGAAGGATCCGCATGAGTACATTCGTCCCGGAGGCGAAGTCAAGGATCTGACCGTGATGTTCAGCGACATTCGCGATTTCACCTCGCTCTCCGAGGGTCTGACACCGGACGAGCTCGTTAATCTGCTGAATCAATACCTGTCCGCGATGACGGACATACTGTTTCGCAATCTGGGCACACTTGACAAATACATCGGCGACGCCATCATGGGGTTCTGGGGATCGCCTTTTCCGCAGCAGGATCACGCCTCTTGCGCCTGCCGTTGCGCCCTCGAAATGATCGCCAGCCTGGAAGAGCTGAACCGCAAGTGGGCGGAGCAAGGGCGGCGCCCGATCGCCATCGGCATTGGACTGAACACCGGGCCGGTAAACGTCGGCAACATGGGATCTGACAAGCGCCTAGCCTGGACGGTGATGGGAGACAATGTCAATCTGGCTTCGCGTCTGGAGGGAATGACAAAGCAGTACCGCAGCCGCGTGATCATCAGCGAAAGCACTTATGACCAAGTGGCGGATCAGTTTGTGGCGCGCGAAGTAGACCGGATTCGGGTGAAGGGGAAAAAACAGCCAGTGGTGATTTACGAGCTGGTGGCTCCAATTTCCGAACGCGATGCCTACGCACCGCTTCTGACACAGTACAATGCGGCGCTTGACGTATACCGCAGCCACAATTGGCGGGAGGCCACCGAAAAGTTCGGCGAGTTGCTGGCCGTGTATCCCGATGATGGCCCCACCCAGGTGTTGCTGCAACGTTGCATTGAATTCCTGGAGGAAGCGCCGGAGCCTGAATGGGACGGAGTCTACGTGATGAAATCGAAATAGTTTGGAAAACGGAGCAAGCGACAATGATAGTTATCAGTGATGAACACGTGGAACTTTCTACCCCTTACGGGCCCATGCGCACACATATTGTCCGGCCAGCAGTACCGGGTAGATATCCCGGAATCGTTTTCTTTACCGAGATCTTCCAAGTGACCGGGCCGATTCGCAGAACGGCGGCAATGCTTGCGGGGCATGGATATATCGTTGCGATCCCAGAGATTTATCACGAGTTTGAGGCTGCGGGGACGGTGCTGGCCTATGACCAGCAAGGTTCCGATCGCGGCAATAAGTGGAAGACGGCGAAAGAACTTACGAGCTTCGATGCGGACGCGCGTGCCGTCCTGGACCATTTGAAGTCGCGCCCAGATTGTACCGGTCGACTGGGAGCGTTCGGCATTTGCATTGGTGGTCATCTGGCATTCCGCACGGCCATGAATCCCGACGTGCTGGGAACGGCGTGCTTCTACGCGACCGATATCCATGGGGGCAGCCTTGGTAAAGGGATGAAGGACGATTCGCTGGAGCGCTCGAAGGACATCAAGGGCGAGTTGCTGATGGCGTGGGGCCGACAGGACCCGCACATTCCTCTAGAAGGCCGGATGAAGGTGCTGGCTCGATTGAACGAGGTGCACGCGAAGTTCAGTTGGCATGAGGTGAATGGCGCTCACGCGTTCATGCGCGACGAAGGTGTCCGCTATGACCCTGAACTGGCATATCAGCTATACGGATTGATCTTTGATTTCTTTCATCGTCGATTGGGTAATGGCGATTTGCCGGTGCAGGCCGCAGGCGCTGGAGAGACGAAATGCTAGCAGGTCTCTCACCCCGAACGGTATTTTCAGCGTTCGTGTCTACCGCCCAATGGCCCGGCGACTTGACGTAGCACTCTGTCCGCCGCATATACGCCCCGATATTGCGCTTCCTCGAAGATGGAGAAACCGCTCAGATCCGAATTGGCGAATAGAATCCGGCCCTGCGATTTGGCAAGATTGCGGCGTTCGTCGGAAAAGATCGCTCCCACCTTTGGTCGGGCCATGGCGTGCCCCATCCGCATGATGTCCAGGCGCGATACGCTCTTGCGGATGTCTGGATGCACGCGTTCGAGGTCGTGAAGAATCGCTTCCTTCCAGTAGTTCCAATCCTTGTTCAACAGCAGCTGTCGGTTTTCTGACGGTGATCCGTTGGCTAAAGCCCAATAAAAGGTCCAGACGGTGCGGTCCACGTGAGAGCGGAGACTCTGGTGGGTCGCATCCACGTAGCCGAGTGTCGGTGATTCCATGAAGACGTTGTCCCAGGTCGGATCGGTGCCGTACGAATCGGGAAAATGTTCGAGCGTCAGATTCGCAGTCAACCAGGGGGAGTATTCAAAATCATGCAGTGGAGCCATGCCCTCGACCAGATACGGCGCCAGGAAAGTGGGTGCGGTGAAGATCACAAACTCAGCCTGATATTCGGTGTCGCCGGAGAGGACGCTGAAGCGCTTCCCGCGCTGTGAGATTCTGTGCACCATCCGATTGGTGTGCACAAAGCTCCCTACGCGTTCGAGTAATCGGCGCACGATCCAGCCGTTTCCTTCAGGCCAGGTTAGCGGTCCCTTTTCCTCCGGCTCGCGCGATGCGAAATACTGGATCCCCGCCCATGCGGATGTGTTGCTCGTGGTTGCGCCATAATCGTCGCGGCAGCAGTAGTTCATGTACCAGTTGAGAATGCGAGAATCCATCTGCTGCGAACGAAGCCAGTCGGCAAACGAGACTCGATCGAGGTCAGCCGTGCTTGCTGACAACCCTATTTCCATGGGCACTGTGAACTTGCCGGTAGCCCGGAAGGCTTGGAGGTGGTCTTCGAGTCTTCGGAACTGATCGCGGTCAGCTGCCGTTAGTCCGATGGCCGGCTCAATCCCGTCTTGCCATTTTCCATACAGAAACAAACGTTCCTGGGGACTAAAACAGAGATAGCGTTCTTCCCACTGGCCGTTTTTGAGCACCCCCAACTCCTCAAAGAGTTCGCGGACATAAACCGCCTTTGATCCAGGAACCGGGACGTAATGCGCTGCCCACGGGTAGGCTGTGATTTCGTTCTCTCCCCAGCGCGAGTTTCCGCCAGCCTGGTCATTCATTTCGAGGAGAACGAAGTCACTGAAACCCTTCTTGTGAAGCCGCCATGCGGAGCTTAGACCGGCAATTCCTCCGCCCACGATCACAACCGCACGCTTCACGACTTGTTTTGGCTGGGGAAAATTTGCCCGATCGCGTAGTTCGTGACCCACCTGGAACGAATCGTTCACGAACGAGCCGGTGATGGTTCGGTCCCCTTTGATCGACAAGCCAACCAGCGCTGCGCTCGCCGACTGCAGGAACTTGCGACGTGACGTTCTCAGTCTCAATGACTGATGTCCTTCCAGTCCTGATCGTAGGCGCGAACCAACACTTGATCATTCAGCCGGTTGGGTGGCATGTGCAGCGGTGACATGTCCGGCGGGAATTGAAAAAGCGCGGGCAATCCCTCCACGCTCACAAATCGAAGTCCCTTGGGCAGAGAGGTCGGTGGCTGATACTCACGGTAGGCGGCGATCACGAATCCCCACTCCCCAAAAGACGGAACGTACACGTGGTACGGATACGTTTGCAGTCCTGCCTGCTTCAGCGTTTCAGCGATGCACCAGTACGAATCGCGCGCAAACATCGGCGAGGTGCTCTGGACAACCATCAGGCCCTGAGCGCTCAGGTGACGGGCCGCGGCTTTGTAAAAGGCCGTCGTGTAGAGCTTGCCGAGTGAATAGTTTGTGGGATCGGGAAAATCGATCACGATGAAATCAAAACTGTCGGTGTTCGAATCGACCCAGGGAAATGCGTCCGCGTTGATGATGTGCACCTTGGGCGATGAAAATGACTTCTGGTTCAGTGCGGTGAGCATCGGATGAGTGGAAAACAAGTGGGTCATTTCGGGATCGAGATCAACCAGCGTGATGCTCTCGATCTGCGGGTACTTGAGAATTTCGCGCACCGCCAGACCATCGCCACCACCCAGCACCAGCACGTGGCGCGGGGTCGGGACGGCCGATAATCCCGGATGGATTAGCGCCTCGTGGTAACGGTACTCGTCACGCGAACTGAACTGCAGGTGGCTGCTGAGAAACAGGCGTATGTCATCTTTGAATCGGGTCAAGACAATGTGCTGATAGCGGGTATCGCGGGCGAAGATGATCTCGTCGGCATAGATGTTGTCTTCGGCCGCAATCGTGATGCGTTTGGCCTGCGCCAGGCCGATTCCTAACCCGCACAGAACGACGAAGCACAGAAATCGCAGGGTACGCACCGAGGCGATCAGGTTGGCAAACAGGAACGTGCTCCACAGCGCTACTGCGACATTGATGATTCCGAACAGCATAGCGGAGCACACCAGACCGAGGTATGGAACCAGAAGAATCGGAAACAGAAGCGACACCCCGAGCGCACCGAGATAATCGAACGTCAGAACGTGCGCCACCACGTCGCGAAAGTGATAACGGTTGCGAACGATACGCATCAGCAACGGGATCTCCAGACCGACGAGAACTCCGATGACCACGACGAGCGCATACATCAGGAGCTGGAACCCTTGCGTGTAGGCGAAAGCCAGAAACAGCAACGCAGAAGAAAAACCTCCAATCACACCCAGCAGCAGTTCGATCCACACAAATCGGTAAGCGAGGCCACGATCGATGTAGCGCGAAAGGGCGCTGCCGATTCCCATAGCAAACAAGTAACAGCCAATGATGGTGGAAAACTGAAGAACGCTATCGCCGAGAAGGTAACTTGCGAGCGTTCCCGCGATGAGCTCGTAGATGAGCCCGCAGGCGGCGATCAACAACACCGTGATGAAAAGCAGTATCCCCAAGGCTTAATGAACCAGGCTTAGTGGACAGCGGACGCGATGATGATACAAATGCCGATGGACATTGTCCCGAGCAGAATCGCGAGCGCGGTATTGTGCTCCTGGACAATTTCCTTCCAGAGGTTATAGGGAGTTACCTTGTCGATGATGAGAAATGCCGCCGCGAACACAAAAATGCCAAGCGCCGCGTAAACAACTGCATTCACGACGTTGCCAATCTGGATGCCCATTTACTTGCCTCCTGTGTAGTGGTGATAGTAGCCGTAGACCGAGCGATAAGAGCCGGGATTGTCGCGAACCGACCTGGGGACGTTCTTCACTTCGTCCACCGAGTTGAGACTCCATCCGCGATACTCCGCCGTCGCCAGCGTGCCGAGCACAATGATGCCGTAAAGAACGTACAGATTCCTGATCATGAGTCGCTTCCCTTCCCGAATAGATTGCCGAGGCTGATTGGGCGATTGGCGCCGCCGGAATCGTCATCGTCCGAACCGGCGGGTGCGTAGTCACTCTCCGCCCATCGCAAATGTTCAAAATTCATGGATCGCCACGTGATCAGCCCCGCCGGCACCAGCAACGCCAGGAGCGCGATCCCGAAAAAACTCGCCTGTGGAACGTCTCGCTTGGCTGAAATCGAGTACGAGATGGTTCCGTGGCCGAAATCCGATTCTGGCTCGACTCGGAGGTAGTAGTTTCCGGGCGGCACGCTTGGAATTGCCACGCTGTCCGTATGACCACCTTCCGTCCACGAACCATCTGAGTCGTAACCGTGATAGTAACTGACCTCGCGCCCAAAATCGTAAGCTTGGCCCGTGTCCTGGTTGATGAGCGCATAGCTCAAGTAAATCCAGTTATTGTTAACGTCGGACGTGGTTGTCAATTCAAGATCAGATGTATGTCCCCTCAGTGGAAACACATCAGTCACGAATGACGCCTCTCCTCGCACACTTGTGTTAAATGAGTAAAATCCCTGAATGACCTGCTCGTTGCGAGCGAAAGACTCAAATGCAATAAACATCACCACCAGCGCCACCAGAAATCCAACAAACGCAAGCCATAGCGCGGTCGTATCGGCACTGAGCGGAGAGGGCTGGTTTTCGTAGACCCCGACCGCTTCCGGGGGATTACCCTGGAGACTGAAAGCCTTCCAGATATCGCGACCCGCGATGTATTCGCCCATCGACCACGTGATCTCTTTCCCCGTGCGCTCGCTCGAAATCACGCGGGGCGGAGAGATGTAATCCGACACGTCTGCAGCTTCGCCTACTCGCACCTGCCAGGGGAATTCTCCCAGCACAAAACTCGTGCCGGCTTTTGTGGTTTGGAAAAGCTTGTAGGTCTCTCCGAGGTAGGTGACGGTCGCGGGGCTGACGTTATCATTCACAGTGGGCAAGGACCGCAAAATGCTGGTGTCGTTCCAATGACCGTTATATTCGGTCAGATAGCGAAAGCCTTTGTAGGGATTGAAAAGGACGTATTCGTGCCAACTATATGGGACGCCATCGACATGAATAGTCCGCCGCTGAAATCCAACTACCTCATAGGCGGCACCTCGAATCGTCCCCCGCGTGCCCAGCGGAATAAGCGGCGGATCTTCATCTACAGCCGCTTGGAACTTCTGCAAAATCGCCAGCCGCGGATCCTGCGCATCCAGAATGGAGTGGCAGTGGTCGCAGACCACGGTGACCGCTTGGCTGAAGGATCGAAGCGTAATCGCAGCGCCGCATCCCGGACAGTTAAGCGACTTCACCTGCGGTGTTCCCGGCGGATTGGGGCCACTTGCGCTCATGACCATCCTTCGAAACTTCGCAGATTCTTGAGCTTTAAGTCGTCAAACTCAACCGACTGCCCCAAGTACAGCACAGGCGTCTCGTCGCTGTAATCGACGGTGGCAAACTTTCCGTTTGTCGACATCAAGTCGACGAAAACGACATCCTGCTTGTCCCAGTACTGAAAAGGCAATTCTCCTTCGAGCCCGCGATAGTGCGCTTTTGTAATCGTGGTCACGGTGTAGGTCTCATTGTCCCAGGTGTAGCGTTGGCCGACCCTGCACTCAGGCGGCAACTTCCGTCCTGTCGCTGCGAAGGTCACGACGTACTCATCCTGCGCGTCCGAGAGCCAGGCGCTGCCGTCGTTCATCACCAGATGCCATTCGTTCCACGTTCCCTGATCGTATTCATAAATAATCCGTCCAACTGCCACAAAGGCTTGACGATTGTAGATGCCCTCTGTGCCAATCTGAATCGGAGAACTGTTCGGCGGCAGATCCGCAACCTGGCCGACTTTCTTCAGGTCGATGTCGGTTCGAACCAGAATCGACTTGCAGTATTCACAGACCGTCTGCACGCTGCTCGACCAGCGAAAGACAATCTTTGCCCCGCAGTTCGGGCAATTCGCAGTGGGCTGAGTCATCTGCGATGGCTCTCCAGCGAGAGATTGCTCGTACTTACGGCGGGCTCAAAGCTGAGTCCTTCTATAGATGTAGAGCTGTAGGGTCGGGTCACAGTCCGGACGGTGACCGACGTGGCTCCAAATGCGGTCGCCAGCGCTCCCTCAAAATCCCACATTTCACGAGGGACACAGCAAAACAGGTCAAGACAAAGAGACCCGAATTCAGGGAACGTGTGACAGGCGAGATGAGATTCTGCCAGCAAACAAAGACCGGTTATACCGCCGGTGTTCGGAAACTGGTGCCACTGCGTCTCTCCAACGGGTCTGAGCCGCAGCCCGGAAATAATTCGCTCAAAGAGCTCATGCAGAAGCTCAAGATTCCGAAGCGACTCAGCAGCACATCCGTGTGCGTCGACCACCCATTCGATTCCATTCATAATCTTGCACGCAGCTATGGCTGAGCGTGTCCGCACTCCGAACAGAACTTGCTGACTTTTGGAATCGGCTTGCCGCAATTGAGACAGAACTTTGTCTCGGCGCTGGTTGCCGTACCGCCCGCCGGTGCAGTTGCGGAATCCGCGGCAGAAGGCGTAGCTTTCTTCAGCGCATCCATCATTGCCTGGCCCATCGCGACCCCGGCGCCAAGCCCAGCGCCGACTCCAGCAGCGCCGCCGCCTTCATTGGCCGCCGCAATCGGAATCGATTGCGCCACCTGGTACTGTGTGTACCGTCCCATGTCGCCAACCATATTCATGCTGATCCGCTGATCGAGGACCTTTTGAAGGTCGTCCGGGAGCGACAAGTTCTCAACCACAAAACTGTCCAGCGAGAGTCCGAATCCTGCAAACGCCGGCTTGAGTTGAACAGTAATCTTGTCCGAAAGCGCAACCTGATTCGCGGCCATATCCAGGAAGGGCAAGTCGCTGCTGGCAAATGTGTCCGTGATGCGACCGATAATTGCATTGCTCAACTGTCCTTCGAGGTCTGCGACGAAATAGGTATCACGCGTGCCGCTGACCTTGGAATAGAACACCTTGGCATCGCTGATGTGATAGGTGTAGATTCCGAAAGCCCGCAGTCGAACGGCTCCGAATTCCTTGTCCCGAATCGTGATCGGGTTGGGTGTCCCCCAATGCTGGTTCGTCTGAATTCGAGTTGAAAAGAAGTACACATCCGACTTGAACGGAGACTGGAAAGCCTTGTCCCAATTCTGCAAGTAGGTCAAGATCGGCAGCGTGTGCGTGTTGAGGGTGTACAAGCCCGGCGAAAAAGCATCGGCAACTTTGCCTTCATTCACGAATACCGCCATCTGCGAATCCCGAACCGTCAGCTTGCCACCATTCTGGATTTCCCGATCTTGCATGGGATAGCGATAGGCAAGGATTCCATCCTCTGGCTCAACCCAATCAATGACGTCGATGAACTGCTTGGACAGAAAGTCTCGAAGACTCATTGGAGCGCTCGTTTCCTAGCGATGTTCGAATCCGAAACAACTCATTGAAAAGGGATGCTAAGGGCTGCACTGGCCGCTGTCAACAAGGGTAATTTGCAGTTCGCGCCGCTCATATTACAGATCGCAAAAAGAGATTTGGTGGCTGGCACCCGTTCCGCTGGATTCGCAACGCTGCCAGACTGTTCCCTTCCTGGTCCCTGGGCCGGGTGCCGCAGAAGGTGATGGTTTTCTTCACTCAATTCGCCCGCCGACCTAGTTACCGGCAATGTGGATGATTGCCGGTTCCCGCCCGCCCCATTTTGTTGCCGAAAATATTTAATTTCGACCCAGTTTTCCTGCGGTGTCCTCATACTTCCACAGGCGGCAAAAGTACATAATGCGCCTATTTGGCGCAGCGATGTTCATCGGTAGGTTTAAACATCACTGGTGAAATCGCGATCCTACAACTACTAGCCTATTGGACACCACCTTTGGGGAGGAGTACATGAAATCAACGGATCTGGCGAGAACATTGTGGCGAAGCGAGGAGGGTCAGGACATTGCCGAGTATGCGGTGATGCTCGCGGTGATCCTGGTGATCGTCATTGGAACCGTCCGTCTGATCGGCGGGAATGCGAATAATGTGTTCTCCGAGGTTGCCAGCAGCGTGTCGCAATAAGCGTTGTCGCCCCCTGGCATATCAGTTGTTTTCGGCCCGGCCTCACGCCGGCCGCAGTCCGCAATTATTTGCGAGTCTGGGCGGGCTCGAGCCCGCATCGTCTTAGGGGTGGGTTTAAATCTAAGGCGGGGCGCCCCGCTCACCTCATTCCACAAGAAGGCCAACTCATCCGTGGTGTCATCGATTGCCTATGTGGCCGAAACGCCTGCGCAATGGCCGCTTACGGCTTGGTCCATAGATGCTCGCGGCGCGGCTCCATCGAAGACCGCGAGCAAGGCATATAGTATCGCAAGCAATTCATCCCGGCACTCACAAGAAGTCTTGGCAGCGTCAGGCGCTATTCGTCTAGAGTAGACGTAAATGAAATACCTGATCTGCACAGTTTTCTTGTTGCTCACTATCAGCGAGATGGATGCGAAGAGCGCTATAACCCCAACCATGTTTGACATCAACGCTGCTGAGCGGTTTGCAAATCTTGCACTCGCGTGCGTCCATAAGGAATATCCGAACAAACTCAGTCACTCCCTGAACAGCGATGCGGATGTAGCCCCGCCCCGAAAACTGACGCCCGCGTTCTACGGCTGCTACGACTGGCATTCTTCAGTGCACGGACACTGGCTGCTGGTCCGGCTAGTCAGAACTTTCCCCAATGCTGCCTTCGCACCGTCTGCCCGTGAGGCACTGCGGCAAAGTCTGACCGCGGATAACATCGCACAAGAAGCCGCGTACCTGCAGGCGGCGGGACGCACCTCCTTCGAGCGTCCCTATGGACTGGCATGGCTGCTGCAACTGGTTGCGGAACTGCGCGAGTGGGACGATCCTGAAGCACGAGCTATGGCGGCGAACTTGCGTCCGCTGGAACAGGCTGCGATCGGACGACTGAATGGCTGGCTTCCCAAGCTCTCCTATCCGGTGCGGATCGGGGAGCATGCGCAGACCGCTTTCGCTCTCGGCTTAACGCTCGACTATGCACGCGCCACGGGGGATACGAAATTTGCGGACCTGCTGACATCGAAGGCTCGGCAGTTCTACCTCGGCGACAAAGATTGTCCACTGGCGTATGAGCCTTCCGGCGAGGACTTTCTTTCACCATGTCTCGGCGAAGCAGACGTGATGCGGCGGGTGCTGCCGAGTCCTGAGTTTGCTCGCTGGCTCCTAACTTTTCTGCCCCAGATTTCCCCGGCGAAAAAGGGCGACTGGTTACAGCCGGTGGTATCGCCCGATCCCAGTGACCCCAGGTTGGCACATTTGGATGGGCTCAATTTGAGCCGCGCATGGATGTTGGAGGGTGTCGCCGCGGGCTTGCCCAAAGCTGATAAACGCCTGCCGATGATCAGGTCGGCGGCCGACGAGCATAGACGTTCTGGACTTGCAGCAGTGACTGGCAAGCATTACGAAGGCGGTCATTGGCTGGGGAGCTTTGCGGTTTATCTCGTCACCAGGCGAGGTCTGTCCCAGAAGTGAGCCGTTAAACATGCATGGCGGCGTACAAAAGGATTCGTGACCGACCAGGTTGGATTTCGTCAGTGCGTGTACCGGCCGAGTGCGGAGGCCACCATATGCGGTATCGCTAGGCCGCCCACCCAAAGATCCGGCCATGAAAACCCTGGCCGCCGCCACGGGCCGAATCACCGGAGTGTGCTCCTTCCCCTTGAGAATGCTCAGAACTCCAGCCGCGCCTGAAACGCGATCATGCGTGGACTGCTATCGCCACCCAGACCGACTCCCAGCAAGCCGGTCGGCGGAGAGGTAGCATACGTGAGCGCACCAAAGCCAGCCTGCGTGGAAGGATTCCCTGGAATGCCGGCCTGCACCACGCTGGGGAGGCCGAAATTCGGATGGTTGAAGACATTAAAGAACTGACCCTCAAATCGCAGCTTCACATGTTCGGTCAAGGAAAACCATTTGGTCAGGTAAAAATCGCTCCAGAGGAAATCGGGACCACGCAGTGAGTTGCGACCGAGGTTTCCGAACTGGCAATTCTGCCGGCTGTCGCCGCCGTAGCACTGCCCGGTTCTCGGATCAACGGCCGAGACGAACGCGTCCGGATTGAGCCACTGAAGTGTTCCCGGCTGTGTGACGCCCGGAATCGGATGGTGCTCATACAGCGGAAAGCCGGGAACGACACTCGCGAACTGGGGCCCGCTGCCCTGCACAATGCCGTTTCCGTTCGCGGAATAGGGCGTGCTCAGCACCGAGAACGGAACCCCGCTATGCCAAAACATGGTTCCGGAAATCTGCCAGCCATCAAGCGCGTAGCCCAGAGAATGACTTCGCACTTTCACCGGCAACTGATACACGTACTGCCCGTTGAGATTGTGCCGGATGTCGTAATCACAGGGGCCGTAGTCGCGGGCCAGGTCTCCGGGCAGAGGCGAAAGAATCCCTCCTGCGGAGAACTGAAGGAATCCTCCGTTCGAAACCGTATCCATGCAGCGGCTCCAGGTGTAGTTGACCTGTCCTTGCAAGCCATGTCCGAGGCGTTTCATCGCAGTCAGCTGAAGGCCGTTGTAGTGACTGTTCACGCCGGTGGAGAACTGCGTCACCGGGCCGAATCGCGGATCGGTAGGCTGCATGTAGGGGAACGGCGCAAAACACCCCTGGCACACGGTCTGATATCCGTTGACTTGGGTTGAGTACGGCTGGTTCACAGCCCGCGTGCCCACGTATTGCGCCTGCACACTGGCCGTCGATCCGAATTGATGTTCAATACCCAGACTCCACTCCATGAAGTACGGCGCGTGGAGCTTGCCATCGGGGATGGCGGTGATCGCAGCCGGCGGAAGAGAAGACTGGCCCATGGGAAATCCCGAAGTAAAAATCTGATTCGCGGCAATGAGTGCGTCCACGGCGCTGTTCGTCACTCCCGGCGCGATCGCTATGCAGCCGAATTGCGGGTCGCAGCCTGCAGACCCGGCTGTGCCCACGGTGCCAAGCTGTCCTCCCTGGAACGTTTTATCGTATGGAGGATTGGCGCCGATCAGGTCGGCCACAGTGCCCGGCAAGAGGTCGCTGAAAATTCCGAAGCCGGTGCGGAGCACCGATTTCGGCTCGAATTGCCACGCTATCGCCGTTCTCGGTTGCAGAATGGCCAGCGGTGTGGACGAGAACAGATTGCCCAGATGAGTTTGAATAACGGTGTTCAGCGGTTGATTATCATGAGAGATGGAACTGAAGGAGCCGCGAAGACGGGCAACTTGATCATGAGGATTCAGCGGATTGGAGTTGAAGGTGTCACGCAGACCGAACGTCCAGGTCAGTTTGGGAGTCACTTTCCAAGTGTCTTGCGCATAGACATCGAGATTGAGAAAGTTGAAAGGCTCATTTGCGTTCGAAGGAAACGTCTCCGAGACGGTGCTCGCCGCTCCATAAATGAATTGCCGCAAGTTCGCGTAGGTCACGGTGGGAACGGTGCCTTCCCCGAAGTCAAAGTCGTTCAGACGGAAGATACGGGTATTGGTTCCGAACCGCAGTTCGTGAGCGCCATGACTCCAGGCGAGATTGTCATTGATGAAGAAGCGCGAGGCGCGTCTGCCTTGCACCCAGGTGTTGTCCAGCCCTCCAATGGGCGTGAAGGGATTCGCGCCGCTGCCCTGCAACACGATCGGGAAGGCCGAAAGTGTCTTCTGAAAGTTACTGGGCCCAAACAGGCTCTCGTACCAGGAGAAAGCCGGATTGAAGTAGTTCACCAGGTTCTGCGAGAACACGTGCGTGTGTCCTGCCGCGAACGAATAGAGAGGCTGCGGAGAGACCGCATCGAACAAGGAATTGATTGGATCCGTGTACGCAGCTTGTAGACCGGTGTCGGTCTGAAAACGAAGCCAGGCCGTATCTTTCTCGTTGATGTTGTAGTCGATGCGGACCGTCTGTACCTGCTCGTGGTCGTCGCTGGTGTGCGAAACGCTTTGCTGGTTCGCGCAATCCTTCCCTGCTACGAGCGAACAACCCTCTATCGCGTAGGGTGCACCGCTGGTATTTCCATAGAGTGAGAACATCTTCTGATAAAACGGAATCAACTGTGGCGCCGCAGGCAGATCATTTTTCGGGTTGTCCGGGTCGGTGTAGCCGAGAGGAAGCTGCTGCAAGACGTATTGTTGGAATGCCACACTCGGAACGATCGTCGGCGTGACAATGGGCAGCGCGATCCGCACCCATTCGCTGTCGAAGAAAAAAAAGAGCTTGTCGTGCGCAATCGGGCCGCCTACACTGCCTCCAAAATGATTGACTGTCGATCTGGGCTTGTAACGCCCGGGCACCGCATTGGTAAAGTAGTCCGCTGCGTTCAGTAGCGAACCATTCCACAGTTCATAGAGATTCCCGTGAAACCGATTCGTGCCAGACTTGGTGACGTAGTCGACCTGCGATGCTCCATACCGTCCTTGATCCACGGAATAGGACAGCGTGTTGACGGTCACTTCCGCAATCGAATTCAATCCCAGGACAAGGTTGGTTGAGAGGCCGCTGTTTAGATTAGTGAGCGGATCGTTCGTTTCCAGCCCGTCAACGATGTAGCCGTTGGAGAGGGCGGGGAGTCCGTTGAATTCCACGTTGCCGTAGCCGTTGGTGCCGCCGACGAAGTCGTTGCCGCTGCCCGCCGTGTTGATCAGGGCTCCAGGCGCAAACTGCAGAGGGTAGGTTAGGTCGCCGCCTGGATTCGGCAGATCCTCCAGCGCCGCTGCATTCAGGGTTGTGGAGATGTTTGCGTTTTCCAGGTTAATGAGTGGAGCCTCGCTGCTGACCTCAACCGCCTCATTTGATCGCGCCACCTTAAGCGTGAAATCCACGGTTTGCTTCTGGCCCAAGCCCGAAATGACGTTGTCATTTTGCCGCGGATCGAAGCCTTGCGCTTCCGCTCTGACCGAGTAGGTACCTGGTTTTAGCTGTGGGAAATTGAACCGGCCTGCGTCATCGGTCTGAGCGCTGCGCTTTAGACCGGTCTCGTGATTTGTGACCGTCACAGTGGCGCCCGCCACAACTGCGTTGGTTGCGTCCCTTACTTCGCCAACAATGGCACTGGTGGTTTCGCCTTGTCCCAGCGCCGCTGCCGGGAAAAGACAAACCACACTCAACGCAAGAAGAGCACAGCGAGCTACCCGCGCCAATAGATTCTCCCACTCATTTGGATGAAACGCCGTTGTTTTACTTGACTTAATCCATTAACCAAGGATCATTCATAGGAGTTAACCATAGTTAATCACAATAGGCAACAGCGAAATGGGGAGAAGTGTCAGTTTGCGACGAAGGAGCACTTCTTGCGCTACGCAGGCCGGTATGTTTGACGGCCACCAATCGCGCAGTATCGTTTCGTAAAGATCACCGATCGAGAAGTCCGGTTCGGAGCATAGCCCCGATATCGATACGCACAAACCCGTCTCGCGGCAGCACGAGGCAGCGTACCTCGGGTATTACGGATATCCCAATTACTGGGGTGGAACCTTTTTGTGGGGACCGGGCTATTACCCGTCGGGATTGGCTACTGAAGTCGCTGCTTCGAAAGAGACCCAAGCGTTGGAAAGAATCCAGAAAGAGTCGGCGGATTCTCATCTGCGCAGTACTGTAGCCGTGACTGGCTATCACATCGAGGCTATGGATGGCGAAATCGGCCATGTGGCAGGATTTTTCATGGACGACGAAACCTGGGCTATCCGCTACATTGAGGCGGCAACGCGCAATTGGTGGCCGGGCAAGAAGGTACTGGTTTCACCCGAGTGGATTCAAAAGATAAGTTGGGTGGATTCCAAGGTTTATGTCGGCCTCTACCGGGATGCGATCCAGACGGCGCCGCTTTTCGTCGATTCCGTGCCGATCACTCGTGACTACGAGGGACAGCTCTACCATCACTACGGTCGGCCCCCTTATTGGGTGCATGAAGACCGACACAAGCCTGTTTCTTCCCTAAGCGCCGCTTAAGGAGGGTATGGGCATCCGGCAAAACGGCTGCCCATGATTTTCGCTTGCACCGCAGCGTCCCATCGCAACTTTGAACGTTCCTTCTGGAGACCAGCATGATGAACAATACCGAACACCTGCATCCGATGGGCGAGACTCATCATAGCCATGGCCAGACTCCTTACTGGAGGCGTGCGCATCATGATTGGCGCTTCTGGTTTCACCACCAACAACAAGGAGGAACTTCCCAAAAGATTCGTTTCGCGCTGCCGAACCGTTGAGTTCTCTCGCGAAGGGATGGCCACTGAGATTGTTCGACTACTCGCCCGAATATGGGCAGCAGAACTTCCATCGCACGAGGCCCGAGATTTTCAGCAGATTGCTCGTGCAGCAGACGGCGATGTTCGAGCCGCAATCAACTCTCTCGAAATGCTTATTCTTTCCAGCCAGAGACAGTCAGGCGAAGTGCCGCACCTGCCAACATCGACAATAAGAAGCTCCTCTGATCATGATATGGAGGACAATCCGAACGAGCCGTTTCATTCAGCGTGCCGGGTGTTTCCGGAGATGTGCCCTCAGTCTTTCGCAGTTCTCAAATTAGACATAGAGGAGCATGGCGTCAGGGTTCCCATCGTTATGCATGAAGGGATGATCCTGGATGGGCGAAGCCGATGGCGGGCAGCCCAGGAGTTGGGGATCGCCTGTCCAACTACAGAGTACGCCGGATCTGAACCTTTACTGGAAATCGTGTCGCTCAACGGGATCCGCCGCGATCTCAGCAGCGGCCAAAGGGCCATGGCTGCGGCGAAGATCGCGAACATTAGCGAGGGTCGCCCGAGGAAAACTCGGCCCGCTGACTCAGTTTCGCAAGATAAATCTGCCCGATTGCTCAATGTGAGCGTTAAAAGCGTACAGCGCGCAAAAAAAATTCTCCAAGCCAACCGCCCGGACTTGGTCGCTGCCGTGTTCTCCGGCAGCATGTCCGTCTCCAGGGCAGCGATGATCGTCATCGCAGCCGAAAATGGACCACCCGCAACTGATGCGGCACCCCTGGCAGCTTCGCCATCGCGGAGCCCGCGAAACGCTGAGAATTCAATTTGGTTCTGGAAAGAAATGCTGCTTTTCGAAAAGAGGCGAATCATGGACCTCGCACCGGCGGAGCTCTTGTCTGAAATGTCGGACGAGCAGTCGTCTGACGTATTTCACATAGTGCCGGGACTGATTGCGTGGCTGCAAGCGCTCGTAGGCGAGCGATGGGAGGGTTGGGCGCTCACTCCAGGAGGAAGGAGCGGCTCGGACTCGACTTGTTAGGGCAAATTCGTATGGAATCCGCACAGGAATCCCGCTGGACTGGACTGAAAGAATTGACTCCCGCTTGGCAGGAAATCGAAACCGCAGCACGTGTAGTGCCGCCAGAGGCTTTGCCACAATTTCTGGCGAACTTGGAAAAAGTTCGGCTGATTGCATTCTGCCGGCTTGTGGCTCCAGTCTCGACACCCGAACGGGATGAACTCGTGGGAATTGAAGACGCCGCTCGCCGTCTAGGCATGTCGACCGCCTACTTATACAGGCACCACGCACAACTTCCGTTCGCACGGCACATTGGTAGGAAACTGCTTTTTTCGTCGGCTGGCATCGATCGGTTCATCGCGGCTCGCAGGTAGAAGCCTGGACTCGAGGCATATAATGGAAATGGAAGAGAACAAGCGCGCCGGACTCGATGGTTCAGATCGGGCCCAGCGCTGACCAACTCGCCTACTAGGAGGCAAGAATGGCTGTCCAGGACCTTAATCCATCTACAACTCAATTTCAAGGTAAGCGCCAGAGAGGCCAAGGTCGTATTTTTGTGCGCAAAGGCGCGCGGTATTTTTGGATTTCTTATTACTTGCGAGGCCGAGAAATTCGCGAATCAAGCCGTGAAACAGTACGGCGGAAAGCAGAGCGATTTCTTGCTCGTCGAATGCGGGAAGTTGGCGCAGATCAGATCGGCGCTAGAGCATTCATTGGGCCACAACAAGAGCGGCTTACCGTGCAGGAACTGCTCGATGCCTTGAAAGCTGACTATGAACTCCGTGGGGTAGCTACGCCACAATTTAAATCTCATCTCAAGCATATCAGCAACTATTTCGGCCTGGTACGCGCACTCAGCGTCACAGCCGAGATGGTCGATCTCTATATCAAAGAAAAACTCGATGCGGGGTACAAGCCAGCAAGCGTGAACCGCGGGTCTCAGTTGCTACGGCAAAGTTTCGCGTTGGCTGTCGAACGAAGTCGTCTGCATTCGATCCCTTCAATCCGGCACCTGGATGAGAGTGACAATGTTCGGCAGGGATTCTTTGAGGAGGCCGATCTTCGCCGCGTGGTGGCGCTTCTGCCGGAATACCTGCAGGACTTCACCTTGTACGCTTTTCGCACGGGGTGGCGCAAAGGTGGAATCGCGAACTTGCGATGGTCGGACATCAGGAAGCAGATCATCGAAGACAAAGAAGCGAATGAACGTGTCGAGGTGGACGTGGTCTGCCTTCCTGGCAAGTACTGGAAGAATCGCGAGCAGCAGACCATGCCCCTAGTGGGTGAGCTGGCCGAGATCGTCGCCCGCCGCCGCGCTTGCCGCGCTGTCACAACGGAGGACGGAAGAGTGATGCTGTCGGACTTCATCTTTCATCATGAAGGCCGGTCGATCAGGGATACGAGAAAGGCGTGGAAAACCGCTTGCAAACGGGCTGGCATACCCAATCGGTACTTCCATGATCTCTGTCGCACCTTCGCTCGCGACGCTGACAATCGCGGGGTCAGCCGGTCGGTAGCCAAGGAAATTATGGGCCGCAAGACCGAAGCGATCTATGCGCGATATCGCATCGTGGCCGAAGACGAGAAAGCCTCCGCGCTGCTGCGCATGCAGCAAAAGTCCTTCGCGAAACCGGAACAGAGCGCCATGTCGTCTGCAGCCGTCCATTAGAACACGGACAGAACACGGACATTTTGAGCAAAAACGAAGGGAGCCTGATTCGAGGCTCCCTTTCAACTTGCTTATTTTCTATGAGTTCGATGGTTGCGGGGGGTGGATTTGAACCACCGACCTTTGGGTTATGAGTTCAAAGGGAAACTGATACCAAACAACTTACACGCGCACGGATGACACCTAAGCACCTGTAAGTTGCTGCAAGAGACGCACTGTAGTCCCTCGTTTAGTCCCTAGTCCCTCGTTGGTCCCTCGTTTTTTTGGGATCGGTACCCAGCCAATCATTCGCGCTGGTTGTGGGTGAACCTGACCCGTATCTCCGCCCAGTGCCCCTCGTTGGAAGCACCGAATCGTCGCCGATCCGGTGCTCAACGCGTTTTTCTGTGGATTGGCTCTGGCCAATCCTTCTCGTCCGCATCGGCATCGCGTTTCTGCTGGAATGGCTCAACGGGAGGCGTTACACTAACACTCCGCTTGGTACAAAACATCGGTCCGGTCACTATTCGTCACCCCGCACGTGTCCAATTGCACAAGTCGCCGCTCTGGCGTCTCACTGCGACAAATAATGTTGAAGATCCACGACAAATAATTCTGAAGATTACAATGGATTCTGTCGCGCGGCGCAAACCGAGCACGGCGAGCAGAAAGTGCGCCGCCTGGGAAAATTGTATTTTCGCGAAGGGAATTGGCGGGCGTTCTCGTTCTATGAGGTGGGGGGCAAGCTAGGTGCGCCCGGAGACTCGATAAAAATGTCAGTGTGGTTGTTTCACTCACTGCGGATGACCACGGAACTGCAAAGAGAAACAAGACCTTTCAAAATTTCAAAACAACCGACTCTTGCGAGGGTAGTATGTTTAGGGTTTCAGACAAACTGCGCATTCGGATGGACGAATTCAAAACCCTTTGAGCACATTTCAGGCCAAATGTGGACCTGGATATTCCTCAATCATCAAGGAGGCTTCTTCCATGAAAAGCACGGTCAATACAATCCTCGTGTTCGTCTTAGGGCTGTGGCTATCTAACAGCGCGGCGTCGGCGCAACAGATTCAGTCGATGAAATTGCTGACCGCGCAGACTGGCTGGGCGCAGAGTGAAAGTCATTTATATTGGACGAGCGACGGCGGAGCACATTGGAAGGACATCGCTCCTTCCATGTCGTCCAACTTGAAGGAGTTCATCGGAGGTATCT